>ERZ778022.4033-NODE-4033-length-13074-cov-3.536754_pt1 | contig 13074 bp, 14 predicted proteins | sample MGYA00375752_ERZ778022 | MGnify/ENA primary metagenome ERZ778022 (study PRJEB29350, sample SAMN05389826) | bioreactor metagenome | isolation source: Thiocyanate bioreactor | place: South Africa: University of Cape Town | collected 2014-04-04 ... | reverse complement strand
CGATCGGCAGCCGGCTCGAAACGCTGGCGCCGCAGCTCGCGCGGCTCGACCCCAGGGAGCCCGCCGCCGTCGAGGTGCGGCGGCTGCTCAGCGATCATCTGCCCGAGCTGGTAAGCGGCTATCAGTCGATCCCGCTGCCCCTGCGGGGGCAGCCGCGCAACGGCCGCGTGCCGGACGCGCAGCTCGTCGAGGGGCTGTCGGTCATCGAGCAGGAGATCGCGACGATGACCGAGCAACTCGCCAGCGGCGATCTCGACAAGCTCGCGGCGCATAACCGCTATCTGGAACTCAAATATCAGGAGGCGAAGGAGCTGGGGGAATAAGAATTACGCTTTCCGTAAAGGCATTTATGTCTGCCGAATTGCGTCGCGCTCCCGCAACCGCACGCCGAGCCGAGTCACTGGCGCGACGAATTACCCTTGATGGGTTGCGGGCCGGGCACCAATCGCTAAGAGTGAAGTTCTGCGGGCCGGGCCCCTCTGGCGAGTTTGACGACCCCCTTCGTCTCTCGTGATGTCGGACCGCATCGGGTGACACCGGTGCGCGCGTCTGGCACCCCCAAGCAGACACCAAGCCGCCCGGTCGTCACCCGACCAATCAAACGCTATCACAGGCGTCGCCTCAACCAGCGTCCCTCGCTCAAGATCGTTCGCTTCGAGCGAAAAAAGGCGGGCGCCCCCCCCCTATCCCTTCGCGCTGCGCAGATGCGCCACCGGAGAGCCACGGCGCTGGCCGAGCCAGAGCTTGACGGTGAGCGCGCCACCCGCAAGCGTCTCGATCCGCTCCACCGCGATGCCGGATGCCGCATACCAGGCCGCGATCTGCTGATCGGAAAAGCCGAGGCGCGTGTGCGCATCGCGCAGACGCAGTTCCTCGCGCTCATGGGGCGCGAAGTCCACGATGAGCAGCCGCCCGCCGTCGCGCAGCGTGCGCGCCACTTCCGCGATCACGCGCTCGGGAGCCTGTGCATAGTGCAGCACCTGATGCAGGATCGCGGTGTCGGCCGATTGGCTCTCGACCGGCAGCTCGTTGAAATCGCCGGCGAGAAAGCGGACCTTGTCCTCAATCTCCAGCGGCAGATTGCCGCGCGCCAGCCGCAGCATCTCAGCGCTCCGGTCGATCGCAACGACACTCGACGCGCGCGGGGCGAAAAGCGTCGCCATTCGGCCAGTGCCGGTGCCGATGTCGAGCAGGCGCCCGAGCGGCTCGTCGCCCAGAATCTCCGCCATCGCCCCCTCGACCTGCGCCTCGGGCACGTAGAGCGAGCGCAGCGCATCCCATTCCTCGGCATGGACGGCGAAATAATCCTCGGCAGCGCGCGCCCGCTCGGCCCGCGCCGCCGCGAGCAGCGCCTGATCCGCCTCGATCCACAGCGCCTCGCTGGGCGCTGGCTCGGCCGCGTCCAGAAAGGCGAGCAGCGCGTCTGCGGCCGAGCCGGCACACAGGCTGAGGAAAACCCAGCTGCCTTCCTTGCGGCGATCGGCCAGCCCCGCCTCGACGAGGATGCGGACATGGCGCGAGACGCGCGGCTGGCTCTGCCCCATGACGAGCGCAATCTCGCCAACCGCCAGCTCCATCTCGCGCAACAGATGGACGATCCGAAGACGGGTCGGATCGGCCAAAGCGCGGAAGAGATCGAGCTGCCCCTGCATCGGCCAATGGTGGGCCATGCAGGCCGCCCAATCAAGACCGGCCGTTCCGCAAACGTTAATTTAGGGTTCCCGCAAGGGATTGCGTTGCCAGCAACAAACCGATACGACTCGCGCTTGCAGGCCTTAGGGGGGGGACCCCTTCCATACGTTCTGCGCGGTATGTTTCATGAAGGGGTTAGCCCATGACCAAGACCATTGCCTTCTCGCTCGTTCTGGCCGCGTCGCTCGGCCTGGCAGCTTGCTCCAAGCAAGAGTCCCACAACGCCGTCAACGAAGCCGCCAATGTCACCAATGACGTCGGCAATGCTGCTGATAACGCCATGAATGCCGCCGGCAACGCGATGAGCAACATGTCGAACGCCGCCAGCAACGTGACGAACGCCGCGGCCAACGCGATGTAATCTTCACGCCATGGCGTGACAACGCTTTGGTGGGGCCGCCGGACATCCGGTGGCCCTTTTCATTTGGGGCAATGTCCCGTCCTAGCGGAACACCCATTGCCGGTTGAGCACGAACACCAGCACCGGCGTCACCACGGCCATGAAGGGAATGGGCGCCCAGAGCGGCCAGTGGAACGCTGCGGTGCAGAGCCACACCCAGAAGGCATTGAGCGCGAGGCTGAGCAGCGAGACGGCGCCAAAGCGCATGGCCTGCGCCAGCGGCTGCTCACGGCTGCCATGGCCACGGAAGGTGAAGCGGCCGTGCAGCACGAAGCCGCTCGCCACCGCGACCAGATAGCCCGCGAAATTGGCGAGCTGGGGATGAAGGTGCAGACCCTGCGCCAAGGCCCAGTAGACCGCCGCCTGCAGCGCGGTCACGAAGCCCCCGGCCAGAACATATCGTATGAGCTGTCCTTGAACCGCTCCCATGCCGCCCGATCGATCGTTCAAGCAAAAGCCCCGTTGCGCTTTTAAACCACTGGGCTAAGCCCCTAGCCGATGCGGCAAGGCTTCGACAATGCTACCCGAGCAACGGGCGCGCGCTTTCGCCGATGGTGGGCCACGCTCGATGGTTTCGCGCACAAGGAGTGGCGCTGGATCATCGTGATCGCCTGGCTGCTGATCGCGGCGACCTATCTCTACCGTTATTCGGCGGCGATCCACTATCTCTCGCTCGGCGATACCGACGACAATATGCGCTATCTGCAGGTGCGCGACTGGCTGAACGGCCAGAGCTGGTGGGATCTGCGGCAGCACCGGCTCGATCCGCCGCGGGGCGCCGATATCCACTGGAGCCGCCTCGTCGATCTGCCAATCGCCGGGCTCATGCTGCTGTTCCGCCTGTTCACTAACGACGCGCGGGCGGATGAGCTGGCAGTGGGCGTGGCGCCGCTGCTACCGCTGCTGCTGCTCATGTTCGCGCTGGCGCTCGTCACCCGCAGCCTCACGCGCGAGGGGCGCGGCCATGGCTGGTTCGCGGCGATGCTGCTGCCGCTCGGCGCGGCCATGGGCCTCTCCATGTATATGCCGCTGCGCATCGATCATCATGGCTGGCAGCTCGCTCTCACCGCGACGACACTGGCCGGGCTGGTGGACCGCAACTGGCGGCGCGGCGGCATCATAGCCGGCGTCTCCAGCGCGGCGAGCGTGGTCATCGGCATGGAGATGCTGGTCTATCTGGCAGGCGCTGGCGCCCTCATGGCGCTGCGCTGGGTGTTTGAGGATGGAGCGGCGCGGCGGCTGCGGCCCTATGCGTTGAGCCTCGGCGGCACCACCGCGGTCGGCTATGCGCTGTTCGCCAGCAATGCCAACCGCCTGCCGGTCTGCGACGCCATCTCGCCGGTCTGGACCAGCATCCTGGTGCTGGCGGCGGGCGTGCTCTGTGCGCTCACCTTCCTCCCGCTGAAGGGCTGGCCACAGCGCCTGGCGGCCGGGACGGTCGGCGGCGCCATCGTCGGCGGTTTCGCGCTCGTCGCCTGGCCCAATTGCCTGACCGGCGCCTATCAGCTCTCGCCCGAACTGCAGCGCAGCTGGCTCGTCTATATTCGCGAGGCCAAGCCCATCTATGCGCAGGCGCGCTCCAGCTGGGCGCCGATGATCGGCCTGCCGGTCATGGGGCTGCTCTGCGCGATTGCCGGCTGCTGGTCCGCCCGGCGCGATGCGCAGCGGCTCTGGGCCTGGGCGACCGTGATGCTGATGATCGCCTTCGCCATCGGCCTCACCTTCTGGCAGATCCGCGCCGGGCCGGCGGCTCAGCTGCTCGCCATCCCGCCGGTCGCCTGGGCCATCTGGGCGCTCATCGAGACGCTCTTCGCGGGTCGCTGGCGCGAGCGGGCGCTGGCCGTGCCGGCGTTGATCGCGGTGAGCGGCGCGATCGCGATCTACTCGGTCTATCCGATGGTGAACCGCCTGATTGCTGGCAGCGGCAACAACATGGCGGCCGCGAAACCAGCACCAGCGCCCTCACCGGAAAGGGGCAAGGCTGCTCCGGCCAACACCGCCAGATCCAACCCGGCGAGCGCCTCAGCCAATGCCATGCCGCGCGCGGGCATCGGGAACGGCCGGCAGGTCGTGCGCCGATCCGAAGCGCGCTGCCGCACGCAGCCCGCGCTGGAAGTGCTCAACCAGCTACCGCCGGCGACCATCTTCACGTTCGTCGACCTCGGCCCGCGGCTCATCGCCACCACGCATCACAGCGCCATTGCCGGCCCCTATCACCGCAACGGCAAGGCGATCCTGGACATCCATCACGCCTTTGATGGATCGCCCGAGCGCTTCCGCCAGATCGCGGCCGAGCATGGGGCGACCTATCTGCTCTATTGTCCGAACTTCCCGGAAGGGACGATCTACCAGCGGCGCAGCCCGCGCGGCTTCTATGCGCGCCTCAGCCGTGGCGAGGGCTTCCCCTTCCTCGATCCGGTGGCGCTGAAGTTCGGCGGCGAACTGCCCTACACGTTGTTCCGCATCGAGGGCGAGCCGGAACCGCGCCCGCTACCGGCGCGCCGCAAAAAAGCCGCGCAATAGGCCCCCGGCGCGCGACTCACCGATGCCGGAAAACAGCTCCGGCCGGTGATGGCATTGCGGCCGCGAGAAGACGCGCGCGCCATGATCGACACCACCGCCCTTGGGATCGGGCGCGCCATAATAGAGCCGCGCGATGCGGGCGTGGGCGATGGCGCCTGCGCACATGGCGCAGGGCTCCAGCGTCACCCACAGATCGCAGCCAGTGAGCCGATCACTGCCGAGCGCCGCGCAGGCCGCGCGAATCGCCACGATCTCGGCATGGGCGGTGGGATCGTTGTCGCGCCGGTTGCGATTCTCTCCCGTCGCGATCACCCTGCCCTCGCGCGTCACCACCGCGCCGATCGGCACCTCGTCCGCATCGGCAGCGGCCTGCGCACAGGCCAGCGCGAGGCGCATCGGCTCGGGCAGAGGGAAGGGATCGACCATTGGCCATGCCTAGCTCAACCCCCCGACCATGAAAACCGTCCGCAACGGCGGGCGTCCATGTGGCGATACGCCTTGACGATTCGCCCTGTGCCCTGTATCGGCGCCGCTTTCCGTAAGAACCCAGATCAGGATCCATTGACATGTCGCGCATCTGCGAGCTGACCGGCCGGGGCCGCCAAGTGGGCCACAACGTGTCCCACGCCAACAACAAGACCAAGCGGGTCTTTCTGCCCAACCTGCAGAATGTGACGCTGATTTCCGACACGCTGGAGCGTGGCGTCAAGCTGCGCGTCTCCACGCATGGCCTGCGCTCGGTGGAGCATGTCGGCGGCCTGGACAACTGGCTGCTCAAGACGGCTGACACCAAGCTCTCGCTGCGCGCCCGTCGCCTCAAGCGCGAGATCGCGAAGAAGGCCACGCCCCAGGCGGCCTGATCGCAGGCATATCGCTATTGCTTTGAAAAAAGGCGGTCCGCTCGGGCCGCCTTTTTCGTGCCCGTCAGGGGGCAGGTTCCTCGCTCAGCCATGCTTCAGGCAGCGCGAAGCGCAGCAGCAGGGTGCGCTGGAAGAACAGATGGTTGTCGTCAGAGGCGACCCAGAGCTGCGGCTTGCCGGCCGCGTCGCGCGAGAACGCCAGCACCTCGAAATTGTCGGACAGGCCGGGCGGCGCGAAGGTGGCGATCACCTCGCCGGTCAGCATGGCCCCCGCCGCGAGCCGGGGCAGGCGCACGAGCGAAAGGCGCGCGGTGAAGCCGTCCGCCACCGTCGCGCGGCGGTTCAGCACCAGCAGCCGGTCACCGCCGACCCAGAGCGCATCCGTCGGCCGGTAGCCGGTCGGCGGCCGATAGCCCAGATGGACCGCAGGCGGCGTCGTCGGATCCACCGGATCGCCCTGCCAGAGCAGCACGTCGAGCGCTCCCCCCGGCCCCGGGCCGCGCTCCGATATGGCCATGAAGCGGCCGTCGCCGAATCGGACGAGCGATTCGATGCTGCCCGTCACGGGCCAGTCCTGCATGGCAGGGGGCGTGACGCAGCCTTCCAGCGCAGCGAAGCCCGGCGCATAGCGGCAGATGCGCTGCAGATGCTCAAAACCGACCCAGATCCGGCCGGAGACAGGATCGCGCTGCATGCTCTCCGAATCCCACCGCCAGTTCGGCCAGTCCTGCTCTGAAGGGATGCGCGGCAGCGGCCGGATAGACGCGGCGCCCGGCCCGCCGTCGATCCGGAAGGCGATTCGTTCCCCGGTATCGCTCAGGCCCACAAACGATCCGTCAGGCTCGACGAACATGGAGGAAATGCCGCCGAAGAAGCGGCTCCCGCTGGAAAGGTGCCAGGCACCCGTGACCCGGAGCGGCCCGAAAGCGGCCGCATGCCCCGCCTCGTCCAGCGACAGCGCCCGCGCCGTCACGGGCAGGCGATCGATGGTCGCGGGCGGAAACCCGCTGGGATGGCCCCCACTGAGGAGCAGCACGAAAATAAGGAGGATGAGCGCAATCCGCTGCATTGCAACATCGCATAGCGGGAGAGCCGGGCCGGTGCCACAGCCTTGTCGCGCCGGGCTGTCCATTTCTGAACGGGCGCTAAAACAGGCGTTCAGCTTGGGTTCGACACAGAGGGTCTACAAGGGTCTCATAGCGGACGAGACGAGGCGAAGATGCCATGAAACGTTCGCTCCAAGGAAAAGATTGAAAGGAGCAGACCATGACTGCCAAGACCCTATTGAGCCTCACGGCCGCTGCGACCATGGTCGTGACTTCCCTCGGCGTCGCCACGCCCGCCGCCGCCCGCGATCATTATCGTGACTATCGCGGCGATTATGGCCGGGACTATCGCTATCGCGACCGCGACTACCGGGATGCCCGCTATTATCGCGACAACCGCTATGCCTATGGCGACCGCTATCGCTACGGCTGCAAGAATGACGGTTCGACCGGCACGATCATCGGCGCGATCGCGGGCGGCCTCGCCGGCCATGAGATTGTCGGCCGTCGCGGCGACAAGACCGCCGGCACCATCATCGGCGGCGCTGTCGGCGCCATCGCCGGCCGCGCGATCGACAAGAGCGACAGCCGCTGCCGCTAAGAATGCCCCGGATCCGCTCCCGCGGATAATACCCCGCTCCCTGGCATTGCCGGTCCTCCCCTCGCGGAGGGCCGGTTTTTTGTTCGGGCATTGGGGACGAGGCTGGAGAAGGACGCTTCCTTCATATCCAACCGTTCGGTTCGAGCGGCCGTCGAGCCCTTCGACTGCCTGCTTGCAGCAGCCGCTCAGGCTAAGCTTCGCCTCTCCGCGGCTGAAGTCGCGATGGCTGTGGAGAACGGCAGCGCCGCGCCGATTTCTCGACTTCGGTTCTCGGCAGGCTCGAACCTTCGCTCGAAACGAACGGCGGAAGGTACGTGTCAGAAATCAGGGGCGCAGACCGAAAGTCCGAATCACCCCGCGCGGACTAGCCCAGCAGCGCCCGCGCCCAGGCCTTCAGATCCTCGCCCATTGCCGCGTCGCGCGCGGCGAGGGCGAAGTTCGCCTGCGCGAAGCCGAGCTTCGAGCCGCAGTCGAATCGCTCCCCATCGAACGTGACGCCGTGGAAGGGCTGCGTGCCGATCAGCTTCGCCATCGAATCGGTGAGTTGCACTTCGCCGCCCGCACCGGCTTCCTGCGTGGCGAGCAGGTCCATGACCTCGGGCTGGAGGATGTAACGGCCGGGCAGCATGAGGTTCGAGGGCGCGGTGCCGAGCCTGGGCTTCTCGACCAAGCCTTTCACCTGCGTGAGCACACCATCGCGCGCGCCGGGATCGATGACGCCATAGCTCGGCGTTTCCTCCATCGGCACTTCCAGGGCGCAGACCAGATTGCCGCCGACCTTCTCGTACTGCGCGACCATCTGCGCGAGGCAGCCCCTGGCGCGGCCGATCAGCAGCTCGTCCGGCAGGATGATCGCGAACGGCTCGTTGCCCACGATGTCGCGCGCGCACCAGATGGCGTGGCCAAGGCCGCGCGGCTCCTGCTGGCGCACGAAGATGGCGTTGCCCGGCGTCAGCCGCGTGCCCTTGAGCGCCTCGACACTCTTGCCGCGATCCGCCTGCGTGCGCTCCAGCTCGAACGCAATGTCGAAATGGTCCTCGATCGCGCCCTTGCCGCGCCCGGTCACGAAGATCATCGTCTCGATGCCGGCTTCCAGCGCCTCGTCCACGGCATATTGGATGAGCGGGCGATCGACGACAGGCAACATCTCCTTGGGCACCGCCTTGGTGGCGGGCAGGAAACGCGTGCCGAGACCGGCGACGGGAAACACGGCTTTGCGGATGGTCAATTCAATCTCCCACTGTTGAATCGCGTCAGAACAAACTGCCGCTATCCGACAACTCCGTAAAAATCCCGATACCAGTCGGCGAAGCGGTGCAAACCTTCGGCCAGTCTCACCTTGGGCTTGTAGCCGGTGAGCGCGTGCAGCTTCGAGATGTCCGCATAAGTGGCGGTGACGTCGCCCGGCTGCATGGGCCGCATGATCTTCTCCGCCTTGCGGCCGATCGCGGCCTCCAGCGTCTCGATCATCTCCATGAGGCCGACGGGGTGACTATCACCGATGTTGAGAATGCGGTTTTCGCCGCGCGGCGGCGGATTGTCCAGCGCGCCCACGATGCCATCGACGATGTCGTCGATATAGGTGAAGTCACGCGCCATCCGGCCTTCGCCATAGACCTCGATCGGCTCGCCCCGCAGGATCTTCTGCGTGAAGCCGAAATAGGCCATGTCCGGCCGGCCCCAGGGGCCGTAGACGGTGAAGAAGCGCAGGCCCGTCTGCGGGAAGCCGTAGAGCGAGGCATAGCTGTGGCTGATGAGCTCGCAGCTCCGCTTGGTGGCCGCATAGAGCGAAACCGGCCGGTCGACCTGGTCGTCCTCCCGAAAGCCCTGTCCTTCCAGCGGCCGGTCGCCATAGACGCTGCTCGACGAGGCATAGACAAGATGCTCGAAGCCCTCGGCATGGCGGCTCGCTTCCAGCAGCGAGAGGTGCCCGGCGAGGTTCGAGCGCTCATAGGCGAAGGGATTTTCGAGGCTGTAGCGCACGCCCGCCTGCGCCGCGAGATGGACGATCCGGCGGATGCCGTTCTCGCGCACCAGGGCGCCGACCGCCGGCGCGTCGGCGATGTCCATCCGGTGGAAGCGGAATTCGGCCCGCCCATTGAAGGTGGAGAGACGTGCTTCCTTGAGCGCCGGGTCGTAATAGTCGTTGACGATGTCGATGCCGATGACGCGTTCGCCCCGCTCCAGAAGCCGGTGCGACACGGCATGGCCGATGAAGCCCGCGGCGCCCGTGACGAGGATCGGCGGCGTGTCGCTCATCGGCCGACAGCCGTGTAGGTGAAGCCTGCCGCCTCCACCGCATCACGCGGATAGATGTTGCGCAGGTCGACGAGGATCGGCGCCTTGAGCAGCGACTTGACGCGGGGCAGATCGAGCGCGCGGAAGGCGTCCCATTCGGTCACGATCGCCAGCGCGTCGGCGCCTTCCATCGCCTCATAGGCATTGGCGCAATAGGTGATGTTGGGCAGATCCTTCTTCGCCTGCTCCATGCCCTCGGGGTCGAAGGCGCGGATATTGGCCCCAGCATCCTGCAGCGTCTGCACGATGGCGATGGCGGGCGAATCGCGCATGTCGTCCGTGTTCGGCTTGAAGGTCAGGCCGAGCACCGCGATCGTCTTGCCGCGCACCTCGCCGCCGCAGGCCGCGATCACCTTGCGGCCCATGGCGCGCTTGCGCTGGTCGTTGACCGCGACCACCGTCTCGACGATGCGCTGCGGGGTATCGAAATCCTGCGCGGTCTTGAGCAGCGCGAGCGTGTCCTTGGGGAAGCAGCTGCCGCCATAGCCCGGCCCTGCATGCAGGAACTTGGCGCCGATGCGATTATCGAGGCCGATACCGCGCGCGACTTCCTGCACGTCCGCGCCCACCTTCTCGCACAGATCGGCAATCTCGTTGATGAAGGTGATCTTGGTGGCGAGGAAGGCGTTGCCGGCATATTTGGTGAGCTCGGCCCCGCGCCGGCTCATCTCGATGATCGGCGAGCGACCAAGCGCGAGCGGCCGGTAGATCTGGCGCATCACCTCAAGCGCGCGCGGATCATCGCTGCCGATGACGACGCGGTCAGGCCGCTTGAAGTCGTCGATCGCGGCGCCTTCGCGCAGGAACTCGGGGTTGGAGACGACCGCGAAGTCGGCGTCCGGATTGCTCTCGCGCACGATGCGCTCCACCTCGTCACCAGTGCCGACCGGCACGGTCGACTTGTCGACGATCACGGTGAAGCGCTTGATATAAGACGCGATCTCGGCAGCCGCGGCATAGACATAGGAGAGGTCGGCATGGCCATCGCCGCGCCGCGAGGGCGTGCCGACCGCGATGAACACCGCGTCGGCATCGGCCAGCGCCTGCGCCGCATCGGTGGTGAAGGAGAGCCGCCCGGCAGCGACGTTGCTGGCCACGAGATGATCGAGACCCGGCTCGAAGATCGGGATCCGCCCGGCGAGCAGGGCGTCGATCTTGCCCTTGTCCTTGTCGAAGCAGATCACGTCGTGGCCGAAATCGGCAAAGCAGGCACCCGAGACAAGGCCGACATAGCCCGAGCCGATCATGGTGATTTTCACGCGATCATTCCTCTTTCGCTGCGATGGACGAACCTATGCGGCCGCACGGAGACGTGGGTCCGCGACATGGATTCAGGAGGGCGCGCCGCCCCTCGCCGGCGCGCACAAATCCTTATTTGAAAGTCGGCTTGAGCACCAGCCACACATAGGCCACCACGCCCACAAGCAACAGGACTCCAACCGCGTGCATGAGGATGTTGTTGTTTTCTATTGCGTAATTGCCCGCCTGATTAGCAATGGCGCATCCCAGAGCAGGCGGCAGATAATCAATCATCCGGTCCGGCGGGTTCTCCATCGAGGAGCGCTGCAGGAATAACACAATGATGCCCGCGAAGACCGCTAGCGAGAGCCAGTCATAGGCCGTTTCCATTCACCTTCTCCGCTGGCTAAGCGCCGTAATTGATCGATCCCTCAGAACCGGGCCCAAGCGCTAGATTTTCTCTTTGAAAAAAGAAAGGGCGATTCACGATCTTTTTGGGACAGACTGTCCAGAATTACGTCAACCGCCGCGATCGGCCGGCGGATTGTCGAACGGATGCTTGCAAAGCGCATTCGAGCGGCTACGGGAACGAGGGCATTTCGGTGCCGTGGGTGGGAGCAACAAGTGCGCAAAGGGATTATTCTCGCGGGAGGCTCCGGTACGCGGCTCTATCCGCTGACCAAGGCCGTCTCCAAACAGTTGATGCCGGTCTATGACAAGCCGATGATCTATTATCCGCTCTCGGTGCTCGTCATGTCGGGCATCCGGGAGATCATGATCATTACCACGCCGCACGATCAGGGCGCCTTCCAGGCGCTGCTCGGCGATGGATCGGAGCTGGGCCTGCAGATCGAGTATGCGGTGCAGCCACATCCGGGCGGCCTTGCCCAGGCTTATCATATCGGCGCGGATTTCGTCGGCTCGGCGCCCTCGACGCTGATCCTTGGCGACAACATCTTCTATGGCCACGGCCTCACCGACCTGCTGCGCTCTGCCTCGCAGCGGACCGAAGGCGCGACCGTATTCGGCTATTATGTGAGCGACCCCAAGGCTTATGGCGTCGTCTCCTTCGACAAGGAGGGCAAGGCCGAGACGATCGAGGAGAAGCCGGCGGTCCCCAGGTCCAACTATGCGGTGACCGGCCTCTATTTCTACGATGGCAAGGCGGTGGAGCGAGCCGCCAATCTCACACCCTCGCCGCGTGGCGAGCTGGAGATCACCGATCTCAACCGGCTCTATCTGGAGGCCGGGGAGCTGAACGTGGAGCTGATGGGCCGCGGCTATGCCTGGCTCGACACCGGCACCCATGGCTCACTCATCGACGCGGCTAATTACGTCCGCATTACCGAGGAGCGCCAGGGCCTCAAGATCTGCTGCCCCGAGGAGCTGTGCTGGCGCATGGGCTTCATCAATGACGCGCAGCTGCTCCGCATCGCCGAGCCGCTGCGCAAGTCCGGCTATGGCGAGTATCTGCTCAAGCTGCTCGAAGGCGGCATCGCATGAACCTCATCGAGACCGCGATCCCCGGTGTGCTCGTCATCGAGCCGCGCGTATTTGGCGATGATCGCGGCTTCTTCATGGAAAGCTGGAACCAGCGCACCTTCCAACAGGCCGGGCTGGACATCGATTTCGTGCAGGACAATCACAGCCGCTCCTCGCGCGGCGTGCTGCGCGGCCTGCATTATCAGTCACCCGGCGCGCAGGGAAAGCTGGTCCGCGTGACGGCGGGCGCCGTGTTCGACGTCGCGGTGGACATGCGCCGCTCCTCGCCCAGCTTCGGCAAGTGGGTCGGCGTGGAGCTTTCCGCCGCCAACAAGCGCATGCTCTGGGTGCCGGAGGGCATGGCGCACGGCTTCCTCTGCCTGGAGGACGGTACCGACTTCCTCTACAAATGCCGTGGTTTCTACGATCCCGCGAACGAGCATTGCCTGCTCTGGAACGACCCCGCCATCGGCATCGAGTGGCCGCTCGGCGACATCGTGCCGCAGCTCTCCGCAAAGGACATGGACGGCAAGCCGCTCGCGGATGCGGTGACGTTCGCATGAAGGTGCTCATCGCGGGCGCGGGCGGCCAGCTCGGCCGGGCCCTGCAGGCGAGCGCGCCACAGGCTGCGGAGATCGTCGCGCTGGATCGCGCAGCACTGGACATTGGCGAGGCAGATGCCGTCGCGCGGCGGGCACAGGAGATCGCGCCGGACCTCATCATCAACGCCGCCGCCTATACCGCCGTCGACCGTGCCGAAAGCGAGCGCGATGCGGCCTGGCGGATCAACGCGGACGGCGCGGGAAATCTCGCCGCCGCCGCTGCGGCAAACGGCGCCCGCTTCATCCATGTGTCGACGGATTTCGTGTTCGACGGCACCGCGGGCAGCCCCTATCGCCCCGATCATCCGACCGCTCCGCTCGGTGTCTATGG
>ERZ778022.4030-NODE-4030-length-13078-cov-4.088766_pt1 | contig 13078 bp, 11 predicted proteins | sample MGYA00375752_ERZ778022 | MGnify/ENA primary metagenome ERZ778022 (study PRJEB29350, sample SAMN05389826) | bioreactor metagenome | isolation source: Thiocyanate bioreactor | place: South Africa: University of Cape Town | collected 2014-04-04 ... | reverse complement strand
CGACGATCGCTACTACACCGAAGGCGAAATCGACAGCGCGCTCGCTGGCAAGGCGAACACGAGCCATGGCCACGCCATCAGCGATGTCACGGGTCTGCAGACAGCGCTGGACAGCAAGGCACCGGGCAGCCACGCGCACGCCTTTGCCGATCTCACGTCGACGCCGACGACGCTTTCCGGCTACGGCATCACCGACGCCGCGACCTCTGCCCAGGGCACCCTCGCCGAGAGCGCCGTGCAGCCGGGCGACGCCACCTTCGACATGCTCGGCATCAATGCGATCGCCGACGACACAAACCGCCTCGCGCTTTCCTCGCCAGCATCACTCTTCAATCATGCCGGCGCCGGCCATCAGGTGAAGGTCAACAAGGCGGAGACCGGCGACACGGCCTCCTTCCTCTTCCAAACCGCCTTCTCCGGCCGCGCCGAGATGGGCACGGCCGGCGACGACGACTTCCACTTCAAGGTGAGCCCCGACGGCACCGCGTGGCATGAGGCCATTCTCATCGACAAGACCACCGGCGCGGTCTCCTTCCCCTCGGGCGTCGATATCGAGAACCCTGGTCTGCCGAGCGGCGGTGCTACCGGTCAGGTGCTCGCAAAAGCATCCAACGACGACGGCGACGTGGCATGGACCACGCCCGCTGGCGGCGGCGACTGGCTCGCCAGCGTCTATGCCCCGAACGGCATCGCGGCGGACGCGTTCGCCCGCGCCAATCACACCGGCGCGCAGGCCATCGACACCATCACCGGCCTGCACACGGCGCTCGATGACAAAGCCTCACGCGAGCCGGGCATCAATGCGCAATCCGGCACCACCTACACGCTGACGCTCGGCGATCGCGGCGGCCTCGTCACGATGAACCACGCAGACGCGAACACGCTGACAATCCCCGCCCATGCCAGCGTCGCCTTCCCCATTGGCACGATCATCAGCGTCATCCAGCTCGGCGTCGGCACGACGACGATCGCCGGCGACACGGGCGTCACCCTCAACGGCGTACCCGGCGGCTCCGGCAATATCGGCGGACGCTTTCAGGCCGCCGCACTCCTCAAGACCGCAACCGACGCCTGGACCGTCTCCGGCGACTTCGGAGAGTCGGCCATTACGGCCACGGCCCGGACACTGCTCGCGCAGGCAACGCACGCCCTCATGCGGACAGCCGGCCTGGGCTTCAGCGCGGACGGCTCCAATCTGGTTGCTGCCGCGGACTACGCAGCCATGCGCGCCCTGCTCGCTATCACACAGGCAGATGTTTCGGGCCTCGGCACGTCCGCCTCGCCGCAGTTCACCGCCCTCAACATAGGCCACGCTTCCGACACGACGCTCGGCCGCACGGCAGCGGGCATTCTCAATGTCGAGGGTCGTGACCTCGCCCTCGCCGAACCCGGCGTGAATGCGCAAACCGGCACGAGCTACACGCTCAACCTCGCCGACAAGGGCCGCATTGTCACGATGAGCAATGCGAACGCGAACACGGTGACGATCCCGCCGAACAGCGCCATCGCCTTTCCTACCGGCGCCATCATCGACGTCCTGCGCATCGGCGCCGGCGCGACCACGCTCCAGGCCGCGACAGGCGTAACGATCAACGGTCTCTCGGGCGGCGCGGCCACCATCGCCGAGCGCTGGCAGGGCGCCGCGCTGACCAAGATCGGCACGGACACCTGGGTGATCTCCGGCACCATTGGAGACGACGAATGAGCCTCATGCTGCACAGGGCCGGGCTGCTTCGGCCCTCGCTCTCGCCTCCCGCGCCCACCGCGCCCGATGCCTTCGCGACCCGCGACTGGTCGATTGCGCCCGGCGACGAGAAGGCCGACATCACGATCAGTGCGCTGCCGGGCAATGGCGGCGCTGCCATCACGGACATCGAGTATCGCCTTGATGGCGGTGCCTGGGTGTCATCCGGCGGCACATCCAATTTCACGATCACCGGTCTCACGAACGATCAGGCGTACGACGTGGAGCTCCGCGCCGTGAACAGCGTCGGCGCGGGCGCTCCCGGCGACACGAAGCAGGTGACGCCGGAAAGCGCCTCCGCGCCCTTCCACCCGCTCGATCTCGCGCCTGAGCTGTTCTTCCAGATCTCCGATCTCGCCACGCTGAAACAGGAGCGCACCGGCGCTTCGGCGACAACGCCCGCAGGCGTCGGCGATCCTGTCGGCAGCATCCGGAATCTCGGGACGCTCGGCGGGTGGGCCACAGCTACTGCGGACAGCCGCCGCATGATCCTGCGGCAGACCGGTGGCGGAAAATACTACCTCGAAGCCGATGGCGCTGACGACGCTTACGCCCTGTCACTTGCCAACTCAGTGGGCGCGCGCACGTCTGTGAGCGGCGTGCGGTCGTCAGGCAATTGGGTTGCGACCACCGACGCGGGCGGCCCGGCGAATGGCGATTGCCAGGTCTTCGCTGGCGACCTCTATATCGGTTGCCTCGCTGGCAAGATCTACACGCGCGGCGCGCCCAATGTTTCGAGCGGCAGTGTTGTTGTCATTCGCTCGGGGCCCGGGGCAACGCCCGAGGCCTGGATCAATGGAGGCCCGGCGCTCGGAGGCTTCAGCGACGCCGGCGACCGCGGGTGGAACGCGAGCATCGCCGCGCTTTTCGCCTACAGCCCCACTGGCGCTGCCGGCGCTGCGCACTACTTCGGCTACTTCAGCAGGTACGCCGATCTGCCGAGCGGCGATCGCAATGCGGTCGAAGCCTGGATGGCGAGCCAGATGGGGCTCTGAAGCGGCGTCGCACTCAGCGCGCGGGCACAAGCTCGCGTGCTGGGTTTGATTTGCGCGAGCTCCACCAGATACCCACCCTACTTTCGGCATTCATGCGGCGCCGATCCCGCACGAGCTGATCGACAGCAGCCTCGAAGCTGATCCTCTGCCCGGAGCCGACATCCGCGTAGATGGCGTAGTCGAAATAGGCAGCCGCGAATACCTCAGCGAGCTTTAGCCGCGCCGCGCGCCGCGGGATCACCAACCGGTCATCCGTCAATCCCCAGCCTGCATAGAACGGCGCGCCGAAGCAGGTCACCGGCACGCCCGCCATCAGCGCCTCGAAGCCGAGTTGGCTGCTCACCACATAGACATGATCGACCACCTCGATCAGCGACCACGGGTTGACCCTCTCGGCGATCACGCGCACGCCGTCGATCGCGCGCGCTTGCTCCGCGAGATAACCTCGCTTCGCGCCGCTCACGACCTCCGGGTGGACCTTCACCAGGATCTCGGCGCCCGGATGCTCCGCCTGAGCCGCAGCGAGCATCCTCCCGAACGTGCCCTCCTTCGCGGCGCCTCCCGCAACCGAAGCATCGCCGCGCGTCTGATCGACCACCAGCACGCGCTTCCTGCTGCCGCGCGGCGCGAGCCCCAGCGCCGCCGCATCGAGGCGCGGCGCATCGTTGTACTTGGAGACCGCCTCGGCGCGAAGGCGCGCCATTCCCCGCTCGGCGCGCAGCATCGTCTCACTGTCCGTCGCGCCGACACGTTCCGTGATCAGTCGCTCGAGATCGGATGGCGCCGCCGCGTCATAGTAGATGCCGCTATGGTCGAGGATCAGCGATCGCGGAAACTCGCGAGGCCCCGGGCGCAAGGAACGCATCCAGCCATCCTCGATGGCCACGTAGGCCTTGCCGTAGTGCCGCGCAAGCCTGCGTGCGGAAGCCGCCGTCGCCTTGTGCCCCCAGCCGACCACCACTTCATACGCCCCGGGCCCGACGAGCCGCGGCCAGCGGACCAGCTCGTAGCCTGCGGCCCCCCGAAGCACATGCCGTAGTCGCCAGATGCCGCTCGACAGCGTCGCTGCGTTGATGTCCTGCATTCCCACCAGCCACAACCATAGATGGTCGTAAAACAAGGTCGGAGGGCCGCTGCTGTAAAGCCCAATCCGCAATCACAGGATGTAGAAAATGAGGAAGGCCCTTCTGGTCGGAGCATTCACCAGGTACAGCAACAGGCATCAAGAGTAAGATTGTTCGGCAAATTATTCAGCTTATCAGCACCCGACCCGATCACCCGCAGTTGCCCGAGGGCAACATCTCTTTCCCCGCGATCACTACTCAAGATTGTAGACATGGGCGAAGAATGTTAGTTTGCCTTCGAGCTCCTCCATGAGCTTTCTCTATCTCAAGTAGTCATAGAGCCGCGGCGCCCATAGAGGACGATGATGCTGTTGCTGCCTGCCAGGCGGTGCCTGCGCGCCGCGCTCATCGGCCTTTTCACGCTGGTCGGCCTCGCCATGGCCGGCTGCGGCATTACACCGACAACCGGGCCGCTCTCCCGCGAGATCGGCGGCACGCCTGAGACCACCCCCACCTCCGAGTATGTCGTCATCGACATCAACCACGCCGTCATCCGCGCCATCGGCGGCACGCGGCACGGTGGCTTCGCCAGCCTCATGCGCACGAGCTCCGCGCCGAAAGCCCGCATCGGCGCCGGCGACATCCTCGCCGTCACTGTCTACGAGGCCGGCGAGGGCGGGCTTTTCACCGGCAAGGAGCAGCGGCACGCGGCCTTCCCGGCGCTCCAGGTCGACCAGCAGGGCCACATCTCGCTTCCCTATGCCGGCCTTCTCAAGGTCGATGACCGCACGCCGCACGAAGTGCAGAAGCTCATCGTCGAGCGCCTCCAGGGCCGCGCCATCCAGCCCCAGGTCGTGGTCTCGATCACCAGCACCGAAAGCAACACGTTCGTCCTCGCCGGTGATGTCACGAACCCAGGACGCTACGCCCTCTCGACCACCGGTGATCGCCTGCTCGATGTCATCGCCAAGGCAGGTGGCGCTCGCCATCCCGCGCGCGAGGTGTACGTGACCTTCGTGCGCGGCCAGGAGCGCGGCACGCAACTCCTCGAGAAGATCATCGACGACCAGAGCGAGAACATCTTCATCCTGGCCGGCGACCGCATCTACATCAACCACGACCCCAAGCGCTATACGGTCTTCGGTGCGGTTCACAAACCGGGCGCCTACGTGTTTCCCGCCTCGCAGGTCAATGTTCTCGAAGCCATGGCGCTCGCCGGCGGGCTCCTCGACGAGCGCGCCGATGCGACGGGCATCTTCATCTTCCGCTACGAGAACGCGGCCATTATTCGCGCCATCCAGCCCGATGCCCCACAGTTCGGCGGTACGGGCACCGTCCCCACCGTCTACCGCCTCAGCCTGCGTGATCCGGGCAGCTACTTCTACGCCCGCGGCTTTCTGCTCCGTGACAAGGACGTCGTCTACATCGCCAATGCCCCCGGCGTCGAGATTGCCAAGGTCCTCCGGCTGCTCGATCTCGGCACGCGCTCTTTCGGCAATCTCCGTGGCAATGTCCGCGCCTTCGACTGACATCGCCGCGCGCCGCGGCAGTCCGCTCGCCATCATGGCACGTGTCGTCGCCGCGCTGCTCCTGCGCGAGACCCGCGTCCGCTTCGGTCGCGCGCAGATCGGCTATCTCTGGGCGATCATCGAGCCGCTCGGCGGCGTTCTCGTGCTCGCCTTCGCCTTCCAACTGATCGGCCGCGTACCGGACGTCGGCCAGAGCCTCCTTCTTTTTCTCGCCATCGGCATGCTCGGCTTCAGCCTGCAGCGTCGCCTCACCGTGCAACTCGGCAATGCCTTCGACGCCAACAAGGCGCTCCTGCACTTCCCGGTCGTCAAGCGCATCGACACGCTCATCGCGCGGAGTATCCTCGAGATCGCAACGAGCCTCCTCTCGATGATGATCATCATCGCCGGGCTCGTCCTCATCGATGGTGCGCCCCCGCCCGCCCGCCTCGACATCTTCGTGGCCGGCATCGCAGCGCTGGCGCTCCTCGGTTTCGGTCTCGGCACCTTGAACGCGATCCTGAATGCGCACTTCCGCTCGTGGCGTCACATCGAAGGCCTGATCAGCCGTCCGCTCTTCCTCATGTCGGGCGTCTTCTTCACACCCGTCATGCTGCCCTCCGCCGTCAGCGACATCCTGGCGTGGAATCCGGTCCTGCACGGCATCGAGTGGCTCCGCTACGGCTACTACGAGGGATATCGCCCCGACTTCATCAGCGCCGAGTACCTGATCGGCTGGGGCCTCACCACGACGCTCGCCGGCCTCGCTGCCGAACGCTTCCTGCCGCCGGGCGAGGCCTGACATGATCCGCCTGATCGAGGTCAGCAAGTCCTACAAGGTCGGCCGCGGCCGCAAGCACGTGCTCCGCGACACCACTCTCACCTTCGAGCGCCGCAACATCGCCGTCATCGGCCAGAACGGCGCCGGCAAGTCCACGCTCCTGCGCCTCATTGCCGGTGCCGAGCGCCCCGACCGCGGGCATATCCTCACCGAGGGCCGCGTCTCCTGGCCGCTCGGCTTTGCCGGCGGCTTCAACGCCAGCACGACCGGCATCGACAACACGCGCTTCATTTCCCGCATCTACGGCCAGGACACCGACCGCATTCTCGACTTCGTCCGCGACTTCTCCGAGCTCGGCGCCTTCTTCGCGATGCCGGTTGCAACTTACTCCTCGGGCATGCGCGCGCGGCTCGCCTTCGCCATCAGCATGGCCATCTCCTTCGACTGGTATCTGGTCGACGAGATCACCGAGGTCGGCGACGACCGCTTCAAGGAGAAGTGTCGCGCAGCCTTCAAGGAGAAGCTCGTGGACGCACGCATCCTCATGGTCTCGCACAGCGTCAGCACGCTGCGCAGCTACTGCGACATGGCCGCGCTCGTCCACGACGGCACCGTCACGCTCTACGACGACATCGAGAAGGGTATCGCCGCCCATAAGCAGCTCATGGGGCTCGCGCGATCGCCGGGCAGCACCGCGGCATGAGCGCGTACGCGTCGGAGGGAGGCATCCGCCCATGGTGCACACGCTGAAGACCAAGCCGCCCGAAGCAAGTGCGCCTGCCACGCTCGAAGCCGCACCCGCTACACTCGGCGCCGGGCAGCGCTGGCGTTGGCGCATCATCGTGGCCTCGTTCCTTCTCGCCGTGGCCCTTCCGACGCTGGTCGTTGCGATCTACTTCACCTTCTTCGCCGCGAACCAATACGCCGCCGAGACGCGCTTTTCCGTTCGCAGCGCCACCACGACCCAGGCACCGAACGATCTGCTCGGACTGATCAGCGTCGCCCCCGCAGCGACCATCACCGATGCCTATGTCCTCATCGACTTCGTGCGCAGCCGCCAGCTCCTCGACCGGCTCCACACGGAAATGAACTACAAGGCCGTCTTCTCGCGCCCCGAGGCCGACTTCTGGGCCCGCCTCGATACGGACCTGCCCATGGAGAAGGTCATTCTCTACTGGCGCCGCATGGTCTCGATCGGCTTCGATACGACCTCGCAGATCGTCACGCTCCAGACGCGCGCCTTCCGGCAGGACGACGCGCTCCAGCTCGCACATGCCATCCTCAAGCAGAGCGAGCCCCTCATCAACGATCTCTCGGCCCGCGCCCGCGCCGATGCCGTCAAGATGGCCGAGCAGGAGCTCGCGCAATCGGAAGCGCGCCTGCGCCTTGCCCGCCTCGCCGTCAGAACCTTCCGCGAGGAGCGCCAGGAGATCGACCCGCGCAAGAAGGCGGAGGCGCGCCAGCAGATCATCGAGACCCTGCAGGGCGAGCTTACGAGTGCGCGTGCGCGCCTGCAGACCATGCGCCAGCAGCTCGCCGAGAACGCGCCGACCGTCGTCTATCAGCGCAGTGTCATCAAGGCCCTCGAGAAGCAGATCGACGAGGAGCGCAGCCGCGCCGCGACCTCAGCGACCGCCGCCGACGATTCGACCATCGGCGGCCTGATCGCCGACTACGAGGCGCTCACCATCGATCGCGAGTTCGCCGAGAAGGCGTACGTCTCGGCCATGGGCTCGCTCGAGCGCGTGCGCTTCGATGCCGCCCGCCAACAGCGCTACCTCGCGACCATCGTCGCGCCGTCCTTGCCGCAGCACCCCCTCTATCCCAAGAGCCTGCTCAACACGCTGATCGTGCTCGTCGGGCTCTTCTGCATCTGGGGCCTTGCCGTGCTGATCGGCCTCGCCGTGCGCGATCACATAGCCTGAGCCTCCGCCATAAGTCGGGCCCAGCCGCCGCGGCAGCAGTCCCGAATATTTGATCCTGCACGGATCGTCAGCGGACCACGAAGGTGGCGCAATGATGCTTTAATGGGGCGTTGTCAGGCACCATAAGCTGACATGGAGGAACTAATGTCCAAAGAAGCCCTTTCGCTTTCGCGTCGCAGTCTGCTCGCGGGCGCCGGTCTTACCGCGGCCGCCGCTTATACAGGCGCATTTCGCCCTCCCCTCGCGCACGCCAAAGCGCCGTTCGCGACCACGCAGGCACCCTACTTCTATCGTTTCCCGCACGGGAAAATGCAGATGACCATGGTGTCGGACGGCCCGCTCCCGCTCGGCGATCCTTCCGGCGCCTTCCTTGGCACGAGCAAGGAAGACGTCACCAAGATGCTGACGGACAACTTCCTCTCGCCGACGAACGCGGTGCTCGAGCAGAACATCCTCGTCGTGAACACTGGCGACAAGCTCTACATCGTCGACACCGGCATGGGCTCTTCGACCATGTTCGGCCCGACGACCGGCAAGCTCATGGCGACGCTGAAGGCCGCCGGCATCGATCCGGCCGACGTCGACGGCATCCTCGCGACGCACGCGCATTGCGACCACGTCTGGGGGATCATGAATGACAACGGCAAGCCGAACTTCCCCAATGCGCAGATCTACATCTCGCAGGCGGACTTCGACTTCTGGACCGACGAGGCCAAGCTCGCGCTCAAGGATCCGGCTTACATGAAGCCGTTCGTCGAGGGCGCGCGCAAGAACCTGCTCCCCGTTCGCGACCGGATCGTGTTCGTCAAGGACGGGCAGGAGTTCGTGCCGGGCATTCAGGCCATCTCGGCGCCGGGCCACACGGTCGGGCATACGATCTTCATGATCACCTCCGAGGGCAAGTCGCTGGCTGCCATCGGCGATCTCACGCACCATCACGTGCTTCTCGTCGAGAAGCCGCGCCTCGAGTTCGCCTATGACACCGATCCGAAGCAATCGGCGGGCTCGCGCGTGCGCATTCTCGACATGCTCGCCGCCAACAAGATCCCGCTCGTCGCCTATCACTTCCCGTGGCCGGGCCATGGGCACGTCGTCAAGAGCGGCGACGGCTTCCGCTACATCGCCGCGCCAATGAACATGGCGCTGTAGGGACTGTTCAATCAAAATCGAAGCGTGATTCCCCTCCCCCTTGTGGGGAGGGGTTAGGGGTGGGGGGAATCCCGACAACAATTGTTCTGCAATCCCCCCTCCTAACCTCCCCCACAAGGGGGGAGGGATGAGTTCGGGCGCGATACAAAAGCAAAGGGGCCGGCGCTTAAAGCGCCGGCCCCTCTCAATTCACGCCTCGCGGATCGGGCAGCTACTTCTGCGTCGCGGTCCAGTTCCCATTCCGGCCGCCGCTGACGGTGCCCGACATGGTCTTGCCCTCGATCTTGCCCGTGTACTTGGCATCGCCGACGTTGAAGCTGACCTCGGTGCCGCGCACGCGCCCATCCGTGATCTCGGTCGGGCCGAGCTTGCCGCTCAGCATCTGATACTTCTGCTCGAGCTGCAGCTCGGCCTCGCCGAGCTGCCACGAGCCGGCAGCCTTCGCGGGCACGATCCACAGCAATGCCTTGCAGTAGTTCGTGCAGTCGTCGGTGACCGTCGCCGTCTCGTCGGCCTGCCAGTCGCCCATCTGGAACGTATTCGAAACGATGCGCGTGCCGGGTTTCAGCTCGAGGAGCTTCGGCGCGAGCTTCTCGTTGATCCAAGGCAGCAGGAACATCGTGATGATCTGCGCCTTCGAGAAATCGCTCTCGAAGAGATCGGCCTTCTCGAAGGTCGCCCTATCGGCGACGCCCGCGGCCTTGGCGGCCTTCTGCGCCACCTCGACCATCTGCGGGTTGTATTCGATGCCGCGGGCCGTCAAGCCCTTCTGCGCCGCCGTGATCACGGTGCGCCCGTCACCCGAGCCGAGATCGATCAGATAGTCCTGCGGCGTCGCCTTGGCGATCTCGAGCATCTTGTTGACGAGGCTCTGCGGGGTCGGCACCCACACCACGTCCTTGCCGGCCTGACCGACCTGCGGCTCGAACGCTCCGCTCTTGTTGCTCTGCTCCTGTGCGACCGACGACAGTGTCGTCGCAACCAGCAGAACGCTGGCGAATATTGCCAGGCCTGCGCGGGCTTTCGCCGACCAACCGGCGGCCGCCGCCAGTGCCCGGGCAGGCCTTGAAGATGCGCGCGTCGGAACTCTGTCCATGCTGGATTTCCTCGTTCTGGATCGTGGTTGTCAGGATCGATCGGCGAGGACGGACCTCGCCGCCGGGTATTCGTTTCGAGTGAAGCCGCGCCGCCGCGATGCGACGGAACTGTCGGCGAGTAGACTATCGGTGTCCTGAGACAGGCAAAGGGATCGGCAGGTAAATTCTCGGTGAGACCTCACATTGCGCATCTGACAAGGTGCTCGATAGCCAGAAATTGCGGCCGAATCCGGCAGCCGTCGGAAGACATGGTTATCGATATGCTCGATACCGCGTGTGCCAATTTCGCTGCCGGGGCGTCCGGCGTCAATGCGCCAGCAGATCCTCCACCGCGCGACGCAGCACGGCTTCGTCCTCCGGGCATTGCACGGGATTGCCGGCTCGATGCCCCCAGATGGACTCGATCGGTCGTAGCTCCGCGTTGGGCATGAGGCGCGTCTCGGCTTCGCCATCGGCGAGCGGAAAGTAGAGATCCGTCGTCGAGGGCATGATGATCGCGCGCGCCTTGATGGCCTCGAGCGCCGCCTCGAGGTTCCCGCCGTAGATCGGGTTGTCGGAGATATCCGACTGATACCAGGTCTCGATCATCGAGAGCAGGTCCTCGGCGGCGCGGCGCAGATAGTTCCCCTCCCAGGCGCGCACGAGATAGTCCTCGAGCGAAGTGTACCCGATCGTCGCCCAGAGCTTCTCTCGATAGAACGCCTGGCTCATGGCCCAGCCCGCATAGACGCGCGAGAAGGCCCTCAGTGCCCTGATCGGACGCTCGATGAAGCGCCCGTCGCGCCAAGCGCCATCGGCGGTCAGCGTCGCGCGGATTCCTTCGAGAAACACCTTGTTATGGGGGCTCGTGCGGGCCGAGGTGCATACGGCGCACAGGCGCTCCACCCGATCGGGGAAGATCGCGCCCCAGTGCAGCGCCTGCTGCCCGCCCATGGACCAGCCATAGACGAGCGCCAGCTTCGTCACGCCGAAGCGCTCGCGCAGCAATCGCTCCTGGGTGTGCACATTGTCCCAATGCGTGAAGACTGGATTGCGGCCGACGCCGAAGGGCTCGGTGAGATTGCTCGGCGAGGAGGAGAGCCCGTTGCCGAGCTGGTTCGGAATGATGATGAAGTACCGATTGGGATCGAGCACCCGCCCCGGGCCGATCAGCCAGTCGATGTCCGTGTGATGTGCCGCGTACGACGTCGGATAGAGAATGACATTCGACTTGTCCGGTGCGAGCTGGCCATACGTCTTGTAGGCGAGATGGGCCTTCGGCAGCGTCAGCCCGCGCTGAAGCGACAGAGGCCCAAGTTCGAATGTCTCATAATCCGCCACGCTGATCCCCCTTCGCCAAACATCATCCCGGCCGCCAGCCTACACCGGTCCGATCCTGACGGGTGCCGGAAATGAATTCGGAATGCGCCCGAGTGACTGCACCGCCGCCTGCATGGCCGTGATGTAGCCGTATGGCCCGAGCCCGCAGATGACCGCCTTGACCGAGCCCGAGACCTTCGAATGGCGATGCAGCTCGTCGCGTGCATGGATGTTCGAGATGTGCAGCTCGATCACCGGGCCTTCGAAGACCTTGATGGCATCGATGATGGGTATGGACGTGAAGGACAGCCCCGCCGGATTGATGATGATGGCATCCGCACGTTCGCGCGCCGCCTGAATGAGATCGACGATGACACCTTCGTGATTGGACTGATGGAACTCGAGTTGCACGTCCAGCAGCTCGGCGAACTCGCGGCAACTACGCTCGATGGCATCGAGCCCCGTCGACCCGTAGATGTGCGGCTCGCGAATACCCAGCAGATTGAGGTTCGGTCCATTGAGGATCATCAGGCGCGTCGGCATTGGGTCCCTCCCTTCATTTACCTTTGTTCTCAGAATGAGACGGCTGCCCGCGTTCATGCAACAGGCTTGGCAACCCCGAAATCCATGTTCAGTCGATCGGATCACGGCCCGGCCGAGGCGACATTGCCGCGGATCGGACCGCAGCAGTTGCCGCGCGGGATGTCAGCGGGTACAGAGGGGCCTAGATTTATCGAGACTATCAGAGCGAGAATGCACGCGTTCCCATGGCCCTGGAGATCGAGCGAAAATTCCGCGTGAAAGGTGATGGCTGGAGGCCCCTCGTCGCCCGCACGCGCCGCCTGCGCCAGGCGTACCTCACCAAGAACGGCCGCCTGTCCATTCGCGTGCGCATCGACGGCGACGAGGCCGGTACGCTCACCATCAAGGCCGCGCGCTCGGGCATGGAGCGCCACGAGTACGAGTATGCGATCCCCGTCACCGATGCTGAGGAGCTCATGCTTCAGCGCGAAGGCTCGATCATCAGCAAGGTCCGCCACATCGTCCCGATGGGCAGCCTCAACTGGGAGATCGACGTCTTCGATGGCGAGAATGCCGGCCTCGTCATCGCCGAGATCGAGCTGGACAAGTCCGATCGCGTCTTCGAGCACCCCGACTGGCTCGGCGAGGAAGTCACCGGCGACCGCCGCTTCTACAATGCCGATCTCGCCAAGCGTCCGTATGTGAGCTGGGCGCGCGAACGCTAAGTCTCTCGCTAAGTCTCTGCGCGCGGCTCACGCGCGCGCCGCCCCGAGACGAATGCCGCCGCCGGCCGCTGACACTGTCGCACGGCCTCGACGACCAACGCGCCGAGCGCGACGAAGTCTTCCTTCCGCGGACACGTGGTGCGCCACGCAAGGCCGAGCGTGCGCGACGGCTCGGGATCGGCAAACCGGCCGACGCTCACCCGACCGCCCATGGCCTCTACGCCGATGCTGATCTCGGGCAGGAATGTGAGGCCCATGTCGTTCGCCAC
>ERZ778022.4024-NODE-4024-length-13101-cov-6.401042_pt1 | contig 13101 bp, 4 predicted proteins | sample MGYA00375752_ERZ778022 | MGnify/ENA primary metagenome ERZ778022 (study PRJEB29350, sample SAMN05389826) | bioreactor metagenome | isolation source: Thiocyanate bioreactor | place: South Africa: University of Cape Town | collected 2014-04-04 ... | reverse complement strand
GGTGAGCGGGAGGGCGGCGAGGGTGCCCTGGCGGCCGCGGGGGACGGTGTGCGCGACGGCGGCGCAGGCGCAAGCAAGGCAGCCAGTGCGGGCGGCACCGGCGGCGCCAGGAGCTGCTCATACATCGCCAGCACGGGCGACTGGGGTGATGCCAGCGCGGAGGCAGGCGCCGTCCCTGGTAGTGTGGAAGTCGCATGCAGCGCGTACGGCGATGCTGCTGACGCAGCCTCTGCCGCGGCAGTGGCAGCCAGCCAAGCTGCGGGTGAGGCGGGTGACACCGGCGCCGTGGATGCTGGCGACCGGGTGGCACTGGTACCGGTACCGGTACGGGAACCACTGGAGCTGGTGCCAACCGCCCCACCGAGCGTGAGCGCCTCTGTCAGCCGGCGTACCTCGCCGTCGCGCGCCTCCACCACCACCTGCAGCCGCCGCAGCTCGGCGGTGTGGCCCGCCTTCCACTCTGACAGGCGGGAAACCTCCCGCGCCAGGCGGTACCGCTCCCCCTCCGCCGCGCTGGCCTGCGCGCGCGCCGCATCGGTACCGGAGCGCGCGTGCGCCAGTGCCTCGCCAACGTACTGCGCCGACGCACGTAGTGTGTCCACCAGGGCGGCGAGGTACGACGCAGACGCGCTCAGGCCGGCTGCCGCGCTGCCAGGCCGGGACGGCAGCAGGGTGTGCGCTGGGGAGGCGGGTGCGGCGGACGACTGTGGCGGTGCCGCGAGCGCTGCTGCAACGGCGACGGACGGCGACCCAGGGCCCAGTGCACCAAGTGCCGCCACCGTCGCTTGCAGCTGCCCCGCGATGGCTTGCAGGGTGGCCGCCGCGCGTGACGCATCAGCAGACGCGGCAGCGGCCGCCGCCCGTGCATCATCACGTGCCGCGGCTGCCGCAGCGCCGGACGCCGCGGTGTGCCCCGCTGCCACCTGCCGCGACGTCAGTGCAGTTTGCAGCCGCGCCACCGCCACCGCCGCCGTGCGCAGGTCGTCACCCGCCGCGCTGAAGTGGCTGCGCACCGTCCACTTGGTGGCCGCTAGCGACGTACGCAGGCCGCCCGCCGCCGCCGCCACTGACTGCCCGCTTGCCCGCAACGCGCTGCCCAGCGCCGCCACCGTGGCAGCTTGCTGCTTGCTGGCGCCACCGGACGACGGCGGCGGCGGCGGCGCTGGCTTGATGGCGGCCAGCGCAGATGCCACCATGCCACGCAGCTCTTCTGCCTCGCGCGCCGTTTCAGCCAGCCGCGCCTCGGCAGCCTCCGCGCGTGCCACCGCCGCCGCGGCGACGGCAGCTGGCACCATGTCAATTGTTGGCGCTGGCGGCGGTGCTGGTGCTGGCTCTGGTGCCGGCAGTGGCGGCGGGGCTGCTGCAGCCGCAGCCTCGGCGGCGGCCTCGGCGGCGGACGCGCGCGCCTCTGCGTCCCGTGCCGCTGCGCGGGCACGCACCGCTTCCTCCTCGGCAGCGCGCTGCAGGGAGGCATGCAGAGCGGCAGCGGCAGCGTGGTCACGCGCCGCCTCTGCCAGCCGGCGCTCCAGCTCGCCAGCGCGGTTCCGTGCAGTGGCGGCGGCCGCCAGCAGGTCGTCGCGCTCCGCAGACACGGCCTCCAGGCGCGCTGACAGGGACGCCACCATGAGTGAGGCGGTGGACGCCTCGGCCGCCGCTGTGGCAGCTGCCGCCGCAGCGGCATCCGACCCCGCACTGGATGCCGCTTCGCGCCGTGCTGCGGTCGCTGCCACCACCGCCTCCGCCTCACGTGCCAGGGCGCCGGCCGCCGCGGTTCGCGCCGCCGCCGCATCGCCCTTTGCTGCCGCCACCGCCGCGCTCGCTGCCGCCAGCTCGTTGCGCAACGCCGCAATAGTGTCGTGTGCCGCCGCTGCCGCCATGCCCGCCGCCTCCTGCGCCGCTGCCAGTTCGTACGCGTGCCGCTCCCGCTGCCCTGCCGTCTCTCGCTCCGCGCGATCGCGTGCCAGCGCCGCCTCCGTGGCGGCATTCAACTGCGCTGACGCCAGCGCCGCCCGCAGGCTGGCAGCCTCCTCTGTCAGCGCAACCAGCTGCCGCCGCGAGCCAGGCGTGGCGTGTGATGTCGGCGACGAGGCACGCGACACGGCCGCCGGCGTGCCAGGTGCAGTACCAACAGGTGCCGGTGACGGCGGCGCGGTGCCGGCCGGCGTGGTGGCCGCGCTATCACTTAGCAGCGAGATGACCTCATACGCCGCCTCCAGCTCGCCGCGCAGCCGCGCCACCAGTGCGCCATCTGCCGCCTCCTCCTCGTCAGCCGCTGCCGCCGACGGCGACGCTGGTTGCGGCGGTGTGACAGGCGGTAGGGCGCCATCAGCAGTGGGCGCCGCCGGTGGGGACGGCGGCGGTCGCGGTGGCGGGTCGCCCTCTGGTGCCCACATCAGCTGCAGGGGTCCCGACGAGGAGGGCAGGCCCACAACCATGCGCCCAGCACTGCTACTTCGACTGATGGCGCCAGCATTGGGAGCAGCGGCAGCAGGGGGAGCAGTGGGTTCGGGAGCGGGTGCAAGAGTGGGGGCTGCCGATGCAGCAGCAGCAGCAGCAGCGGCGGCGACGGTGTCGGCGCGCAGAGCGACAGCGGCAATGACGGCGGCAACCGCTTCGCGCTCCCTTGCTGTGCCGCCCTCAATCAGTGACATGCTGTGTCGTGCAGCAGCAGCGCCTTGCAACCGTGACGGGGAGGCAGGCGCTGTTGTGCCAGCAGGAACGACAATAGATGCGCCGCCGAGGGCGGCGGTTGCCGACGCCCGGCCACGGCCGCCGCCACCGCCGCCACCGCCGCGGCCGGCTGGGGTAGCGACAGGTGCAGCAATGGCGCCGCCTGCTGCAGCGGCGGCAGCAGCCGCGGCAGCAGTGAGTGCTGAAGGCGGTACAGGGTCAGGTGAGCCGGGCGGCGAGTGCAGCGTGGGCAGGCGTGCGCCGCCCTTGGGCCGTGCGCCCTGGAACGTGCCGAGCCGCCGCATCGCAGCCACAACCCGGGTGTAGGTGTAGGTAGATGTTATTGGCCAGTCAGTCAGTCGGCGGTCAGTCAGTCGGTCTGGCAGCCTACCGCAGGTGTGCGCGCCTAGCGGCAATCGATTCGAACCACCGCCAGCCCGTACCCAGCCGATTACTGACAAGGAGCCGGTTGGTTGGCAGCCCAGCGCCAGCACTGACGGCCAGCAGACACCACACCGGCAGCAGCAGGTGGCCAAAGTATGGCGTACCTGTACCCGGTACTGGTATGGCACGACGGCGTCTGGTCCAGAGTGCTAAAATGCCAAATGGGAAGTTGTAAATGGCACCGTCTCACACAATGCCGACACCGCCAAATGATCGCGCGACATGAGAAATGGCGCCTCCGAGCTGCTCCGTCGCTCCCCTTGTGTGGTTGCGTTGGTAGCGTGCATGGCGTCGTCGTGGCCAGCCATGCGTGCGCGCCGACAGGAATCCGTCAACGGACAAAACGACTGCAGCTCTTTGGCAGGCTGCTGAGAGGCTGAGTAGGCAGCGAGAGAGGGTCACCGTATCCTGCATTTCCTGAAGGCAATACACACAATTGTCAGACACCACGCGGTGTTGGTATAGATGCATACACCTATGATGATGCAGCGTGGTGGATGTTGTTGGGGAATAATCGAGTAATGTGGTATGCCGCCTGTATCTTTGGTGGAGTGATGCGGCTAATCTCGCAGCCATGTACTGCCGCTACGCCAGCACCGATATTCCCACCAGCACATGATTGGTGCGCAAATATCACGGCAAATGCGTTGTTTACTGCTGTAGTCGTGTGTCCTGCCGCCATTCGTGTGAATAACCGAGTTGTTTGAATATCCAGCTTCGGCGAATTCCGCCGAATTCGGCCTCGCCGTCCTACTACGATACTACTGCTGCTGCTGCTACTGCTGCTGCTGGTACTGCTACTTGTCGCCTCTTTGACGCCTACTCGTTGCCTTTCTTGTCGCTGCTACTTGACGCCTACTACTACTGCTGCTGGTACTGCTGCTTCGTAGTGGTTGCTGGTACTTGGTCGTCGTCGTCCACTACTGTCGCTGCTGCTTGACTGTCGCTGCTGGTGCCTACTACTACCTGGTGGTCGCTGACACTTGATTGCTGCTGGTGGCTACTTCTACTGCTCGGTACTTGACTGTTGTTGCTGCTTCTTCCTACTGCTGCCTTGTGGCACTTCCTGGTGGCGCTGCTGCTACTGCTGCGTGAAGCACAACACCAACAGTCAAGACAACGAAGACGAGCGCACGACGACGACTACCGGGTAGCAGCACGGTGCGCCACGGCCTGCGCGGCATACGAACACAATGCGTGCAGCAGCCGACGCGGCGGTGGCGGCGGTTGGGCGACTGGCCCAGTGCGCGGCGACTAGCCGCCTGCCGATGACGGCGCGCGGATTCCATGCCAGCGCGGCGCCACCCCACTCCGCGTCAGCAGCAGGAGCAGGCGCAACAACAGCTACCATCCCAGGGTGGCGACGCTGGGTGGGGCGTCGACATGCAGCGGCCACCGACAGCGCCGACGCAACCGCCGACGCAGCGGTGCCACGCACGGCAACAACAAGGCGCGCCGCACAAGGTGCCGCCGCAATGGCGGCAGCGACGGCAACGACGTGGTGGGCGCTGGCGCGCGCACGGGAGGCGCTGCCAACGTGCGCTAGCACCATCACCACACCGGCACAGTGCGCGGAGGCGTCGGATGCGCTGGTGCGTGCGGTGGTGAGCGCGCCGTGGCGCAGCTACACGCGGGAGCGGTTGTACACGGTGGAGGTGGCGGGGCCGGCGGCCGACTCGCCCGTCATCATTCTGCTGCCAGGCTACGGCAGCGGCGCGGCGCAGTACGCCTGGATGCTGGACAGCCTGGCGACGCGCTACCACGTGTACTGCGTGGACTGGCTGGGCACGGGCGCCAGCGAGCGGCCGCCCTTCCCCGCGTCGCCGACTGTGGAGGAGGCGGAGCGCTGGTTCACGGCGCCGCTGGCAGACTGGCTGGCAGCCACGCCGGGCCTGGCGGCGGCGCCCTTCACGCTGCTGGGCCACTCGCTAGGCGGCTACCTGGCAGGCGGCGCGGTGCTGGCGTCGCCGGACCTGCGTGCGCGCTGCAGCCACCTGGTCCTGCTGTCGCCCGCTGGCGTGCCCACCGCGCTGCCGCCACAGATGGAGGCCGCGCTACAGCAGCGCGGCTGGCTGCTGAGCGTGATCGCATGGGCGTGGGAGAAAAATGTGACGCCGCAGGGCCTGGCACGTGCCGTGCGCCGCGTCGGCGGCACGGATTGGATTAACAACGTGCTGGCGCGCCGGTTTGCCTCTGCCGTGCCGCCCGCCCACCTGCCGTACCTGGCGGCCTACCTGTCCGCCATCACGTTTGGCGCCGGCAGCGGCGAGAAGGCGCTCAGCCCGCTGCTTGCCTTTGGCGCGCGTGCCAAGTCGCCACTGGGTCCCCGCCTCACCGCTGCCGCCGCCACGGGTGGCGCTGCCGCCCTGCCGCCCACTACCTTCATCTACGGCGGCGGGTGGGATTGGATGCCGCCCGCGGCCGGCGCGGAGGTCGCCGCCTCCCTCGCCTCCGCCGGCATCAACGCCGCCGCCGCCACTGTGCCGCAGTCGGGCCACAACCTGCACATGGAGCAGCCGCACGCCACCGCTGCCGCCATCCTGGCGCGGGGCGCCGCCCTCCGCATCACCGCTTAGTATTAGCGTGTTTGGCTCGTTTGCAATTTAAATAGTATTGGTACCGGTAGGCGCCAATCATGCAGTCATGCACACCCTAGGCGGGCTTGCTGAAGAATCCGCGCAGGATCTTGAAGAGCCAGCCGGCATCGTCGGCGTCGGTGGCAGTGCGTGCGGCGGCAGCGCGCGCGGCGGCGGCAGCACGCGCGGCGGCGGTGAAATGGGAGGTAATGTGCGCCGTCGCATCGTCAGAGCAGCGTAAGAAGCCGTCCGCCTCCAGCACGGGGGCCACCTCCCGATGCACCGCCGCCTCCATGTCATCCGCAGCAGCTTGCGCGCTGGCAGCGGCGGCGCGTAAGCGGGTGACAGCATCCATCGCAGCCCCGGTCGTGACGTATGGCGCGTCGTTGAGGTCGGCCAGCGCCATCTGCGCCTCCGTAAGGCGCGCAATGGCACCTACGGCAGCGTCCCGCAGGGTTCCCAGCTCGGTGGACATGCGCAACGACTGCACGGAGGCCAAGCGGCCAGACGCTGCAGCCGCCCCGCCAGAGCCGTCATCGCCGCCCCCGCCATGCGACTCAGCCGCAAGTAAATGCATGGCGACGTCGGCGCCGTCATTCCGCGCCGCCATGGCGCGTTGTACCAGGTTGGGGAACGACGATTCCACCAGCGACATGACATACTCCACGGTGCCAGGCAGGTGCAGCAGGTCGCGGAAGTACAGCTGCAAGCACATGACGAGCGCCTGCGGGTGTGCCAGGCTGGCGCGCGACGCCACCAGCGACACCACTGGCGTCAGGGTGTCAGCATTGATGTCCGCCGCCGTCCCGCCACGCGCGCGCACGCGCGCTTCCGCCTCGCGCTCCATGCTCATGGCCAGCGCCTCCATCGCTGTCGCTACCGTCCATGCATCGCTGCATTCTGCCAGGCTGTGCACTAGCGCGGTGCTGACGGCATACTGCGGCAGCTCACCACCACCGCCGCCGCCGCCGCCACCGCCGCCGCCGTCAGTAGATGATGCGCGGGCCAGCGCCAACTTGTCGGGCAGGGGGTTGAAGGTGACGGCATCCAGGTCAATGTGCGCCGGCGTCAACCTGTCCCAGCCCAGCTTTGCCTGCAGCGACCGCCACTGCACGTCGCCTTTTGCTGCTTTGGCGCAGCTGGCGCCGCGCACCGTGGCGTAGCGGGGTGGCACGGACGCAAGGTGAGCATCCTGGCGCGGCGGTGGCGCTTGCAGCATGACGTGCGCGTCGCCCATCAGGTTAGCCGGCGCGGAGGGCGCGATGGCGGAGGTAGGGGCGGTTGCCAGGTTGCGGTGCACCACGTGGCAGCCGTGGCGCATGTAGTCGTCAATGCGGTACGACACGGCGCCCACCACCATCCGCTCAAACAGGCTCTCCATGGACGACGGCTTGCTGCTGCGCGGGAACGGCGGCGTCCACACCAGGGGGCTGGCGGCTGCCACGGAGGGCGGCAGGGCGGACTCCAACCGGTAGGTGGTCATGATACAGCGAATGACGTCGCTGATGACGGCCTTCAGGTCTGTCACGCGCGGTTCCACCAGACCCACCTCGGCGGCAGGCAGGGTGGGCACGGCATGCGCAGCAGTGCTCGCGTGGTGGTGCGCGTGTGGGGCAGCGGCGGCCACAGCTGGTGGTGATGTCGGCACCGCTGCCGCTGGTGACGCCGGCACTGCTGCCGCTGGTGACGCCGGCACCGCTGCCGCTGGCGACGCCGGCGCCGCTGCCGCTGGTGACGCCGGCACCGCTGCCGCTGGCGACGCCGGCACCGCTGCCGATGGTGACGCCGGCATCGCTGCCGATGGTGATGCCCGCAACGCTGCTGATGGTGATGCCCGCAACGCTGCTGCTGGCGATGCCCGCAACGCTGCTGCTGGTGATGTCGGCACTGCCGCTGGCGATGTCGGCAACGCTGCTGCTGGTGATGGTAAACGTCGCGCAGAATGCGCACGGGTGCCGTTGTCCGCCGCCGTTGAGCCATATGCTCTTGGGGTGGTGCTCCCGCTTGAGGTCGCCGCAACTGGAGCGGGGGCAGCCGCCGCCGCCGCTGCTGCTGCCGCTGCCGCAGGGGCCGCTGCCGCAGGGGCCGCCGCAATTGCCGCAGCTGCAGCTGCAGCCCCTGCTGCTGCGGCAGCGACCTGCGCAATGGGCGGGAGCTCAGTCAGCACATCAGCAAAAGATAGCAGACGCGCGCAACCCGGCTCCACCGCCCACTCGTCTGTGTGCCGGCCATCCATGAACACGCGCGCCATGCGGTCGTGGAACAGGCGGCCCTCGGGTGCGCGCCGGTCAGCCACCATGCAGCTGAATGCGCTAAAGGCGTCCTGCACAGTGGTCCACTGCTGGTGCAGCCGGCGGCAGGCGTGGTACAGGGCAGCGAGGGAGGCAATGAGGCTGGTGCACGCAGCGGCATCTGCCGCATGTGCAGCAAGGACGGCGCGCAGCTTTGCCACCACGCCCGCCGCGTGCGGCGCCACCGAGCCCTCTGCAAACAGGCAGAGCATGGTGGCCAGCCGCAGCTCCGTGCCGTCCACCGCCGTCGCCGCCTCCTGCACGACACCGCTCGCTGCCGGCGTCTCGGCCTCAAGGCCCTCAACGTCCGCGCGGTCGCTGGTGGTAGAGATAGATAGTGGCGACGGCGCCTCCGCCTCGTCGGCGGACGCCGACATAGGCAACGGTGCACCATTGGCGGCCACGGGCGGCGGCGCCTCGCCATCAGCGGGCGCGACATCAGCCACAGGCGGCGGCACCGCTGCATCATTGTCACTTGATGGCGGAGCGGCTGCCTCAACTGGCACTGGCGGCGGCGCTGCCGGCGCAGGCTCGTCGCTGCCAGGGGCGGGTGCAGCCGCCTCCGGCATGGCTGCCGTGCCAACGTCAGGCGCTGGGGCAGCCGGAGGTGCGGCAGCATCGTCGCCCGCGCCGCCGGCTGCCGGCGCAGCTGGGTGTGGCCACGGCGGCAGGTCAGCGGCAAAGAACGCGGCAGGCGACAGGTGGAGCGGCGCCAGCACCTGCTCCGCCGGCCACATAAGCAGCAGGAACACGAGCGAGGAGGCGGGGTGCAGCAGCGTCTGCAGCAGCGGCGTTGGCCGCGGTGCCGCAGCGGGCGCAGGCGCGGCATCCACGGTGGTGTCGTCAATGTTGTCCGCGGCGTCACCAGCAGCGACTGCCGCAGCGGGCCCGGGCGCGTCGTTGACCGCACCGTCGGCAACGGCCGCCGCCGCTGCTGCCTCAGCGGGTGCAGGCGTACCGCTACCGGTACCGGTACCGGTACCGGTATCATTGGATGCGCTGTCCACTGCCGCTGCTGCCGCAGTACCGGTGTCAGACACAGGTGGCGGCGCGTCTACCCCGGCAGCCGGCGCGGCTGCAGCATCCGTTGCACTGCTGCTGGGTACAGCGGCTGCCGCGGCAGCAGCGGCGCCTGACTCCGTCGCGGCAGCCGCGCCGTCCGCAACTGCTGCATCTGCTGCAGGAGCCGAGCCCGACGCACCAGTGCCGCCGCCACCACCGGTGGCAGACAGGATGGCCACAATTTCAGCACGCACCGCCCGGACGGTAGCAAAGGCGCGTGCCATGGTCAATGCCAGCTCTGTGTAGCGCTTCCCGCGGGCGGCGCCCTCCAGCGCAGGGTGGGCCGCCTTGGCGGCGGCAATGAGCACGCCGGTGTTGAGGTTGGCACCAGGTTGCTTCATCACGCCTCCCATGAACTCCACCAGCACCCGCACCTCCGGCGACGCTGCCAGGCTATCCACCACGGATTTCTTTCCGCCGCCCTCCACCATCGCTCTCACGCGCGCCACCAACGCCGCGTCTGGCTCTGCAGCTGCAGCAGCCGCCGCTGCCGCCGCCGCCGCATCTGCAGCAGCAGGTGCTGCCGCTGCCGCCGCGGCTGCAGCGCGATCCACCTCCGCGCGCAACGCCGCGGCGGCATTGGTGGCACGCATGAAGGCGCGCTGCTCCAGTGCCAGTATCTGCACGTTGCACTCATTCAGCAACTGTTCCGCCCGCGCCGCGCGTCGGATGCCCTCCAGCTTCGCGGCGCCCGCTGTGGAGGCGCCCGCGCCGCACGCCAGCAGTTCCAGCAGCGCGGCGGCGGTGCCCACCGCATGCGCCGTCTGCTGTGCCTTCCGGCTGCTCCGCCGGCTCACTGCGCGCTCCGCCGCCGCGCGCATGTCCGCCTCATGCGCCGCCAGCAGCTGCGCCAGCCGCGACAGCGGCGTGTTGCCGGCCCACGCGCTCGTCACGACGTCCACCACCTTGTTGACGCCGTCCACCGCCAACGACACCGCGCCCAGCACGCCATCCACAAAGGTGGACATGGTGGCTGTCGCTTGGGTGGATAGGGGACCTGGGCACTTGATATCTGCACTCGGAGTGCTGCTGCGAATTGGTGCGTCCAGCGCTCCTTTCCCTCCCTCCAACCCACACTCCCTCCCTCAGTGGAAAACTATAAATAAGACTGCGCACAGCTGGAAAACAATATCAACACCAACCATGTACCATAGCACTGCAGCTCCGCGTGTGTTTTGCCGTGAGAAATTGCGCGGATCCAATTTTCAGGCTGTGCGTGTGTGGTGCCTCCTGGCGTGGGGAAATGTGGCAAAATGGCGGGAAAGCGTCGGAAGCATGGAAAAACGGCCAAACGGCGGGCAGGGGGCGGCGAGAGGGGTGACACGGACGTGAAAATTGGCGTGGGTGGCGCAGTTGTCGTGGTGTTAGGTGGTGGAGTTGTAAGCTACAGTTGTGGCGGAGCGGTTCCGACTGTGGTTGGTTGTGTACGTGTGTTTGCATTTGTTGAGTATAGGTGCAAAGTCGGGTAGTAGGCGGCCAGTGGAGGCGGTTCAGCTACCACTGGTACTGGTGCGCACTGCGTCGTGCAGGTAGGACCCATGGCAACGGCGGCGGCGACGGTGGCGGCGGAGGGTTGGGCGGCCACGGGGTTTGCTCTGTCGTGGCAGTGGGGGCTGGCACGCAGGGCAGCAGCGGCAAGCGAGGTCGACAGCTGCCATGAGAGCCACCTGGAGGAGGTGGCGGAGACGCCCGCGAAACCAATAGTAGCTGCGGCTGCTGCGCCAGTGACGGGATGGTTCACGTATGGGATTCGTGGCGGCAGCGGTGCCACTGGTAACTCCGGTGCGCCGTGCGCCTGGTTTGCAGGCCTGCCGCTGCCCCCGGTGCCGCCCGCCGATGAAGACGGTGGCGGCGGCGTGGTACCATGCAGCGCCACAGCAGCGGCGCTACTGGCAAAGGAAAACGAGAAGGAGGACGATGATGAGGTGCCCATGCCGCTGCTGGTACCACCGGCACCTGCGTTGGCAGGCGTCAAACGCGCTCGCGTGGAGGATGATAATGTAGTTGCAGCTGCAGCGTCAGCAGGTGGGGCGGCCACCCTGCATGGCGCACCATCACTGGGTACTGCAAAGGCGGCTGAATCATTGCTATGCGAACATGGCCGCCAGCGAAGGAAGTGCAAGGTTTGCAGCGGGGCTGCATTGTGTGAGCACGGCCGGCGCAGCCAGTGCAAAGAGTGCGGCGGGGTCTGCATTTGTGAGCATGGCCGCAAGCTCTATAATTGTAGGGAATGCGGCGGGGCCGGCCTTTGTGAGCATGGGCACGACCGCTACAACTGCAAGGAGTGCGGCGGCAGTGCGATTTGTGATCATGGCCGCGCGCGCAGGTTTTGCAAGGAGTGCGGTGGGGCCGGCATATGTAAGCATGGCCGGCAGGGCTACTATTGTAAGGAGTGCGGCGGGGCCGGCATCTGTGAACATGGCCGCCAGCGCTGTTTCTGCAAGGAGTGTGGTGGCACTAGCATCTGCGAGCATGGGCGCAAACGTTACATTTGCAAGGAGTGCGGCGGGGCTGGCATCTGCAAACATGGCCACAACCGCTACAGATGCAAGGAGTGCGGCGGGGTCGGCATTTGTGAGCATGGCCGCGAACGCCGCGACTGCAAGGATTGCGGTGGGAGGCGCATTTGCGAACATGGCCGCTTGCGCCGTCAGTGCAAGGAGTGCGGCGGAGCCGGCACCTGTGAGCATGGCCGCGTGCGTCGTCAGTGCAAAGAGTGCCGCGGGCGCGGCATTTGCGAGCATGGCCGCAAGCGCAGCATCTGCAATAAGTGCGGCGGAATCGGGGTCTGCGAGCACGGGCGCGAGCGCAGGTTTTGCAGGGATTGTGGCGGGACCGGCATATGCGAACATGGCCGCCAGCGCCGTTCCTGCAAGGAGTGTGGTGGCACTGGCATCTGCGAACATGGCCGCGTGCGCTATTCATGCAAGGAGTGTGGCGGTGCTGGTATTTGTGAGCATGGCCGTGTGCGCAGCCAATGTAAGGATTGCGGCGGGGGCAGCATCTGCGAGCATGGGCGCAAACGTTACATTTGCAAGGAGTGCGGCGGGGGTGGTATTTGCGAGCACGGCCGTAAACGGTTCTCCTGCAAGGAGTGCGGCGGGGTCGGCATTTGTGAGCATGGCCACCAACGGTACGGCTGCAAGGAGTGCCGCGGGAGCGGCATTTGTGAGCATGGCCGCTATCGCTACACCTGCAAGGATTGTGGCGGTGCTGGCATCTGTGAGCATGGCCGCGTGCGCTACAACTGTAAGGAGTGTGGCGGCAGCGCGATCTGCGAGCATGGCCGCCGGCGTAGCGCTTGCAAGGAGTGCCGCGCAAGCGGCGCGACTCCCACCTGCATGCACAGCCGCCTGCTGTCATCCTGCACCGACTGTGCCGCCGCGGCGACGCTGGCGGCGGCACCGGACGTCGGCGCAGGTGGTGGGGCTGGTTCGAAGGCTTAACCGCCTACCGACCCGGCGACCCCGTGCTGCCAGTGCCAGCAGGTGGAGCCGGTGCAGCCACGCGCAGCGCGCTGCCTGCAACGGTACGGTACATTGAAACGGTTGAATCAACGAATCAACAACGATCATGTCGCAATGTCGCTTTGTGCCACTGCGCCGGCACTCCGGCCTAGTCATCTACTCCTCTTTGGGCTGGGCACCCTGTCATCACCCCGCCATCGCCCACCAGTTCGCCCAGTGCTTCCTCCGCGCGCCCTGCCATGAAGCTGGGGTTTACCCGCGCGGCCATGATCATGGAGCAGGTGCGGTAGAATTCGGCGCCCTGCCAGCTTCAACATGGCACATTTGGCAACATGCAACATGCAACGCTGGCCGCGGCCACATGCTGGTGCCGATGACGCGGCAAAGTCGAACTCACTCGGTACGTGTGCCATCACGCAATTTCAATGTGCAAAGGGTGAGTTTGTGTATGTGACAGTGGGTGGGGCGTGTGGTATCCGCGCGCGCGCCGCCGTCCATTTTTATTTTAACCGCATGTGCGTTGCACTGTGGCCCACCACTCCAACTGGAGTCGAGAGGGGGGAGAGAGGGGGGACGAGTAGGGGGAGTGGG
>ERZ778022.4023-NODE-4023-length-13106-cov-6.219600_pt1 | contig 13106 bp, 8 predicted proteins | sample MGYA00375752_ERZ778022 | MGnify/ENA primary metagenome ERZ778022 (study PRJEB29350, sample SAMN05389826) | bioreactor metagenome | isolation source: Thiocyanate bioreactor | place: South Africa: University of Cape Town | collected 2014-04-04 ... | reverse complement strand
GAGCGAGAGCGAGAGCGAGAGCGAGAGCGAGAGCGAGAGCGAGAGCGAGAGCGAGCGTCGCGGTGCGCGACGCCTACGTATCCCGGTACCCACGCGGTGTATACGCGCGGGCGGTGTCGACGTTCTGCAAGTGAGAGAGCTCCGATCTGCCATCGCCGGGCTCGCGGCGACCATCGCGACGAGCATCATCGGCGCGAACGTGCATGCCGCCGCTGGCTTGCGGAGCGTCAACCGTCACCGTCACGGCCGAAGGCGGGGCCGTGACGGAAGGCGTGAGCGCGATGCTCGCGACGTCGCTCGCGCCGAGCGGGGTGGAGGTGCTCGAGGGCGGACCGCGACGCCGGACGCTCGGATCGTTCTTCACGGCGAGGGCGAAGCCGTGCGCATCCTCGTCGAGGAGGGCATCACGCGGAAGACGATCGAGCGCGTCGTCTCGCTCACCGGGGGCCCGCAGGACGCGCGCGCGCTCACCGCCCGGAGGCCGTGGAGCGCGTCGTCTCGGAGACGCTCCGACCTCTCGGAGAACGGGGGCGCCTCGGCTTGCGCGCATCGGCGGAGATCGCGCCGGGCGGTCAACCCGCGAGCGCTCCTTCCTGGGACTTCCACTTCTCGGCGCGGACGAGCGCCAGGGGGGTGATGCAGTCGATCCCCATCGCTGCGAACACGTCCGCTATCCGCGGTGCTGCGAGATTGCGCGTGAGCTGCTCGTGTGAAGGGGATCTGAACGGCGTGGCGGGCACTGCCGACCACGGAGGCCCCTATGTCGGCGGTCGCCTCGCGATCAGGAGTTGTCCCGTCCAGGCCTTGACGAGCTCGGCCTCCGACATCGCGAACGGTTGTTTCTCCGCGGGATCAGCCGGGTCAAGGTACTGGAGCGCGCCCGTCGAGTTGATGCCCACCAAGATGACTGCATGCGCTGGTCGGCGCGGCGCGAGTTGAAGGGTGATGACTACCCAGCCGTCTTTCAGGTGTGCTCGGAGGTATTCGAGCGACGAGGGGGCATCTGGATCGGTTGGAACGTACGTGCCGTCTGCGGCCGCATGGACCGCGAGCGCGTATGGCGGATCTCCCCAAGCTTGCCGAACGGCAGCCTCGTCGATGCGTTCGCCGCGCCATCGTCGGATGATCGCCAGGCAAGCCGCGACGCACGTCAGCGGTCCATGCTGCGCTGCGAAGCACTCCTCGATCGAGGGCATGCTAGTTTTCGCGGCGCGGAAGGATGTGCTCTTCGAGGATTTGAAAGTCCGGACCTACGAGGACGAATCCACGAGGGATCCCGGCGGTCAATCCATTCGGACCTGCTTGGGCCACTTCGACCCGCCAGACCTCTCCGTCCGTCGAGATCGCGTCCACGTAACAGTCGGCGAGCGTGGGGGCGCCCGCGAGCCGCCGGACCACCGACTTCTCGACACGCTCGCTCTCGGTCACGAGTGGAGCGCATTTCGCCGGATCGAGCCCTGGAGCTGGCGGCAATGGATCGGCCGCGGGCACCTCGAGGTAGCTCCGCGCTCGAATGGCCGACATCTTGTCCTCGGCGAGCGCACGCAGCGAACGGTCTTTCAGCAGCCCGCCTCGAAGTCCTATCACCCCGACGCGTGCGTCGGGGTGATCGACCGGCAGCGAGCTCGCGGGGAGGTTCGCGAGCATTCGCCTCCGGTCGTAGTCCGTGATGAGTCCAACATTTCGAAGTTGATTCACCGCGGCCCGCCGTCCAACTTGGAAGTGTTGGCAGACTGTCGTTACCGCTGACTCGCTACGCGGATCGCGCCGCGCGAGCACGCGGGTGAGCTCGGGCCGCGGGACGAGGAAATGGAGCGCGAATGCACGGGCCCGCTTCTCGACGAGCTCCAACGTCGGTGGAAGGACCAAGCGCTCCGAGGACTGCGCACGCTCGGCGGACGGGCTCATCATGACGAACGATTCAGTGCCGAAGAGCGCGCGATCGAAGATGACGTGGCAAAGCTCGTGCGCGAGCGTAGCGCGTGTTCGCCACCAACCTTCGGCACCACCGACGAGGTTTACGAGGACTGCCGGCGCCGGGGTCACCGTCGACGCAGCATCGACATCGATGTCGAGCTCGTCGGGCGTGACGAAGAGGAGATCGATCTCGAGCCTCTTGTAGAGGCCAATCATCGAGTCGATCGGCTCGACACCAAGCCCGAGCTTGTTCCGAACCGCGAGGGCATGTTGTTCGGCTCTCGCGACCAGGCCGTCCGCAACGGGCGGCGTTGGCTGACCAAGTCGTTCCAGCGGCGACGGTGTCGACCGATGGACTCCAAGGATGTCGCGGATCTCGGCGACCGCGCGGACGCAACGGACGAAATCACCCAGCGTGGTCAGCGCGCCAGACGACGCCAGGGAGAGCAGGCTTGGCCCCCGCTCACGGAACGAGCGAAACAGGAGCGAGGACGGCGTCGCCGCGGCGCGACCGAGGAGCAGATCCGTGAGCGTCAGACCAAACGCCTTCGCGAAGGTGTCGAGGATGGCTGGGGACGGGCTCTGCTCGCCGCTCTCCAGAGCCTGGTACTCCTGAGGCTCGATCCCCGCGAGCGCTGCGGCCGCCTCGAGCGTCAAGGCCGAGCTGACCCGCGCCTCCCTCAGGACTTGAGCGTCATTCGACACGACGTCAAATTACCATGACGCTACCAAGCGAACCATTGGATGGGCGGATCGCCGTCCGGGAGCAAAGTCGCGCCTCGCGAGCGGATCGCATGAACCCGGCGTTCCCGCATCGCGGCTCGGGTTCTAGGGCGGAGTCGACCTAGCTTAGGTGCGGTCGGCCTTCAGGGCCGAGATTGTCACGCCGGCGGAGCCCTCCGGGGAAGGGCGGCCGCTCGAGCCCTCGATCGTGCTTCGGCGAGCTCCAGGGCTGCGTTTCACCGGTTCGATCCAGCTTCTGCAAGCCCCCGGGTTCGCTTTCGCTGGATCGATCATCCCTTTGCGGACTCCCGGGTTGTCCCGAGCTGGATCGATCCACCTTTTGCGAACCCCGGGGTTGCCCCAAGCTGGAGCGATCCACCTTTTGGCGGCCTTTTTGGGGTCATTCCGCCGGCGCGGTCGTGACCGGGCTGGGCGCGCCATCCGCAGCGACGGCCGAACCCGCGCGCCTCACCGGCCATGCGGCGATCGGGCGCAGGAGCGCCTCGGCGACGTCCTCGCTCGCCGGGTTCTTGCGCGTGACCGATCCGACGATCTGCGCCGCGTAGACGCGGATGTCGTCGAGCACGGCGTCGCGAGCCTCGCGGATCTGCGGCACGGGCAGCGGAGCGTCCTTCGCCTCGGTGACGCCGAGCGCCTGACCGTACGCCTTGTGTGCGCGCCGAAGGCTCGCGACGAACGCCCCGCCCCCGAGCCGCTCGAACGTGGCCACGTGGTTCTCCGCGTCGATCACGCCGAGCCGCTGCTCCGACGCCGCCCACTCGGCGTTGAAGTTCTTCGTCAGGAACGCGAGCCCGTCCGGGAAGAGGCGCTGCCGAAGCGCCGTCGCCTGCTCCGCGAGCTCCGTCCCATCGATCGCGGCCCAGGCCGAGAGGAAGCGGTCGATCGCCGACCACACCCGATCGAGCTGCGTGTCCGCTTCGCGCGCCGCCGCCTTGTCCTCCACCCGCTGCCCGCGCTTGGCGAGCTCGGCGGACAGCGTCTGGAGGCTCGCCTTCACGTCATCGAGCGCGGTAGGCGCATTGCCCGGCAGCGTGCTCGCCGACTGCGCGGCGGTGATGAGCTTGGTGGCGAGCGTCACCGTCTCTTCAGCGGTGAGCGAGGGCAGCTGGATGAGCCCCTGAGCCGTCAGCGTACCTGCCATGAAATCCCCCTCTTCGATCCGAGATCGACACGCGGGAGACAACGCACACCACGCACGCCACCCCCCGGTGCGAGGGCTGCAAGTTCGCAGAGGCTCGCCGGGCGGTCAACCCACGAGACGCCCCCTTCAGAACTTCCACTTCTCGGCGCGGACGAGCGCCAGGGTGTTGATGCAGTCGATCCCCATCGCCGCGCACACGTCCGGTATTCGCGGTGCCGCGAGATTGCGCGTGAGGTGCTCCTCCGTCACGACGGTGGCTCCGTGCACTTTCGCGAACGCGATGACCCAGGGATCGCCCATCGAGCGGCCCTTCTTCGTGTCGACCAGCCGCGCGTGAGCCTTGAGCACCTCCGCGACCGCCACCTGCTCGGCGACGTCGATGGGCATGACGAGGTGGTCCTTGCGATCGGAGCACCAGTCGAAGAGCGCGTCAGCCTTCTTCTCGATCTCGCGGTAGACCTCGTCCGGCATACACGCATGCCCCTCGACGATCAGCGCATCCAGCTTCACCCAGAACGTCTCGTTCACGTCCATCGGGTAGTTGCGCTGGTACGCCTCGATGAGCACCGAGCTGTCGAGCATGTACCTCGGCTTCTTGACCGCGACCGGCGCGGGCCCCCCCTTCTTCGTCATGCAGCGCCCTTCACCTCGCGGGAGATGGCTTCGAGGTGCTTCAACCGGACGTCGAAGGCGTCCGCGACCTCGCTGGCGGTGATCCGTCGCTCCTCGTAGGCGTTGAGCACGAGGCGCGTGAACGTGGAGCCGCTCTGCCGGACGACCCGCTCCGAGGGGTGTTCCATGCCGCCCGAGGCCCCGGGCTTGGGCCGCTTCCGACCCTCGTGGAGCGCCTTCATCCGCGCGCGCCTTGCCTTGTAGAACTCGCTCGTCGCCTTCCCCACGATCACGAGTCGGCGCGCAATCACCTCTGCGCTCACATGGAAGCGCCGCGCCAACGCCTTCAGCTCGTCTTCACTCCACGCACGCGCGGGCTGGCGGTCGACCTCCGGCTGCATGAGGAGCATCTCGCGGGGGACGAGGACGGCGCCAGCGACGCGGTTGCAGAACGCCTCGACCCGCGGCCCTAGACCCTGCCCGTCGTCATCGAGGTTGCAGACCCCGATGCCGCCGGCGCGGAGCGCGATGTGAGCGGCCTCGTGCAGCATCGTGAAGACGCGCGGGGCGGTGTCCTCCTGCGAGTTGAATGCGATGGCGGGGTAAGCCTCTGCCCAGATCGAGAAGCCGCGCGCGTCCTCCCACGGTAGATCGCCCGCGCGGAAGACGAGGATGCCCGCGGCCTCGAGCGCGGCGCGCCACGCCGCGACGGCGGCCGAGTCGTGCTTCCACTCGAGCTGGCTCTTCATGCTGACGCCCAGCCGGGCGCGGATCGTCTCCGCAACGACGTCCGCGTGATCTTCGAGCGTTGCGGTGACGCCGAAGATCGGGATCTCGACATTGAGCATGCGCGCGAGCTCGACGGCCTGCTCCCGGCGCGCGCTCGCGTCCCGAAGCGCGAACTCGAGCGCGGTCGTGATCTGAGGCTTCTCCGGATCGAGCATCCGGAAGTCTCGCAGGACCTCGAAGCCCTTCGGTGGAGCGTCGAGGTAGAAGACGGCGAGCGCCCGCTTGTAGAGCTTCGCCATCTCGCGGAGCCGGGCGAGCGTGGGCTTCGGCTCGTCCTTCGTCTCCCACTCGATCAGCGTGCCCTCGTCAACGCCGAGCTTCGCGGCCGCGTCCGCGGTCGAGATCTTGGCGGACCTCCGCGCCCACTCGAGGAGCGATGGCTTCACCAGTGCTTCGACGCTCTTCGCCACGACCTAACCCCTCTTCTCCAAAGCCTAGCGCGTTATCGTCCAGCCGCGGCGTGCGGTCGGCGCCCAGGGCTGAGTTTGCCGATCCCGGCAGCCGCCTTGCGTTAACCTCGAGCTCTGCAGCCCTTGGGCGCCTTGGCTCTCAAGTCGTAAGTACCTTCGCGCTCTGCGGGACGATCGAACACGGCCGCGACCTTACCCGAAGGTCGGTGTGCCGCTCCCATCGCCATCGTGAGGGGCCGTCGCGTGCATCGGACATCCCCGAGGTCCGTCGCTCCGAACTCCTCGCGAGCCACCTGGTCGTTCATGCACGCGCGAACGACCCACTTCCACAGTTAATTCCCAACCATCCCGACCGATGGAGCCATTGGTAAGCCTCAGGGGTGATGGACGGCTCGCCTCGGATCGAGTGAGGCTGCGAGGATCTGCCGGCACGTCGCCGGCGAGGGAGTTGCCGATGTCGAGGAAGTGCGCAGGCCCGGGGCTGATTGCAGTCGTTGCGTTCGTGGTGGGCTGCGGCAGTAACACGTGGATCGTGAAACGGCCCGTTGCAGACCAGTGTTCGTCCGCCGGAGTGAAGCAGTGCGACGAGCTGGTGAACGGCCTCGTCCAGTACATCGACGGCGACAAAGCCGGTGCGGAGGTCAAGCTCCGCGCCGTGGCGAAGGCCAACTCGCCCGAGAAGCTCCGTACGTTGACGGCGGCCATCAAGCCGGCCACCAAAGTGCTCGGTAGCGAGCGGCAGGCTGCGGTTGACGGTGTGATCGACATCCTCGAGGGCCGCGAGCCCGTTGCGAGCGAAGCGAAGGCAGCTCACGGATCGGAGCTCGGTGCCGCCGTGGGGCTAACAGCGGGCCTCGTGAAGGTGCGAACCGGAATGGCATCTCCGGCGGGCGATCCGCGCGCGATCCCGTGCGACGCTGGCCCGCTTGCCGTCGAACAGGACCGATGCCGCAAGGTACGCGCGATCGTCGGCCCGATCACCGTGACGAACATCTACGCCAGCGGCGCCTGCCCGGACGAGGTCTTCGCCTTCGCAGGGCGCGCGGAGAATCCTCACTGGTTCCTGGGCGCGCTTCCCAACGCGCCACTCAACGTCAGCGGCGCGTTTGCTGTTGAAGAGGGCGAGGAGCTTTTCGTAGGTGTTCGCTCGTTGACGAAGGACCCACCAACCGCCGACGCGCGATGCTCCATCGTCTGGTCGGGCGTTGTCCGGTCGGGCTGAGGCGATGGCCCGTGCGATGACCAACCGACACCGGTCGCAGTCGGATCGAGTCCGCGTGTATTGACGCCGGGGCTGCTGGAAGCGCGATCGATCTCGCTTCCACGAGCCGCAGGGCTGCCGTTCACTGGATTGATCTGTGCCGTGGCGGCCCTACGGCCGCTCGGGGGCGCCGAAGATCGCGTGCTCCACCAGGGCCGGCGGGATCGAGCCCTCCGAGAGGACGGCCTTGTGGAAGGCGTGGAGGTCCGGGCCGCGCTCGCGCGTCCAGCGATCGCGGAGGGAGCGGATGTGCTCGGCGCCGAGGACGTAGGAGAGCGGCTGCGTTGCCGAGAGCGCGTAGCGGCGCGCTTCGATCTCTGCCAGGACCGGCTCGAGGTGGACCTCGTCGACGAGCAACCTCGCCGCCTCGTCGATCGTCATCGAGCGGGTGTGGAGGCCGACGTCGATGAGGACACGGGCGGCGCGCACGAGGGCCCACTCGAGCTGGAAGAGGCGCTCCTCCGGCGTGTAGTAGCCGACCTCGGACATCAGCTCTTCGGCGTAGAGGCCCCAGCCCTCGCAGAAGATGTTCGAGTCGGCGACGCGCCGGACGACCGACGGATGCAGGCGCGCGAACGAGACCTGGAGGTGATGCCCGGGGTAGGCCTCGTGGACGACGGTGTCGACGATGTTGCCGTTGCCGTGCTCGCGCAGGTACTCCTCCTGCTTCGCGGCGGACCACGACGGGTCCGCGGGCGTGACCAGGAAGATGCCCTTCGCCGTGGTCGTGTCGAAGGGGGGCGGCATGTCGTAAGCCGCTTGGGTGGTCGCGCGCGAGAACTCGGGCGTCTCCTTCACCTCGAGGATCTCGCCCGGAGGGAAGGGGACGATCGACTTCGCGGCGAGGAACGCGCGCGCGCGAGTCGTTTCGTTGCTGTAGGCGGAGACGAGCCCGTCGGGCGTCGGGTGGTTCGCCTTCAGGCGCGCGATGACGTCGGGCCAGCGGCGCTCGTCGGGATCGATCGCACGCGCGGCTTTTTCGAGCTCCGCCTTCGCACGATCGAAGGCGCGCTTTCCGATGACGTAGACCTCGTCGGCGTCTTCGCTGAGCGCGTAGTCCTCGCGGAGCAGGAACTCGAAGAGCTCGCGTCCCATCGCGAACTGTCCGCGCGAGCGCGGGAGGAGGTCCTTCTCGAGCCACTTGGCGTAGTCGGCGTAGGCCGCGATCGCCTTGGTGACGGCGCGGCGCGCGCGCTTCGCGTCTCCGCCGTGTTTCTCGAGGAACGCGCGATGATGAACGAGGAACTCGTCCACGCCGCGCGCGTCCTCCAGAGCGGCTTCGGTGGCGGCGCGGGAAGGGTTGTCGAGGTTCGCCTTCGCGAGTGCGATCACCCCGGGGAGCTGCTCGAGCCGGAGGATCGCCGCGCGCGCACACGCTTCGTTCGTCGGCGCCGGGCGCGCGAGCATCTCGAAGAGCGCGCTGATCGGCCTCAGGTAATGACTCGGATTGGTCTGGAGCGGCCGCTGCTCGCGCGCCTTCCGCACGGAGACGCGCACCATGCGGCGGAGCAGCGACAGATCGATCTCCGCGCTCCGCGACGGCTTGCCCTCGAACGTCACGCGTTCGAGCTCGTCGAGGAAGCGCTCCTCGCGCGCGAGCGCCGCCTCGAAGCCCGCCGGCGTTCGATCGTCGAGCCGCGCATCCTGGTCGTGGATGCCGAGCGACGTCGCGTGCTCGGGCGAGTTCTCGACGAGCAACGCCAGGTAGCGATCCGCGAGCGCGGCGACCGCCCGATCGGCGCTCTCGCTGGAGGCGGTAGCTCCTTCGGAGCTCGCGGCAGGAAGCGGCGCAGACACGGGCGCCTGCGCGGCCGGAGCACAGCTCGCGGCGCCGACGATGCCTGCGACCGCGATCGCGCGCGTGAAACTACCTACCATCGCGAGAGCACCGTCTTTCCCACCTGCCAATCGAATGGTCAAGCGCTCTCGTGTCCGCACATCCCGGCACATCGGCGTGGATCAATCCCCGTGGGGTGTTCGGTAGACCCTCGCTCTCGCTCTCGCTCTCGCTCTCGCTCTCGCTCTCGCTCTCGCTCTCGCTCTCGCTCTCGCTCTCGCTCTCGCTCTCGCTCTCGCTCTCGCTCTCGCTCTCGCTCTCGCTCTCGCTCTCGCTCTCGCTCTCGCTCTCGCTGTTCACGTCTCCGCGGCTCGAGACGTCCAGCACGAGGTAGCATGACGCCAGGTCCTGTTCATCGTCGATGCTGAGCGTCAGGAGGCTCACGGCGTCCTCGCCTCATTCGTCCCCTGGCAGATCGAACGCGCCGGAGTAGATCGCGTCGACGGAAATCTTGGCCTTCACCGCGCCGAGATCGACGGTCGTCCCGGGGCCGAGCACCTCGAATCGAAAGCTACCGTCGGTCTGGCGTGAGTACGCCTCGACGCGCTGCTCGCGTTGAGAGACGAGCAAGATGTGCTGGATCGAGGCAAGCGCCAGGTATCCCGCGAGCTTGTCTCCGCGGTCGTACGCTTCGGTGCTCTTCGAGAGGACTTCGACCACCACCGACGGGTTCGTCACGACGTCCTTCGTTCCAGGACGGAAGGCCATCGGTCTGCACACCACGACGGCGTCTGCGTAGACGAAGAAGTCGTTCGCCAAGCCGAGGCGCAGATCGGCCGTGTACGCGGCGCACGGCCCTCCGAGGACGCCTTGGCCCAGGAGTCGAATGAGCTGCGCTCCGAGAAAGCTGTGCCGGGCGGAGCCGCCGGACATCGCGAAGATCTCGCCCCGGACGTAGTGGTGACGCTCGTTCGGCTGCTCACGCTCCCACGCGAGGAATTCGTCCGGCGGCATGTTCGAGGCGGCCGGCAGCGGCATGCCGTGAATCTTACCATTCCGGGCCGAGACGCGGACGAACGCTGCCGTGAGCCCAGCGTCGCGTTCGATTGTGCAACGCGATCGTCGTGGACAGCCGGAGCTGCCGGCCTGCTCGACGCTTTCCGTGGTTCGAATCGCGGCCCGTCGCTCCCACAGCTCGGCTCGAGTGGGCGCACACGGGCGGCGCGGTCCCGCTCGTGGCGTGTATCATGGCGTCCGGTGCTCGTTCGCTCGCGCTTGGGTCTCGCTCTTTCGGTGGCGGCGCTCTGCCTCGCGCCGGAGCTCGCGCACGCCGCGCCGGACAAGGGCAAGCCGGTCGTCCAGGAACCCACGACCACCGTGACGCCGCCGCCGTCGGGTTCGACCGTGCGCGCGGCCGCCGAGAAGACGATCGACGCGAAGCCGGCACAAAAGCCCGGCGCCGCGAAGCGTGCGCAGCAAGGAGCGGGCGCCTCGTCCCTCACGGGAGCTGGCGGCCGTCCGGTGAACGGCCCGAAGATCCCCGACGCGCTCCGCGCGCAGCTCCAGAAGCAGCTCGAGGCGCGCATCGATCGTGACGTCGCCCAGATCCGTCAGCTTCGCGCTGAAGCGATCGGTCTCTTGACCACGTTCGTCGCGGAGACGCCGCGCGAGGCGCGCGAGATGCCGGAGGCGATGCTCCGGCTCGGCGAGCTGAAGTGGGAGCTCGAGCGCGAGCAGTTCGTCGATCGGTTCAAGGCCTGGGAGGCGAAGCCGGTCGATCAGCGAGGACCCGTCCCCGAGCCGAACTTCCAGCCGTCGCGCGATCTGTTCGCGCGCGTCCTCAAGGACTACCCGTGGTTCGGGCAGTACGACCTCGCGCTCTACATCGACGGCTTCCTCGCCTACGAGCAGGGCAAGCAGGACGAGGCCCTCGCGCGGTTCGACCGCATCCTCAAGGAGCACCCGAATTCGCGCTTCGTTCCCGACGCGCACATGGCGCGCGCCGAAGCGCTCTTCAACGGCAAGTACGACTACGCCGGTGCGCTCGCCGAATACGAGAAGGTCCTCCAGCACAAGAACAGCGAGCTCTACGGCCTCGCGATGTTCAAGAGCGCCTGGTGCCTCTGGCGCCTCGGTCGCGGCAGTGAGGCGGCCAAGCGCTTCGTCGCCGTGTTCGAGATCACGGACAGCGAAGGCAAGAAGGTCAACGCCGTCCAGCAGAAGCAGCTCGACGAGCTCCAGAGCGAGGCGCTGAAGTACCTCGTCGAGGTCTTTACCGAGGACGAGAAGAACACCGCACAAGACGTCTACGGCTTCCTCACGAAGATCGGCGGCGATCGTTTCGCCGGCAAGGTCGTGCGCGCGCTCGCGGTGCAGTTCTACGATCAGGCGCACTACGACCTGCTCCTCAAGCTCGAGCCCGCCTCGAGCGATGCCGGCAAGTGGGTGCTCGCGATCGCGCAGGGGTACAACGCGGTCGAGGACTGGCCGAAGCTCCGGGCGACGTACGAGCGCGCGGTGACGGGCTACACCGCGGGATCGGCGTGGGCGAAGACGCAGGGCGATCCGAGGGTCGTGGCCGACACCTCGAACGAGATCGAGAAGCAGCTGAAGGAGCACGCGCTCCAGCTCCACGCGAAGGCGCAGAAGGACAAGACGAGCCGCGCGGAGTTCGAGGGAGCCGCGGGGCTCTACACCGTCTACCTCTCGAAGTTCAGCGGCGAGACCGGCGCTTACCAGGTCCAGTACTACCTCGCCGAGATCTACTTCTACCGCCTCGACAAGCCGACCGACGCGGCCACCCACTACATGGCCGCCGCCCGCGCGATCCCGAACGCTGCGGCCGAGAAGGAGCCGCTCAAGTCGCTCCGCCACGACGCGATCTACAACGCGATCGCCGCGCTCGAACGTGTGCGCTTCGCGGAGCTCGAGGCGCGGAAGAAGCTCCCGCAAGGGTCGGCCTTCCAGGAGACCGAGGCCGACAAGAAATTCGCCGAGGCGCTCGACCTCTACGCGCAGCTCTATCCGAACGACCCCGCACTGCCGGAGCTCTTCTTCCGTCAGGGACGCCAGTACTACGACTACGGCGTCTACGACTCCGCGGTGAAGATCTGGGGCTCGCTCCTCGAGAAGTTCCCGCGCAGTCAGTACGCGCTCTCTGCCGGAGAGCTCATCCTCGATTCGTTCAACCGCGCGAAGAACTACGAGAACATCGAGACCTGGGCGCGGCGCCTCAAGACCGCGCCTGCGTTCGCCGGTGAAGCGAACCAGAAGAAGCTCGACACGCTCATCGTCCAGGCCGTCTTCAAGCAGGGCGAGCAGAAGTCGCAAGCGGGCGATCACCTCGGCGCGGCCAAGGCGTACCTCCGCGCCGCGAAGGAGTTCCCGAAGGATCCGCGCGCGGCGCAGGCGTGCGTGAACGCCGAGCTCGCTGCGCAGAAGGCCGGCGATCACCAGACGCTGAAGGAAGCCGCGCAGCTCGTCACCGGCAAGGACTACCGCGATCGGCCGGAGTCGCCGCAGGGCGCGTGGATCGCCGCGACGACGTTCCAGTCGATGGGGCTCTTCGCCGAGTCGGCGGACTTCCACGAGGCCATCGCGGGGCTGTCCGACAAGGACCACCCGCACTACCAGAGGTTCGAGCACTCGAAGGACGCGGCGTTCAACGCCGTCGTCCTCCGCGTCGCGACCGGCGAGCACGACAAGGCGATCGCGAACGGCAATCGCTACCTCCAGAGCCACGGCTCGTCGAGCGACGCCGACGAGGTCGTCTTCCAGATGGGCAAGGCGCATCAGAACGCCGGTCGGAACAAGGAGGCGGCCGATCTCTATCGCCGCTACGTGGCCCGCTCGAAGAACCAGGACCATCGCGTCCAGGGCTACGTCCTCCTCGCGCTGGCGCTCGTGAAGAACGGCGAGGAGAAGGCGGCCGACGACGCGCTCCGCTCCGCCGTCGACATCGGCAAGCATCGCAAAGGCGAGCTCGGTCCCGACGGCAAGTACGCTGCGGCGCGCGCACGGTACCTGGAGGGCGAGCGTGTCCTCGCGCGCTTCGACGCGATCCAGATCACGGGCGACGTGAAGCAGCTCTCCCAGCGCCTCAAGCAGAAGGCCGAGCTCCTCAAGCAAGCATCGAACGTGTTCCTCGACGTCGTCTCGCTCGGCGTCGCGGAGTGGACGACCGCGGCGCTCTACCAGATCGGTCGCACGTACGAGACGTTCGCCAAGGCGCTCCATGACTCGCCGGCGCCTTCGGGGCTCTCCGATGCGGACAAGGAGCAGTACCAGATGCAGATCGACGAGTTCGTCGTTCCGATCGAGGAGCGCTCCCTCGACGCCTACGAGAACGGCTGGAGGAAGGCGATCGAGCTCGGGATCTACAACCAGTGGACCGCACAGATGCGGACCGCCCTCGGCCGCCTGAACGCCGAGCTCTACCCGCCCTTCAAGGAGACC
>ERZ778022.4021-NODE-4021-length-13121-cov-5.347543_pt1 | contig 13121 bp, 10 predicted proteins | sample MGYA00375752_ERZ778022 | MGnify/ENA primary metagenome ERZ778022 (study PRJEB29350, sample SAMN05389826) | bioreactor metagenome | isolation source: Thiocyanate bioreactor | place: South Africa: University of Cape Town | collected 2014-04-04 ... | reverse complement strand
CGTAGAGCAGCACGCCGAGCTCGTCGACGCCGTCGACCAGCTCGTTCTCGTCGAGCACGTGCCGCACCGGCTGCGCCCTGCCGGCGGCGCCGAACATCTCGTGCAACGACAGCACAGCGTCGTTGCAGGGGTGATAGGCGTAGTTGCAGGTCGGCCGGTAGGTGACCTTGCCGGCGCGGTCGCGCACGGTGAAGAAGTCGGCGATGGAGATCGCCTCGTTGTGGGTGACGAGGAAGCCGTACTGGGCACCCGGCGTCGGGCACCAGCTCCTGACGCGGGTGTTGGCGCCCGGCTGCTCGAGGAAGATCCCGGCCTTGCAGCCCTTGCGGTGCCTGCGGGCGTTCTTCGGCATCCACTTCTCGTGCGTGCCCCAGCCGAGCTCGGCCGGCTGCAGCCCTTCCGAGATGAAGCCCTCGACGGACCATGTGTTCCAGAACGTGTCGAGCGGCTTGGGGTTCTTGGTGCGCTGGGTGTCGCGCTCGGCGATATGGATGCCCTTGACGCCGGTCTTCTTCATCAGCTTGGCCCAGCCGGCGCGATCGTGCTGCGCGGGCTCCTCGACGTCGAGCCCGAGGTCGCCGGCGAGGTTGATCAGCGCCTTCTTGACCAGCCAAGAGACCATGCCGGGATTGGCGCCGCAGGTGGAGACGGCGGTGGTGCCGCCGGGGTTCGCGCGCTTCTCGGCCAGCAGCGTCTCGCGCAGCGCGTAGTTGGTGCGCTCCGCATTGTCGACGTCGTCGTCGAAATAGAAGCCGAGCCAGGGCTCGATCACGGTGTCGACGTAGAGCGCGCCGAGCTCGCGGCAGAGGCGCATCAGGTCGACCGAGCCGGTGTCGACCGACAGGTTCACGCAGAAGGCCTGGCCGCCGCCCTTGGTCAGCAGCGGCTTGAGCAGCTTCCTGTAGTTCTTCCTCGTCACCGCCTCCTGGATGTAGGCGATGCCGCGTTCGTCGAGCAGGCGCTTGTTCTCATCACTGGGATCGATGACGACCATGCGCGACCTGTCGAAGCCGAAATGACGCTCGATCAGCGGCAGCGTGCCGCGGCCGATCGAGCCGAAGCCGATCATCACGATCGGCCCGGTGATTTCGCCGTAGACGGGCCATGTCTTGTTCGCCATTCCGGGCTGTCTCCTTTTGTTCGCGACGGAAGGTTGCAGGGAAGGTTCAAACCACATGGAGGCGCAGGAAGGAAGGGGCATCGCGCCCGCCGGGCCGGCGCCGCGCCGGCCGTTCCCCGGGGGCAGGCCTTCGATACCCAGTTGTCAAACACCCAAAAATCGACACCATTCGCATGTGGGCTGCACCGATCGTGGTGCTTGGGGAGAATTCACATGAGCAGAAAATTGGGCGGTCTGGCGTGGGCGCTGGTGCTTGCGCCGCTCGCTTTGACGGCGCCGGCGACGGCGCAGGACTTCTCGGCCGGCAAGAAGGTCGACAAGCCGGAGGTGTCGCGGTCCCTCGGGGATACCGCGATGCCGCAGAAGGCGACGCGGACGAGCACGCTGCAGCGGTCGAGCGAATCGAGCCGCGCCCTGCCCGGCGCCTCGGCGGCGCCGCGCTACCGCATGATCGGCCGCTCGCGCGACGGCGCGGAGCGCAAGATCGAGCCGAGCCAGCGCGTGATCCAGGCGATCCAGGGCGAGAAGAAGGCCGAGCAGTCGCGCGACGTGATCGGCCGCGACGGCCGCTCGCACGTGCAGGACACGACGCAGTATCCGAACATCGCCGTCGGCTTCCTGCAGTCGACCAACACGGACCCGCAGCTCGTCTACAACTGCACGGCCGCGCTGATCGGCCCGCGCATCGCCATCACCGCCGCCCAGTGCGTCTACGACCACGACATCGACGGCGGCTGGCTGGAGGCCTCACGCTTCTGGCCGGCGCTCAACGGCAACGACGTCGTGCCGTTCGGCGAGGCCGAGTGGGACGAGATGTACGTCCTCGAGGACTACATCAACGACTATGACGGATCCTACGATTCGATCTGGCCCTACGACGTGGCGGTCATCGTCTTCAAGGAGCCGGTGGGCGACAACATCGGCTGGCTCGGCTACAACTCGTTCGACGATCTCGACACGTTCGACGCGGTGCTGACCGGCTATGGCGACGGCCGCGAGCCGTGGCGGCAGTTCGATTCCAAGTGCAAGGTGCAGAAGGCCAACATCTCCGACCTCGACTTCCTGCACCAGTGCGATGCCGACTACATGTCGACCGGCGCACCGATCTACATGCACGACGCGAGCGACGATTCCTACACCGTGCTCGCCCTCAACATGGGCGGCCTCAACGGCCAGAACTGGGCGCTCAGGATCACCGAGCCGATCGCTCTGTGGATCGACGACCTGAACCAGAAGTAGCGGCCTTCCGGCTCTCCGCGCGCGGCGCGGGGAGCCGGCCCGCTCACGCCTCGCGGTCGAGCGCTTCGAGTTCGTCGATCAGGCCCTCGATGACCGACAGGCCCTTCTGCCAGAAGTCCGGCTGGCTGGCGTCGAGGCCGAACGGGGCGAGCAGCTCCTTGTGATGCTTGGTGCCGCCGGCCCGCAGCATGTCGAAATACTTCTCCTGAAAACCCTTCTCGGCGTTCTGGTAGACTGCGAACAGCGAGTTCACCAGGCAGTCGCCGAACGCGTAGGCATAGACGTAGAAGGGCGAATGGATGAAGTGCGGGATGTAGGCCCAGAAGGTCTCGTAGCCCTCGCGCAGCGCGATCGCCGGGCCGAGGCTCTCGGCCTGCACCTCCAGCCAGAAACGGCCGAGCTGGTCGGAGGTCAGCTCGCCGTTGCGGCGCTCGCCGTGGACGCGGCGCTCGAACTGGTAGAAGGCGATCTGCCGCACGACCGTGTTGATCATGTCCTCGACCTTCTGGGCGAGCATGGCCTTGCGCTCGCGCCTGTCGCGCGTGCGGTCGAGCAGCGTGCGGAAGGTCAGCATCTCGCCGAACACGGAGGCCGTCTCGGCCAGCGTCAGCGGCGTCGACGACATCAGCGGCCCCTGGGCGCCGGCCAGAACCTGGTGCACGCCGTGGCCGAGCTCGTGGGCGAGCGTCATCACGTCGCGCGGCTTGCCGAGATAGTTGAGCAGCACGTAGGGGTGGGCGGACGGCACGGTCGGGTGGGCGAAGGCGCCCGGCGACTTGCCCGGCCGCACCGGCGCGTCGATCCAGCGGCCGTCGAAGAAGCGCAGCGCGATCTCGGCCATCTCGGGCGCGAAGGCCTGGTAGGCCGACAGGACCGTGTTCTTGGCGTCCTCCCAGCCGATGACGGCCTGCGGCGTCTCGGGCAGCGGCGCGTTGCGATCCCAGTGGTTCATCTGGTCCATGCCGAGCCATTTCGCCTTCATCGCGTAGTAGCGGTGCGACAGGCGCGGATAGGCGTCACGCACGGCCGCCGCCAGCGCGTCGACCACCTCCGGCTCGACGCGGTTGGCCAGATGGCGTGAATCGGCGATGTCCTTGAAGCCGCGCCAGCGGTCGGAGATCTCCTTGTCCTTGGCGAGCGTGTTGGTGATCAGCGTGAACAGCCGCAGATTGTCGCGGAAGACAGCAGCGAGCGCGCCCGCCGCCTTGCGGCGCAGCTCGCCGTCGGCGCTCTGCAACAGGTTGAGCGTCGGCTCCAGCGCCAGCTTCTCGCCGTCGACCTCGAAGCGCAGCGCCGTCATCGTCTCGTCGAAAAGCCGGTTCCAGGCGCCGCGGCCGGTGACCGACTTCTCGTGGAAGAGCTGCTCGATGCGGTCCTCGAGCTGGTAGGGCTTGTCGAGCCTCAGGTCCTCGACCCACGGCCGGTAGTGGCCGAGCACAGGGTCGGCCTTCATCGCCGCCTCGAGCACGGCGTCGTCGACGTGATTCAGCTCCAGCGCGAAGAACAGCAGGTGCGCGCTGGCGTCGGTCATCTTCTCCTGCAGGTCGCCGTAGAGCTTGGCGCGCTTGGGGTCCGACGTGTCGCCGGCATAGACGAGGCCGGCATAGGACATGATGCGGCCGATCAGCTCGTCGATCTGCTCGTAGACGCGCAGCGCCTCGCCCAGCCGGCCGGCGGCGCCCCTGGCCGCCTCGTCGGCGAGCTTGCACTTCCAGGCCTTCTCGAAGGCGATCGATTCGTCGGCCGCGCGCTTGACGTCGCGCTGCAATTCCGGCGCGTCCATCCCGGCATAGAGATCGGCGAGGTTCCATTCGGGCAGGGCGCCGAGGCCGGCCGTCTCTTCCTTCACCCGCTGCGCCGTTGCCGCGCGTTTGCCCTTGCTGCTGGCCATGAATCACCTCGCCTCGCCTGTCCCGGTGCCGCCGCTAAAGAAATGTTCACCGGATCGCTTCATGCTCATCTAGAGAATTGTGCCAATCTGAACCAGACCATCTGTCAACAATTCCTGCCGCGACGGAGCCATGGCCGCCATCCTGATTGTCGACGACGACCCGGTGCAGCGGCGGCTGCTGGACGCGGCACTCGCCAAGGCGGGCCACGAGACGATCGCCGCCGACAGCGGCGAGGCGGCGCCCGGGGCGCTGGAGGCGATGCACGCGCGCGGCATCTCGGTGCCGGTGATCGTGCAGACGGCGCAGGGCGGCATCGACACCGTGGTGTCGGCGATGCGCCGCGGCGCCTTCGACTTCGTCGTCAAGCCGGTGTCGCCCGACAAGCTGCAGGGCGCCGTGGCGAACGCGCTGAGGGTCGAGGCGCTGGGCGCGACGACGCGCAAGCCGGTGCGCGCCGGAAGCGGCGCCTTCAGCTTCCGCGACCTGATCGCGGCGAGCCCGGCGATGGAGCGCGTGCTGCGGCTCGGCCGCAAGGCTGCCTCATCGGCCATCCCGATCCTGCTCGAGGGCGAATCGGGCGTCGGCAAGGAGATGGTGGCGCGTGCCATCCAGGGCTCGGGCGATCGGCGCGGGCGACCCTTCGTCACCGTCAATTGCGGCGCCATCCCCGACAACCTGGTCGAGAGCATCCTGTTCGGCCACGAGAAGGGCGCCTTCACCGGCGCCACCGAGAAGCACGCCGGCAAGTTCGTCGAGGCGCATGGCGGCACGCTGTTCCTCGACGAGATCGGCGACCTGCCGCTCGACGTGCAGGTCAAGCTGCTGCGGGCGGTGCAGGAGGGCGAGGTCGACCCGGTCGGCGGCCGCTCGACGGTCAAGGTCGACATCCGGCTGATCTCTGCGACCAACCGCGACCTCATCCAGCGGGTCAAGGACGGGCTTTTCCGCGAGGACCTCTACTACCGGCTCAACGTCTTCCCGATCCATATCCCGCCGCTGCGCGAGCGGCGCGAGGACATCCCGCTGCTGGTGCAGCATTTCGTCGCGCGGCTCGGCAAGTCGGAGACGGGCGGCCGCGTCAAGGGCATCTCGGCGGCCGCGCTGACCATGCTGGAGGCCTATGACTGGCCGGGCAACATCCGCCAGCTCGAGAACGCGATCTTCCGCGCCGTCGTGCTGTGCGAGGGCGAGCTGCTGACGCCGGGCGATTTTCCACAGATTCGTGCGCAGGTGGGCGGCATCGACCTCGGCGGTTCCGAGCCTGCGGCGCCGGCCCCGGTGCCTGTGCCGACGGGGGCGCCAGCCGCCCCGGCCGAGACCGGCTTCGGCAGCGTGCGGGCGATCGACGAGCGCGGCGACATGCGCAGCCTCGCCGACGTCGAGACCGACATGATCCGGCTGGCGATCGAGCATTATGACGGGCGCATGAGCGAGGTGGCGCGGCGGCTCGGCATCGGCCGCTCGACGCTCTACCGCAAGCTCAAGGAGCTGGGGATCGACCCCGGCGACGACCGCACCGAACGGCTCGCCTCCTGAGCGGGATGCGTGCCGCGTTTGCCATATTCGCGATAAAAGATTGATTTACCATGTTGCCGATCTGGCAATTTGGCCATCATATCGCCACTGTGTGACCGCATTCGCCCTTCAATAAGCGGCGATTAACCATTAGTGTCGATATTCGGACCAGTCGAACGATCCGGATGTCGTTCGGGGACAACGCAGAGCCGGCTGGCAGGGTTTTGACCAAGAGCACGCGTATCGAGAGGGGCGGACGGGACTTTGCGCCCGGTGGAAGGAGGGGCGTCAAGGCTCTCCTCCTGTCGCTTTGCCTGATGATGCTGGCGTCCGCCGGCGCGGCGCATGCCGAGACGCGGACGCTGAAGCTCTACTTCATCCACACCCGCGAGCGCGCCGAGATCACCTTCAAGCGCGACGGCAAGTTCATCCCGTCGGGCCTGGCCCAGATCAACCATTTCCTGCGCGACTGGCGCAAGAACGAGTCCACCAAGATGGACCCGCGGGTGGTCGACCTCCTGTGGGAGGTGTACCAGGCGTCCGGTTCCAGGGACTATATCCACATCATTTGCGGCTACCGTTCGCCGGGCACCAACGCCATGCTGCGCAGCCGCAGCTCCGGCGTCGCCGAGAAGAGCCAGCACATGCTCGGCAAGGCGATCGACTTCTACATCCCGGACGTGAAGCTCTCCAAGCTGCGCCAGACCGCGATGCGCTTCCAGTATGGCGGCGTCGGCTACTATCCGACCTCGGGCTCGCCCTTCGTGCATCTCGACGTCGGCAGCGCCCGCTACTGGCCGCGCATGAGCCGCGGAGAGATGATGGCGATGTTCCCCGACGGCAAGTCGGTCTACGTGCCCTCAGACGGCAAGCCGCTCGCCGGCTATGCCCAGGCGATGGCTTCCTACAAGTCGCGCCGCAGCGGTGGCGCCGAGATCCAGCTCGCCAGCGCGTCCGCCGACGACAAGCCGCGCCGCGGCTTCCTCGCCAACCTGTTCGGCGGCGGCGCCGACGAGGACGAGGATTCGTCCGACGTGCAGGTCGCATCGGCCGCTCCGGCCAGGGCGCCGGCGACGATCGCCGCGAGCGGCAAGGCCGCCGTCGCGGCTGCCGCCACGCAGCCCGCCTCGCCTGCCGCCATCCTCGCCGCGCTGCCGGCCAAGTCGATCCCGCTGCCCGGCGTGGCGCCGCGTCCGAACGTCGATGTCGGCGCGCCGGCCGTTGCGGCCGCCCCGGCCACCGTCGAGGCGCCTGCCTCGCCCTATCCGCAGCTCGCGCTGCTGAAAGTGCCGCTGCCGACGCCGCGGCCTGATTACACGCCGCCTTCAGCCACCCCGCTGCCGGCCGAGCCGCCAGTGCAGGTCGCCTCCGCCGAACCGGCCCCGACCACCGCCGAGCTGCGCGGCGCGCAGGAAGCCACCGCCAACGCGGCCGCCGGCGTGCAGGCCACGCCCCCCGCGACGCTCGCCGCCTACGTCCCGCTGCCGACCAGCCGTCCGGCAGTCGAGGCCGACATGACCATGGCCGCGCTGTCGAAGCCGCACACGGCGCTCGGCAAGGCCCAGAGCTCCGAGGCCGCGTTCGCCCGCGCCGAGGCCAAGGAAATGATCGACCAGAAGCTGGCGCGGCTGGCGTCCGCCCCGAGCGCGTCGCCGCGGCTCGCCATGATCGCCCGCGAAGCGGGAACGGACGCCTCGGCCGTGCTCAGCGCCGGTCCGCGCACCACCGACAAGGGCGCGCGCCCAACGGTGGCCGACGAGCGGCCGGATCCGCGCTCGATCGCGATCCCGGTGCCGCAGCAGGTGGCGCGCTGGGCGCTCTCCAACGAGCCGGTGACGCTCGACACGCGCGGCACCAAGGCCCCGTCCTTCGCCCACGCCTTGGTGCGCTCGGCGCCGCAGGTCGTCTACACGGCGGGCTTCCAGACCGCCTCGGCCCAGCCGGACCCGAACCGCTTCACCGGGCGCGCCGTCGTCTTCCTCTCCGTCGCCCGCTTCCAGAACTGAGCGCGGTCGCCCTTCCGGGCGGCACCCGGCCTACTTCCGCCGCAGCTTAGACGCCTCGCGCGCGAGCGCTTCGATCTCGTCCCAGCGGCCGTCGCCGACGAGAGCGTCCGGGGCCACCCAGGAGCCGCCGATGCAGATCACGTTGGGCAGCGAGAGGTAACTTTCCGCATTCTTCGGCGTGATGCCGCCGGTCGGGCAGAAGCGCATCTGCGCCAGCGGCGAGGCGAGCGCCTTGAGGTAGGGCGCGCCGCCCGACTGCTCGGCCGGGAAGAACTTGGCGGCGGTGTAGCCCTCCTCCTGCAAGGCCATGATCTCGCTCGGCGTCGCCGCGCCGGGCAGGAAGGGCAGGCCGCCGAGGCGCGCCTCGGCGAGCAGTTGCGGGGTCGTGCCGGGGCTGACGATGAAGCGGGAGCCGGCATCGGCGGCGCGGCCGTAGTCGCGCGCCGACAGGATCGTGCCGGCGCCGACGATCGCTTCCGGCACCTCCTGCGAGACGAGGCGGATCGCGTCGAGCGCCACCGGCGTGCGCAGCGTCACCTCGATCGCCGGCAGGCCGCCGCGCGCCAGCGCACGGGCGAGCGGAATGGCATCCTCCAGCCGGCGGACCAGGAGGACGGGAACCACCGGCTGGCCCGCAAGGAGGTCGATCATCTGTTCGGATGGAGTGGTCATCGCGCAGGTCCCCGCCAATTCTTCAATCGATTTAGAAAACCGGACGGACAATGTCCACCGGTCAGTCCGCGGCGAACATCCGCGCGCGCAGCATGCTTATCAGGCGCCGCCACCATTTGCGAAGGCGTCCGGTCAGCGAAAGCGCCTGACGCAGCGCGGCGCGGGTGCGCGGGCCGACGATGCCGTCGACGGACAGACCGGCGTCGCGCTGGAAGCGCTCGACCGCGTCCTGCATCAGCGGGCCGAAGGCGCCGTCGACGGCGACCGGATAGCCGGCGCCCGAGAGCGCGGCCTGCAGGTCGCGCACGGCCTCGCCGCGATCGCCGCGGCGCAGCGGCGGGATGGGAGCCGGCGCGGCTGCGCCGCCGGCCGCATGGCGCGCGAAGGCCTGCGCCAGCCGGGTGTCGTAGCGGTTGGTGCGGTAGCCAGGGCCATTGTAGCCGCGCGCCACGGCCGGCCAATCATGCAGCGCCAGCGGCTTCACGAGGCCGGCCTTGAGGATGTAGCGCGCCATCAGGCGGATCTGGCCGGCCGCACTCTCGCGCGCTTCCGCGACCAGCGCGTCGACGGTTGCGTAGCCGAGCCAGGCCCAGTGCGCGCCCATCACCTGGCCGAGGCCCCAGGAGGTCGATTCCCACGCCGCTGCGGCGTCGATGCCGGCGGCGCTATCGAGCAGGTGCCAGCGCTCGGCCTGCGAGGCCGGGTTGGCGACGACGCCCGGCGCCGGCGACGACAGGCCGAGCGCGCGGGCGCGCGCCCGCTTGTCGGGCGACAGCCGGCGGTCGAAATAGTGCCCCTCGAAGCGGATCAGCGGCTCGTTGCGCCCGTCGACGGCGACGAAGGCGCGGCCGTCCGTCTCGACCTCGGCGATGCCGGCGAGCGCGGCCGCCTCCAGCCCGAACTCGCGGGCCACCCGGTCGATTGCGTCGGTCGTCTCCTGCGTGAACATTTCCGTCTCCTGCACGATGGCCGATTGTGGTCGTCGTCAGGGCCGTCGGGGATAAACCGCCTTTCCACCGGCCGGGTTCCGCCCTCGCAAACCATTGATCCGCAAGGGATGAAACGCGGCTTGAGGGATCGCCGCGAAACAATTATCTGCAACGCCATGCACGCTCGGGCCGAACAGGAAGAGACGTCCCGCGTCGCCGCCTTCTACGGGTTCGCGGCCGTCGCCGAACCGGCGCGGCTGCGCGAATCGCTGCGCGCGCTATGTGCGGACCTCGGCACGCGCGGCACGATCCTCGTTGCGCCGGAAGGCATCAACGGGACGGTGGCCGGCCTTGGCGCGGCGATCGACCGGCTGGTGGCGCATCTGCGCGCGCTGCCGGGGCTGGGCGGGATGGACGTGAAGTTCAGCCACGCCGCGCAGATGCCGTTTCACCGCATGAAGGTGCGGCTGAAGCGCGAGATCGTGACGATGGGCGTCGACGGGCTCGATCCTGTTGCGGGTGCGGGCCGCCACATCGCGCCGCGCGACTGGAACGCGCTGATCGCCGACCCCGGCACCGTCGTCATCGACACGCGCAACGACTACGAGGTGGCGCTCGGCAGTTTTCGCGGCGCGACGGACCCGCAGACGGCGAGTTTTCGCGAGTTTCCCGGCTGGGCCGACGCACATGCCGAGGATCTGCGCGGCAGGAAGGTCGCCATGTTCTGCACCGGCGGCATACGGTGCGAGAAGGCGACCGCCTACATGCGCAGCATCGGCGTCGAGGAGGTGTTCCACCTCAAGGGCGGCATCCTGAAATATCTGGAGGAGGTGCCGGCCGGCGAAAGCCTGTGGGAGGGCGAATGCTTCGTCTTCGACGAGCGCGTCGCCGTCGTCCACGGGCTTGCGGAAGGCGAGGCGAGCCTGTGCCGCGCCTGCCGGCGGCCGCTGACGCAGGAGGACCGCCGCTCGCCGCTGCATGCCGAGGGCGTGGCCTGCGTCCATTGTCACGACAGAAGCAGCGAGGCCGACAGGGCGCGCTATGCGGAGCGGCACCGGCAGGTGGAGCTCGCCGAAAGGCGCGGCGGGGCGCCGCATATCGGCCGCTGAGGTTTGAAAAGCGGACCGCGGCTGCCTACCTCACGTCGAGCGGCCGCGAGGCGGCGCTCACCGCAACGAGGACCGGCCATGTTCGACGCACGCAAGCTTCTCGACGATCTTCTCGGCTCCAACGTGCCGGGCACCGAAAAGACGGTCCGCCAGACGGCCGGCGGCGCGGTGCAGCTCGCCCGCGACAACCCGATCGCCACCGGCGCGATCGCGGCGGTGCTGCTCGGCACGGGCGCGGGCCGCGCGGTCACCGGCACGGCGCTGAGGGTCGGCGGCCTGGCGGCGATCGCCGGCCTCGCCTACAAGGCCTACCAGAACTACCAGTCCGGCCAGCGGCCGGGTGCGGCCCAGCCGGAGCAGGCCGGGCCGCTGGCGCTGCCGGCGCCGACCGACACTCCCTTCGATCCGAAGCTCGCGCCGCAGGGCGAGGCGGAGTTCGCGCTGGTGCTGGTGCGGGCGATGATCGCGGCCGCGCGCGCCGACGGCCGCGTCGACGATGCCGAGCGCTCCCACATCTCCGACCGGCTGCGGCTCGCCGGATATGGCGGCGAGGCCAGGGACTTCCTGCTTGCCGAGCTGGAGAAGCCGGTGGACGTCGACGCGCTCGTCGCGGCGGCGCGGTCCGACGCGCAGAAGGCCGAGCTCTATACCGCCTCGCGGCTGGCGATCGAGCCGGACACGGCGGCCGAGCGCGGCTATCTCGACGATCTGGCGGACCGGCTCCGCCTGCCGGGCCCGCTGGTCGAGCACATCGAGCAGACCGTGGCCGAGGTGAAGGCCTGAGGCGCCGGCCGAAGGACTGCGGCCCGGCGGTAACCTCGCGTTAACCATTCGAGCCCATCCTGACCGGTCGTGAACCGACTTTCCTCCTCCCAAGACGGTTCCGATCGTGGGGCGGGTCGCAAGACCCGCCCTTTTTTCCGGCCGACTTGCCGCCTCGGCCCGTATCTGCGATCAAGTCCGGCTTTCGCGGAGGAACGGAGATGGCCCAGAAAATCGCTCTCGTGACCGGAGCCGGCAGCGGGATCGGCCGCGCGGCGGCGCTGGCGCTGGTGGCAGACGGCTGGGACACGATCCTCGTCGGCCGGCGCATGGACAAGCTGGAGGAGGCGGTGGCCGAGGCGCATGGGCCGGGCCGGGCCATGCCGATCGCCTGCGACGTGACCAATGCCGAGCAGGTCGAGGTGGTGTTCACCCGTATCGAGCGCGAGCTTGGGCGGCTCGATCTCCTGTTCAACAATGCCGGCATGAGCGCCAGGGCGGCGCCGATCGACGAGATCCCCGTCGAGACCTGGCGCGAGGTCGTCGACGTCAACGTCACCGGCTCGTTCCTGTGCGCGCGGGCCGCGTTCGGGCTGATGCGGCGGCAGCGGCCGATGGGCGGCCGCATCATCAACAACGGCTCGATCTCGGCGCATGCGCCGCGGCCGGGCTCGGCGCCCTACACGACCACCAAGCACGCGATCACCGGCCTGACCAAGACGCTGGCGCTGGACGGGCGGCCGTTCGACATCGCCTGCGGCCAGATCGACATCGGCAACGCCTATACCGACATGGCTGCGCGCATGGCCGAGGGCGTGTCGCAGGCGGACGGGACCGTGAGGGCGGAGGCGACGATGGACGTGCGCCACGTCGCCGACGCGGTGGTCCACATGGCGGGCCTGCCGCTCGACGCCAACGTGCTGTTCATGACGGTGATGGCGACGAAGATGCCCTTCGTCGGCCGCGGCTGAAGCCACGCCTCAGCCGCCGCGGACGGGTTCGCCCGGCAGATAGAGCCTGACCGGCCGGATTTCGTAGACGGCGGACGTGTTGACCTGCTGAAGCTCGCGCGCGGCGGCCACCGCCTGGTCGAGCGAATCGCATTCCAGCATGTAGAAGCCGAGGAGGTGTTCCTTCGTCTCGGCGAAGGGGCCGTCGGTCACCACGCCCTTGCGCAGCGTGGCCGCAGCTTCGGTGAAATCCAGCCGCGCCGCCGGCCCCATCGTGGCCTCTTCGCCGATGCGGTCGTGCGCCTTCATCAGCCGGTCCATGAGACCGGCGTCCTCTTCCGAGGTGAGGCCGGTGATGGCGGCCGGCTCGTGATAGGCGAGTATGGCGTAGATCATGCGGTCGCTCCGTGTCGGTCAGTGGGGCCTGCCGCCCGCGAGGAAATCGGCCATGCGCTCGATGGCGCGCAGGATGTTCTCCTCCGAATTGGCGTAGGACAGCCGCAGGTAGCCCTCACCATGGACGCCGAAGTCCGGCCCGCCGATCAGGGCCACGCCCTTCTCCTCCAGCAGCGCGGAGGCGAGCGGCTTGGCCTTCCATCCGGTCCCGGCGACGTTCGGGAAGGCATAGAAGGCGCCCTTCGGGGTGATGCAGGAGATGCCCGGCAGGCTGTTCAGCCCCTCGACCACCACCTTCCTGCGGCGGTCGAAGGCCGCCATCATCCTGTCCACCTCGTCCTGCGGCCCGTCGATCGCGGCGATGCCGGCATATTGGGTCGGCGCGTTGACGCAGGACCAGCAATTCACCGCCAGCTTGCGCACCTTGTCGTGGAGCCGGCCGCTTTCCGCCGAGTTCGGCCAGATCGACCAGCCCATGCGCCAGCCGGTCATCGCCCAGGTCTTCGACCAGCCGTTGAGCACGATCAGCCG
>ERZ778022.4020-NODE-4020-length-13121-cov-9.355809_pt1 | contig 13121 bp, 6 predicted proteins | sample MGYA00375752_ERZ778022 | MGnify/ENA primary metagenome ERZ778022 (study PRJEB29350, sample SAMN05389826) | bioreactor metagenome | isolation source: Thiocyanate bioreactor | place: South Africa: University of Cape Town | collected 2014-04-04 ... | reverse complement strand
ACCCCCTACCCCAGGCGTGGACCCGGTGGCACGCCGGCGCATGTTTGACGTCATCCGGGCGGCGCGGGCGGGGCGCACCACCCTGCTCACGACGCACGTCATGGAGGATGCGGACGCGCTGAGCAGCCGCGTGGGCATCCTGGTGAACGGGCGGCTGGCATGCCTGGGCAGCGCGCCGCACCTGAAGCGCAAGTACGGCCGCGGCTACCGCGTGGAGGTGCGGGTGCGCGGTGGCGGCGGTGGCAGCAGTGAATCTGGCGAGTCGGAGGAAGCGGCGTGCCGCGCGCTGGTGGCGGGCGCGGCGTCGGGTGTGACGCTGCTGGAGTCGGATTACGGCCACTACGTGTACGAGGCGCAGGCGCCGCGCCTGCCGGCGCTGTTCCGCGCGCTGGAGGCGGCACGCGCGTCTGCGGGTGTGGTGGATTACGCCATCACCCAAACAACGCTGGAGCTGGTGTTCCTGCGCCTGTGCGCGCAGCAGCGGCGGAGTGAGGGCGGTGAGTCAGGCGATGGCGACGGTGGTGGCGGCCGGCAGCGTCGCGGTGGCCGGCGGCGGTAGGCGTGTGCTTGATTGTTCTCACTGCTGGGGCCATCGTGTTTGGGATGCCAGCAGCAATTGTGTCCTGCAGCCAGTGTGTCCTGCGATCTTCCTAGTGTTGGTCGGGTTGGTTGGAGCTGGCTGGTGGTTGCAGCCACTCTTCAATTGCGCTAAATCATATTGTTGCAGGTATTGTACGGCCAGAACAAATGCACGACAATTGTATTTTGAGATAGCGGTCACTGGGGACCCACGCGTGGCCTGCATTGCATGATTGGATGATGCTCCCCAAATACAATACTCCGACACTGACCGACTCGGATGGCAGGCGTCAGCACCTTGGCTCAGCCAAGTTGGCTGTTACGGTGGCTGTTACACCTCCCACCCGCTACTCGCACGACGCTCACGCGCAGGTACAACTCACTCACATCATCACGCGCTGTGCTATCCAGGAGCTTGGCGACGTGACACCACGCCGTGGCACCCGTCACACCTCACCGACAGCAATTGCCCGCGGGCGCGGGCACCCGTCATCAGCCTGCATAACCAGCACGCCGACCGACGCGGTGCGTACGCACATCATCGCCGACGGGTTGGATACGCCAGCCACAACTCACACGTGTAGTATCAAAACTCAACAGCCGGCGTGCGCCCGCAGATATCAAACACGCACGAGTAGGTGCTGCCGCTTGCGGTGTGGGATCCCGCGCCTCCTCCTTGTGCTGGTACAGCAGCAGGCAGCGACCGTTGTTAGCAGTACCAGCAGCAGCAGACTGCAGCTGTGATCGGTGTAGCAGCAGCCAGTAGCAGCAGATAGATAGACCCCCTGTAGGGGTGTGCTAACACATCGAACACCAACCATACCAGCAGCAGCAGCAGCAGCAGTGGCAGTGGCAGCAGCGTGAAGCTCACGCACACCAGTCCCCATCGTACGCCGCCGCCCCAACAACGACAAGGATGGCAGGGTCACCCGACCTGCGACCGGTGACGGTGACGGCACGCGACCTGGTGGCCAAGCTGTCGCGCGGCACCAGCGCCGCTGCGTCGTCCTCCAACCTGCTGGCGCCGACGTCGCCGCCTGGCACGAGTACGTGGCGCCTACCGCATCTACACCCTAGCTTCCCCGCCGCCACCCGCACAACCCGTACGCTCACCTCCCGGTATCCTCCGTTGTGTGTGCAGGCTCACCGCCGCTGGCGGGCGCCACCGCGGTGGCGATGAACCCGGCGCATGGCAGCAAGCTGCCGCCGCCGTCGCCAGGCATGCAACCCATGGCGCTGCCCCTGCCGTTGCTGCCGCCGGTGCGCAAACGCAGCATCGTGGCGGGCATGGGGTTCAATGAGTTCACGTCGGGCATCCGGGCGGGGTGGCACACGGAGCTGCACAGTCGCAAGTTTCGGGCGGCGGTGGCGGCAGAGTTGGTGGGCATGGCGCTGTTTGTGGGCGTGGCGACGGGCGTCGTCATCTTCACGGCGCTGCCGGCGGTGCCGGGAGACCCCGTCACGACGGCGCTGCAGGGCGTGTCGCGCCAACTGTCCATCCCCGCCGCCTTCGGCCTCATGATCGCGGTGCTCGTGTTTGCCATCGGCGACATCTCGGGCGCCAACCTGAACCCTGCCGTCACGCTGGCGCTCACGCTGTCGCGCAAGATGTCGCCGCTGCGGTGCGTGGCGTACATGGCGGCGCAGCTGGCGGGCGCGGCAGGTGGCGCATCCTACATCCGCAGCCTGGCGCCGGAGCACTTTGCGGCGGCGGGCGGCGCAGTAAATGCGGTGTCTACCACCTTTGCGGGCACATCGCTGTGGACGGCGCTGGGTGGCGAGGCGGCGGGCACCTTCCTTCTTGTGTTCACCGTGTGCGCCGCTGCCGACGTGGGCCGCGACAGCCACACCAAGTACGTGGGCGCGCTGACGCCGCTCACCATCGGCTTCGCGGTGCTGGTGGCGCACTTCTTCCTGCTCAACCTCACCGGCTGCTCCATTAACCCGGCGCGCTCGTTTGGCTCCGCGGTGGCGGCCGGCGTGTGGACGGACCATTGGGTGTGGTGGGCGGGCCCGCTGGCTGGTAGCCTGATTGCCACCGCGTCGTACGAGCTGGTGTTCAAGGCGCCGGCAGCGAGCGGCGGCAGCGGTGGTGGCGGCAGTGCGCCAGGCACACCGAATGCCGCGTACACGGGTGCGGGTCGCGCGTACGGCGCCTCCGTGGGTGACGGCGATGATCTGGGCTTTGCTGTGGACCGCGCGCTGGCGTCGCACGGCGGCGGCGAGCGGCAGGTCAGCGGGGAGCGCGCGGGTGGCGGCGTGAGCGAGCTGGCGCTGGGTGACGCAGCGCTGCCGATGAGCGACTCGGGTGGCAGCGGCAGCTACGCTAGCCGCCCCGGTATGGCAGCGGCGGCGGCGCAGTCGGCGCTGCCACCGGCGCCGCCGCCATCGCACATGACACCGCCGCCGCCGCCCACCAGCCCGGGGCGTGTCAGCACGACCTCCACGTCGGTGAGCATGGCAAACGCGCGCCGTGCCGCAGCGGCAGCTGCAGCCGCAGGCACTGGCCCCGCACCGCCGGTGGTAGCCATGGAGCTGCCCACTCGTGCCGCGCCCCGCGCCTCTGCCACCACCTCCACGGCGCTGGCTGGCGTGCCGCCCTCCATGCCGCCGCCGCGCGGCGCTGGCGCGCCGTAGTACCCCGCCCCTGCACCACATTTGCTGCCCCGCCCCCATGGATCGATTGCATGCAGTCCCCCCTCGAGCAGGGGCGCTGCTGCCATTGTCTGTGTGTGTACATTGATTGCTCCCCAACATCATGGGCGACATTCCCGCCTGCAGTGCCCGCAGCGCCACACAGTTTTGCATTACAGCTTGCCCGTGTGTCAGGGTGGCACGTTGCCGCGAATTTGCGGTACTGGTACCATTTTCATTTGACATTGCGCATCTCGATTGATTATTGTGTGAAAGGGGTACTACTGGCCGGCACACGACACACGACGTGGATGCAGTAACAACCTACGAGGAGCCAGCGCCGCCGGCTGCGCCGCCAGCCGCAGCTACACCACCAGTTGGCAGCACCAGGTCCAGCACCACGTACTGCGACGGGTCACCGTCGGGGTCGGTGACCGCCAGCGCACGGATGTGCGCGGTAGCGCCGTCGTCAGACAGGGTGGCAGACAGGGCGGCAACGCCCTCAACCTTGCCGATGAAGGTGGTGCCGTCCGCGTTCTTGATGAGCGCGGTGGCGGGAGTCACCTCAGCGTCCGCCGCCGCGACGCCACCCGTGCCCACGCGGCCTGCCGGCGCGGTCGCCAGCGCGTCGGCGCGCATCAGGCCAACGATGCTGCCGAGTGTGGGCCCGTCGTCAATCTCGTTGTCAGTGCCCTCGTAGGATGCGGCAAACAGGAGGTACTCCACCGAGCCAAGGGTCAGTGTCGTGACGCCGGATAGGCCGGCGTTCCAGCGGTCCAGCAGCGGCAGGTGCAGGCGCGTGATGGCAATGGGCGGTAACGGGAGAGCCGCGTCGCGGGCACACGCCTCGAACTCACCCACCGGCATCGCCATGAGGGTGTTGACGGCTGACACGTTGCCGCGCTGCGCCAGCACCAGGGTGGTGTCGCCTGCCACGAGGCTGGCGCCCTCCAGGTTCAGCTTGGCGCTGCCCAGCACGGCGCCGCTGCGCCGCAGCTCGTCATACAGACGCGTCAGGCTGAGCGCCTCCACCACGGGCGCCGCCGGCGTGGAGGCGGCGAGGTCCACCACCACCATGCCGTCGCGGGAGGGCGACTTGGAGCCGGACCCCAGCGCCGCCACGCGCACCGCCGCACCGCCACGCGGGGGCAGCGGCGTGAGGCACTCAAAGTCGGGCTTCACCTTCTTTGCAATGCCTTCCTTCGGCTGCCCCTCCGGCGCCGCCATCAACTCAAACCGCCCCGCCACGCGCCACCCGCCGGCGCCGTCGGCCTCCAGCTCGTACAGGTAGATGGCGTCGTCGCCGACGGCAAACACGCGCCCCGCCGGCGTCACCTCCACGCCCGACGCCGACGACACGCCCTCCAGCACCGCCGTCCGCACCACGCTGGCGGTTGCCATTGGGGGGTGGGGGGTGGGTGAGGTGGGTGAAGGCGGGTGAGAGCGGGACGAAGAGAGAGCTCTACCGGTAGACTGTGAATATCCAAAAAGCTAAACTTGGATAGGCAGCATGCACGTCAAAAATAACAGCACGACTGGCACCGATACATGCGGTAAAGCTTATCCGCGCTGTGGGGTATATCAAATGCCGCGTATTTTGCAATATCGGCTGATGGCAATCTGAGCCGCGTTTGCTGAGAGCAACGTACCAGAGCTGCAGCTGCAGCTGCTGGCCGCTCCTCCGCCGTAGTCTTTGCAGCCGCCGGCCGGAGCGCGGCTGGCGGGCCTGGCGGCCGTGCAGCGGCAGCAGATGTGGCCGCCCCGCCGCACTAAGGCCCGCACTTCTGGCAGGAGTACCATGCCCGCAGATGTCAGCCCGCCGTACTCTCTGCAGCAGTAACTTAGTTAGCGTCGGCGGGCCGGCGGCAATGCTTGTAGCCTTGCACATGCCGGGCCGGCCCCGCCGCACTCCTTGCAGTCGTAATGTTGGCGGCCATGCTTGCACGCTGCCCTCCCGCTGCACGCTGCGGTGGCGCACGATGCGGCTGCTGTCGTCTCATGGACCGGCAGCGTGTCGCTGGTGGCGGTTGGGTCGAGTCGTCGGACTCGGGTCCGCGGCTGTGATGCCCGCCAACTCGGAGTCGCCGCCGCTGCGCAACACGTACCATTGTGGTATGGTGAGCCGCGGTGCACCAACGCCACTGCAAAATGTCAAGCGTGGCTACTGCAAGATAATACGCCATCGCTGAGAGTTACCCTTTCTGTTTGCCACGTGTGGCGGAATAATACGTGTTTGCGTACGGTGCCCAGCGCCCGGCCCCCGCTCCCCAACCAGCGCCCGCCCAGCTGCCGCCCTGCCACGAGCTCAATGGCCGACATCCCCGGCGATGCGCCGGAAGACGAGCTTGAGTACGGTGTTGTTCTCCAGGTGCCTCTCCTGTACATCCAGGCTGCCACTCTGCCACTGGTTGACTTGGAGAGGGTGGAGATCGCGGGCGCCAACTTCCGCCTCGCCCCCCCAGGCTGGCTGCGGTGGCATGAGCACATCGAGCGCGACCCCGCAGCTTCGCCGCACACGTACATGCGTCGCAACTACTCCGTTGCGGCGCTGCTCACGGTCGACAACCCGTCCCCCCTGGACTCCGTGCTGTTTTACATCCCGACCACGCCGCCGGCCGATGTGCAGGAGGAGATGGCGGATGTGGTGGTGCGTGTGCTGGCAGGTGACAGGAAGGTTAGCAAGACAGAAGCGCTGGTAGTGTGGTTCAGTGGAATAGGATCTATGCAGTACGTCCCCGATGCGCCGGAGGTGATCCTTCGTGACATGAAGCCGGTACAGATACCCATTGTACTGGAGGGCGACTACTTCATCACCGCAGATTCTGTCGCCGACCCATTTCATGAGGACTAATTAAACTCATTGTTCCCTAATTAGCTCTGTCGCCCCCGCCTACGAGGGCGCCTTTAATGCCGGCCGCCGCCAGGCCGGGCCAGCGGGTTGCAGGCAGACCCGCCGTGCAGCGCGCACGCGGCCAACCATCCTTGCAGATGCAACGATGCCGGCCATGCTCACAGGTGCTGGGCACCACCACACTCTTTGCAAAGACGGTGGCGGCGGCCAAGGTAACAGATGGCGGACCTACCGCACTCCTTGCAGTCGTAGCGTGTGCGGCCACGCTCGCATATGCTGGACCCACCGCAATCATTGCAACGGGTCCAGCATACGGTGGGCCGAACTTCAACTTGGAAGTCCACGCCGCGCAGCGCAGTGGAAGTTTGGAACGCGGGGGCGCGAGACTGGCGGGTCGGTAGCGGTTAGTGGGTTCGGTGCATATGACGTGTACGAGTTCGGTGTGAACGCCTTGGTGCAGTGGTCAAGTGGCAGTAGCTGCGTGGCGTTTGGATTGGAGGTGGCTAGTTGTGGCACGGCGGCAGCAGCGCAACCTGCGACACACGGCCCACCATGCAGCGGCACCGCGGCCAAGCAAATACTATCAAAAATTCATGACCAGCCCTACAGCACACGCCGTTGTCTACCATGCAGGCACGGTACACAAGTGGGGCAGCGGATGGGGTGGCAACAGCGACATACACAACACACAGTGTCACACACACGGACAGGGAGTGATGACAAGACAGCGAAAGGCGCCGCTGCGCCGCTTGAGCGGCAGCACGCAGCGCACAATGTATTAAATGTACTAATTACCGGTATCTACGCGCGTCGGCAGGGTCCCGGCGGTCATTCCGTGAGCAGGACGTCGGAGAAGAAGCGGTAGTCGTTGCGGTAAATGCGCGCCAGCCAGCGGACGCGCTCCGGCGTCAGGATGTCTTTGGGCTTGGCGGTGAGGCTTGGGTCGCGCCACTGCCGCTCGCCATGCACAAACACCTCAGAGGCGGCCGCCAGCCACGTTTGCCGCGTGGCGGCAGACATGGTCGTGGAGTTCATGGCAAAGGCGACGGCGTCCTCGTACATGTGTTCGAAGCGGAAGAGGGTGAAGCGGTCGCGCAGCATGCGCAGGCCGCACATCAGGTTCTGCTGCTGGAAGTGGTGGTCCACCAGGTACGGCTGCTCGCCCTCAATGTGCCGGATGACGGCGTCCACGGTGGTGAGGTCGCCGCGCCGCACCGGCACGCCGCACCACTTGCGCTCCTCCTCCGTGTCGGAGCGGTAGCACTTGTCCAGGTACGCCGACGCGAAGCGGTCGATGGGGTCGCGCACGGTGGCAAAGAAGGAGTACGACGGGTCGTTCAGGATGTCTTCCACCTCGTCCGACGTCAGGTCCTCCATGCGCGTCAGGTTGGTCTTGGAGGGCCAGTGGATGTGGTACATGTCCACCATGGGCGCGTCGGGGTGCGACATGCGGAACAGGAACTGCAGCCACGAGCTGCACGCGTTCTTGCGCAGGTTGCAGTGCACCAACTTATTCTGGCGGTCCACGTACAGCAGCGACATGGCGCGGCCGCGGTAGTCCACCGCCACCGGCACCCACGGCATGCGGCGCGGCGCCGATGTTGTGGGTGGCCGCGGCGGCGGCGCGGCGCGCACCATTGCTTCCACCTCCTTCACATTCCCGCCACCCGCCGCCGACAGCGCCACGGCGGCTGCCAACACGGCGGGCGGGAAGTTGTGGCACGGCCGCGCTGCGGTCGCATCGCCGCCGCCGTCGCCCGCGGCATCGCCGGCACCACTGATACTCCCGCCGCCGGCTGCGACAATGGGCATCCGCTTGATGGCGGTGTGCGTGTACCCGCCACCATCACCGCCGCCGCCGTCCACACCCGCTACCGGTATACTACTATTGCTGCCGCCGCCGTGCCCGCGCAGCAGGCTTGCGAGGAAGCCGACCGACAATAGCGCCGCCACCGCGGCGCCAGCCACATACATGCGCATGGCCATCGGCGACCGGCCGCGCGGTCGGGCCGTGCCGCCAGTGCCGCCTCCGCGCTCGGGTGGCACTGTTGTTGCACACGCCGTGCCGCTGCCACCGACACTGATACTGGTGCTGCTGCTGGTGCCGCTGGTGGGGACGGTTGCCGGGCTCACGTTGGTGCCACCCGTGCTTCCGCTGGTAGCGGCGCCGGAGCCGGAGCCCGAGCTGCCACCCATTGTGGCGATAGTAGGAGCGTGGCGCGCAGGTTGCCTGCACGGTGCCGACCCAGCACACGAGGTGGCGTCAGTCGCCTCCTTCCACAGCCACCTCCCACGTGTTTGGGTCAGTAGGGTGCGACGACGTCACGCGTCGTTGCCGCTGCACCGTCGCAACCCTGCACACGTGGCCCAGGCCCGACGCCTCCGCTTGGAGAGTTGCCGCCGCCGCCGCTGCCGTCGCAGCTGCCAGACGGGGGTTGTTGTTTATGTGGTGTCCCGCGGTGGTTGCGTGGGTTGCATGTCCCCCTTGTAGCCTTGGCAGCAGCGGGTGGCGGCGGTAGAAAGTGGATGCCACTGCTCCTGCTCCCGCTGGTGGCCTCCTCCCGCGCCGCTCGTGTCGTCTTGCAGCAGCAGCCTCGCGGCCTGCCGAAGCGGAAGCAGTGCCACCCCGCCTCCCGCCTCCGTGGTACACCACTGTGCACTGAGTTGGGTGCAGTCTATTGCTGCCTTTCCACGCGTCACTCGCTTGTTGTTCCGGTGCCGCCGTCGCTCTCGGCCGCCTGCGGCCACCACACTGTCATCAACTGTGAGCGTCGCCGACGCGATGCTACAGTGGCCGCTGCACCACACACGCGCCTGGGACCGGCGGTGTGTGTGCCAAAGGTGTATTTATCAAGAGTGTGCGTGTTGTGAGTGCGTGGGTCGAGAGTGCGTGTGACAAGAGTGCGGTTGTTCGATGGTAGGTCTGTCAGTCGGTGGTGTGTCCAGGTCTAGGTTGCGTGTGTGTCACACGCACAGCACGCAGGTGTGACAACCACCGATGGAACACTCGGAACACACAGCGAAATGACAGTACAGTCACCTGCAACGCAGCAGCAAGTGACGTTGCTTGCGGGCCGGGTGTGTGCGAAATGTGCGCGCGGCGGCGGGCAGCACACCATGGTAGCACACGTGGCCGCTCCTGCCAGGTTGCTGTCGCACCATGCCTGGGAACTGCCACCCGCTACTCAGGCAGGCTGCTGCTGCTGCTGCTGCTGGGATGCAACAACGCAAAGACTGCCAACTTGTGCCAAGTACCAATGGTGTTATGCGACAACAGCGGCGGCGACAGCGGCGGCGACAGCGGCATTGCAGTACGCAAAGAGCGCATTGAATAGAGGGGCACACGGCACCTATTTGTACACAACAACAACTCCTAATGCTCGCAACAGCTCACGATGATGACGTCGCCGTACCAGCACCGGCACCAGTGGCAGCGCGCGTGACGAGCAGCACGCTGGCGCCGCCATCCAGGGCGGCCTGCAGCGCGGTCAGCACCTCGTCCCAGCCGCCCACCCGCTCGGGTGCCGACAGCGAGCTGTTGCAGTCCCACCAGACGCCACGCACGGACCGCAGCGCGTACCAGTGGCGGCCACGGAAGAGGGACAGCAGGCCGCCGGGCGGCACGTTCACAATGAATGCCAGCGGCCGGATACCGGCGCCCAGCGTCACATTGTCGCGGATGCCGCGCCGCGCGTCGTGGTACGCCGTCTCCAGGCCGCGCCGCTGCAGCGCCGCCAGCAGCACGTTGGCGTCGTAGTCGCCGGCGCCCGCCCAGTGGCGGTGCGCATTGAAGTGGAACCAGGAGGCGGCGGCCGGCGGGTCCAGCTCGTCGCAGATGGCGTCCAGGTCGGACTTGACGTACTTGGGCCCGAACTCGTCCTGCAGCACCGCGTTCACGGTGTGCAGGCCGCACAGCAGCCACGACTGCCGCTCGTGGTGCGGGGTGGCGGCGTCTGTATCGGGAGGAGTGTCGGCGGCGGCGGCGGCGCTAGGGGGCGATGCTGCACCGATGCTGTCGGTTGTTGGTGGGGCTGTTGCTGCCACGGGTGCTGCAGTTGCTGCGCCGTCGGCGGCTGCTGCGGCGGCGGCTGCCATTTGTCTGGCTTGTGTTGAAGTTAGTACGCGCTTCAGCCGCCACAACTACTACGTGCTACCCCACACTCTTTACCCAATGATCACCACTCACCAGCACCACCCACCGGCATCGCCCTCGACGCTACTCCTCCTCCACTTCCTCCCACTCTCCCTCTTTCCCTCTCTCTCACTACTCCTTGACTCGCTACCCTTCCCTCACTCTCCCACCCGCTCTCTCTTCTCTCCCTCCTCGTCTCGCGACCCTTCCCTCTCTCTCTCACCCCTCTATCCCTCTCTCCCTCTCCCTCCCTCTACCGATACCCCCCACTGCCTCTCTCTCTCCCTCTACCTCACTTTACCCCCCTCTACCACTCTCTCACTACCTCTCCCTCTTCTCCTCTCTCCTAGTAGGTGTGGAACGAGCGTGGATATCCACAAAATGGGCGGAGGCACCCACCGATGGAATGACCCTAAAAAGACGGGAAACACGCCAAATGATTACGGTAAACATATTCCTTAAATATCAGAGCAAATTGACGCGCCGATCGCATTGTGTGTTTTCCGATGTTGGACGAGTTGGCCGCCCCTCCCATATCATACACACACTTTTGCCAGCGCCCTGCCCTGCCGCAATGAGTGTTGAACGCCGCACTGACGTGCCCGCCACTGCCCGGTAACCCGGGTTGGCCGCCCGGTTGGCGGCAGGCAGCAAGACGACGGGAGACGAGCCGGGTCGGCAGCAAGCCCGGAGCGCAGCGGATCGATAGGCTGCTTCTCAATGCTTTGTTGCAAACAGCCGCAAACGCAGACGCGGCCATCATGTTGCAGGGCCAACTTGAAGTTGCAGGCTCGCAGCAGCCGCCGTCGGAGCGACTACGTGAGACACTGTGTACCGGTAACAGAGCGGCCGTGTGTTGGCAGGCCGATGATCAAGCTAACTTCAATTGAATGCTAACTACAGAGTGCGCATAAAACCAGCAGGCCCATCACCATGCGGTGGGGACACCGGTACCGGTACCGGTGCCGGTACCGGTACGACGCCGGTGCCAGGGCCGGCGCGAGGCGGCCGGCGAGTAGGTTGTGGCACCAAGTGCAACGTACCACTGTTCCGATGTCGTGTGCTTGCAACAACAGCGACGCGAGGCGGCGGCAGCCGTGGTGGCCGCGGCGGCCGTGCAGCGGCGCCACCGGCACCGCCGGGAGCGACTCTTAGTGGCGGTGCTGTTGACCTGGCGCATGTATCGCGGCTGCCAATCACGGCGGATGGCATAACGGATGGCGCGCCCTTAAACAGCACACGGTGCGAAGGTGACATGACGTCGACTGCTCCTGCTCCAGAATCAGCCTCAACAATGCTGAACTCGGCGCCGGCGTCGTCAGTACTACCGGTACCGGTAGTGCTGCTTGCTGGTGCCGTGGCTACCGGTACTTGCAACACCTGGCGGCGGCGAAATGGTGTCGCAGTGCTGCCGGCAGCGCTGGCAACTTCCGGTAAAGCTGATACAGCGCCCGGCAAGACGCACAGCGAGGGGTCTGCATTGACAACGGGCACACACATACTGTCAGTTGCCTCTGGGTGCTGCCGCGTGGGCTCACTGTCGACGGTACGCTCACTGTCGACGGTGCTGATGGTTGGATCGCCTGCCTCTGGCTCACTTGCTGCCACAGGGTCAGCCAATTTCGCTGGTGCTGGTATATGAACGACGGAGGGGCGCGCCACCACTGACAGACGGCGTGTAACCACCTGTAGTTTTGCAGCAGCGCGTCTTTTAACCGCCGCCGTAACTGTACCGCCGGCGTACCACGCCACGGCGCCGCCCAGCGCTGCTGTCATGGCGAGGTTCAGCACCAGCACAACAATCGAAAGGCGGTCCGTGATTGTTGCAGAGAGCGGTGACACGGTGGCGCCGACGGTGGTGGGCAGCTGCAGCGTCGACACCGCGGCAGTAATGTACAGGACCGCCAGCATCCCCGTCTCCAGGTTGTTGAACGCGTTGATAGTGTACGGCAGCATGTGCTGCTGCAACACGGTGGTTGTGGCAAACAACAGAACGGCAAGCATTACCTGGAGGAAGGGGTCAGTCACAACCATGGCCAGTACCACCAGCACCGCCTTGCGCAGCAACACGACGGCTTCCCACCAAACCCTTGTTTGTGGGCCAGCCGCCAGGCGTGCACAACAGTAGCGTGCCGCTGTCCATCGCACATGACACGGCACTGCCCACCATTGCACACGCCGCCTGTATGCTGCCATCACTTCCGCCGCTGCCTCTGCTGCGTCCAGTTGCCGGTCGCTCGACTGCTTCAATGCCCCGCGGCGCGCCCCGCGGTCACCACGTTGGTAGCCCAGATAAAGGAACCCAAATGCCGCCACAAACTGCTTGTCGTGGAGGCGGTGTGATGGCGCGCGCACCAGCGTCCACATTATGGCGGCCGGGAAGCCAGCACCAAACAGCACCAGTACAACCACTGCCATCACGACAGCCGCGGCATGCTGCCCCACAAAACACTGCACCGACAGGTCGTCTAACAGCCACAGCGCGCCGTCAATGCGGTGGCTCGTGCACGACAGGGCACGGCAGCACGCCGACACGATGGGCATGTAGAATAGGAACAACAGAAACACGAAGGCGGCGATGTGGCGGCGGTGGTCCATCCAGCTTGCCATGGCACGCCGCCACGCGGCGAGGTTGCATGACAGTCTGTACCCGTTGCATTGTACCTGGCGGACGCCGCGCACCACCGCCACAATGAGGATGCACCCCACAGCGCCTGCCGCTGGCAGCAATACGATGGCAACCAGCTGTCCCAGCATGCTCAACTGCAACAAACAAGCTACGCCACCCGCCGCCAACGGGCTGGTGGATGCGCCATCGCTCCACGACATGGCGGACTGGAACAGCGGCGTGCCGCCAACTTTGAATGCGCGCAATGCCGACACCGCCTGCACAAATCCCAGCAGCATCTTCAGCGGCGGCCGCCA
>ERZ778022.4018-NODE-4018-length-13125-cov-3.144147_pt1 | contig 13125 bp, 17 predicted proteins | sample MGYA00375752_ERZ778022 | MGnify/ENA primary metagenome ERZ778022 (study PRJEB29350, sample SAMN05389826) | bioreactor metagenome | isolation source: Thiocyanate bioreactor | place: South Africa: University of Cape Town | collected 2014-04-04 ... | reverse complement strand
GGAGCTGGCCGAGGACCCGCAGTACTACATGCCTTACCAGTACGGCAACGAGGCGAATCCGAACGCCCATTACGACGGGACCGCGGTCGAGATCCTCGAGGAGCTCGACGAGGTCACCGCCTTCGTGGCCGGGCTCGGCACCGGCGGCACCCTGATGGGCAATGGCCGCCGCCTGAAGGAAGCCAACCCGGAAACCCTGATCGTCGCCGCCGAGCCGATGCAGGGCGAGCTGGTCCAGGGTCTCCGTTCCCTCGACGACGGCTTCATCCCCCCGATCATCGACCTCTCCCTACTCGATCGCAAGATCATGGTCTCGAACATGGACGCGATCATCTGGACCAAGAAACTGCTGGACCAGGAGGGCATCTTCGCCGGCGTCTCCTCGGGCGCGGTGGCCGCGATCGCAGTCCGCATCGCCAACGAGATCGACTCCGGCAACATCGTCTTCCTGATCCCCGACGGCGGCTGGAAGTACCTCTCCTCCGGCGTCTACACCAAGTCGATCGAGGAACTCGGCGACATCGACGCGACCAACTGGTGGTAGGCGACCCGATGAAGGTTCCGCAGCCGCTGCTCGACGAGATGATCGAGCACACGAAAGCCGATGACCCCGACGAGTGCTGCGGCCTGATCGGTGGCGTCGAAGGTGAAGCGATCACCCTCCAGCGCATGGAGAACATCGCTCACTCCCCGCTCCGCTACGAGATGGACTCGAAGGAGCAGCTCCAGATATACAAGGAGATCCTCGAGGCCGGCCACGAGATCGTCGGCATCTACCACTCGCACACCCGCACCGCGGCCTATCCCTCCCAGACCGACATCAACCTGGCCAGCGGCTGGCCCGACGCCGTCTACTTCATCGTCTCCCTGGAGAACCCGGACGAGCCCTATGTCCGCGGCTTCAACATCGCCGGCGGCCAGGTCGAAGATGTCGATATTCAGGCGGTCTGAGAAGCCCCCGGAACCGGTCAAGGTCGCCTGGGCGGCCCAGCAGGCCGAGGCAGAGTTGCTGGCGGACATCCTCCGTCAGGAAGGCATCCCCAGCCTGATCAAGCGCAACAAGGGCTTCGACGTGCCCGACTTCCTCGCCGCCGGAGCCCGAGACATCTACGTGCCGGCGTCAGCCGCCGACCGCGCGAAGGAGATCCTGGCCGACCTCAAGTCAGGCCAGGACAGCCTGCCCGGGAGTTAGGCCCGGCCCCCGGCCATGGCCGGGAGGATCATCACCGTGTCAGATTCGGCGACCGCGGTTTCGAGGCCGTCGAGGACGCGGACGTCTTCGTCGTTGAGATAGACGTTGACGAAGCGGTTCAGTTCGCCCTCACCGGAGAAGAGCTGTTCCTCGGTGTCGGGGAATTCGGCCACGAGGGCGTTCAGCACCTCGCCCACGTTCGAGCCGGCAACGTCGACCGCGGTCTGGTCACCGGTGTGCTTGCGGAGAACGGGGGGAATCTTCACGGACGGCATGCGGCTGATCCTATCGCTCGGCTGCGGGGTCGGTCACGTCGGTTCAAGAACCGACGTGACCTCCGCAGAAGGCTTCGTAGTCGGGGAACTTGCCCATCTCCGACTCCGGCACCTCGGGGGCGTTCGGGCCGCAGATCGGGCATTCCGGATCACGCCGGACCTTGAGTTCGGTGAAGCGGGTGCCGAGTGCGTCGTAGAGCAGCAGGCGGCCGATCAGCGGCTCGCCGATGCCGAGCACCAGCTTCAGGACCTCGTTCGCCTGGAGCAGGCCCATCTGGCCGGCCATCACGCCGAGTACGCCGTTGGCCGAGCAGCTGGGAGCGAGCTCCGGCGGCGGCGGGGTCGGGTAGAGGCAGCGGTAGCAGGGGCCCTCGTAGGGGACGAAGGTCGAGATCTGCCCGTCGAAGGAGAGGATCGAAGCCGAGACGACCGGCTTCTTCAACCGCACGCTCGCATCGTTCAGCAGATACCGAACCGGGAAATTGTCGGCCCCGTCGACGATCACGTCGTAGTCCTTGATCACGTCGAGGATGTTGTCGGCGTTGAGGTGGAAGTTGTATTCGACGACGTTCACGTCGGGGTTCAGTTACTCGATCGTCTGGCGGGCCGAAGCCGTCTTCGGTTCGCCGATGCGCGTGGTGTTGTGGATCACCTGGCGGATCGTGCCGATCCCGGCCGGAGCCGGGTAGAGCGCGGTGGGGGCGCCGAGCCCGCCGGCCCCGAGCAGCAGCACCTTCGCCTCGAGCATCTTGATCTGGCCCTCGACCCCGACCTCGGGCAGCAGGATGTGACGTGAGTAGCGGTCACGCTGGGCGGGGGTCAGGTTGACGTTCGACTCGACCGGCAGGCCCTGGGCCTCCCACTCGAGGATGCCGCCGGCCATCGAGGCGACGTCTTCGTAGCCGAGCTCCTGCAGTACCTGCGCCGCGTCGTAGGAACGGGCGCCGGAGCGGCACTGGAGGATGATCCGCTGGGACTTGTCCGGCACCGATTCCGCGATCCGGTTGGCGATCACGCCCGGCGGGATCAGTTCGGAGCCTTCGATGTGCGACTCCTCGTACTCGTAAGGCTCGCGGGTGTCGATCAGCTTGGCGTTCCCGCCACCCAGTTCGGCGGAAGCCTCCTGCGGAGTGATCTCTTCAACTGCCTTCTGTTCGGTCGCTTCCGGTGCCATCGGCAAAACCCTCAATCTCGATCTGAATTTGGCTACTTCAAAAAGTATAGCGAGGTTCGGAACAGTCTTCCAGCCCTCAGTCGCGACCACCAAGGGTACAGGTCATCGGAAAAACGCCGGTCAGCCGGCCAGGTCCCTCATCGCCCCGGCGAGGATGACCGCGTGGTTGTGCTTCTCGTCCTTGAGGCCATAGAGCAGGGTGATCGTTCCGTCGGTCTCCGCGGCCAGCGCCCTCATCGCGTCCTCCTTGCCCTCGAGCTCGACCCGGTACCGGGCTCGGAACTCGTCGAAATCGAAGTCGTGGGCATGGAACTCCTCGCGCAACTCGGTCGAGGGGGCCAGTTCCTTCGCCCACTGGTCGATCCGGTCCTTCTTCACGCCCCGCGGCCAGAGCCGGTCGACCAACACCCGCAGACCATCGTCCGGACTGGCCTCCTCATAGATCCTCTTGGTCTTGATCCGGTCCATGAGACCAATCTAGCCCGTGCAAAAAGAAGGCCCCCGGACCTTGCGATCCGGGGGCCCCACTGCCAGCTGTGCTGCGGGAGGAAACCTGGTTACAGAGAGGGCCGCATCTGGCGCAGCCGCTTGACCCGCTCCTCGATCGGGGGGTGGGTCGAGAAGAGGCCGGCCAGCCCCTTCGCCTTGAACGGCTTGACGATGTAGAGCGGCTCGGAGGCTTCGCTCACGTGGCCCTTCATCGGGATGTTGTCGGCGCCTTGCTCCAGTCGGAGCAGGGCCGAGGCGAGCGACTCCGGGTTGCCGCAGATCGCGGCGCCGCCGGCGTCGGCCGCGTACTCGCGCTGACGGGAGACGGACATCTGGATGATCCCTGCCGCCAGCGGTGCCAGCAGCACCATGGCCAGGGAAGCGACCAGCGAGAGCGGCGAGTTGTCGTCGCCACCGAACCACATCAGCATGTAGGCGATGTAGGTGATCGCGGCGCCAATCGTCGAGGCGACCGACTGGATCAGGATGTCGCGGTGCTTGATGTGGGCGAGTTCGTGGGAGACCACGCCGCGCAGTTCGTCGGTCGAGAGCAGCCGGGTGATGCCGGCCGTGACCGCGACCGCGGAGTGGTTGTAGTTGCGGCCGGTGGCGAAGGCGTTCGGCTGGTCCTGCGGGATCACGTAGAGCCGCGGCATCGGGATCTCGGCCCGCTGGCAGAGCTCGCGCACCATCTGGAAGTACTCGGGGTTTTCCGACTCCTGCATCTCTTGGGCCCCGCTCATCTTCAGGGCGATCTTGTCGCTGAAGAAGTAGGAGAAGAAGTTCATGCCGACCGCGATCAGCAGGAACATGAAGGTCGTGCTCGGGTTGCCGCCGCTGACCAGGTAACCGATCGCGACCAGCAGGCCCGAGAGGGTCGCCATCAGAAGGGTCGTGCGGAGCGTCGCGCTCCAGGTTGATTGCTTGGTTGTGGTCATAGGCCGGCATTCTTTCGCGGAAAGGCGATGCAGTCCATAGGGGCTGCCCCCCATTCTGCGACCATGGACGCCACCAGATGAAGCGTCGCCCGATCTTCACTGAAGTGCTGCTGCTGAACGCGGCCATGGTCGCCCTGGCTGCGGCGGCCGCGGCGCTGGTCACCGGGTTCTCGACCGATCACGTCGGGACCCTGGTCCTGATCGCCGCCGCCGCGGCGGCGCTGACCTGCCTGCTCAACGTCGCGATCCTGCGCCGCCGCTTCACGCCGCTGGAGGCGGTGATCACCGAGATGGAGAAGGTCGACCTCAGCCAACCCGGCGCCAACCTGCCGGCCTGGATCGACGGCGTCGCTGAAACCGAGGAGGCCGAACGGCTCGAGCTCGCCTTCCTGCGGATGATGCGGCGCCTCGAGGCCGAGCGGCATCGCAGTTCCAGCGCCGCCTTGGCCGCCCAAGAGGAGGAGCGCGCCCGGGTCGCCCGCGACCTGCACGACCAGGTGAACCAATCCCTGACCGGGGTTCTGCTGCGGCTCGAGGCGACTCGTTCCGAGGCGCCTCCGGAACTGGCCCCCGAGATCGAGGAAACCAGCCGGCTCGCCCACCAGGCGATGGACGAACTGCTCACGGTCGCCCGCCAGCTCCGCCCCACCGCGCTCGACGACCTGGGCTTGCGGGCGGCGATCGCCGGCCTGGTCGAACCGCTGGACCGGCCCGGGCTCAGCGCCGGCTTCGCCTGCGAAGACGATCCGTCCGGACTCGACCCGGATCTCCAACTGGTCATCTACCGGGTCTCCCAGGAAGCGATCGGCAACGCGGTCCGCCACAGCGGCGCCGGCCGGATCGAAGTGGCCCTGGTCCGGGCCGGCGATCGCTTCGAGTTGACCGTGGCCGACGACGGCAGTGGCTTCACCTTCGAACAGTCGACCTCCGGCCTCGGGCTGGGCGGCATGCGCGAGCGGGCCTTGCTGGTCGGCGGGGAGCTCGAGATCGAATCCCGGCCCGGCCACGGCACCACGGTCCGTCTCTGGGTCCCGATCCGCGAGGGCGGGAAGACATGAGGGTCGCGGCGGCGGGAGCGACATGCGGGTGGTGATCGCCGACGACCACGGCATCGTCCGCTCCGGGATCCGGCTGCTCTTGGAACGCCAAGGCGACCTCGAGGTGGTCGCCGAGGCCGCCGACGGGATCGAGGCCCGCGACACCGTGGTCCGCGAGCGGCCGGACCTGGCCATCCTCGACGTCAAGATGCCCGGCCTGACCGGCCTCCAGGCGACCCGGGAGATCAAGGCGCAGGCACCGGAAACCAACGTGCTGATCCTCTCCATGCACGACGACGAGCGTTACCTCTTCGAGGCGCTCAAGGCCGGGGCTTCCGGCTACGTGCTCAAGTCGCAGGCCGACACCGACCTGCTGGACGCGATCCGATCCGTCGAGCGCGGCGAGCCCTTCCTCTCCCCCGGTGCCCAGCAGGCGTTGATCCGCGATCTGCTCGAACGCGGCGAGCCGGCCGGCTCGGACCTCACGCCGCGCGAGGAGGAGATCGTGAAGCTCGTGGCCGAAGCGAACACGACCAAGGAGATCGCACAGCTGCTCCACCTCTCGGAGAAGACGGTCGAGAACCACCGTGCCAACGCGATGAAGAAGCTCGGCATGCGCGACCGGGTCGAGTTGGTCCGCTACGCGATCCGGCAAGGCCTGGTCGAGCCGTGAGCAGGCCACTCCAGTTCGAAGACACGGGCGAGCACACGCTGCCGGTCAGCGGCTACCAGGCGGTCCTGGCTGTTCCAGGGGTTTGGCGCCTGCTCAGCAGCGCCTTGCTCGGCCGGTTGCCGATCGGGACTGCCTCGCTCGCCATCCTGCTCCTGATCCGCGAGGAGAGCGGCTCTTTCGGCCTGGCCGGAATCACGGTCGGGGCCTATGCCCTGACCAGCGCGATCGCAGCCCCGATCCAGGGGAGGCTGCTCGACCGGTTCGGTCCGCGTCGGGTGCTTCCCCCGGCTGCGATCGGGCAGGCCGTGGCGCTGGTCGCCGTGGTCCTGACCGCGCAGGCCGGCGCGGCCGGGATTGCCGGCGCGCTGGTACCGCCGATCTCGGCCACGGTGCGGGTGCTCTGGCCGGAGATCGTCCGCTCGCCGCAAGCAGTCGAGTCCGCCTACGCACTCGACGCGACGGCGCAGGAGCTGATCTGGACCAGCGGGCCGTTGATCGTGGCCGCCGCGGTCGCGCTGGCCGGTCCGGCGACCGCGGTGCTGATCACGGTCGCGGTTCTACTGGCCGGTACCTCGCTGTTCGTCACCGCTCCCCCGCTCCGCTCCTGGCCGCGGCACGAGAAGCCCGATTCCCGGGCCGGCGCCCTCGCCAGCCTGGCGTTTCGGATGCTGCTCGGTGCGACCCTGATGATGGGCGTCGGGCTGGGCACGGTCGAGGTCGGCCTGCCTGCCCTGGCCGTCGCGATCGATTCGGCTCCGATCGCGGGAGTGCTGCTCGCCGTCTGGAGCCTCGGCAGCATGGCGGGTGGCATCGCCTACGGCGCCCGCACATGGGGATCCCGGGTCGGCTTGAGATTCGCCGCCCTGCTCGGCGTCAACGCCCTGATCCTGGCCGGATCGCTGGGCGCGGCTATCCCGCTCGCCGTCCTCGCCGGGATCCCGGGAGCCGCGGCCCTCTCCTGTCTTTACGTGCTGGTCGGCCGCGAGGCACCGAAAGGAACGATGGCGGAAGCGTTCACCTGGAGCCTCGCGGCGTTGATCACCGGCATCGCCGCCGGTTCGGCGATCGCTGGGCAACTAGTTGACTCGCATGGCGCCGGCCGCGCCTTCGCACTCGGCGCCGCGTCGATCGGTGCCGCCGCCCTGATCACGCTGCTCGGCCCGATCCGGCACGGGATGGCCGAACCATGAGCGACGCCGAGCGGGTGGTGCTCGGCCCTGGGATCGAGGTGCTGATCCGACCGATCCGGGCGACCGACAAGCACCTGCTGGCCGACGGTTTCGAGCGGCTCAGCCCCCAATCCCGCTTCCAGCGGTTCTTCGCCCCGGTGGTCCGGCTGACCGAGACCGACCTCGCCTACCTGACCGAGGTCGATCACCGGACTCATGAGGCGCTGGTCGCGATCGACCCCGACGAGGGCGACTTGATCGGTGTGGCCCGGTACATCCGTACCTCGCCTTACCGTGACCGGGAGGCAGAGGTCGCGATCGTGATCGCCGATCATTGGCGTGGGCGCGGCCTCGGTAAGGCACTGCTTTCGAGGCTTTCTATCCGAGCCCGCGAGGAGGGCGTCACCCACTTCCTGGCGGTGGTCCTGGCGGACAACACCGACGCGACCGACCTGTTCGAGAACTTCGCCCCCAGGAAGACGCACACGTCGGTCGGCGATCCGGGCCAGGTCGAGGTCCGGATCGACCTGCCGTGGAGCGGCGAGTTCTCCGATTCGGCGCTCGGATACGCGCTTCGCTCGGCCGCCCGGGGCAGCCACAGGTTCCGCACTTGGCGGCGGATGAAGCGGCGACTGCGTCGCCGGCGAAAAGCCCGGGAACAGCGAACCGGGTCGCCTGAAATCAGCAAAACCGACTAGTGCTCTAGGATTTATCTGATGCTCTTCTCGACCAAAGCCGAGTACGGAGTTCGCCTGATGGTCGAACTCGGACGCCAGCCCAACACCGGCCCGGTCTCGCTGAACGCGATCGCCGAGGCCGAACGCCTGCCCCTTTCCTATCTGGAGCACCTGGTGGCGAAGCTGCGCCAGGCCGGGCTGGTCACCTCCACCCGCGGTGCCCATGGCGGCTACAGCCTCGCCTACCCGGCCGAGGAAATCACGATGGTCGAGGTCGTCGAGGCGCTGGAGGGGCAGATCGCCCCGATGGAGTGCTTCCACGAGACCCCCGAAGGCAAGGTCCTCTGCTCACATGAGGCGGACAGCGACCGGGCCTGCGCGACCAAATTGCTCTGGACCCGGGTTCAGAGCGGCGTGACCAAGGCGCTGGCCGGCACCACGCTGGCCGAGCTGGTCGAGTTCTCGCGCCCCGCCGCAGAGCGGGCAACAAACAAGACCGCCGTCGGCAGCGCCGCCTGAGCGCGCCGCACGGTACTGATCCGAACGGAGTAACCAGTGGCAGAACTTGAAATCAAGAACCTTCACGTCCGCGTCGAGGAGAAGGAAATCCTCAAAGGCCTCGACCTGACCGTCGAGAAGGGCCGCATCCATGCGCTGATGGGGCCGAACGGTTCCGGCAAGTCGACCCTTGCCAACGTGGTCATGGGCCACCCGGCGCTCGAGGTCACCGAAGGCACGATCAGCTTCGACGGCGAGGACATCACCGACGCCGGTCCGGACGAGCGCTCCCAGCTCGGCCTCTTCATGGCCTTCCAGTACCCGGTCGCGATCCCCGGCGTCGCGGTCAGCAAGTACCTGCGGATGATCCTCAACGCCCAGCGTGAGGCGCGAGGCGAGCAGCCGCTGAAGATCAAGGAGTTCGCCGCCCAGGCCCGCGAGGCGATGGAGCTGGCCAACATCCCCCAGGATTTCTCCAGCCGCTACCTCAACGACGGTTTCTCCGGCGGTGAGAAGAAGCGCATGGAACTGCTGCAGCTGGCTCTGCTCAAGCCGCAGATCGCGATCCTCGACGAGACCGATTCCGGCCTCGACATCGATGCGCTCCGCACGGTCGCCGAAGGGATCAACAAGTTCGCCGGCCCGGACATGGGCGCCCTGGTCATCACCCACTACCAGCGCCTGCTCCACATGGTCGAGCCGGATGTGGTCCACGTGATGTACGACGGCCGGATCGTCAAGGAAGGCGGCAAGGAACTCGTTGACCAGCTCGAGGCCGAAGGCTACGGCTGGATCAAGGAGGAGGTCGAGGCGGCCGCCTGATGGCAGCCGACTCCGCCAGCCCCGCTGCCGCACCGGCAACCTTGTCGGTCGACCAAATACGGGCGCAGTTCCCGATCCTCGGCCGTGAGGTGAAGGGGAAGCCGCTGACCTACCTCGACAACGGGGCGACTTCGCAGAAGCCGCTGGCCGTGATCGAGGCCATGGACCGCTACTACCGCGAGCACAACGCGAACGTCCATCGCGGGGTCCACACCCTCTCGGAAGAAGCGACCGACCTGTACGAGGGCGCCCGGGCCAAGGTCGCGGGGCTGCTCGGTGCCCCCTCCCCCCGCGAGGTCGTCTTCACCCGCAACGTCACCGCGGCGCTCAATCTCGTGGCCCAGTCGTGGGGTGCCGCGAACCTCGGTCCCGGTGACCGCATCCTGCTGACCGAGATGGAACACCACGCCAACATCGTGCCGTGGTACCTGGTCGCCCAGCGCACCGGGGCGGAGCTGGAGTTTGCCCCGATCGACGAAGAGGGCCGGCTCGACCGGGGCGCCTTGGCCGAGGCGCTGGCCCGCGGCCCGAAGGTCTTCGCCTTCACCCACGTCTCGAATGTGCTCGGCACGAAGAACCCGGTGGCCGAACTGATCGCCGAGGCGAAGGCTGCCGGGGCCCTGACCGTCGTCGACGGCGCCCAGTCGGTGCCGAAGTTCCCGGTCGACGTGACCGAGGTCGGCGCCGACTTCTACGGCTTCACCGGCCACAAGCTCTACGGCCCGACCGGGATCGGCGTGATCTGGGGCCGGCGCGAGCTCTGGGAAGGGCTGGAGCCTTTCGAGGGCGGCGGCTCGATGATCAACAAGGTCACACCCGAGAAGATCACCTGGGCCTCGGTACCGGCGAAGTTCGAGGCCGGCACCCCGCCGATCGCCGAGGCGGCCGGGCTCGCCCCCGCGGTCGACTGGGTCCAGGAGGTCGGCTTCCCAGTAATCGAAGCGCATGAGGCCGAGCTGACCGCCTACGCCCTCCCCCGCCTGGCCGACGTGCCGGGCCTGACCATCTTCGGCCCCGATGACACGGTGGACCGCGAGGGCATCATCTCCTTCGAACTGGACGGGGTCCACCCCCACGACGTTTCCGAGATCCTCGACCGCCACGGCGTCGCGGTCCGGGCCGGCCACCACTGCGCCCAGATCCTGATGCGGAAGCTCGGGGTCGCGGCCACCACCCGGGCCAGCTTCGCCGCCTACAACACGACCGACGAAGTCGACCCCCTGATCGAAGCCCTCCACGACGCCCGCCGCGTTTTCGACCTCTGAGCCCGCGGTCCCGAGCTAGGTTCGATTTGCAAGTGCTATAGCCGAGCAACTCGAACCTAGCTCGGCTTCAACGGCGACATAGCCGCTCAGCTAACCTCGTCTGACCGATGGAAGAGCTCTACCGCGAACAGATCCTCGAGCATTACAAGCGTCCCCACAATTTCGGGGAGATCGAGAACCCCGACCTCGAGTTCGAGGACACGAACCCGTTCTGCGGCGACGAGCAGCACGTGATGATCAAGCTCGATGAGGACGACCGGGTCAGCGAGGTCAAGTTCGAGGGCCAAGGCTGTGCGATCTCCACCGCCGCCACCTCCCTGCTGACCGACGAACTGGTCGGGATGACCCGCGAAGAGCTGATCAAGCTGCCCAAGGAATACGTCCTCGACCTGCTCGGCATCGACATCTCCGCCACCCGCATGAAGTGCGCCCTGCTCGGCCTCAAGGTCGTGAAAAGCGCCGGCCTGGGCCAGATCGCCGACTGGGAAGACTCCGGAGAGCAGGGAGACCCCTCCCTGGCCTCCGAGATCTAGGTCAAGCCCGATCCGCCTCGACCCGACCGGCACCGGCGGCCGGGGCGAGGACCATGGTCAAGGTCAAGACGCCGAGCACGACCAGCATCGCCATCCGGAGGCCGAAGTGCTCGCCCAGGAAACCGAGCAGCGGCGGGCCGACCAGGAAGGCGATGTAGCCGGCGACCGCGACGAAGCCGACCCTGGCGACGGAGTCGGGGCCCGATTCGCTGGCCGCGGCGATCGAGAGCGGGAACCCGAGCGAAATGCCCAGACCCCAAAGCATCACCGCGAGACCGGCCACCGCGGGACTGTCGACGAAGATCACGATGGCGACGCCCACCGCGGCAAGCATCGCGCCCCCGCGCAGGATGACCACGCGTCCGTACCTCTCCAGCAGTCGCCGGCCGCCGAAGCGGCCCAACGTCATCGTCGCCGCGAAACCCGCATAGATCAGCGACCCGGAGGATTCATCGAGGTCGAACCCGTCAACCGTCAGCAGGGGCAGCCAGTCGGTCGCTGATCCTTCCGCCAAGGCCACCGAGAGCAAGATCGCGGCGATCATCAACAGGCGGACGTCCTTCCACAACGGCTGCGTTTCGACCGCTTCGGCCTCTCGATCGGGGGACTCCGAGACGCCCGTGCCCTTGCCGAATCCGGGCGCAATCCCCCTGATCGCCCAGGCCAAGGCAGGTATCGAAACCGCCACCACGGCGGCCAGGTGGGCGGTGACCGGGAAATCAGCCGTGGTGAGCGCGATCCCGAGCACGGCGCCGGCCAAGGTGCCGGCGCTGAAGAAACCGTGCAGCTCGACCAGGACCGGGGCTCCGGACAACCGCTCGACCTCGGCCCCTTCGATGTTGATCGCGACCTCGGCCGACCCGATCCCCGCCCCGAAGCACATCAGCCCGAAGAAGACGAGCGGCCCCGATGAGGCTCCCGCCCCCAGTGCGACCAAGGCCACACCGAAAATCAGCAGGCTGAGGCCGTTGAGGATCACGGTCCGGGTCCCGAACCTCCGGACCAACCCGGTCGAACTGAGGATGCCGCTCATCGAACCGATCGAGACGCCGAACAGCAGTAGTCCCATTTCGGCGGTCGTGGCCGAAAGGGCGTCCCGGATCGCCGGGGTTCTCGTCACCCACGACGCGAGCGCGAAGCCGGGAACGAAGAGGAATATGTAGGTCGAGATCCTGCGTCTGAGAAGCAATGTGTCCGTCACTGACTCCGCAACGGATCACCCTACCTAACGCTGTCCGTTTGGCTTGAAGCTCGCCGAAATCGGCTTGGGAAGTGCGTTAGGGGAGCCTAATGACGGGTGCCGGTTGTCTTGAATCGGTAAGATCTAATTCCGAGCCTGATTGTCGGCTTATTTTTCCGGTTTTCCGCAAGCGGCCTCTTGCCGGCGGTCGCCCCCGACCCCCCTCCCATTCACCCGTATGAGCAACGAAACGACAAAGATTCCCGTCTGCCCGACCTCGGAACTGGGTCCCGGCGAGCGCAAGATCATCGAACACGAGGGCTAGTTCCTCGCGGTGTTGAACTGCGCCGGTGAGCTGTTCGGCATCGAGGATCGCTGCTCGCATGACGACGGCCCGCTGGCCGAGGGTGAGATCGACCAGGAGGCATGCACCGTGGAGTGCCCCCGACATGGCTCCCTCTTCGACTTGCGGACCGGCAAGCCGAAGACCCTGCCGGCCTACCAGCCGGTCAAAGTCTTTCCTGTCGAGGTAATCGACGACACCATCATCCTGGAGGTTTGAACGTGGCTACTGCCGAAGTACTCGCCGAAAAAGAGAAGGTCCAGGGGATCAACGCCGACTACGAAGAGAAGTTCGGCTTCCACGATCCCGAAACCGGCTACGCCTACAAGGCGCCGAAGGGGCTGACCCGCGAGATCGTCGAGCAGATCTCCGAGTACAAGAACGAGCCCGACTGGATGCGCGAGTTCCGGCTCAAGGCGCTGGAGATCTTCGAGTCAAAGCCGACCCCGCAGTGGGGCGCCGACCTCGACCAGATCGACTTCGACGACATCCACTACTTCGTCCGCGCCTCGGAGAAAGTGAGCCAGGACTGGTCCGAGGTGCCTGAGGACATCAAGAACACCTTCGACCGGCTCGGTATTCCCGAGGCCGAGCAGAAGTTCCTCTCCGGGGTCGGCGCGCAGTACGAGTCCGAGGTCGTCTACCACCAGGTGAACGAAAAGCTCGAGGCCCAGGGCGTGATCTTCATGGACATGGACACCGCGCTGCGCGAGCACGAGGACATCGTCAAGGAGTACTTCGCCACGATCATCCCGGCCAGCGACAACAAGCTGGCCGCGCTCAACTCGGCGGTCTGGTCCGGCGGCTCCTTCGTCTACGTGCCGAAGGGCGTGCACGTCGAGATCCCGCTGCAGGCCTAC
>ERZ778022.4012-NODE-4012-length-13139-cov-5.365408_pt1 | contig 13139 bp, 2 predicted proteins | sample MGYA00375752_ERZ778022 | MGnify/ENA primary metagenome ERZ778022 (study PRJEB29350, sample SAMN05389826) | bioreactor metagenome | isolation source: Thiocyanate bioreactor | place: South Africa: University of Cape Town | collected 2014-04-04 ... | reverse complement strand
ATTATGGCAGGCGACAAGGTGCTGACGGTAAACAACCGGTTCATCACGCCGGTGGTGGCGGGCGTGCCTGCCGTCGCGCTGGACGAGCTGCTGGCGCTGGAGGAGGAGTGGTTCACGGGGCCCGCGGCCGCCGCCGCTGCCGCCGCCGCCGCCGCTGCTGCCACGCCACCCGACCCAGCTGACCTGGTGTACTACAAGTTTGCACGCACAAAGGAGGTGGTGCCGGCGGCATCGAGCGAGGGGGCAGCGGCGGCGATGCGCGCGCCGACGCCGGCGCCACCTCCGACTACCAGCGTGTTTTTCCCCACCACGACGCCGCTGCACACGGAAGCCGCGCCACCAGTTGCGGGTGCGTCGCCGACGCGGATCGGCATTGTGGTGTCCCCGCCACGTCTGCCAGACAGCCCGCCACCAGGCGGCGCCGTCGTAATTGCGTCCCCGGCCCACCACATGGCAGGTATGTGTGCATGCCCGCCTGAGGCCCTCGCCGCACGTCCCACGCCCTACATACACACATCCATCCCCTTCCCTCCTCCACACGCAGATGCGCGTGCTGCCACCGCAAGTGGTGCCGGGTCGCCCGTGTCGCCCGTCTCAGCGTCAGCTGCTCGTGCCGAATCGGTGCCAGTGGCGCTGCACGCGAGCGGCGTGAGCGCCCTGGGCGTGTCACACCGCCTGCCACACGATTTTGGGGTGCGCCTGGAGCGGCTGATGCCGGGCGGCGGCGGCGGCGGCGGGGCTGGCGACATTGGTGCAGGCGACATGGCTTCGTGGTCTGGCAACCCGGTGGACCCCGCCACCCTCAACCTCCTGTCTGCCGCCGCCCGCATCATGGGCGCCTCCCTGCCGTCCGACTCCTTGGCGGAGCAGCTGTGGGAGGCACTGTGTGAGACAGTGCCCGCCGCCAAGGTGACGGTGCGCCTGCCGTGGCTAGCGCAGTCGGTGCTGGGCGGCGTGAGCAGCGCGGCGACGGCGCTGTCGGCGGGCGGCGCCGGCGCCGGCGGGACGGTGGATGACTACGCGATTGGCACCACGGGCGCCGCCGCCGTGCCACCAGGCTCCAACGTGGCCGCGCTCACCATCCCGGTGCAGCACCTGGACCTCTCTGTGCTGGGCTCGCAAGGCCGCCTGAATGCGTACAGCCTGCTGGCGCAGCGCCTGTGGTACGAGCTGGGCACGCCGCTGGTGGACGCCAAGACGTGGTTGCTGGCCATGAAGCAGCTTCGCAAGCTGTGGGGCGCAGACCGCGTGACGGAGCTGATGGCGTCGCTGTACCGCCTGGACGACGACGCATACCACGAGCGCTACGTCACCGGCACGCTGCCGGCACCGCCGGGCGGCTTGCGGCATGGCGATGCCATGCTGCCGTCTGCCGGCGGCACCGGCCTGCACCTGGACGCGGATGCCCTGTTCTTGACGCCCTCCGTGGCGGCAGCGTTGGAGGAGGCGCGGCGTAGCATGTCGCGGCAGTCGGAGGGCGACCTGGACCGCGCGCCGCCCATGCCGGCGCTCTCCACGCCCCTCGCCGCCGCCATGCGCAAGACGATTGCCTTCCACATGAAGGACGCCCCGCCGCCGCCGCCGCCCGCAGGGACCCGCGTCACACCACGCGCCGCCGCCATCGCTGCCGCGGCAGCCGCGGCCGCGTCGGCGGTAGGGGAGGGCGGCGCGCCGATCCCGCGTTCCCCCTTCACCCGCCTGCTGGTGGCGGTGCGCTTCACCAAGTCGCTGGCGGTGCGATACAAGGACACACCCATCGCGCGCGCCCGCTTTCGCCTCATCCCCGCCTCCGAGTGGCTGCAGTCGCGGCCCGCCGTCGCCACCTTCAACTGCCTGCATGCCGCCAACGTGCCGAGCTCCGGCATCACCGGCCCGCCGCCCACGCTGGAGGCGGTGTCCCTACCGCCGCCGGCGCCGCCGCCGCCGCATGAAACCCCCACCTCCGCCACTGCGGCCCGAGCCGCGGCACGCAGCCGCGGCGGCGGCGGCGGTGGCGCTACCGCGGCGCCGCCGGGTGCCGCCGCAGCCACCACCTCGCTGGGTGTGGCGGAGGTCATGATTCAGGAGATGCAGCGCGTGAAGCGCGCAGCGGAGGCGGACGCCGCCGCCGCCATCGCTGCCATCACCGCCAGCCGGGACGCGCTGGAGCGGCGGGTGGAGGCGGCGGCGACGGCGACGGCGGCGATGGCAGCACGGCTGGAGGACGAGGTGCGGCGCAAGGAGGCGTACAAGGCGCAGGTGGCGGCGGCGCGCGACATTGTCATGACGCACGAGGCGTCGCTGGGCGCGGCGCTGGCAGAGAAGGCGGAGCTGATGGGCCAGCTGGCAGACGCGCTGAAGGCGGTGGCGGCGGCGGAGGAGGGCGCGGCGGAGGCGCGCGACGCCGCTGCGGCCGCTACCATTGAACGGGACGCCGCCGTGGCGGCAGCCAACCGTGCGCTGGACACCGCGCTTGCGGCCGCCAATGAGGCTGACATGCTGCGGTCGCGCGTGGCAGTGTACACGGCGGCCGCGGCGGCGGCAGAGGCGGCGTGCAAGAGCGCGGAGGCGGACCGGGACGCCGCGCTGGCTGCCGCCGGCGAGGCGTCCGAGGCGCTGGACCGCGCCGCCGCTGACCTGGCGGCGGCGCGCGCCGACTTGGTGGAGGCGGAGGCGGAGCGTGCAGCGCTGCAAGCGGAGGTGGCCGCCGTGGCCGTCGAGGCGGAAGACAAGCTGGCGGCCGCCGCTACCGCGCTAGCTGCCGCGCAGGCGCACGGCGCAGCGCAGGCGGCGGCGACGGCCGACCTGCAGGCCGCGTTGCAGGAGGCGGCTGCCGCCAGTGAGGCGCGCGGGGTGGTGGCGGCGTCGTTGGAGGTGCAAGTGCGCGAGCTGCGCGCAGAGTCAGAAGCATTCCGCCACTCCATGGCGGCGCAGGTGGCAAACATGGGTGCGGCGCACGCGGCGCAGGTGGCGGAGCTGCAGGCTGACTTCACGGCGCGCATGGCGGCGGCACAGGAGTCGGCCGACGAGCGGGGTGCCGCCGCGGTGGCGGCGGCCGGTGCTACGAGTGCCGCTGAGGTAGCCGCTGCCAATGCACGCGGCGACGCGGCGGACGCGGCAGCCGCGGCGGCCGCCACTGAGGTGGCGTCCCTCAAGTCCGCGCTGGCGGCGCGGTTGCAGGAACTGGCGGTGGCACACACGGCGGAGGTGACGGAGCTGCAGGCGTCGCAGGCGGCAGCGCTGGCGCGTGCAGAGGCGGCGGAGGAGGCGGCGGCGCGTGCCACCGACGCCGCGACGGCGGCAGGGGACGCGCTAGTTACGGCACGCGAGCGGGCGGAGGCGGTGCAAGCAGCGGTGGTGAATGAGCTGCAGCGCGACTTGGAGGATGCGCGCGCCACGGCGGCGGCGGAGGAAGACCACCTGCGGTCACACTACGAGGCGCGCCTGGCGGCAGCGGCGGCAGACTTGGAGCGCGTGACGGGCGAGGCGGCCGCTGACAGTGAAGCGGCGGCAGCAGCGGCAGCCGCCGCCACCGCGGCGCACGCCGCAACGGTTGCTGCCCTGCGCGAGGCCGCGGAACGTGACGCTGCTGCGGCGGCGGCTGCACACGCGGCCGAGGTGGCTCGCCTGTTGCAGACAGCGGAGGCGGCGGCGGCGGCCGCCACCGCAGAACACGCTGACGAGCTGGCGCGCGCTATTGCGCAGCACAGCGAAGAGGTTGCACGCCTACACGCCGCGTTAGAGAACGCGGCAGCGGCAGCGGCCGCAGCGCGCGACGCGGCGGCGACACAAGCAACCGAAGCAGCAGCAGTGGCGGCAGCCACGCTGGCTGCCGCGGTGCGCGACGGGGAGGCGCGCGCCGCCACGGAGGTGGCGCACGCCGAAGCGGCCACCGCGGCGGTGGAGGCGCAGCTGACGCAAGCGCGCGCGGCGCACGCAGAGGAGCTGCAGCTGTTGCACGCGGTGGCGGCGGGGGAGGCGTTCACCTCTGCGGAGCGCCAGCTGCACATCCTGGCGGGCACCATGCGGCCGACGGTGGCGGGCATGAAGGCCGCCGTCGTCGCGTTGCACGAGTTTGTGAAGGCACAGCTGGCAGGCGCCGCGGCACGCGCCGCCGACACTGTGCGTGATGCCGTGGCAGCGACCGACCGGGCTGCCGCAGCGGCGGCTGCCACCGCTGCTGCGGAGGCGGCGGCGGAACGCGCAGCCGCCGCTGCCGCCGAGCAAGACGCCGCTGCAACGACCGCGTTGCTGCGGGCGGAGCTAGACAGCGTGCGAGCCGCTGGCGCGGCAGCCCTCGCAGCAGAGCGGCGGCGCGCGGAGGATGCGGCAGCGGCGGCGGCAGTGGCGGCAGAGGCTGCGACGGCGCGAGCAACGGCAGCGGCGGCGGCCAAGGAGGCGGCACGGCATGAGCAGCTATCTGCCGCCGCCGCTGTGCTGCACGCCGACGAGCTGCGTGTGGTAAAGGACGCGCGTGATGCGGCAGTGGCAGCAGAGGCGGCACGCGGTGCGGCGCTGGCGGCGGAGCGCGACCGCGCCGTGGCGGCTGCCCATGCCGCCAAGGCGGATGCCGCTGCCGCCAGCGCGGCGGCGAGCACGCGGGCACAGGAAGAGTTGGCAGCCGCCGTGGCGGCAGGCGCGGCGGCGGTGACAGCTGCCCGTGACGAGGCGGCCATTGCACTGCGCACTGCCGCCGCTGCGCAAGCGCGTACAGTGACGGTGTGTGCGCAGCGGGCTGGCAAAGCGACGGCTGGGCTGCGCGCCGACCTTGCCAACCTGCGTGCAGCGGTGGTTATGGCGGCGGATGAGATGCGGCATGCAACAGCGACGGATGCTGCGCACGTCACGCAGCTGGCTGCCGCACAGCGTGCCGCCGCCGCCACCGCCGCCGCTGCCGCTGCCGTGCGCGAGCACGACGCGCGCGCGCGTGGCGAGGCTGCAGCGGCAGCTGCTGCTGCTGCGGCTGCCACCGCCACCGCGGAAGCTAGCGCAGCAGAGGCGGCGGCGGCAGCGGGGGCGCGACACGCGGCGGCAGCGGCAGCGCTGCAGGGTGAGTTGACGGCAGCATGCGCACGGGCAGCCGCAGCGGAGGCTGCCGCTCATATCGCAACCGCCGCTGCCGCTACCGCGACCTCCGCGCGGTCTGGTGCCGAGGAGCGCGAACGCGCGGCGGTGGCGGCGGCTGCGGTGGCAGCGGCGCAGGTGGCGGACGCCGCAGCGGAGGTGGGGCGGGTGCAGGAGGCAGCTCGCGCTGCCGCCCCCGATGCCAGCGACCTGCGGCAGCGCTTGCTGGCAGCGGAGGCGGCGGCGCGGGCGGCAAGTAGCGCGGCAGCGGGGGCGGAGGCAACCGCAGCGGCACGCGGGCGGGAGGTGGCGGGGCTGGGGGCGGAGGTGGCAGCGCTGCGTGCGCAGGTGTCCGCCGCGGCGGAGCGCGAGCGGGTGGCGGACGTGGAAAGCAAGGACGCGGCGGCGGCAGCGGTTGACACGCGGGTGGCAGCGGCGTACCGTGACGGCGTGGCGGCAGGGAAGGCGGCGGCGGCGGCAGCAGCAGCGGGGGAGACGGCAGGCGCGCTGGAGGCGCTGCAACGCGACCTGACGAGCGCGCTGGCGGCAACGACAGAGGCAAACGGTGCAGCGGCGCGGGCAGATGCGGTGGCGCAACGCGAGCGCGCTACCGCGGCAACGGCACGGGCGCGGGCGGCGGCACTGGAGGCAGAGCTGGCGAAGGCGGAGGTGGCTGCCAGTGGTGCGGCCGCGAAGGCGGGCAGCGTGGCTGCGGCATTGGAGGCGGCGCAGCGGGAGTGTGTGGAGGCGGTCGCGGCGCGGGATGCTGCGGTGGCTGCTGCGGCATCCGCCGAGGGCACCACAACGGCAGCGGAGGCGGCGGCGGCAGCTCGCGCGTCAGCGGCCGCCGCCTCTCATGACGCCGCCCTGCTGGCGGCGCGCTCAGAGGCGGCCACCGCACGGGAGGCGGCAGCGGCAGCGCAGGGCGACGCGCAAGCGTCTGCCGCCGCGGCCGCGGCAGCTGCTGCGCAGGCCGCGGAGGAGCGGCGCGTGCATGACGCGGCGCTAGCCGCAGCAAAGGCAGACGTCGCGGCGGCACGGGCGGCAGCGGCTGCTGCACACGACGAGGGCGCACGGGAGCGGCAGGTTGGTGCTACGGTGGCGCTTCGCCACCTGTGCACGCAGGTGTGGGGTTGGTTGGCACCCCCTGGCGCCCCGCAGCCATCTGACGACGCGGCACTCGCGGCTGCCGTGTCTGACTTGCTTTCTGCCGCCGCCACCGCAGCTGCTGCCACCGCAGCTGCTGCACCCCCGCCGCCACCTCAAACGCAGGAGGTGGAGGTGTCAGTGGTGATGCCGGCCGCCATGCCACGTGCAGCCGTGGTGCCGCCGCCTGCTGCGGCAACGCCCCTGCCTCCGCCACCAGTGCCGCCTGCACAAAGCGGCAGGGATGCAATGTCGACGCCGCCGCCTCGCAGTGCGGCGGCAGCGGCGGCAGCAGCATCAGCAGCGAGGACGGCGTCGCCAGGTCCTCGGTCGGCCGCCCGTCGCCGGCTGGGTATTGGCACCGGCATGATGATGATGGGGGCACCCGCTGACAGCAACGGGATTGGGAGCCCCCCGCCACCCAAGACGCGGCCGCCAAGCCACACCACCACCGCCAGCGCTGCCAGCACCGCCAGCGCCATGGCCACGCTGTTTAGCATCCTGGGTGGCGGCGGCGACCGGAGTGACAGCGACAGTGACAGCGTACCCACGCCGCCGCTGCCATCGCCGACAAGCACGTCAGCAGTAGCAGCAGCAGCGGCAGCCTCCAAGGATGCTGCGGCGACGCTGACCGCTGCGGCGACCTCACGCAGCAGCACGCCGCACGGCGACGTGGGCAGCGATCATGTGGTGCCAGCCCCGTCGCGAACGTTTGCCCCGTCTCCTGCGGCGCTCCCGCCCCCAGTGCTGATACCCGACGTGGCGGCGGTACCAGGGACAACGGTGGCGGTGGCGGCGGCGGCGGCGGCAGCAGCAGCAGCGGTGGTTGCTGGAACGCCGGCCCCGTCGCCAGCCCCGTCGCCAGTCGCCACGCCTGTGGCAGCAGCCCCGGTCCCGTTGCCGACGCCGTCGTCATCGCCGCCACTGCTGCCGCACACAAGCGGGGTGCGCGACGCGGGTACCCCGCACATGCATGCGGCGCTTCCACCCGTTGCGTCACCCGCGACTGGGTCCCTGCCGCCCACCATTGACGACGGCAGCCGGTACTACAACGTGCTGCGCGACGACGGCGACGGGCTGGTGTACATGACGCACATCTGGCGCGACGAGGACGGCACGCTGGGCATGCGGGTGCGGCACGACGAGCACACCCTGTTTGTGCGCGTGCACAAGTTCCGGCGGTCAGGCAGTGGCGCCGCGCCGCCCGCCTTCCTGCACGGCTTTGTGCAGCCCGGCGACATGATTGTGGCGGTGAACGACGTGCTGACGCGGACCACGCCATACCCAGACGTGGTGGCCGCCATGTACCACGCGCCGTCGCCCGTCACCTTCACCATGTGGCGGCCGCGCAGCGCGGGCGGCGGTGCGCGTGCCCTGCTGCGCAACCTCACCTTCCGCCACGCCGCCGGCACCGGCACCGGCGTCGCCGCCGACGCTGACCTGTTTGAGGGTGAGGACGGCTTGGCTGGTGGCGGCGGCGGCAGTGGGGAGGATCCTGCCGCCCCCGTGTCGCTGGAGGCCGCGGAGCGGGTGCACAACCTGCTGGCAAGCAGCATTCTAGCGGTGACGCAGGCAATGACCGACGCCGCCAGCCTGCCAAGCGAGCATGCTACCGAGTCCCCCGCCTCGCCGCTTGCTGCCGCGCCGGCACCACCGGTACCGGTACCGGTAGTCGACACCGCCGCCATTGCTGCCGCACTGGCAGCCAGCGGCCTGCGCATTGTACGCGGCAGCAGCCTGGAGGTGAGCGCCAGTGGCTTGCTGCAGGGCGGCGTGCTGGTTGTCAACGTGGTCATGGCGGCCGCCTACCCTGCGATGATTGACGGCGTGGATTGCGGTGCGCTGATCAAGCGCGGTGGCTCCCTGTTTGGCAACTTCCGTGCGCCCAAGGCGCCGGTCATTGAGACCGGCGGCCTGTACCCTGTGGTGGTGTCGGTGTCTGCCGGCAGCGGCGGCGGCGGAGGTGCTGGCACCAGCGCGGTGGCGGCACTGACGGCGGGTGACGTGATTGTGGCAGTTGGCGGCCGGGCCATGAAAGGCAAGACGGCGGACGACGTGGTGGCAGCGCTGACGGCGGCGGCTGGCGCGCGCAAGGCTGGCAGCGTGCAGATTGTGCGCGATGAAGAGTGCCAGCTGCCCCTGCCGCCGCCGCCGCCGCCGCCGCCGTCGTCGTCAGCGCCGCCGCCGTTGTCAACGCCACAGGTGGTACCAGGTGCCACACCTGCTGCTACGCTGCCACACACTCCTTCCTGGCGCGCTACGGCGCGCACGCCGCTGGGGCACATCGCGGAGGATGGCGGCGATTCCGACCATGATGACGGCACCGCGGCACGGTCTGTGCCAGGCTCAGCAGGGGGCGCGGCGGCACGGGTCGACCCGTTGCTGTTGGAGCAGATGGAGAAACGCGCGTCGCGGTTCCGGCGCGTGGAGGCGTGCTTGGTGTCGCTGCGGCCGCTGGCGGCGGTGGGGGAGTACGACGTTGTGCTGTCTGCGCAGCCGGCGCCGCCATACGGTCCCGGGTTCACAGTAGAGCCTGGCACGGATGACAGCGCCGTGGTGGCGCACGTAGTGCCCGGCAGCCAGGCGGCGGCGCTGGGCCTGCCGGGCGTGGGCGACGTGCTGGTGGGGCTGAATGGGTACAACGTGATGGGGCAGGGCGCCGATAATGTGGCCAAGCTGCTGGCCATTGTGCCGCTGCCTGCCTCCTTCCGGCTGTACCGCCGCGGGCTGGCGGTGGCGGCGGCGGCGGAGCTGCCGGCAGCAGTGGCGTCAGACACGCTGTCCACGCTGTCGCGCCGCCCGCCGGCGGACATGGCGGCGGACATGGGGGCGGGCCAGTGGCAGCTGCACGTGCTGCCGGAGCACCTGGGCGGCATGGCGCTGGGGGAGGCAGCGACGGTGCAGGGGACGCGGGTGGGCGCAGTGGTGGTTGAGCCGCCCGCCGCCGCCGCGCTGGCGGGCTTGGTGGCGGCGGACGACGTGGTAGTGAGCGTGGCGGGGTACGACGTTGCCAACGTGCGCACGCCCAGCATCGAGAAGCTGGTGATGAGCGCAGAGGGCGCATTTACCCTGCGCCTGGCGCGGCCGCGCGCCGGCGGGCCGGCCGGCGGCAGCGTATGCACGGAGATTACCGGCGGCAGCATGGCAGGCGAGGTGTTAGCGACGGCAGTGACGGCCGCCGTGGCTGCGTTGCTGTCACCCGCGGGCAGCGGCGCTGTTGATGCCGGCGACAGCCGCCGCAGCGTGTTTGACTGGCGGGAGGACGCCGGCGCCGGTGGCGGTGGCGGCGGCGGTGGCGGCAGTGACGCGGCTGCCACACAAGCGGAGTGCATCACTGCCTCCATGACGCTGCCCTACTTTGGCCTCACGTACCCGGCACCCGACCTCGTGGCAGCGCCAGGCACTGCCGCGCCAGCGCCTGGCAGCGCCTCCGCCGCCATGCGTGACAACCTCTTGGTGAATGCCGACTTTGAGCTGGCGTCGCTGACGGACCTGGTGGCAGACCTGCCGCGCTGCCCAGCGGTGCGTGGCAGCGGCGGTATGATGGGCTATGCATAATCAACACCTGACAGCACCACACACGACACACAACCTCCCCCACTGCAGGAGTTTGCCGGCCTGCTGGCGCGCTGCAGCATGGGCGAGTCGCTGGAGGCGCAGCTTCTGCAGGTGTACGGCGTGCTGGTGGCAGCCACGTCGCTGCTGGCGCCGCGGCACGGCGGCAGTGGCAGTGGCGACAGTACTGACGTCTTGCCAACGCCGGCACTGCTTGCTACGACAATCAACCTGGCGGTGCGTGCGCGAGCGAATACACATGCACGCGCGCACCCCAATTCTGCCCCGCCTGCACGCCGCACCCCACCCGCTGCTCCCATTGTGCAGGCAACCCGGATGTCGCAGCCGGCAGAGGCGGAGGCGACTGCAGTGGGCACAGCGTTGCGGCCGCTGCTAGACCTCATGCGATCCTACTACGTGGAAGTGCTGCCCACCACACGCGTCGCGTCCGGCGGCGCGTTTGCAACTGTGACCTCGACGCTGACGTGGCTGCAGTTCCTGCACTTCTTTGTGGTGTATGACACCGTGTTTGGCACGCTGGAGACGTGCTGGCTGCTGTCATGCCTCATGCCCACCACCTGCCTGCTGGCAGCTGGTGGCAGCCGGGGCAGCGGCGGACCGGCGCCCACGGTGGACAGCCAACTGGGTGACGTCATGGTGGCGTACGCAGCGCAGCTGGCGAGCGGGGCTGCGCCGCCGCCGTCGGATGCCGCGGCCGCTGCTGCCGCCGCTGCGCCGTGGACCGCGGCATGCTTTGCGCTGCCCCCCGCGACGTCGCCTCGCATGGATGACGCCGGGGACGGCACGCTCAACGCCGCCGAGCTGGTACTTTTGGCTGACCGTGCGGCGCTCATTGCAAGCGGCGTGCTGGTGGACGCGCACGAGTCCATCACGGGGCCCGGCAGCCGCACCACGTGGATCACCCGCCGGCAGCCCACACCGTGGCGCGCGGGGCGCAACGCGCGGTGGTTCAAGCACTGGGACGCGGCACGCAACGCCATTGTGCACGCCATGGTGGCGGGGGTGCCCACTCCTGCTGCACGTTGGTATGCTGGCCCCGCCAGCCTGCATGCCCTCGCGCCCGTCCTGCCGCCCTCCATCCTCCGGCTGCCGCCCATTGTGGGCGCCAGCGCGGAGGCATAACTTAATGAGGGTACAGTTGATTACATTTCGCTTCTGCGTCATACCCCGGCGGCTCCCTTGTATCAAACTTATTATTAGTGTACCACGCGGTGCAAGGGCTTCCCCTCGCCGCCGCTGACCCCGCTGGTGTCCTTCCTTATTGCATAACACCGATGCCTGCTTCAAGTGAAACTATCCACCATTGCCACCATATGGCGTCGCCCCCAATAAATATTATGACAATAAGCTTACAAGTAGCTGCCAATCGGCGGCCGGCTGCTGATGAGCGGGGCGGGCGCGCCGTTGCGTGGCGTGCCGCTTGAGCGTGGCGCCGACAAGCTGCTGCCGGGCGGCGGCAGCGTGGGGCGCATGGGGTTGCGGTAGTCTGGCGACACGGCGGCGCCGCCACCACTGCCACTACCACTGCCACTACCGCTACCGCTGCCACCACGGCCACCGGCGCCGCCACCCCCACCGCCGCCGCGCGCCGTGCGCGGCAACTCAATAGCATCCTCCTCTGTGCTGTGGCCGCCCGCCCGGGTTGCAACACGCACCTCCGTCAACGTAGTTGGCGGCGTGCCGCCCCCACGCCCCACGGCGCGCGGTGCACCGCTACCAGCGGGCGCCACTGCGCGGCTGCGTGAGGACATGAGGGGCCGCCCAGGCGGCGGGACAGGAGTATACACCCTGCTCCCATCACCATTGCTCGCGCCGCCGCCGCCACCGCCGCCACCGCCTCCTCCACTGCCGCCACCCAATCCCCCACGCGGGCTACCACCACCGCCACCGCTACCGCCGCCGCCACCGCCGCCACCGCCGCCGCCGCCACTGCCGTCATCGGGTGGTGGCTGGACCCCCGTTGGCACGCCCTCGGTGGGCAGCGGGATGGGGCCGTCGCCCGCCAGGCGCAAGGCATTAAGGCGGCGGCGCTCACGCTGCGCCTCCAGGGCAGCCAGCTCCAGTGGGCCCCGCAGATCAGCGCGGCACACCGGGCACTGCGTGCTGCGGCGCAACCACTCGCCGGCGCAGGGGACATGAAAGCGGTGGTTGCACTGTGGGAAGAGGCGCAGCTGCGTGCCAGCCTCATACTTCTCGAGGCAGATGGCGCACGTGTCGTCGTCTGGGCGCGGTGCCAGGGTGGGTGGCACGCCAGCGTCGCCACTCGTGCCGCCCCCGCTTGGGCCGCTTGTGCCGCCCCCGCTCGGGCCGCTGGCACCCTCGGCGGTTGGCGGCTGGTACGTGACAAGCGGCATGCCAGCCACCGTGTCGTCGTACAGGCCCGGCGGCAGCTGTATCTCGTCGGGGTCCCACACCACCATGCCCACCACGTACTGCCGCCGGCGGAACACCGCCACCCACCCAAAGTACGCCAGCATGGCGAAGAGGGCGAGGCTGCAGGTGACAAGCGCGACGATGACAATGATGGTAAGCGCAAGGCTGGCCTCTGACGCGGCGGGCGTGGGGGAGGGCGTGAAGCAGCTGGTGGAGGGGCCAAAGCACACGCCGTTGCAGTCCATGTCTGAGTTGGCCACGTGCGTGGTGGTGCCGCCGGAGCACACGCCGCAGCTGTCTTGGTACGCGGTGCCAAAGCACGCGCCCGCGCAGTCACGCGCCCGGCCGTCGCCGCCGCACACGCCGCAGGTGTCACAGCTGCCGGCAGCGGCGGCGGCGGGCGAGGTGCCCACGCCGCAGGTGCACGAGCCGGAGGAGGCGGCGTACGTGAACGCGAGGGAGCGCGGCAGGAGGTATAGCGTGGCATTAGCGGGCGGCGGGCCAGCCATCGCGTCCACGCCGTACACCTCCAACGGCACCACAGCGACGCCGGCGGCAGCATCAGTGGGGGACGTGCTGCCGATGCCGAGGGTGGCAGGGTCGGCGGGGAATGCAGCACTCGCACCCACCCCGCCACCGGAGTACGTGGCTGCCGCGGTAGACAGCACCAGCTGCAGGCGGAGCGGCACGGAGGCGGGCGAGTAGTCAAAGGCGGAGGTGGGTGGCGCAGCGCAGGTGGCAGAGTAGCCGCCCGGGCTGCTAGGCGACGCCACCAGGACGGCGGGCACCGGCACGGTGCCAAACACGCACTCCACACGCGGCACGGCGGTGGCGGCGCCGGGGGGCGGCGTGGACGAGTTGGCGACGGCACGCAGCGCCTCCAACCCGAGGCCGCACGCCGGCGGCACCCAATTCAGTACCACCTGCGTGCCGGCGGGGCCGCAAGACGGCGCGGCGCACGCGACGGCGTATAATTATTTCCATCACGCGCAGGCCGCGCG
>ERZ778022.4009-NODE-4009-length-13149-cov-5.394455_pt1 | contig 13149 bp, 7 predicted proteins | sample MGYA00375752_ERZ778022 | MGnify/ENA primary metagenome ERZ778022 (study PRJEB29350, sample SAMN05389826) | bioreactor metagenome | isolation source: Thiocyanate bioreactor | place: South Africa: University of Cape Town | collected 2014-04-04 ... | reverse complement strand
AACGAGTTGTCCCGCAGTCCGCAGTCGGATATGGCACCCGTTGCAGCCGTCACTCGCCGCCGCCCACCACCGCTATCTACCACAGGCACCACACTACACCTGCCACCGCTCCCACCTGCCCGCTGCCGTCCGCCGTCCCTTGTTGCCACACCCCAAAGCAGGAGTACCGTAGTAGTAGAAGCGAAGGGGAGGGAGGGGGCGGCAGAAACAGGTGGCATCAAAAATACAACGCAACGCACCGCCACGGGCTCCACGGCAGCCGCGCCTGCACCCCCTGCACTCGCCATGCTTGCGATTGCAGCGTGTGTTAGCGCGTGCAACGGCAAAAATTGAGGCGTATCTCGCGACTCCGCCGCCACCGCCATCACACCGGCGGTGCGTCCATCGATCAGGCAGTCTCGGAAGAAACGTGAAAAAGGGCAAAAAGAAGAACTCACCCGGGTGGTCTCGATCCACCGACTTCTCGGTTAACAGCCAAGCGCTCTACCGAACTGAGCTACGAGTGAATGTTTTCGCTTGGGACGTAGGTCGCAATGCGCGCCCGCCACCCGCCCAATTCCTGTTGCAGCTTTTGGTCACCCGCACCTGGCGTCAAAACTCTACCGCGCACTCCACGACCCACTTCCTCCGCGGCAACCAACACCATGGCGAGTGGGGGTGGTGAATCCGCCGTTAGCGGCGGCGGTGGTGTTGGCGGTGGCTCGATTTCGTATCACGGCGTCACCCTGTATGCGGAGGAGGTGTCCTTCATCGCGCCTCGCCGCTGGCTCAACGACTCCTGGATCTCTTTCTGGCTGGAGTACCTGGCGCGTGAGGTGCTGCCGCTGCCGGCTGATGGTGCCGTTGGTGGTGCTGATGGCGCTGGTGGCGCTGGTGAGGCCAGTGTTGGAGAGGCAGCGGCAGTGTCATCAGAGGCAGCAGGGGCAACGGTAACGACGGAGGGTGGCGGGCTGCCACGTGCCACTGCGCCCGCTGACCCCGACGCCAGCCCCCTGGTGTTCATGCACCCGGGCGCAGTGCACCTGACGCTATGGGAGGATGGTACGTGCCCCGCCTGGCGTATTTCTCACGACCCTTCAAGTCAAACCAACCCACCACCACAACACCCAACCCACACCCGCCCGCCCGCCCGCGCAGATGCTGACGACCTGGCGGCGGGGCTGAGCGGGCTGGCGCTGGCCACCCGGGACGTCATCTTTGCACCCATCAATGACGCCGTGGAGGGGCTGACGGCGGGCGGCGGCAGCCACTGGAGTCTGCTGGTGTGGCGGCGCCCGACGCCTGGGCTCGCCGACGACGCGCTGCCGCCGGGCGGGTGGTCGCACTGGGACTCGGTGGCGTCCAGCCGCAATGCCGCCGTCGCAGCCCGCGTGGCTGCCTCCTTGTCGCGTCTGCTGCCCGGTGCGCCCGCCGCCCCCCGTGTGGCAGCGCTGGCGTGCCAGCAGCAGACGAACGGCAGCGACTGCGGCGTGTTTGTAGCTGCGCACGCCGAGGCGCTGGCGCGTGCCGCGCTGGCGGGCGCGCGGCGTGGAACAGCAGCGCCCCCCGGCACGCTGCCGCTGCCGCCCATTGACGCGCTGGCGTACCGCGCCCGCATGGCAGCTGCCGAGGCGGCGGTTGCCGCACGTGGTCCCCCGCCGCCCGCTTGAACCCTTGGTATCCGTTATCATCACGTCACGACGCGTGCACGCCCATCCGGCGCCACCTCCACTACCGTCGCTGCCTCGCCGCCCGCTTGCTGCTGCTGATGCGGTGGTGGTGGCGGCGGTGGCTCACTGTTGTGCTGCATGAACACGTCGGCAGACGAGGCGTCCAGCACGCGCGCGGCGCCACTGCCAGGCAGTGCCGCCACGACGTGGGGTGGCAGGGCATGGAGTCCAGTGGCAGCCGCTACTGCCGCCGCTACTGCTGCCGTTGCCGTATCCGTTGTCGACGCACCGCATTCGCCGCCGGCAAGCGCGGCGGCAGGTACAGATTCAGCAACAGCAGCAGCGGTGTCACCAGCCAGCAACGTGGCAAACGCGTCCTCGCGTGCCGCGCGGCGCGCGTCGACGGTGGCACGCCACGCCGCCTCAATCGCGGCGGGCGCCATGACGGGGAACTCGTCAATGGCAAACACGCGCGGCGCGGTGGCGTCACCCACCTACCTCCACCCGCACTGTGCGCTCACCGCTGGCCAGCGACGGCGACGCCAGGTCCAGCTGCAGCACCGTATTGACGTGGAACACGCCCACGGCGCGCGACGCGCTGGCCACGCCTGCCAGACTCAGTGAGGCGTACACGCCGCTGTCTGACATGCCACGCAGCTGCGCCACCACCCACTCCGCCGCCGCCACTACATCTGGCGCATCGACCGCCAGCGCCGCCGGCGTGCCCGCCACCTCGCCATCCCGCGGCTCCCCCGGACCATACACGTAGGCGGCGGCACTCGGTACTGCCGCCACCACCACGGCCAGTGCTACCACCAGGGCAGCAGCGACGGCGGTGGTGCCCCTCCACCGTCGTCGCGGCGCTTCCACTACTACTGGCACCACCATGGTGGTGGTGGCAAGGTAGTAGGTAGTAGGGAGTATCCAACGGTGGCAATGAGGAACCGCAACGCCAGCTGCTATCACGCACACCCTGTAACAACGCTGGTACTGCTGCCTCTGCAATTGGTGTGCCGTGCCTCCACCACAATTACGCTCTTACCACTTATCATACCAGCAGCAGCCTCTAGCCAGCAGCCGTTGGACGAGGAGTAGAAGAGAAGAGGAGACGAGGACGAGAGGAGAGGAGGAGAGGAGAGGAGGCGAAATGGGAGTAGAGAGAGTTTGGTATGCGAGGGGCTCACGTGACACCACGCCGACGTCAGAATTAGACGGTGCCGCAATCTGTAGAAAGGCTGTGTGGCAAGGGCATCTGCTGGCCAGCGTGGCCGGCTGGTATCCCACTCTTGCATTTGGCAACCACCAATCCGCCCTCTCCCTCCCCCTCCCACTCTCCCTCTCTCTCTCGCCTCTTGCGCCTGTGCTGTGCTGTGCCAGGCCTGCCTACTGCTTGTGCCCTCCCTTCCATCCCCTCACTTGCTCTCTCGCTTTGCTCCTGCCCCCGGCTCCGCGGCTGCTGCTGCCTGGTGGGGAGAGGGCCCCCCTGTGCTCATTGCCTGCTCCCGTATCCCCCCAGGGCCGCCCCGTCCCCCCTCCCCTTCCCCATCCCCACCCCCCTTTGGAACTAACTGCCATGGGGCAGGGGCCGTCTGCGGCCGGTGGGGGTGGGGGAGGAGGGGGCGGGGGTGGGGGAGGAGGCACGCCACGCAGCAGCTCAGTTGCCCCCGATCTGCCGCCGCCGCCGGTGCCCGCCCCGCCTGTACCGCCCATGCTGCCGCCGCCTGCTGGCAGGCACCCAGCTGCCGGTACACCCGCCGGGGTACCCGCTGGGACGCCCGCCCGGGCGGCTGCCAGCGCGTGGGAGCCGGTGACGGCGGTAGACGAGCTGGGCGGCGGCGGCGGATCAGCCAGCGACGGGGCGGTGGGACTTCACCATGGCAGCAACAGCGGCCGAAGCGGTGGCAGCGGGGCCAGCGGCGGTGGCGGTGGCGGGGCCAGCGGCGGTAGCGGGGCCAGCGGCGGCGGAGGAGGTGGGCGAGTAGTGACGCCAGCGGGGTCGGCGACGCCCACACTGTCCTCCAGCACGGCAGCGGAGGATGACAATGAAGCGGTGGCACGCGACGTGGTGGCGTGGCAGCGCAAGTATGTGAATGACGGCTACTACGACGCCAGCGACGCGAGCGACATCCTGGCGTTCCTGGACCCCACGGCACTGGTGGAGCTGAGCCGCAGCGCCGACATCATAGCACCGCCGGCGCCCATCCGGTGGAAGCGCGGCGAGCTGCTGGGCAGCGGCGCGTTTGGGCGCGTGTACCTGGGCCTCAACGAGGCGGACGGCACGCTCATAGCAGCCAAGCAGATCTCGTTGGCGGGGGTGGCGGCGGTGGGGGCGGCGGCGGGGCCGGCGGTGGCAGCGATGACATGGGCGCGTTGGTGGAGTCCATGGGTCGCGAGATCCACCTCATGTCGCGCCTGCGGCATGAAAATATTGTGCAGTACCTCGGCTCGCAGCGCGACGAGTACGTGGACGGCGCGACGGGGCGGCGCGAGGAGTTCCTGACCATCTTTATGGAGTACGTGCCGGGCGGCTCCATCGCCTCCCTGCTGCGCCGCTTTGGCAGGTTTAATGAGACGCTGGTGCGCCTGTACACGCGCCAGATCCTGACCGGCCTCGCCTACCTGCACGCGCACGCCGTGGTGCACCGCGACATCAAGGGCGGGAACGTGCTGGTGGACCGCAGCGGCGTGTGCAAGCTGAGCGACTTTGGCGCCTCCACCTCCCTGGCAGACTTGGAACACAACAGCGCGGCGGCGGCAGCGGCGGCGGCGGGGCCCAAGTCGCTTGCCGGCACGCCGGCCTTCATGGCGCCGGAGGTCATCAAGCAGACCGGCTACGGCCGCAAATCGGACATCTGGAGCGTGGGCTGCACCGTCATTGAGATGGCCACCGGCAAGTCGCCGTGGGCGCACTACGACAACCCCGTCGCCGCCATGTTTGCCATCGCTGTCGCCAACGAGCTGCCGCCGCTGCCGTCCGACCTGTCGGCGGACGGCGCCGACTTCCTGGCTGCCTGCTTCCGCCGCGACCCCGCGCAGCGCCCCACCGCCGCCGAGCTGCTGCGCCACCCTTTCCTGGCGCTACGCAAGGCGTCTGACACGGCGTCACAGCCGCCGCGCATTGCCTCCTCCCGCGTCGCCACCGACGACACCGCCGCCGCTGCTGCCACCACCACCGCCACCACTGCCACCACCAGCCCCGCCGCGGGTACGCCAGCAGCGTCGCGCGTCCCGCCCCGGGTGGCGGCGGGTACCACCGGCAGCGGCAGCTCCGCCACCACCGCCGCTACCACCACCTCCCCCGGCGCCGCTCTCTCGCCCACGGCGGGCGACGGCAGCGGCAGCACCAAGCCGCGTGTGGCGGGCGCCAACCCGTTTGGCCGCAAGCGGATAAGTGCCGACGCGGGCGGCGGCGGCGGCGGCGGTGGCGGTGGTGTGGATGGCGGTAGCCACTACCCCCATGCCGGCGGCGGTCACTCGCGGCACACGTCCGCACCCGACGCCCTGTCCTCCGCTGCCGCCGCTGCGGTGGCCGGCGGCGGTGGCGTCGGTGGCGGCGCCGCGGGCGGCAGCGAGACGAGTAGCACCGATACGGGGCCGCCGCCAGGCACGCGCCGGCACGGCGTGTCGCTGTCGCTGAATAATGTGGAGCTGCTGTCCACCGTGAACGAAGCCAGCGGCGGGTCTGACAGCCTGGCGGCGGGCGCGCGCGTGGTGGCGGCGGCGACGGCGGCGGGCGGCAGCGGCAGCGGCGGTGTGCGCAACGTGAGCGTGGCGGTTAGCGACGGCAGCGTGCTGCCGGGCGACGACAGCGCCAGCAGCCCGCCGTACACCTCCCCGTTGCGTGCCTTGGCGCGCACGCTGCAAGAGCGCCAGTCGCGGCGCCACATCCCCATCGGCGGCCTGGGGGTGGCAGCAGCGACGGCGGCGGTGACGGCGGCGGCGGGGGCGGGGGCGGTGGACACGGGGCTCACCTCCAACCTGGACCTCTTGCCCGGCTCCCGCACCAACACGTCTGCCACGCCCGCAAACCTGCTGGATGACGACGGGCCGCTGCCGCCGGCGACCGCCACCATTACTACGGGGGGCGGCGGCGGCGGCGCGCCTGCCGCGGGCGGCGCGCCCGGCGGCGTTGGCATCCACGCGCGGCGGCGCGGGGAGACGCCTTCCACCAGGCACCGCACCAGCATGTCAGGCGGCGGGGCCCCGGGTGACAGCGCTGCTCCAACGACGGCGACTGCGTCAGCGGCGGCACCGGGGGCGGCCGCCACCACCGCGCCGGGGTTGTGGACGCGCAAGATTCGTGTGGCACCCGCCGACGCGCCTAGCACGCCGCCCGCGCTGGCGCCCTTGACCGCGCTGTCGTCAGGTGGCGGGTCAGTGGGGGGTGACGGGCGGCCGACGCCGTCAGCCGCCGCTGCCGGCGCGCGTTCTACCAGCTGGGGGCACCACATGTACGCCGACGGGGCGGACAGCGTGCCGCCGTCATCTGCAGGCGGCGGCGTGGCTGCTGGCAGCAGCGGCAGCACGGCGGCGTCTCCGCCGCCACCCCGCCGCCGGCGCGGCTGGCTGCGCTCCCTGGCGGCAGTGTTTGGGTTTGGGTCGCGGCCGCCTGCTGACGAGCCGGCACCCGTGCCGCCGGCGCCGGTGCCGGTGGAGCAAGCGCGGGCGGCACCGGTAGGGAAGAAGTCGTCACCGCCGCCGCCGCCGGCAGTGACGATGGCGGCGGGTGGCCGGGTGGCCTCCAGCGACGCCGCCGCCTCACCACGCGCCGTGTTGCTGGATTCGACGGCGGCGACGGTGGCGACGCCAGCCAGCCGCAGCAGCACGGCCGCCAATGGCAGCTTCATGCCGCCCACCACCGCCGCCGCCCGCCCGTCGGACGTCACCTTTGACGTGGCGCGGTCACTGGAGGCGGTGCGCGCGGCGCTGGAGGACGACCTGGCGGCCACGTGTGCGCGCATGACGGACACGGAGATCCAGGGCACCTTTGTGCAGCTCATCGAGTCGCAGGCGCACGGCATCCACGGCAGCCGCGGCAGCACGGTGGGCAGCGTGTCCACCGTCACCACGCGCCTGGCGTCGCCCCTGCGCGTGGCGCAGCGCGCCGCGCCAGGCGGCCCCAGCAGCCGCGCGCTCGTCGACGGCGCCACGCTGTACGTGCGCCCCGGCGGCAGCGCGCCCACCTCCGCCGGCCTGACCTCCGCGCGTTCCACGCCGGCGGCTGGCGGCGGTGGCGTGGTGACGCACAGCGTGGTGGTGCGCGCGGCGGCGACTGTGCCACCTGCTGGCGGCGGCAGCGACGGCGTGCCCACCAGCAACGGCAGTGGTGCGATTGTTACGAGCGGCTCTGTGGCCTCCCTGCCGCCTGGCTCGCTGCAGTCGCCGGGCTTGACCACGCCGCCGGCCACCACCACCACGCGTGGCGCGGGTGGCTTCCCGGTGGGCGGCGGCGGGCGGGAGGTGAAGGTGAACACCGTGATCACGGTGGTGCCGCCGCCGTCGCGCATCGCCACCGCCCGCGTGCTGGACGACGCTGTATCCGTGCCCACAACGGACAGCATTGCAATCGGCGACGGCGGCGCGTCGGCTGACGACGTGGCGTCCAGGCTGTCGCTGGTGAAGGGGCGCATCACCAGCAAGCGGCCAGCGGCGGCCGCTGCCACGCCTGACAGCAGCCGCCGGCCTTGATGATTGCCTTTTTTGTATGCATGGTAGTACTACTACTCGGTACCGCGGCAGCCGCACTCAGTACTGTGCCCCCCCACGTACACCCTTGTGCCCCCCCTGTGCGTGCCGCTCTTGTACAGCCACACGCCTCGGGAAGCCCCTACTTGTTGTGCCTCTCCCCTCCTATTTGGCCTCACAGCACTTTGTGCCAGTGCTTTTTGTGGTGTGATTTGCGCCCACCCCGCTGATTACCTTGCCGCGCAGCCCGCAGCCCTAATTGTCGATTCTGATAATTAATAACAACATGAACAACGCCAAGACCGGCCAATGCTCGTTTCAATTGCAATTTCGATGCAACTGCTGGTGCAGGGTGGGGTATTAGTGGCCTGGCCATAGTGTGCAGGCACCTGCAATCAAAGTAGATGGGGGAAGCAACATGGTGGCGCGCGCACGTCGTATGATACCGACAGCAGCAGCATGCCCAAGGCACACAAACACGGGGGCGCGCGCGCGCAGCATGTCTCAGTCCCTCAGGAAAAGGTTCACATGGCGGCCCGACGCGTTGCCGCGCGGTGCCGTTCGACTATACGCTTGTCAAAAGACGGTTCATCACCGACGGCGGCGCGCACACAACAGAAGCAAACACACACACACACGCGCGCGCGCGCATACACGCCAGGCGGGTTGTACTCAGAATGAGCTGGGTTGTACAACAGAGTCCGCAGTGCGCGCGCCATCAAGTGGCACGCGCTCGGAACAGGTCTGTGAGAAGTACTTAGTCTTCATTGCAACCGGTGGCGGCAGCGCGCAACGCAAAACGCAACACAAGTGTTAATACGCACACACACGGGGAGACTCATAATGAGCTGGGTTGTACAACAGCGTCCGCAGTGCGTGCACCATCAAGTGGCGCACGCTTGGAACAGGTCTGTGAGAAGTACTTAGTCTTCATCGTCGCCGCGGCGGCACAACAATCACAACGGCAGGCACACAGGGTGACTCATAATGAGCTGGGTTGTACAACAGCGTCCGCAGTGCGCGCACCATCAAGTGGCACGCGCTTGGAACAGGTCTGTGAGAAGTACTTAGTCTTCATCGTCACAACACACGCACAACACACGCACGAAACAATGTGTCAGACAGCTTGAGATTCCACGAATTGCATCAACATGCAGCATGGGGCCGATCTACTTTTTTGCAACCCCACCTCTGATGTCCCTATTCGTTGTTGTCATCCTCCACGGACAAGCATGCCATGCCACACGTACGCACACACATGATACGCACACACACGCAGGGGTTCTCAGTCGCCAGTAGAAAGCGAACAGCGGGGGCGGCACGAGGCACGCCACCTTCAGATGCCCCCACCTGTCACAGCGGGGTGATCATGTTTGCTATCATCCCCGAACCGCCGGCGCCCACCACCCACGCACCACAAACCCACGCCTCGCACACGTTGTACATTGTGTTGCACGTACCAGTGGTGGAGTCGCCACAAGACGAAGTCATCAGTCGGGGGAGGGCAACGCGCTGCGCAATCAAGGCGGGACGGGGCGGGGCAGGGGTGGCAAGTGTGTGCAAACGAGTGCGCGCGTGACTGCCATGTGCCGCGCGCCGTGCGTGATTGTGGCCCGTGGACGGGGTGCAACTATCGAGAGCTGCGGTCGGTGGCGCGCGCAAGGCATAAATGCGCCACTACCCATCCCGAGGGCACATCGGTATGGCACACGGTAAGCGGCGCGGCAGCTGGCGGGGGGTTGTTGACGCCCCCCAAAGGGCGGCCACGCAGTAGTTGAGAGTGTGCGGCGGCGACGGTGGCGTGTAATGAGTGCGGGCGGGTGGTTGAACCCACCGCCCGGCAGCCGCCAAGTGCACGTACCATGCGCTAATTACGACGGGACCAGATGGCTGCCGTCAGGCAGGAGCGCGCGCCACGCATTTGCGTGTCCCGCGTTGCTTGAAGCTGCTGGCGCTCATTCGCGTCGGCAGCTCAGCTTTGCTTGCGCCCTCCTCGCCTCTCCTCCTCCTCTAGCGCACCATGGTTGACAACAAAATTGGGGGCCAGGCGTCGCCGCCCGGCACACCCACAGGCCACGCCGCTCATCCACCCATCTTGTGGCAGCTTGCGCGCGTGTTACTTTTGCGGCGGCGCGCGCGCCTTGCATTACCGTGCACACGGCGAACGTGTGGGGGCAGTGACGCGCGCCGAGATTTTTTCCAACGGCCTGGCAGCTGGCTGGCGTGTGTAGGTTTTTTCTACCCTAGTGTGGCGGGCAACCGTATCTTGCCCCTCCTCGTCTCCTCGGTCGACGAAATGGTTGGCGGTGCGCAGGCGCACGGCGCGCCGCGCACGCGCATGGCAGCAATATTTGAGGGGTGCTGGTGATTTGTGTGTGGTTGCACTTGTTTGCAGCGCCGTCGCGGCAGGCGTCATTGTTATTTTTTGTTGCCACCCCCACTGGTGGTGGGCGCCCCTCCTCCCCTCCCCTCCTCCACCAGTCTCGCGCGTCGCCATGGGGTACGCACTACGCACTCACTGCCTTGTGGCTTGCCTGTTGTCGGTGTGTCCCCGCTCCACCCACCCACGCCCCACCCCCTCCCCCCGCCACTGCAGGATCAAGCAGCTCACGAAGCTGCTGGCGGAGTACGCGCCGTCGGCGCTGCGGGAGGAGACGATGGGCGACCTGAACGGGCGCAAGCTGGCGATCGACGCGTCCATGCAGATCTACCAGTTCCTGGTGGCGGTGCGGTCAGAGGCGGAGGGCGGCGCGGGCGGCATGCCCAGCACGCAGCTGATGAACGCGGCGGGGGAGGTGACGAGCCACCTGCAGGGCATGTGGTACCGCACCATCAAGTTTGTGGAGAACGGCATCAAGCCGGTGTACGTGTTTGACGGCAAGCCGCCCACACTCAAGAGCGGTGAGCTGGCAAAGCGGACGGCGGCCAAGGCAAAGGCGCACGCCGACCTGGCGGCGGCAAAGGAGGCGGGGTCGGTGGAGGACATGGAGCGGTTTGCCAAGCGCACCGTGCGCATGGACAAGTCGCACACGGAGGACTGCAAGACGCTGCTGCGCCTCATGGGCATGCCCGTCGTGGAGGCGCCGTGTGAGGCGGAGGCGCAGTGCGCCGCGCTGGCCAAGGCGGACAAGGTGTACGCCGCCGCGTCAGAGGACATGGACACGCTCACCTTTGGCGCGCCGCGCTTGGTACGTTGGTTGTGGTGGTGGGGCGGGCGTCCGGTGTGGGTGTGTGTTGTGCCCCGGGGGGATGACGATACGTAGACCACTCTGACTGTTTTACCGTGTGGCCTCGCCACGCCGGCTGACGATGTCTTAGCTACGCACTTGTTGCAATTCCACATGAGATTTCTTACCCCCATACTGGTTGTTGGTTGTTGGTTGTCGTTGTGGTGGTGTTGGGTTGTTGCCTACCCCCCACCCTACCCACCCTCCCACCCCCACCCCCCAACAGGTGCGCAAGCTGTGGGCATCTGAGGCGGCCAAGGTGCCGGTCATGGAGTTCACGCTGTCCAAGGCGCTGACCGAGATGGGCCTGACGTACGAGCAGTTTGTGGACGTGTGCATCCTGGCGGGCTGCGACTACTGCGAGACGATCCGCGGCATCGCCGCCACGTCGGCGTACAAGCTGGTGAAGGAGAAGGGCGACCTGGCCAAGGTGGTGGCGTCGCTGGACAAGGAGAAGCACCCGGTGCCGGAGGGCGTGGACTACGAGGAGGTGCGGGCGCTCTTTTTCCGCCCCGACGTCACCGACCCCGAGACCGTGGAGCTGAAGTGGAGCGACCCGGACGAAGAGGGCCTGAAGGCGTTCCTGGTGGACACCAAGGGCTTCAACGCCGACCGCGTCGCGTCCGGCATTGCCAAGCTGAAGAAGGCGCGCGGCAGCGGCGCGCAGATGCGGGTGGACTCATTTTTCAAGCTGGCACCACCACCTGCCGCGGCGTCCGGTGGTGGCGGCGGCAGCAGCGGTGGCGGTGGCGGCGGCGGCGTGTCGGGCGTGAAGCGCAAGGCGCCGGTTGGCGGCAAGGCGGGTGCCGGCAAGCCGGGCGGCGCGGCGGCAGCCGCTGCTGCAGCTGGCAAGCGCAAGAAGTAAAGGAGCTTCTTTGTTATTTGTTGTTGTCTGTTGTTGTCACCCATTGTTGTGCCGCCGTGTCCCCCGTGCCGCCGTGTGCCCTCCTGCCCGCTCTCGCTGCTACAGCCTTTAATTATAACTGATTATTGATAATCACGTGGGCGGCGCGGCGGCGCCGCGCGCGGACAGCGCGGTAAACAGCCGGCGGAACGACTCCATGCCGGCGGCGGGCACGATGGCGGCGTCGTTGGTCTCATACATGTGCAGCACGGTGGCGGCGGGCACCCACCGAATGGCGGCCACCTCTGACTCTTGCAGCACCACACCGGGCGCGCCCGGCTGCAGGGCGCGGAACTCGGCGGGCGTGAGCGTTATGAGGAACACGTCATTGAACTCGTTGTTAATAAACACCCGCCCGCGCTGCTCCGACGTCAGCCGCTCCAGGTGCTCAAACAGGAACTCAAACCGCGTCGCCGGCAGCCGCACCCCCAGCTCCTCCTCCAGCTCGCGCACCGCCGCATCCAGCGGCACTTGCCCCGCCGACACGTGCCCCGCTGACGAGATGTCCCACCGCCCCGCCCAGCTGTCCTTGCACGCCGCACGCTGCTGCAGGAGCAGCCACCCCGGGACCGCGCCGCCGCCTGGGGCCGCTGCTGGTGCTGGCGCGACCGCTGGCGCCTCACTGCCTCCGATCCCAGCCAGCACCTCCTCCGCATCTGCGCCGTTGTACCACAGCCACACGTGTACGGCACGGTGCAGCAGGCCGTCACGGTGCACCACTGACCGCGGCGCCGTCACGCCCGTCCGCGCGCCATGCTCATCTAGCACATCAAAGTGCTCCTCCTCCCCCACTGCTGCCGCCGCTGGCACCGCCGCTGGCACCGCCGCCGCTGCCGCTGCCTCTGCCGCTGCCATTTTCTGATGGGGCAAGAGGTGTGGTAATTATCCACACTTGATGGCCGCCAGATGCCACAGGCGCCAATACTGTACAACCCAACGGCTCTGGCGTTGCTATCGCTCAACCGCGCCAACAGCGCGCCAGCTGTACCAGTGTCGTGGCCCGGGTTTCAACTTTCAGCGTCGAGAATTGCGCGGTGATCCATGGTACAGCAGCTTGGGTATTGACCAGGGCAGCCCAAGCCGTATCCTGACTTTGCTGCCCTACATTTCTTGCAAAAATCAAGGGCAGGAGCAAAGCATCAACGGAACTGCACCACCTGCACCATGCCGCAGAGTGACACCAACCGTACCGTGCTATTTGTTACCTTCCCACTATCCGGCACTTGTATTAATGAGACATCTGATTGGTGTCCCGGCCTCAGAAGGTTGGAAGCTTCCGCCCCTCCGCCTCTCCTCCTCCTCTCGTCTCCATTCGTTACGCCAGCGAGGCGGCCGGGGGCAGGATCGGACGAGTGTGGCGGCGGATAGCGCGCGTGCCACGCATGCAAAATTGACACACCAAGGCACATACACGTGGTGTACCTATTCCAGTGCGTATTGGGTGCGCCGCGCGTGGCGTGCATTTGTTTATTGGCGAGTATCTTTTTCTTCGCACTTGCAGCAGCCTGCGGGAGGGTGGAGGTGAGAGGGAGAGAGGGGGTGGCAACTTGGTGCGTGTGTGGCAACTAACAACTTGAGGGTGGTGGCAGCTGCTGCGTGGGGTGGCGGTGCAGCCGCAGGGGGCATTATAGGTTGAGTTATCACGCTGCGTCACCTGCACCCCCCCCCCCCCCCCCCCCCCCCC
>ERZ778022.4008-NODE-4008-length-13154-cov-3.353691_pt1 | contig 13154 bp, 8 predicted proteins | sample MGYA00375752_ERZ778022 | MGnify/ENA primary metagenome ERZ778022 (study PRJEB29350, sample SAMN05389826) | bioreactor metagenome | isolation source: Thiocyanate bioreactor | place: South Africa: University of Cape Town | collected 2014-04-04 ... | reverse complement strand
CTCGTTCCCGCCGCTGCCCAGCAGCAGGGTTCCGCCGGTATAATCGTTGATCCCCGTCAAGGTCAGGTCGGCGACGCCGAGCAGGGTCAGGCTGCCGCTGCCGGTGATTCTGCTGTCGATCTGCAGTGAGTCGAAGGCCAGGATGCCGCCGCCGCCCGAGTCCAGCGTGATGGAACGGGTGCTTTCCAGCGTGGTGGGACCGAAGAATACGATCCCGCCCTGGTTCTGTAGCGTGACGGGTGCGGAGGCAGCGCCCAGGCCCGTGGAGTCCAGGACAACGGCCAGCGTGTCGTCGATCCTGGTGCCGCCGCTATGATCGTTGATGCCGGTCAGGAAGGCCGCCGAGGAGAAGCCGCCCCCCAGGAAGCCGCCGCTGGCCGTGAAGCCGCCGCCGGTAAGGGTCAAAGCGCCGGCGCCGTGGATGTTGCCGCCCACCAGAAGGCCGTTGCCATTGACGTCCAGGATACCGCCACCGGCGCCCAGATTGATGTCGCGCGCCGCATCCAGCGTCACCAGGCCGTCTGCCCGCAACGTGCCGCCATCCAGCGTCAGCGCGCCCGTGACGCCGCCGAGATTGCCGTCATCGGAAATCGCCAGGGTGGTGCCGTTCCTGACAATCGTGCCGCCATCATGGGCATTGGCGCCGCTCAGACTCATGACGCCGCCGCCGGTGATGGTCAGACTGTCGCCGCCGCTGATGTCACCCGCGACCGCAATGACATGCCCGCCGGTGTCGAAACTGCCGCCGCCCGCCGCCAGGTGGATGTCGCGCCCCGCATTCAGCGCCATGTCGGACGCGAAACGCAACGTGCCGCCGTTGGACAGGGTCACAGCGCCGCTGCCGTCACCCAGATTGGCGTCGTCGGCGATCTTGATGGTGCCGCCACGGATGACGGTGCCCCCGGAATAGCTGTTGACCGCGCTGAGGGTCAGGACGCCGCCACCGAGCTGGGTGACACGCCCCGCCGAACCGAGCCCGTCCGAGATGGTATAGGCGAAGTCGTAATTGTCGAACCGGTTGAAGATCAGCGAATTGTTGTTGATCACATTGCCGGTGATGGCGCCGGTGGTGCCGCCATTGCCGATCTGCAGCGTCGAGCAATCGCAGATCACGGTGTCGCCGGTATAGCTATTGTTGCCGGACAAAATGAAGGTTCCCGCGGAACCATCCACCATCAGGCCGACCGTGCCGGCGCCGTCTTCGATAACGCCCGCGAACACGGTGCCGATGTCGTGGCTGCCGAAATTGCCCACGATCAGCATGGTATCGCCGGCCGCGCTGCTGGTCACGGTGCCGCCGCCCGCCAGCGACCCGACGATCTGGTCGCTGCCGTTCATGTCCAGCACCGCGCCCGCCGCGATCACATGCGCGCTGTTGCCGCTGAAGGCCAGCGCGTTCGCCGCCTGCCATGTGCCACTACTGATCGTGGTCGTGCCGCTGTTGCCGGCGGCCGCGACAATCAGCGTGCCCCCGCCGGTCTTTTCCAGCGGACGCGACGAAGCATCCTCCAGGATAAAGCCCGACTGCGCCGCCACGCCGGTGGAAACATTCAGCCGGGTGGTGTCGGAACTGAGGATGATGTCATTGGCGATGTCCACGCCATCGGCATAGTCGATCACCGAGCCGGTGGTGGTGATGGCGCCGGTGCCGGCGGCGGAACTGTTCTCCAGGCGCAGCGTACCGCCCGCCACGGTGGTGCCGCCGCCATAGGTGTTCACGCCGCTCAGGGTCAGGGTGCCGCTGCCGGTCTTGACCAGCGAACCGCCCGTGCCGGAGATCACGCCGCTGACCGTGGTGGAAAACCCGTTGCCGCCCACCGTCAGTTCGTTGGCGCCCAGCACAAAAGAGCCGCCACCGGCGATCGAGCCGGCGCTCAGCTTGCCGTCGCCCAGCGGACCTGTTGAGGCCGAAAAATCCGTGACGGCTGTTCCGCTGTTGGTGATGGCGGCGTCGCCGGCGGTGCTGGTGTCGAGGAAACCCAGGCTGCCGTTGTTGGTGATGGCGGCGCTGCCGGCGCCGGTGTCGTTGTAGAAGCGCGTATCGCCGGTGTTCAGGATGCTGGTAAGGCCGCTGGTGTCGGCCTTGACGACATCAAGCACGCTACCCGCGCTCACGCCGACCGCGCCCAGGATCGTGCCGGTATCGGTGGCGTCGCCCAGTTGCAGGGTGCCGGCGCTGACGGTGGTGCCGCCAGTATAGCTGTTGGCGCCGGTCAGGATCAGAGTGCCTGTACCCGCATGGGTCAGCGAGCCCACGCCGGATATTTTGTTCGCGACAGTGAGGGCGTTGCTGCGGCTGAAGATGAGTGCGCCGTTGTCGATCACATCGCCGCCGCCCAGCGAACCGCCGGTGTTGCCATTGCCGATCTGCAAGGTGCCGTCTTCGACGATGGTGCCGCCGGTACGGACGCTGGTGCTGGTCAGGATCAGTGTGCCGGCGCCGCTTTTGGTCAGGCTGCCCACGCCGGTCACGATGCTTGTGATCAGGACGGTGTTCCCGCCCGTGTCGAACGCGCCGCCGCCGTCCGCCAGCGTGATGACGCGCCCGGGATTCAGCGACATGTTTGCTGTAAAGCCCAGCGTGCCGCCGTTGCTCAGGGTCACCGCGCCGCCGGAGTTGCCCAGATTGCCGGCATTGGCGATCCGGATCGTGCCGGTGTCGATCACCGTCCCGCCGGCATAGCCGTTGGCGCCGCTCAGGGTCAGGATGCCGCCGCCGATCTGGGACACCGACCCCGCGTCGGAGATCATGTTGACGATATTGTTCGCCACGGTGATGTCATCGCTGCGGTTGAACACCAGCGCCGCGTTGTTGATGACAGTCCCGCTCCCCAGGCTGCCGCTGGTGCCGCCATCGCCGACCTGCAAGGTGCCGCGGCTGATGGTGGTGATGCCGCTATAGCTGTTGTCGCCGGTCAGGATCAGGGTGCCGTTACCGGTCTGAGTCAGGGTACCGCTGCCGCTGATAGCGTTGGCGATGGTGATGTCGTCGCTGCGCCTGAAGGCCAGGATGCCGTTATTATCGATACCGCCGCTGCCCAGGCTGCCGGTGGCGCCGCCATCGCCGACCTGCAAGGTGCCGCCGCTGATGGCGGTGCCGCCGGCATAGCTGTTGGCGCCGGTCAGGATCAGGGTGCCCGCGCCGGTTTTTTCCAGCGTGCCGCTGCCGCTGACAGCATTGGCGACCGTCAAGGCATCGCTACGGTTGAACACCAGCGCCGCGTCGTTGGTGACAACCCCATCCCCCAGAGTGCCGCTGGTGCCGCCATCGCCGACCTGCAAGGTGCCGCTGGCGATGGTGGTGCCGCCGGTATAGCTGTTGGCACCGGTCAGGATCAGGGTGCCCGCGCCCGCCTTGGCCAGGCCGGAGCCGGAGATACCCTGGCTGATCGTGCCGTCGAAGCCATTGGTGTCGAAGGTGCCGTTGTTCACCGAGATAGCGCGGGTGCCGGCCAGGTCGAAGCTGGCGCCGAACTGCAGCGTGCCGCCGGACAGGGCCAGGCCGCCATTGGCATCGCCCAGATTGGCGTCGGAACTGACATTCAGGATGCCGCCGCTGACGGTGGTGCCGCCGGTATAACTGCTGGCGCCGGTCAGGATCAGGGTGCCGCTGCCGGTCTTTTCCAGCCCGAAGCTGCCGCCGCTTTCCGAAATCGCGCCGGCCTGGGTGGCGGTGCCAGAACCGCTCACCTGTAACTGGGTGCTGTTGTCGGTCAGGACATAGGGGGTGCTGTCGGTGGACCCATTGGCATAGCTGATCACCGCGGCGTCCGCCGGTTGCAGCGCCAGCGCCGCGATGCAGATGGACGCAAGCAGGCGCGCGCGCATGGACGACCGGCGCCGGATATATGGCATGAGCCCCCTCAGGACCTGTGTTCAGAATATCCTGTCAGATTAGGACGTTGATGCGAAAAAGAAAGACGGCGAAATACTACTGTTCCAATATAGGCAGATTTCCGGATATTCCCGATCAACATATCGACATCTGGAAACTAAAGCCGCGCGATTTTCGGTAATAGGCTGCCCGGCATCATCTGCATCAGGCCCATCGCACCGGTACTTGAGGTCAGCTTCGGTGCGAGGAATCCCCCTTAGCCTTGCGGCCATCTTTCAGCCCGGTCTCAGGATACTGCCCAAACGACAGAAGCTGCTCTCTTTTCCTCCATAGCTGTATTTCAGCCGCCAGAGTTTTCCTCTCGTCGGTCGGACAAGCAGGAACAGACCTCCTGCATCATAGAGTTTGTATTGCTGGGTTTGGGTTTCGCCGCACGAATCCGCAGCTCGTTTAGAGTCACCGCGTCCCCCTTGGGGTACCGACAAAATCGATCTGGCCACTATACCCGAAGTGTACCCCAATCTGACTGGCGATTCTATGAGAAGCCATGAGGCGGCAAGAGCTTTGAAATCCAGTTTATAGCTGAATTTTCAAGCTCTTACGAGATGCTATGAGAGGGTATGATTCAAGAAAATGGTGCCAGAAGAGGACCTGGCGTTTTTGTCCTAAGGTACTGGTAGAGAAAGCCGAATAAGTCCCTCCACTTTATGTTGTACCCAGGAAATACCCAGATAGCTCCCGGCCTTCCGCGAACCAACACGATATTATCTCGCTTCGGAGAGAAATTCACTCACCTACAGCCGTAGAAGTGATAGAACCTTGACCAGTCGCCGACGCCCCACCTTCAGACTTTCGACAGCGCCGCCGTTGATGAGCTCATGCATCTTCGTTTTTCCAATACCCGTGCCTCGGCAGGCTTCGCGCACTGTACATGTAAGACGGTCGCGGAGATTCATATCGGAACTGCTAGGCGCGATAGCTGGGGCGCCGCCATGTGCTGGTTCGATACCCATTATCGTCTCCGTGCTTCCCTGAAATCTTAGAAAAGAGACAACAAGGTCGATGGCCTTGAACACCATCGAAATCTGCGCAGAGACCGCCAAATTCACCCAATCCCCGTCGGATAGCCCCGAACGGCGCACCCCATCCGCGGATTTTCAATCTTATTGCTTGAGCCGATTTTTGGCGTAAGCCCTAGATTTTTGCCTCGCCGTGGCACCCCTGTGGTACCCTGGGAGCTGTACAAACCGATCCAGGCGATCCGAACCCATCGCAATAGGGGCGTCGGCCGTAACCATGAATATCAATGCTTTTGGCCTCAAACAGAATTCCCACCAGCGGTATTGTCATGCTGGGCCGCCATAGTTGTGGGCGTCCTTGTAACCTAGCCATTCTCCCCGTGGGTACGAAGCGGAACCATCTCCCCACCACCCACTCTGCCACAAGATATCAAACGTCTCCTGTAGCGCGGGGGCGATCGGCTGTCTCAGATCATCAATATGGACCCTGGCGAAGCTGACCTGATCATTGCGCATCCGTCGGCCTCCCGGTCCTGGACGCATGAGCAAGACGTCCTCCATGCCGTCGAAATGCACAGAAATAAGCGCCGGACCCTCAAACCCCAAATCCCGGGCAAACGTGGCCATCCTCTCGAGCTCACGGACAATCTTGCCTTCGAGTTTGCAGCCGTCGACGACTATGTCGTTGAGGTTGGACACCCTGGGTGCGATCCATGTCGGTCAAGGGCCATGCCATATTCGGGTTGGCGTCCATCGCGTGGAGGCGCTCCAGGACGATCTCGACGAATGATGCTATCTTCTTCCTTAAATGCTCGAAACCCGACTGCAATTCCCGGTCGTGAAACTCGTAAGCGGCGCTGACCCACTCCGCGATCTCGTAGATCGGGTTCGCCGTCGACGCCGAAAAGAGCTGCCCGCTGTTCGAACTCGATCCCACGCTGGAAAATACGCCGAACTTCTTGCCGTGTTCAAACGCGTCGCGGCGTTCCGCAAGGCGCGGGACGTTGAAAAACGCGCCCAGGACGCGGCAAAGGCCGCTGGCTAACGGCCCTTACCGGCTAGCGCTGCAAGTCGGCATCGGTGAGCGGCTCGATGGTCAACCGGTCCGGGGCACCTCCGCCCGATCCCATCAACGCGTCACTGATCCGCGCCCCCGCCGGTTGCCATTGCCTGTTTCCCAACCGAAAGGCCCAAGCGTTGAGAAACTTTTGGGTCACAAACGGCAAACCTTCATAACGTAAGCCGTGAGGATTGGCGGCAGCTTCGGCTGCGGCAAAATTCAAGGCAAAGCTGATCAGATAGGGTTTCCGTTTGGCGGCGAGCAGGTCCAGGCCGCTATCGTCGCCGAACACTTCCCGCACGATGTGGTTATCAACCTCGGCGCCATGCGTAAGATAGTGATTGCACCCCTTCACCAAGCCATTTCGCGACAAACACGCATGGACAGCGTCATCCTCGCGCTTTCCAGCGCCACCTCGCTCCCAGCCTGGTCCAAACCGATGGAGCGCTGCGTCAAGGCGCGGCTCGCATTCACGCCATCGCGGATGGTCCTGTAATTCAGCGACCAGCGTCGCCCGGCGACCTGCGAGCGATAGCGGCTTCAGCCCCTCGCGGCGAATGGCGCTGAGCGTCGCGTCCGAAACCCGCGTACCGTGGAAAACCTGCAAGCTATGCGGCGCAAGCTTTTCGCCGAGGAATTCTGTGAGTTCGTCCTTGCCAATGCCGTCGAGGAACAGTGCGCCGGCATCCTCGATATATTCCTGGGGACTGGCGGTTTCCTGCAGGACGTCAGCGGGTGCAATTTCGGCCATCCAGGCGTCGAACAATGGCTCCCAACCCTCGACGCGGTCATATTCGAGAACGGCCATTACAATTCCCCTTTGGCTTTCAGCTCTTTTTGCATGTCGCCGAACTTCTTGGCGTGATCAGCAATGATCTGCTCGACTTCGTCCGGGTCGGCGCCGACAGCTTCGCAGATCGAGCGTGTGGTGTACTGCAGCCGGTACAATTCACAGGAGGTTGCCCCTTCCGTAGGAGACAGTTCGAAGCCGAAGCCTTTGATCTTCAGGTGCTTTGCGGCCAGCATGACCTGATGGGGCTCGTCCAGATGCGCAATGAAATCGCTTGCGGACGGCTTATCACCTTTCCACAGTTTCATGACGGCGGTGCGGTGCAGCACCATAACCTTGCCAAACTTATAGGGCGCTTTGATCCGGAAATACGGCTCGCCAAAGAAGCGCGTTAGTGCGGAGGCGTCTGTGAAATAGGCACCCTCGAATTCACCCGACCGGCTGTAAGGCAAAGAGGGGAGAACACAAGGGATCACCGGCCAGCCGCTGCATTCGGCCCCGAACTGGGCCTCAACAAGATCGGGGCGTTGGCGCAGGGCATCGGCCAGGCGGTTTACCTGCCCCGCCGCGGACCGCGCTTCCTGTTCGAAGTAATACGCCGCCACCGGATCGTTGAGGGAAAGACTGCGGTTCTTGCACTCGAACACAAACAGCCGCCCGTCCCAGGCCACAACCAGGTCATACTCATACTCTTCGCCACCGCGATGGGCTTTGAACGCGGCGACCTTGAGGCCCTGCTTTTTGAAGAAGTCCTGCATGGCGATCTCGAAGGCCTTGCCCTTGCGGCTCAGCTGAACGCCGCGATTGGCAAGGTTGGAGAGAACGGTCGTGACGATATTGAGATGCAGCAATGCCGGCGCGAACACGAGCAATTGCGCAGAACCCACGGGCACGAGCGGACAGTCGAACATGTCGCGGGCAGAGCGATGCAGGCTTGCCAAGGTGACGAAGCGCTCGGCCTTTTCCGATGAAAGGCCACAGCGCACCAAGGATGCCAGAACGTCCTGTCGATCCAGCACGAGGTGGTAGCCCTTCGGCGACGCCACTGCCGCGGTGCGCTCTCGGGCAATCTCCTTGAGAACGGCGTAGCCTCTGACCCACTCCGCCAAACCAAGCCCAGCCGGTTCTCCAGTATCCTTCAAGACACCGTAATGCAGCGTCTGGGACAGGCTGACCAAAGCGTGCATCTCGTCGGCCGAGACCCAGTCCAGGGGAGCAGGCCTGGCGCCGTGAGTGATACCGATCGCCTTGGCCGAGAATTGGGTCTCGACTTCCATGTCGAAGAAATTCTGTTCGTGGCGATCCTGCATGCGGATATTGGCGATCTGGTCGTACACTTCCAGCTCGGACCACCCGCCGTCTGGCGGCTGGTATGAAAAGACTTTCGTGTAATGGGGCGGTGCGGCCGCCGGCAGGTTCGGCGGGACCAGCTCGGTCAATTCGCCACCCAGAAAGCGGCGGCGCTTTTCGGTATTCTCCCAGTGGCGCCAAATCACGGCCAGCATCTGCGTGACGCCGGCGGCTTCGATCTCCTGGTCGTCCGGGTCCGGCAGAGCCGGCAGTTGGACGATGCCGTCCCGGAACCACTTGCTTTTGTAGGACTCCATCACGAGGGCCATGGCGCTGGTTTCCGCAATGGCGGTCAAGGCCGCGTCCGGCGAAAAGGTGCCGCCCTTCCCATCCGGCAAGCGCGGGCTGGACAGCAGGTTCAGTTTCTTTTGGCCTGTGGTGGCCTTTTCGTACTGCCAGTGGACATGGTCATATTCCAGCGCAGCGCGCCTGAGAACCGCCGCCACGCGTAGCGCCGGGGGCTTCGCGGCGAGCGGCGATTGGTCGAGCTGTCCGATTATGCCGCGATAGCCTTCCTCGACCTGGGCCAGCAGGGAAAATTCGGCGTCCAGGGACGCCGCGGCACCCGCGCCGGCCCGTCCACTTACATAGGTGGACAGGGCATGGAAAAAGGCGGTCCGCTTGGTCTCCCGGGGCGGGTTGGGGTATTTCTGTATCAAGTCGCCGTCATGACGAATGATTTCGCCAAGCCGTTCGGCCGCCGGCGCGTCCATCTGGATCTGATCCAGGTGTGCGTTCAGGACTGCCCAATCGAGGGACTTGAGGGCGCTTTTGACGATGCTTTCTTCGAGGGTCATGGGAGGTATTCCGGGGCCAGGGGGTATGGCAGATTTTCCGTCGGATGTCGTCATCTGACCGCTAGCCCTGTTTCAGTAATCCTCGCGCCAGAGGCATCGGCGGCCGAACGACGCCTCTCGATAGGGTCGGCCGCAGGAACTGGCGATAACCGCCCCGCATGAGCGCCTGGCCCGCCCCAACGGCCCGACGGATATAATCACGCAGCGGTTGGCCCGGCGCCCACTCCCCCCTGACGCGCGCCTCGAGGGAAGTCCGTCCTTCTCCCAATGCCGAGGTTGACCGCGGAACAGGGGATTGCCGGGAAACTGCCCCAAGCATTCCTTTAGACTGCCGAGGCTGGAGATGGTGACCGTCTTCATGTCATTGGGCCGTGAGTTGGTTGGCTTACCAGTTGAAGAACGTCATCACGCGGTGATATTCGACGGCGTCGCTGCCGAATGTCGATTTTAAAGGGCGACGAGACGCGCCGATCAGCGCCGGCTGCACGGCCGACATTAGGTCACTTTGTGCGAGCTTTATCACCCCTTCCCGCTGATCGAGCACGGATGTTCCCGCTGGGTCGATGATAAAGACGCGCGCGCCCGCCTGGGCACCCGTCATTATCGACGCATTGATGTGAGGATCTCCGAAGCTGTAGCCAATCACCATCAACCGGGCGCCCTGCAGCATGTAGTGGTCGAATTGCTCGGAATACCAGTTGAGCAACGGGCTTTTTCGGATGGCACCGGTCTTGTTTCCGCCCATCACCAGCAGATGGTTGGTGCCGGTGCTGTCGTACCAGTTCGACGATCCGTGCAGCTTGAAATAAGGCTGGGTGTTGGGATTGGTCCGAAATTCGCTTTCCGCCAGGGGCGTGCGCTTGGCGGTGATCAGGTCTTCGCCGCCTCCCATGTGCGGGTTTGGCACCGACATACCGGGAGACCCAAATCCGGCGAAACGCTGCGGGTTAAGAACCGACATGACCGGCGCATACTTGCGCTCCAGAAACAGGTCCTGGTTCAGACTGAATATGGCGTCGAACTTGGCAAGGAACGCGGCGATATCGCGTGATCGGCCCTCCTCTGCTTCCAAAAACGCATCCTTCAGCCCTAGGTCCATGGTGTTGAACATGCCGACCAGCGCGCGGGTCAGCCGATCCACCATTTCCTGCCGTCCCGGCCGGTTCGTTTCCTGCTGCAGGCGCGCCAGCGTGCTTTCGAAGCCGGAGCCCTTGTTCTGGTCGATCCACAATTCCCTGCGCAACTCTTCGGTGACATCGGGACAGCCGAGCAGGTATTCGAAGGCTTCGGCGCCCAGCCAGGCGCCCCAATTCCGTGTAAAGCCGGCCCCCGTTAAAAGAATGTGCGTCATGGCAGCCCTGTCTGCGCGCTAGCCGTGAAGGCCGGATTGACGCCGACGGACAGATCGTTGCCGCCGCTGACCGTGGAGCTGAAGGCTTCGCTGAAGTCGATGACGTCGGCCCAGGAAGCCATTGCGGTAAATTTTCCACACATAGCGGTCAGTCGAGGAGCTGGAACTGCAGATCGATCACGAACCGTTCCAGGGCAATGCCCTTTTCTTCGGCAAAATCCACGATCTGAGGCCAACCGGTATATTCACCGGGATCATATATCTCGATTACCCATTCGTCAGGCGCGTAGTCCCGCAAATCACCAACCGAGTACCGTTCCAGCGCGGCGCCGTATTTCTTGATGGCGTAGTGGCTCACGCCCAGGGCTGAGTTGATACCTTTGACATTCACATACATTCGGTCCCTGGTGTTTTCGAGCTTGGCGGCTCGTTTGAGAACCGACAGGACGAATTTGCGCTCCTTGTCCGGCACCTTTCGGAGCGCATCGATATAGTCGTGAAACGCCTTGAGGTCTTTGGATAGCTGCGCGCCGCTTAGCGACGAATAGGACGCGCCAATCAGTCCGGCGAGCGTCTGAGGATACTGCGGAACAAGCGCATCCGTTTGATCGACAATCTGCGCTTCGAACTTTTGTTGCAGCGTCTGGTCGATTTCCTTGAATTTCTTTTCGTCCGTTTCCTTCATGGATCGCAGCTTGGCAACGCTATAGGTCTTCGGTGTGGCATCCACCGCGCGGTGATGGGTCGGGCAAAGCAGGAACAGGTTATCTTCCTTCCTGCGAGCCTCGTTCGTCATTTTCGCGTTGAAGCGCGGGCCGCCCTCTTCTGCGGCTTCGATATGGCAGACCTCTCCAATCATGGTCCCGTTCATGTCGATCATGACGGTGGGGCACTTTGGAAAGGCGCAGACATTTCCGGACAGGAGGTAGTGGCTCCGCAATGTTCCCGGCTTGGGCGTAAGCCTTTTGACCTTTTCCATTCATCCTCCTGCATACCAAAAAGATAGACCCACTACGGACAAATCAAACTCAAAAATGATTCCCTGCTGAGGGTCGCATTCGCTGAAGCAATGGAGGCGTCCACCAGCACATTTACCACTCGGCGTGCGATGATGCGCGCATCGACTCTATCCCGTGAGGCAATACTCCCTTCCAACCTCCCGTGCAGATAAGCACTGCGCACGCTGAACAGCTCCTCGAAACGCGCACCAGCGGCAATATCGCCGAGAAGCCCCGCAATTCGACGACGTAAGCGCGCAGTCGCCCCTTGTTGCTTTCCCGGAATCCGCGGCGGGCGCCCACCAATGCCGAAATCGCTGCCAAGCCCTACCGCGGCCTCTACTGCACTTATGTGCGATAGAAATTCGTCGATGCCGGTGTTCCGAAACGCCCGTACCATAAAATGAGCCGCCGTAGGATTGAATATCGGTGCGCTAGTCGCCGAAACAATTTCCTGCCATCTACTCTCGGTTAGCTCATTTGCAATGGGATTATAGTCTTCGAAGGCGTTTAACCGGAGAGGAACCTCCATCTCGACATCTTGACCTACACCATCCTGCCCGATTTGAGTTTGCCAGCTTAGCGTTTCGTGACTTGGAGGAAAGGCCGGCGCGGCCAACCGATCCGGCGTGACCGTGTAGACCCACGGAATCTGGAACGCGCGCCAATTGTAATTTCGATGCTGCGCATAGTTCTCCCAATTTTGGAGGATTAAAGCATATACCGCGTCGTCAACCACTTTGGGCCAGGTCGTTGAAAATGGCTTTATCGCTCCAAAATCCTGGTTGAGATCAAAATCCCACAAGCTCCCGAACCCACCTCTATGAGACAGCGTGGGTGCAAAAGTGACTGGTTCCCTCACAAGGAGCCAATTGAAGTAAGAGAGCTGCGCAATATCTGTTTGAAGCGCGGGAAAGCGCCTTTTAAGGCGCTCGTACTGCATCAAATCAGACAGTTCTTTACTATTGAACGTTCGTATCTCGCAGAGCCCAAACTGAATATTCGGCAAGTCATCGGCTAGATCCAGAGGACAAAGATGGATGACCTCACCGTGCCTCTGCGAGAAACTTGCGACGAGAGCATCAATGAAGCGATCAGCCTCTTCCCAGCCCCTAGGGATGCCCACCGCGTCGAAGAAATTCACTAACGAAAAACGGGCACTCTCAAGATCAGGCGTGCCGCTCCGAATAGTTCCAACTAAGGCCGGAAAGAATTCCGCGCAGAGCTGCACAATATCGCTGAATGGAGGCTGTTTAGATGCATCGTGAAGTTGGCGCTGATTGAGGTTGGAGATTATCTCCAGAATTGGAACGAGGCGGGCTTTAAAGACCCCAAGAGTGTTGGTACCACTCACAACAATGATCTGCTTATCGACATTGCAGACTCACATGTAAAATCGGAAGGAGGCCAACGGCTTCTCGTCAGTCGTTTGTCCGAACTCGGCCATAATGCCACCGACTTGCCTGGCAAAGCCAAGCGTGACCGGCTGACCGCCGGTTATGCTGGCGGTATTCCAATTCATCCTCGCAAGACCGAGAATGTCTCGCGCTGCTCGCTCCATATCGATCGGCTGATCACTGCGAATTTCGACGGGCGCAGGAATATGAGGGCCCGGATACGTGTTCAACTCTGGCATGTATCCCGTAGTAAAGAGATAGGATACGCTTTCATTTACTGTGCAAAGCGTTCCTCTATTCGGCGGATAGGCGCCGACGCGCACAAGCTTGAATGAAGCGGGCAGGATATTAATAAGTTCAACAATTGGCACTTCCCGCAGTGACGACCTAAACCCTTCGGACTCCGCCTCTGAAAACTTCGATGACTTGTGCATAACTATCCGAAGTGGGACACCGCCAACTCGTTCCCGATATTCGTCCAGAATTTGCTTACCGAGCTGCGCAGCTTAGTCCGCCGTAAGATGCGCATTGCGGCCCTGCTCTTCAGTCCAATCGAC
>ERZ778022.4004-NODE-4004-length-13172-cov-5.245178_pt1 | contig 13172 bp, 10 predicted proteins | sample MGYA00375752_ERZ778022 | MGnify/ENA primary metagenome ERZ778022 (study PRJEB29350, sample SAMN05389826) | bioreactor metagenome | isolation source: Thiocyanate bioreactor | place: South Africa: University of Cape Town | collected 2014-04-04 ... | reverse complement strand
TCGGCTTCGCCGCCATGCTGATGGCCGGCCTCGACGGCATCAAGAACAAGATCCATCCCGGCAAGCCGATGGACAAGGATCTCTACGACCTGCCGCCGAAGGAGCTGAAGAAGATCCCGACCGTCTGCGGCTCGCTCCGCGAAGCGTTGGAAAGCCTCGACAAGGACCGCAAGTTCCTGACCGCCGGCGGCGTCTTCGACGACGACCTGATCGACAGCTTCATCGAACTGAAGATGCAGGAAGTCATGCGCTACGATATGACCCCGCACCCGGTCGAATTCGACATGTACTACTCCGCCTGATCGGCGCGACGACTCTTTATTTTGTCGCATTTCCGGACGGAAAAACGGTATCCACTTTTCCTGGAAATGCTCTAAAGGCCCCGGTTTTGCCGGGGCCGGATATCGAACCGGCGGCCATTGGCCGCCGGTTTTGCTTTGGCTTACTGCTTTTTCAGACGCTGTTTCAGCAGGTTCAGATATTCCTCGTCTGCTCCTCCGGCCGCCGGCTGCTGCTGGACGGGCGCCTTGCAATCGGGCTTGTAATCGGCCTGCATGCCCTTCTTGACGCAGATGCCGACCTTCCAGCCGGGCGGCAGCGCGGCCAGGTCGACGGTCTTCCACTTCGGATGGCCGCGCTCGGCGAGCTGGTCGAGATGACCGAGGATCAGGCTCGAGAAATCCGCCACCGCCTTGCAACTGTCGCGCTGATAAGCGTTGCGCTTGACGTCGTAATCGTAGGTCATCAGCACCGCCTTGACCGCGATCAGGTCGAGCGGCTCGTCCTGGAAAGAATAAGTGTCGGCTTCGATGCGCGAGGGCGTGTAGGTGGCGAGCAGCGGCTGGTCCGTGATCGGCAGCAGGTGGAATTTCGCCGGGTCGATCTTGCTGTCGCGGAACAGTGGCGCCGGCGCGCCGGCCACGTAGAAGAAGGCGTCGATCTCGCCGGAAAGCAGCTTCGGCAGCGCCTCGTCGGGATTGAGCGGCAGGCGCTCGCCACCCGTGACCTGCAGGATATCGAGGATCAGCGACGAGGTCAGGAAAGTGCCGCTATCCTTCTTGCCGACGGCGATCTTATGTCCGGCCAGCCCCTTGAGGTCGGCGATGTCCTTGCGGGCGAGCACATGGACTTCTTCGTTATAGAGCGGGAACATGATGCGCACGCCGCGCACCGCCTGCTGCACATCGGGATCGTTGGCCTCGAAGGTTTTCAAATATTCCAGCACGTCGCTCTGGACGATGCCGAACTGGGTGTTGCGGCGATTGCGCACGCCGACGAAGTTTTCCAGCGAGCCGGCGCTTTCGACGACGTTGAGCGTCTGGCCGCATTCCTTGCCAAGCGCGGCGATATCGCGGCCGATCTGGATATAGGTGCCGGTCGGCGCGCCCGTCATGATGCTGCGCTCGAATTCCGCCGCAAGCGCGCCGGTTCCCGCCAAAATCATCACCGCCGACGCCAGCGCCGCACCCCACCGAACCACCATGTTCCCTCCTTTTCGCGTTTGATCAGCAGTCGCTCTGCAAATCCCGGATCATGTTGCGCAGCGTCACCAGCGGTACACGCCCGAAGGCGCTCTCCAGCGCGGTCGCCACGCAGGCGCCGGCGATCAATTGCCGCTTGAGATCGTCACGCTTGTCATCGCTGAGCCCGGCAAGGCCCGGCGTGCGTCCCAGCACGCGCTCCACCGTATCGGCCGGGCGCGGCGCCACGGTCTCGGTGGGCGTCGCAGGCTGCTCAGCGGCAGGTTGTCCACCGGCGGGCTGATCGCCTGAAGGCTCCCTGGTCGCCTGCTGCGACAGCGCATCGCGCTCGGCGGTGACGCGGGCCAGATCCGCCTGCAGGCGCTGCTGCGACTGGCGCGCCGCAGCGAGATCGCCACTGATGCGCGCCAGCGCCTGGCGGGCATCGTTGGCGGCCTTTGCCTGCTCACCAGCTTCGGTCTTCGTCTTGTCCAGTTCGGCAGTCAGCGTCTTGATGGTCAGGCTGGTCTCGCGGGCCACCTGCATACTGTCCATCTCGCTGTCGCGGGCCTTGTCGCGCTCCGCCGCCGCACTGCGAAGGTTGGCCTGCGCCTCATCGAGGCTGGCCTTGAGGTCGCCGGCCTGCTTCAGCGCCGCATCGCGGGCCTGCTCGGCATCGGCCAGCGCCTTGGTCAGACGGGCGCGGGCGCCGTCGGCATCGGTGTTGCCCTGCTCGGCGAGTGTCAGACGGCGGGTAAGGCCGTCGATCTGCACCCGCAGGCCGGCTGCCTCGTTGCCCAGGCGATCATTGTCTTGCTGCAGCTTGTCGCGGGATTGGGTCATCCGCGCCAAGTCGTCCTGCAGCTTGCGCTCCTCGGCGTCGGCGGCCTGATTGTCCCTGGACTTGTCGCCATCGGCGGCCATCAGTTTCAGGGTCAGATCGTCGAGTTCGGCGGACTGGCGGCGAACCTGATCCGCGAGCTTGTCGCGCTCCTCCTGCACCGCCTGGTGGGCCTGGCGCTCCTGATGGCCGGCGTAACGCACATAACCATAGCTTCCGGCGGCGCCGATCAGCAGGCTCGCGACGATCGCCAGCGCCATGCCGGAGGAATTGCCGGGTCGGCGGCCGTTCGTCGTCCCGCCTCTGCCCCATTGATTGGTCACGGATATCACCCGGAATGCGGTTGCATGGAGGATTGAGGTAGCGCGAAACGGCCGCAGGCGCAAGCAAGCCGGGGCGGACGCACACAGAGGCGGCAGCCGTTTCCCCTTGAGACAGATGAATCAGCCCTTGTCGCCTTATGACAGGATTTTAACAGCAATGCCGTGAAACTCTTGATCGTTGCGACCGTTATCACCACATACAGGACGAAAGGAAAATGCCATGAAACAGAGCAACGCGAAATTCAATATCGGTGAAGTCGTCCGCCACCGGGTTTTTCCGTTCCGCGGTGTTGTCTTCGATGTTGACCCAGAATTCGCCAACACCGAAGAATGGTGGAACGCAATTCCGGCGGAAATCCGTCCGCACAAGGACCAGCCTTTTTACCACATCCTAGCCGAAAACGACGAGACGGAATATGTGGCCTATGTCTCGGAGCAGAACCTGATCTCCGACCAGAGCGGCACGCCGCTGCGCAATCCGCAGGTCATGCAGATTTTCGATCCGCAGTCGGCCGGCCGTTACCGTCCGAAATTTAATATCGCTCACTAAGCATTTCCAGGAAAAGTGTGAAGCGGTTTTCCGTCCGGAAATGCGTCATATAGATCTGAAGCAATCGTCCTCCCAAGACGAAAAAGCCCGGCCGCGACAATCGCGACCGGGCTTTTCTTTGCCTCAAAGGGCAGATTACTGCTGAGTGGCAGCCTTCTGAGCGTCTTCCAGCTTCTTACGGGCTTCCTCGGCTTTCTTTTGCATACCTTCTTCCAGGCTGCGCTGGCTTTCGGCCAGCTTCGATTCGGACATCGGCTCGCCGTCATAGGCGCCGGTGAAACCGGTCAGCGGAATCTTGATCGGGTTCGGGGCGCGGCGGAAGTTGATCGAGGTGAAGACGACTTCGTTGCCCTTCTTCAGCGATGCGATCATGGCGTCGGTCAGGACGATTTCGGCGGTGCAGCGATCGGGCAGGCAGACGGCATAATCCAGCTTCTGGCCCTTGCCGCCATCGATCTGCATAACGACGCCCGGCGGGATCAGGCGCGCGGAGGGAACCGAGACCTGGAGCAGCTTGCGATTGACCTTGCCCGAGACCGAGATCAGGCCGACGGCGGTGATCATCTGGCCGCTATTGGCGCGCAGGATGTTCTGAACCGCACAGATGTCGTTGTCTTCCTGCTTCGAGCAGGTCTTGAACCAGCCGAGCGGCGGCTGGCCGGCGGGTGCGGCCTCCTGCGCGCTGGAGACGGACGGCATCGCCGCTGCGCCGAAAGAAACTGCGAGCGCCGAGAGGGCTGCACGCGTGAAAGTGGTTGCCTTGATCATCATAACGAAATCCGTCTCCTGAAATCCGGTGCCCGGGCGGTTCTCCACCGGTCCCGACTGATTTGGTCCATTCCGCCGTCACCTGTCGCGCAAATGAGGCAAATACATGACCCCCGATCCTGGCACCCTGTTACATCGCAGCGCAGCGGATATCCAGCTTTTCTTTGATCTCCACCGCGTTCAACGTGAGATTTTTGATGTTCGACGCCTCGAAATAGCCTTATGGCGCGGCAGTTTAAGCTTCGCATAAACGCTGGAGCGACATGCAGCCGGTGGCAACCGGGTAAAGACATGCGCTAACATGCCGCCTACAAGGATTCGGGAAGGCCGCCGCCCTGCCCGGACAGCAGATCAAAGGAACGTCTCTCCGGTGCGCCGTCTCTTCGCCATAGCCCTCGTCTCCCTCCTTTTCTGGAGCCCGCTTGCCGCCGAACCGCTGCATGGCATCGCCATGCATGGAGACGTGTCGTTGCCCAGGGATTATGCGCATTTCCCTTACGTCAATCCCGACGTCAAGAAGGGCGGCCGGATCACCTACGGCGTCGTCGGCACCTTCGACAATCTCAACCCCTTCATCCTGAAGAGCATGCGCACCACGGCGCGCGGCATGTGGGATCCGCAATTCGGCAACATGATGTTCGAATCGCTGATGACCCGCTCCGCCGACGAGCCCTTCTCGCTCTATGGTTTGCTGGCCGAAACCGTGGAATGGGACGAGGCGCGCAGTTTCATCCAGTTCAACCTCGATCCGCGCGCACACTGGTCGGACGGCAAGCCGGTGACGCCGGAGGATGTGATCTTCACCTTCGAGCTGCTGCGCGACAAGGGCCGCACGCCCTTCAGCCGGCGCATGGAGGCAGTCGACAAGCTGGAAAAGGTCGGGGAGCGCTCGGTACGCTTCACCTTCAACGACAAGGCAGACCGCGAGACGCCGCTGATCATCGCCGCCTACACGCCCGTGCTGCCGAAACATGCGACCGTCCCTGAAAGCTTCGAGCAATCGACGCTGGCGCCGCCAATCGGTTCAGGCCCCTACAGGATCAAGTCGATCAATCCCGGCGAGCGCATCGTGTACAGGCGCGATCCGAACTATTGGGGCAAGGACATCCCATCCAAAGTCGGTTTCGACAATTACGACGAGATCGCAGTGGAATATTTTCTGCAGGAAAGCACGCTGTTCGAGGCCTTCAAGAAGGGCGAGGTCGATATCTATCCCGAAGGCAATCCCAGCCATTGGGATCGGGCCTATGATTTCCCCGCGGTCGCCTCTGGCAAAGTGATCAAGGACGTATTCAAGCCGAAACTGCCAACCGGCATGCTCGGCTTCGTGTTCAACACCCGCCGCCCCTATTTCGCCGATGCCCGGCTGCGCAAGGGCCTGTCGCTGGTGTTCGATTTCGAATGGGCAAACCGCAACCTGTTCGAAAATGCCTATACCCGCACCCAGAGCTACTGGCAGAATTCCGACCTTTCCAGCCTCGGCGTGCCGGCCAGTCCGCTGGAGCGCGAGATGATGGGCGACATCACCGCACGCATCGATCCCGCCGTGCTGGACGGCAGCTATCGTCTGCCGGTGACCGATGGGTCGGGTCGGGACCGCAAAGTACTGAAACAGGCCGTCGACCTGCTGAAGCAGGCCGGCTATTCGATCCGGGGCGGCCAGATGGTCGATGCCAAGGGAACGCCGCTCGCCTTCGAGATCATGACCCAGAATGCCGATCAGGAGAAGCTGGCGCTCGCTTATCAGCGCTCGCTCCGGGCCTTGGGCATCGCGCTGACGGTGCGTACCGTCGACGATTCGCAATATCAGAACCGGACGATCGCCTTCAATTTCGACATGGTGATGAAAAGCTTCACCTCCTCGCTGTCGCCGGGCATCGAGCAAGTGTCGCGCTGGGGGTCGCTTGCCCGCGACAGGCAGTGGAGCGAGAACTACGCCGGAACCGCCGATCCCGATATCGACAGACTGATCAACAACATGCTGACCGCCCGCACGGCCGAAAGCTTCCAGGCGGCGGTGCGTTCCTTCGACCGGATGCTGATTTCAGGCAGCTATTTCGTACCGCTCTATCATCTCGGCGAACAATGGATCGCCCGTCACAAGACCATCGGAAGACCCGACACCCTGCCGCTCTACGGTTATCAACTTCAGACCTGGTGGGATGCGCGGGCACAATAGAAGACGGTTCCCTTCCGGTAACCGGTTGAACGGATGCCGTCGGGCGCATACATGGTCTGAAACCGGCCAGCAGCGCGAAAGGACTCACAGCCCATGGAAACCATAACCATCGACATCGTTTCTGACGTGGTCTGCCCCTGGTGCTATCTCGGCAAGGCGCGGCTGGAAAAGGCGCTCAGCGAGGTCGCCGGCGACATCGAGGCCGAGATCAACTGGCGGCCCTATCAGCTCAATCCCGATTACCCGGCGGAAGGGGTCGATCAGCAGACGACGCTGGCGGCAAAACTCGGCGGCAAGGAAAACATGGATCGTGCCCACCAGACGCTGACGCATCTGGGCGAAGAGGTCGGCATCCATTTCAATTTCGACGCCATCAAGATCGGTCCCAACACAATGGATGCGCATCGCCTGCTGCTCTGGGCGCATACCGAGGGCCACGAGATGCAGAACACCGTCGCCGGCCTGCTGTTCAAGGCGAATTTCGAGGAAGGCCGTAATGTCGGCGATCATGCCGTGCTGCTCGAGATAGCCGAACAGGCGGGCCTAGACCGCGCCGTCATCGCAAAGCTTCTGGCCTCCGATGCGGATCGCGACATGATCGAGAAAGAAATAGAGCAATCGCGCCGCATGGGCGTCAGCGGCGTGCCCTTCTTCGTCTTCGAGCAGAAATATGCCGTCAGCGGCGCCCAGACGCCGGAGCTTCTCGTCGGCGCGCTGCGCGACATCGCCCGCATGAAGGCCGAAGCCCGTGCCAAGGCCAACTGAGGCAGACGTGAAATCGGGTGACGACTCGCGCCGGAAACGCTAAGAGAGCCATTCTTTTCCAGCGTTTTCCCGGCGGCTGCATCGCGCGGCCGGTATCGGCGGCGCTTTCTGCCATCGGAGTGTTACCCCGTGTCCACAGACCAGCGTCTGAAGGGCGTCGTGCTCGGCTTTGCCGCCTTCGCCGCCTTTTCGTTCAGCGATGCCAGCATCAAGCTGATCGAAGGCGCGCTTTCGCCCTATGAAACCGCGTTTTTCGGCGCCGTCTTCGGCCTGGTTGCCATGCCGTTCCTGGTGAAGAAGGGCGACCGCTGGAGCGACGTGGTGCGCTCCACCAACCGGCCGCTCTGGCTGCTGCGCTTCGCCTGCGCCGCCTCCGGCGCCATCGGCAGCGTCGTCGCCTTCACGCATCTGAGCATGGCGGAAGCCTTCGCGCTGATCTTCCTGCTGCCCTCCTTCGTCACCATCATGTCGGTGGTGTTTCTCAAAGAGGTCGTCGGCATTCGCCGCTGGCTGGCGGTGCTGGTCGGTTTCCTCGGCGTGCTGGTGGTGCTGCGGCCCGGCTTTCGCGAATTGTCGATCGGCCATCTCGGCGCGATCGTCGGCGGCTTCAGCGGCGCGATCTCCATCGTCATCTTCCGGGCCATGGGGCCGAAGGAAAAGAACATCTCGCTCTACGGCGCCGGCGTCTTCGGCTGGATGGCGATCAGCGCGGCGCTGATGGTGCCGGGCTTCATCTGGCCGACGCCGGAACAGTGGCTGTATCTCGCCGGCTTCGGCCTGCTGGCGGCGCTCGCCAACGTGCTAATGATGTATGCCGCGACCCATGTCGAGGCGGGGATCATCGGCCCGATCCAGTATAGCCAGATGCTGTGGGCGATCCTGTTCGGCTATCTCGTCTTCGGCGACGGCGTCGACATGCCGACCTGGGCCGGCATCGTGCTGATCGTCGGCTCGGGCCTGATGACGCTGGTGCGCGAACGCAAGCGCGGCACGCGCTTGCCCCCGCCCGTCGGCGCCGACGCGCAGGCGGCAGTCGCCGTCACGCCTCAGGAAGACAAATAGCTTATGCGAGGCGCGGGCGCAGCCTGATCTGCGTCAGCACCGAATTGGCGATGAAGCAGGCCTCGTGCGCCTCATGATGCAAGGCCTCGTGGCGTGCCTTGTCGATGGGCGTCTCCGGCGAAAACCGCACCTCCGGCTGCAGCGTCACCTCGATCATGGCGAGCTTGCCCTCGGCATTGCGCGCCATGATGCCCTCGGCCATGTCCTCATAGGCATCGATGCGGAAGCCGGCCTTGGCGGCAATCGAGAGGAACCACAGCATATGGCAGGAGGAGAGCGAGGCGACGAAGGCCTCCTCCGGATCGACGGCGGCTTCCACCGACAGCGGCAGCGGCACGACATGTTTCGACGACGAGGCCGGCACGCTGATATTGCCGTCGAAATGCCAGACATGGGCGCGCGAATAGCGGTTGTCGACGAAATCCTCGCCCTCGCCCCGCTTCCAGTCGATCGTCACCGTGTAGGTCGCCATTTCGCACGTCTCCAATTTCAAATCGATTCGCACTGTCCGATATACCGGCGGCACTGACCATCACTTTTTGTCGAGAAGCCCCGCAAGCTGGGTCATGACCATGGCAGCACCCGCCAGCCGCTTTTCCGGCGTCGGCAGGTCGCGGCTGAGGAAGACGCTGTGATCGGGGCGGATCTTCGCCATCGTTCCCTGCTTGGCGATATAGCCGACCAATGCCGCCGGATCGGGGAATTCGCGGTTGCGGAACTGCACGACGACGCCCTTCGGCCCGGCCTCCAGCTTCTCGACATTGGCCTTGCGGCACAGCGACTTGACGTAGACGATCTTCAGGAGGTGCTGCACTTCGATGGGCAGCGGCCCGAAACGGTCGATCATCTCCGCGCCAAAACCGTCGATATCGCGCAGTTCGGTGATTTCGCCGAGGCGGCGATAGAGGCCCATGCGCAGGTGCAGGTCGGGCACGTAGTCGTCCGGGATCATCACCGGCGTGCCCACCGAGATCTGCGGCGACCAGCCGCTGTCGACGATGTCGTCGTCGCCCTTCACCTCGGCCACCGCCTCCTCCAGCATCTGCTGGTAAAGCTCGAAGCCGACTTCCTTGATATGGCCGGATTGCTCTTCGCCGAGCAGGTTGCCGGCGCCGCGGATGTCGAGGTCGTGGCTGGCGAGCTGGAAGCCGGCGCCCAGCGTATCCAGCGATTGCAGCACCTTGAGGCGCCGTTCGGCACCCGTGGTCAGCACCTTGTTGACCGGCAGCGTCAGAAGCGCGAAGGCGCGCACCTTGGAACGGCCGACGCGGCCGCGGATCTGGTAAAGCTGTGCGAGGCCGAACATATCGGCGCGGTGGACGATCAGCGTATTGGCTGTGGGAACGTCGAGGCCGGATTCGACGATGGTGGTCGAGAGCAGCACGTCGTATTTGCCGTCGTAGAAGGCATTCATGATGTCTTCCAGCTCGCCCGCCGCCATCTGGCCATGGGCGATGGCGACCTTCAGCTCCGGCACATCCGATTGCAGGAAGGCCTGGATATCGGCCAGATCCGACAGGCGCGGGCAGACATAGAAGCTTTGGCCGCCGCGATAATGCTCGCGCATCAGCGTCTCGCGGATCACAAGCGGATCGAAGGGCGAGATGAAGGTGCGCACCGCCATGCGGTCCACCGGCGGCGTGGTGATCAGCGACAATTCGCGCACGCCGGTCATCGCCAGTTGCAGGGTGCGCGGGATCGGCGTCGCCGAGAGCGTCAACACATGAACGTCGCTCTTCAGCTCCTTCAGCCGTTCCTTGTGCTTGACGCCGAAATGCTGCTCCTCGTCGATGATCAAGAGGCCAAGATTGGCGAAGTTGATGCCGGAGCCGAGCAGCGCATGGGTGCCGACCACCACATCCACCTTGCCATCGGCCACTTCCTTCTTGGTCTGCGACAACTCCTTGGAGCCGACGAGGCGCGAGGCCTGCGCGATGCGGATCGGGAAGCCACGCAGGCGCTCCGAAAAGGTTTTGAAATGCTGGCGGGCGAGCAGCGTCGTCGGCACGACGACCGCCACCTGCACGCCGTTCATGGCGGCGACGAAGGCGGCGCGCAGCGCCACTTCCGTCTTGCCGAAGCCGACATCGCCGCAGACGAGGCGATCCATCGGCCGTCCCGCGCCGAGATCGTCGCGCACCGAATCGATGGCGGTCATCTGGTCGTCGGTCTCGTCATAGGGGAAGCGGGCGGCGAATTCGTCATAGAGCCCATCCGGCGCGGTCAGCACCGGCGCATGGCGCATCATGCGCTCGGCGGCGATGCGGATCAGGCCGTCGGCCATATCCAGCAGCTTTTTCTTGAGCTTGGCCTTGCGCATCTGCCATGCGCCGCCGCCGAGTTTGTCGAGCTGCACCTCGGTGCCCTCGCCGCCGTAGCGCGACAGCAGGTCGATGTTTTCGACCGGCAGGAACAGTTTGGCGTCGTCGGCATATAACAGCTCAAGGCAGGCGTGGGGGGCACCCGCCGCCTCGATGGTTTTCAGGCCGATGAAGCGGCCGATGCCGTGCTCGGCATGGACGACGATGGAGCCTTCGTCCAGACCTGCGACTTCGGCGATGAAATCCGCCCCGCGCTTGCGGCGCTTGGCGCGACGCACCATGCGGTCGCCGAGAATATCCTGCTCGCCGATGACGACGAGATCGCCGGCCTCGAAGCCGGATTCGATGCTGAGAACCGTCGAGGCCGCCTCGCCCTTGTCGAGCTTGGACAAGTCCTTCAGCGCCTTGACAGGCTTGATGCGCTCCAGCCCGTGCTCGTTCAGCACCTGCAGCAACCGGTCGAGCGAGCCTTCCGACCAGCCCGAGATCAGCACCTTGCGGCCCTTGGCGCGGCGCTCGCCGATATGCTTGACGGCGAGATCGAAGACATTGATGCGCTCGCCGCTTTCCGACTCGCTCGCGGTCTTGGCCCAGCGCGGGCCGGCATGGGCGTCGATGGTGACGACCTTGCGGTCGACGCCTTCCATCTCGTTGAAGGGCGAGAGGCGGATCGCCGCGAACATATCCAGCGTTTTGCCGAACGCCTTCGCGTCGAGATAGAGCTGGCCGGGGGAGACCGGCTTGTAGGGCGTGCCCTGCGCCATCTGGCCCTTGCCCTGATGGCCGGTATTTTGCCGCGCCTCGAAATAATCGAGCACCAGCTTGGAGCGCTCTTCCGCCGCCTCCCGCACCGTATGGTCGGTGACGATCAGGAAGCCTTTGAGGTAATCGAAGGCGGTTTCCAGCTTTTCGTAGAACAGCGGCAGCCAATGCTCCATGCCGGCATAACGGCGGCCCTCGGAGACGGCGACATACAGCGCGTCGTCGCGGGTTGCCGCGCCGAACAGCGACAGGTAATTCTTGCGGAAACGGCTGATCGTGTCCGGCGTCAGCGTCACCTCGCTCATCGGGTTGAGATCGAGCGAGCGGGCCTGGCCGGTGGTGCGCTGGCTGGCGGGATCGAAGGTGCGGATTGTTTCAAGCGAATCGCCGAAGAAATCGAGGCGCACCGGCTCCTCCGTGCCCGGCACGAAGACATCGAGAATGCCGCCGCGCACGGCGAATTCCCCGACCTCGCGCACGGTGGCGACCCGGTCGAAGCCGTTGCGCTCCAGCCGTGCGGCGATATCGTCCATGCGGATCGTCTGGCCGGGCTTTGCGGAGAAGGCGAGGCTTTCGATGATCTCGCGCGGCGCGATCTTCTGCAGCATCGCGTTGACGGTGATCAGCAGGATCGCCGGATGCGGTTTCTTCGCATAGGCGATCAGGCCGGAGAGCGCCGCCAGCCGGCGCGCGGAGACATCGGCGCTGGGCGAGACGCGGTCATAGGGCAAACAGTCCCAGGCCGGCAGCGTCATGACCGGAATATCGGGCGCGGCAAAACCCAGCATCTGCTCGATATCGGCCATGCGCTGGCCGTCCGACAGCACATAGGCGACGGGACGGCCGGTGCGCGCCAGTTCGGCGATGAGAAACGGCTCCATGCCCGCCGGCACATTGGCGACGGTCAGCGCCGAATCGACGCTCGCAAGCAGCTTCGGATCGAAACCGGGAATCATTCCTTGGTCCTTACCTTTTCGATGAGCACCGGATCGAAATCCGGCCGATAGGCGGCGATGCGGGCGAACATCGGGGTCAGCATATGCTCCGGCGTTTCGGTGGCACCGGTGATCCAGCGCACGAGATCGTTGTCCTCCTCGGCCATGATCCGCTCCAACTCGTCCAGATCGGCATCGCCGAGAACAGCGATCTCATCCTCCGCGAACTGGCCGAGCACCAGATCCATCTCGCGAATTCCGCGATGCCAGCAGCGATAGAGAATCCGGCGGCGGCGGGGGTCGAGATCGGCGCTCGTGCGGCTGATGCCTGTCATGACGGAAGCTTTCTAACGGAACGGGATGACGATTGTTTCGGCGATGCGGAAGATTTCGCGGACGTAAAGGCCCCCTCATCTGTCCTGTCGGACATCTTCTCCCCGCCGGGGAGAAGAAGAAGGCCGGATGCTTCCGTCCGGTGACATGCAAGGACACCAGAGGAGAATGGCAGCTTTTCCTCATCTCCCCTTCTCGCCAGCGGGGAGAAGGTGCCGGCAGGCGGATTAGGGGGAGCGCGAAGCGCAAATGCCGCCCCGGCGAACAACGTCGGGGATCGGGCGGCAAATCCGGTGGGAAGCGCAGTCTCTGGCATCGTGGCGAATCTTTTTGGCCGCCGCGGCGCGGTTGATGCCGCAGCGTTGAAAGGAGGACAGGGGTATATAGCGGCTGCTTTGGCGATTGTCAGCCTTGCCAAGAGCGCATTTCTCGTCGCATTTTGCCGGGCATGCGCCCTGCTTTGCTCGATCCCCTGTTCGCTTCCGTTTCCTCCCTGCCCGGCGTCGGCCCGAAACTGGCCGAACTGCTGGCGCGGCTGCTCGGCCGCGAGGACGCCGAGGATGCGCGCGGGCTCGACCTCCTGTTCCATGCGCCGAGTTCCATCGTCGACCGCCGCAACCAGCCGGGCGTCGCCCGCTCGCCCGAAGGCGCGATCGTGACGCTCGAGCTCCGCATCGACCGGCATGTGCCGCCGCCGCCGGGAAACCGCAAGCAGCCCTACCGGGTCTTCGCCGACGACGACAGCGGCGAGATCGCGCTCGTCTTCTTCCATGCCGAGACCGCCTTCCTCGAACGCATGATGCCGGTCGGCGCGACCCGCTATGTCAGCGGCCGCGTCGAATGGTTCAACGGCCGGCCGCAGATGGTCCATCC
>ERZ778022.4002-NODE-4002-length-13177-cov-4.482929_pt1 | contig 13177 bp, 12 predicted proteins | sample MGYA00375752_ERZ778022 | MGnify/ENA primary metagenome ERZ778022 (study PRJEB29350, sample SAMN05389826) | bioreactor metagenome | isolation source: Thiocyanate bioreactor | place: South Africa: University of Cape Town | collected 2014-04-04 ... | reverse complement strand
CGGCAAGCCCTTCGGGTTGTTGAAGTCCGGGTTGGGCACCGTCAGGCTCTTCTTCGTATCCCAGTCATACCGGTCGAACGCCTGCGACTCCCATGAATCGAAGTTCACCTTGAACTTGGCGCCACCTTTGGGGGAAAGAGAAGCGACCACGTTCGTTCGGATGCCGAAGCTGTGCAGCGACATGAACAGATCGATGTCGTGAGGCTTGGCTTTGCCAATGAGCGCCATTGCGTGAACGGTCATTGGCAAAGAAACTGAATCTCCTTCGTAGTGCATGGGCACGGTCGAGCTGCCGTCCCACTTCGGGAACCCAGGCTTTCCCTGGATGCGCGGGACGATGCCGGCCACGGCGCCCTTGCTCGTCTTCTTCTCGGACAGAAAGACGCGGCGCGCCTCTTCGCGCAGGTGTTCGATGACGAAGGCTTCGTTGCTGACCTCACCAGCGTCGAACGTGAACTTCGTGCCGGTGGCCCCCAGCCAGTGCTTGAGCATGCGGGACGCGAGTGAGTTCGTAATACTCCCGGAAACGAGATCGGCCAAACGGCCGTACCATTCCGCCACCTCCTTGGGGGACCTGGGCTGCAAATGGTCCTTGTCGAAGAAGCCAGCCTGGACCAGCTCCGGGACATCTGTGGGCCGGTAGTCCGCCGCCACCGCACCCAGCGCGTCCGGTGAGTAGTTCAAGGCCGCCTGATCTCCCCAGGCAATCTCGCGCGAGAACCCCGAGCCACCCGCGCCGCTGCCATCGCCCCCGGTCATCGCGCCGGGAGCCCCGTACCCGTTGGTCGCTGCTTCGCCCACCGAACCGGATCCACCCGCTTGGCCCCCGGCTTGACCGGGTGAGGTACCCGCCGCGCCTCCACCGTTTCGAGCCGACACTCCGCGCGCGTCGAGATCCCGCCCATGGTTGATGCGCGCGCCGTCGCCGGAGATCCCCTGAACGGAGCCGCCGCCGCCCTTCGCGCCCATGACGGACTTGATGATGTCGGCGGCTACTTGCGCCATGGCGACAGACTTCTGCGCCGATGTCCGCATGTTCTCGCTCGCAAGCTGGCCCGCCTCCGTTGCTGCCTGGAGGGTCCCGGACATGCCTGCCTGCACCAGCCCCTGCGTTCCGGCAAGCCCGCTCATGTCCCTGAACATGTTGCCGTTGGACACCGCGTTGAGCACCGCCGTCAACCCCGCCGGATCGGGGAGGCTGGTAGGATTGACGATGTTGAGGACGGGCTGTCCAAGTTGTCCGGGCTTCAGATCCTCTGCTTGGCCGCGAGACCCGGTCGCGACGGGGGCGATCTCCGTCGGCTGCAAGGGAATGGGCGAATCCTGCCAGTTCCAGAAGCGGGTGATGTCCAGCTTCTCAGCCGAGTTCGACCGTCCGAGCACCGCTTCGGCAAAGACTCCAGCCGTTGGAAGGGGGATCAGTCGCGAGTTCGCCTCCCCGAACTCGATGCCACGCGTCTCGAGCAGTTTCTCCCACGAAAGCTCTCTCTTGTGCTCAGTCACTCCCGAGGATTCGTCGTTCTCCACTGGGGCGCGCAGAACGAGGTAGTTACCCACGACGGATAGGGGCTTCGGCTCGACCTGCTCCGAGAGCGCCTTGCCATTCCAGTCGAACTGCGACAGCAGCATCACGATCGTCGGCGTATCGAGGGCTCGGAAGATAGCCTGGCTGTAGTGCACATGGTTCGCCTTGAGGTGGGCCAGCATCTCCTTGCGGCGGTCCGCGGAGTCGCTCTCCAGTGTGGCCACCTTCTGCATGTTCATGCCAGACGAGAGCTCCACCGGAATCATCGGCGTGTTGAAGCGCCGGCCCATATAGGAGAGCTGCAGGGTGACTTTTCCCGATCGAGGCGCATCGTCCGCCTTGGCCGCGAAGATCGCTTCGATGTCGATGAGCGGGATCCCGGACGGGAGATCCAGTCGCCCACTGTTGGTTGGAACGGTGAAGGTGTTGTCCGGAGTCTCTGTCCCCGTCCTGTCGATTCGGACCGACTTCACGTTCAGGTTATCGAATACGAGTCCGACGACCTCGGCATCGTCCGGAAAATACAGCGCGTCCGAATCGGTGCGAACGATGGGACGGGCGACGATGCGGGACGTCAAGGCGATCTCGCTCTTGTCCCAGACGCGGTGGGTGAGCACCGCGCTCTGCAACGAGCTTGCCCCGTTCTCACGCGTCCCTGCGAGCGTCTTGAGCTCCGGCGTGAGCGCCTCATCCAGCCGTGCCATCTGAACCGCCCTGCTCGTCGACAGAAGCCGGACGTCGAGGCGTTGGGATGGGAGCTTGACGTCGACCGCCGGTCGGATCGCGACAGTGGTGGCATCGTCGCTGAAGAGGGATCGTGCCCGCCGCGTCAACGCGCCCGCAATCAGTGCGCCGCGAAACCGTTCGACCGTGTCCAGTGCGTCGGGCCCGTCGAACGTGAAGAGCTCGAGGGGAATGAACAGGCATCGCTCCGCCTGATGAAGCTGCGCGACCACCCGGTAGACCTGCACGACTTCGTAGTACTGCACCGTCAGCGCGTGCATGTGGTTGTAGTTGGCGACGACTCTCGTGCTGACCTGCTCGTGCTCGGACTGCGAGACCTCCCTCACTGCCGATGCTCGGCGGTTGCGAACGGACGTGGCGTGCTGTCTGGGTCATGCTCGCGTTCACCGAACGCTTTCCTAGCGACCAGGATTGGCTCGACGCCTGCGCCTCCGTGCTGGCCGTCTGGCCGCCGCCAGACGCTTCGACATCCGCCCAAAGGCTTGGCACGAAGCCGGTGCCCGCCGTCGCAGCGAAGGAGCTGCTGGAGGAGGTCGAGCTGCTCTGACTGGATGATCCTCCCTTCTGAAACTCGTTCGCGACTGCGTTCTGCACTTCGCTGAGAGCGCGTGCGTGCTGGGTGGAGTTGTCGAGCTGTTCGCTCTCGGTGATGGCCTCCGTCGCACTTGCGTGTGTCCGGCGGGACCAGTCGATGACCGCGATTCGCGTGGCCTCACCCGGTGCAAGGGCCAGCGAATGAAGCATGTGGCCGAGGGTTATGCCTTGTGCGTACCACGACTGGGAGAAGGTGAGCTGTGCGCCAATCGCCACTTGATTGAAACCGGCCTTGTTCTTGACGGCTGGTTTCAGCGAAATCGGTCCGGCAAGCGCTTCACGCTGTCCGTCCTGATGCATCTGCAGCATCATCAAAGTCGAGTAGTAGACCCGCTCGGTCGGATACTCGCCGAAGCGCGGGCGGAGAGCCTCGGCCTCCGGATTCTGGTGATCGTCGATGGTGGAGCCGGCCGCGTTCTGAACCAGCCGGCTGGCAACGAGGTGCGGTGGCCAGAGGGCGAACTCCCGGATCGTCTTCACATCCAGCGCGTCTTGGAGCTGGGTTGCGACGGGGTTCGTCATGCCGCGCAAAGCGTCGAGGGACAGCCCCCCGATGTCGTCGAGTGATGACCAGGAAGCGGATGACTTCAGCAGGTCGGCCGGTATGATCCCGAAGCGAGAGGTCATCCTCCCGGTCTTTCCAGCTTCCGCGGCGGCGCGAGCGTTCGCGAACATCCACGCGGTCCCAAGATCGAAGACCGTGTGAATTCCCAGCGCGTTCAGCGCCGCTTGGGCCGCGGCGTTCACCCCGAGAAGCTCGGATACTGGTTGTCGAAGCGCGTCTCTGAGCTCCAGATGCGCGGATTCGGAGCGAAAGCAGTCGGCTTCCTGAGTCGTCATGGTGCGCGTCCATCCCCTCGCTGCAGTGGAAGGCGAAAGGACATCCGAGGTGTGCAGTCGAGTCAAGCCCGCGGATCACGAGCAGGGACGCGCAAAGCTCCCAATGAGATCTGACAATCGCAGAGATGGAAGGGCGCCCGAGCGATCGGCCCCTGTCTCTGGTGGCGGTGTTGGGATGCATCTCAATGCGAGTAGCTCGGCAACGTTGCCAATTGAATCAATCGTGAAGGCAGCAGAGTGGTCCCGCTTTCGAACAGCGCGAATCGTTCGACGGGAGGTGCCCGCATGGCCTTCGTTGCTCCAGTCGCGCGTTCGCATCTGGTGCATGACGTGCGCTTCTTCGGCGGGTTCGATCACCCATGCTTCGGAATTCGACTCGCGCCGAAGGCGCCACTGCGGGTGGTTGGGCGCGAGCCCCAAGTTCGAGCGCCGCGCTCCATGAAGGCTCCGCCTCGGTCTCGGGCGCGGCTTCGACGCTCCCTGGTCTGCGACGGGAAGTACGACTGCGGCGATTGAACCTCCGGTGCGGCGACAGTTCGTGCTTGCTCCTGTCTCTGCGTCTAGATCGATTGAGCGACATGCAAAGAAGCATTCGTTGCGTCTGTGGCCAGTCGCTATTGCGCTGATAGCATCCGGATGAAGTGATGCAGGGACGGCGCGTCGGTCGCTACGTCTTGGGGCCCGAGATTGCGTCGGGGGGGATGGCTTCCGTCCATCTCGGGCGGATGCTTGGCAGAGGCGGCTTCGGCAAGACGGTTGCGATGAAGCGCCTTCACGCCCAGTACGGGCGTGACCCCGAGTTCATGACGCTCTTCCAGGACGAGGCGCGCGTCACCTCGGCGCTCACGCACGCGAACATCGTCATGACGCTCGACGTCCTCGAAGAGCTGGACGAGCTCTATCTTGTCATGGAGTACGTCCATGGCGCTTCGTTGAGTCAGATCCTCCGGCGGCTGGCCGATCAGAACCCGGTGCCCCTCAGGATCGGGGTCGGGATCATCGCCGCAATGCTCGATGGGCTTCACGCCGCACACGAGGCAACCGATGAGAATGGCGAGGCGCTCGACATCATCCACCGTGATGTCTCCCCGCAGAACGTCCTCGTGAGCTTTCAGGGAGTGGCGAAGATCGCCGACTTCGGGATCTCGAGGGCCGCGGGGCGAGTGCACTCGACCGGCGACGGATCGGTGAAGGGAAAGATCTCGTACATGGCGCCGGAGCAGTTGCTCGGAACGCCGCTCACCGCGCAAACGGACATCTACGCCGCTGGCGTCGTGCTCTGGGAGACGATCACAGGACGACGCCTGATCGACTTCGACTCGATGGCGGAGAACATGCGAGCCGTGCTCGACCTTGCGATCGCGGCTCCAAGCGAGCTCTCCGTCGACGTGCCGCACGAGCTCGACGCGGTCGTCATGCGCGCTGTCGAGCGAGCGCCAGCGGACCGCTTCGTCAGCGCGAGGGATATGGGAACTGCTCTGCGCAAGGCGACGGATGTCGCACATGCGGCGGAGATCGGTGATTGGCTTCGAGCGGAACGTCCGCATCTGCTCGAGATGCGCGAGAAGTCCCTCGCGGCTCTGCAGCGTGCGATGGGCGGGCCGACCGGCACGGCCGTCGGCCTCGGGCCTCCCGCGCCGCCGCAGGTCGGTGACGAGAACATCGCTGGCGAAGCGGAGACCCTGACCGGAAGGAGCGACGATGGTCGAGAAGGCGCTTCGCGCGAGCCATCATCCAATCCGTCCTACTGGACGGGAGCCGATCTGCCTCCTCGAGCACGCAGCCTGTTCCCGACACTCACGATCCTCTTCGCACTAGTACTCGCGGGCGTCCTTTTCGCGATGACCGCGACGAAGCCTTCGCCGGCCCCCTTCTCGCCCGGCGCCTCGACATCGATGGCGGCGACGGTCACGTCATCGGCGTCCTCACCTGCACCATCCGGCACGAGCGTCGCGGTGACGACGGCGACCGCGGCATCGTCCGCGCCGGTGGCGATGGGAGCGGACGAACCGCCGGCGCTGCCGCGCCGCGGCATCCGGACGGCGCCGACATCGTCGGGCACGAGGCCGGATTCGACGGGGGCTGCTGCGGCATCCCCATCCCGCAAGTGCCGCATCGTTCCGTCGGTGGATAGCGCAGGTCATACGAAATTCACGGAGGTGTGCCGATGAGGTCGTGTCCTTGGCTTCGCCTGTCGACGATCGGCATCGCCGTCATCGCGTTCGGTCTCGCATCGATAAACGTCGCGCACGCAGCCGACAAGGACTGCATGGCCGCGGCGTCCGACGGGCAGGTGGTGCGTGACCAAGGTCACCTCTTGGAGGCGCGTGCGCATTTCCAGAAGTGCGCGCAGAGCGAATGTCCCGCTCCCATACCAACCTATTGTGGTGACTGGCTGAGCGATGTCGGGAAGAAGATCCCGACGCTCGTCATCCGTGTCGTCGACGACAGCGGTCGGGACATAGCCGACGCCAGCGTCCTTCTCGACGATCGAACGCTCGATCTCGACGGTCGTGCTGTCGAGGTCGACCCGGGAAAATATCGCATTCGGATCACGCGCCCGGCGAGCAAGCCGTTCGAGACGGAGATCATCGCGGCGCAAGGGGAGAAGGACCGTGTCATCGTCGGCAAGCTCGTCGCGGAGCAGGTTCCTCCACGGTCGCGGCCGCCAATCCCTTCACCAGCATCGGAACGGTCGGCGCGTACGGTCATTCCTACGTCGAGCTGGACGGCTTGGGGGATCGGGGCCGCTGGTCTGCTGTCGTTCTCGGTCTTCGCTATGAAAGCGCGCCTCGACTACGACGGCTACGCAGCGTCATGCGGGCAACGTTGCTCGATCTCGGAGCGTGATTCGGTCGCGACGACGGTGACGCTCGCCGATATCTCGCTGGTCGTCGGCCTCGTCGGAGCGGGCGTCGGTACGGTCCTCTTCCTCCTGCACCCCAAGGTCGATGCGGATGCCCGTTCGACCGCAATGACGAGCGGGGCTCAATGAAGGCGATGAAGGTGTGCGGGTTGGTTGCTGCGTTCATCGGCGCGGCGGGGCTGGTTGCGGCGTGCGGATTCGTCATCGACCCGGATGCGCTCATCGCAGGGAGTGACGGCGACGCTGACCTGGGCGGAGGGGGAGACGGCGCAGCGGGCAGTGACGCAGCAGTCATCGAGCCCACCTGCGAGCCGACTGGCGTCGAGGTCTGCGACGACGGCATCGACAACGACTGCAATGGCAGCGTCGACTGCGCGGACCCGGCATGCACGGATGGTTTCGAATGCGTGGAGCCAGCGCCGGACGGGTGGGCTCCGATGGTGCTCGCAGACGACGCGAGGCCGAGTTGCCCCGAGGGCTACACCGGGTCTACGGATGTGAGCGTCCTTCAAGGCGATGGGACGATCACGTGCGCGTGCAACTGCGGTAGCGACTGCGGTGCGACGATCACACTGACGAAGGGGACGGAGCTGACCTGCATGGTCACTCCTTCGACGGATGCTCTGCAGGTCAATGCGAGCTGCACTGGCAAGAGCTGGGATCTTCCGAGTGGCTTCACGATGGCCACGTCGGGCAATGGAACGTGCAGCGCGAAGGATACGCCGACGAAGAGCGACCCGACGGATGGGCGTACGTGCACGCCACCACAGAGCGCCGCTGCTGGCTGTCCTGGAGCGCAACGGTGCTTGCCGAAGGCAACGGGCTTCGCGAGATGTGTGGCGAAAGCGGGGGCAAACAAGTGCCCGGCGGCGGCGTTCACCAAGCAGCGGCTTAGCGGCACGTTCGTGAAGGACCAGCGAGCGTGTACGGGCTGTTCTTGCGACTCTACCCCATGTGACGTCGAGCTCGAGCTGTGGACTCACCCCGTCTGCCAGGGCAGCGCCGCCATCACGATCACGAGCGCATGCGCCGCGAACGGGAGCATCACCAAGCTGAAGGCCTACAAGTCGAAGGTGACGGGGGGCTGCACGCCGGCAACCCCGTCGACGCCGATTGGCACGATCTCCTTCGAAGACGAACGGACGATCTGCTGCAATTGAGAAATGGCGAGGTCGAGTGGACCTTGGGGAGCGACGAGGCCGAGCCCCTCGAGCGCAATGCGTGGTTACGAAGGCTCTAGGGCGGCGGCGTCTCGGTGAAGGGGTCGAGGTCGCTGAACCACGAGCTGGATTCCGAGCCACGCGCCGCGATCAATCCGGCGCTGAACGTCGAAGTGACCAGTGCGCGAACAGCTCGCGAGACGACTTGGGCCATGGTCGCAGAGCATCGGGCCTGCCTCCGCGAGTCAATGCGGCCGGCGATGTGCCGTTCTCTTTCGAAGGTTCGATGCGTACACCGTGCTCTCTGTAGCCTTCTCGCGCTGACGCGTTCTCTGCGCAGACGCGCGCTCGTCATCCGGCCGTGGGGGACGAGCCGCCCTGTCGTGTGCGCGCCGGCTGGGCGCCGAGGGCTCGCGAGGAAGCGGCCTCGAGCATCGCGCTGCCGAGCGGACGTCGTCTGCTGAACGGAGCTCGGGAGGACCGAGGCGGGTGTGATCCACGCGACGGCGTTCATGGCGAGGATTGCCGTGGCTGCGGGGCACGCGAGGACACGCGAAACACTCTCGCTCGGCTCGTTCGACATCGACCGCGGAGCCCCTCTCTACGCTCCATGTGCCTACAGTCTTCTCGACGCGTGACGAGCCAGGACGCATGCGAGGTCGGCGACAAACGCCCGCGTGACGGAGTAGCTGCTCGCGAGGTCGCAGTGCGAGACAGCTCACCCCGGTTGTCCAATTCGGCCACGCACGCTCTACCGACTGTGGGGCGCGCTTGGGATGCGTTCAGCTCGCCCCGACGCTGCAGCGCGCCTTCGATGGCCGGTCGTCGTCGAGTGCTACGACCCGAGGCGCATTCCATCGAGCGTACGGCAGTGCTCTTGCAGCCCCGCGCCGTGGTCGCAATCGACCCCACGCTGGAGGCTCTGTGAGCGGCTCCAACGTGGCCACCGCGCCCAGCGCACTCCGCATCGCCAGTTCGCACCGTCCGGGCAGCTACTGACGCAGGGATGCGTGAGCTCCAAGGTGGCGTCCGGCCTCGCGCGGCACTCGTCGACAACGACCGTCGCTCCAAACCTGCGTTCGACCACGGGCGCTGAAGGGATCGCCATGAGCAAGATCGTTCGCCATCCTGACGATGCAATTCTGGAAGAACTCCCCACCACGAGGATTCCGAGCGCCGCGCGTCGTCAGGTGATCGCGATGCGCGACGGAAAGGGATCTCCCGACGAGCTCCCTACGACGAGGATTCCGGATTCCGAGCGTCGCCAGGTGATCGCGATGGTCGCCGCGAAGAGGCCTTCACTGGCGCCCTCGGTGGTGCTTCGGAAGCCCATCGCCGTGCTCGATAGCGGCCACCTCGAGGATGCGAGCGATTCGGCGAGCGGTCTACGAGCCGCTCCCGAGCGGACCGAAGCGCCGGGGCCGCCGATTCCCGAGCGGACCGAATCTAGTCGGAGCGTGCCCGCGGTCACCGATGCACCGAGGCCGTCCGAGGCACCGATTCCCGAGCGGACCGAATCGAGTCGGAACGTGCCCGCGGTCACCGATGCGCCGAGGCCGTCCGAGGCACCGATTCCCGAGCGGACCGAACCGAGTCGGAACGTGCCCGCGGTCACCGATGCGCCGAGGCCGTCCGAGGCACGGATTCCCGAGCGGACCGAACCGAGTCGGAGCGTGCCCGCGGTCACCGATGCACCGAGGCCGTCCGACGCGCCGATGCAGCCACCGGCGCCCGAGCCATCCCTCCGCTCCGCGCTCGTCAGCGCCGAGGTCTGCCTCGACCTCGAGGATGCGAGCGATTCGGGGAGCGGTCTCCGACCTGCACCCGGGCGGAGCGAATCGAGTCGGAACGTGCTCGCGGTCTTCGATGCACCGAGGCCGTCCGAGGCGCCGATGCAGCCATCGGCGCCGGACCCATCCGTCCGCCCGGTGCTCGGTCACACGAGTCTCGACGTGCTCGGTCACACGAGCCCTGACGTGCTCCTACAAGCCATTCCCGACCGCTCGGGCCGTCGGCTTGCGTTCATCATCTGCTTTCTCGCACTGTGTTCGGTTGGCGTGCTCACGATGGCGGCGAAGAGCAGCCCGTCGTCGTCCCACCACCCGGGCGTGCAAGCGCGCGATCACGGCGTCAGGGCGGTCGACTGACAAGTCGGAACAGTGAAGCCTGCTCTTGGATGAGACGGCGAGCGCACGGCGACTCGTTCGAGCGGGCCCTCGATGCGCCGGGCGTGCGCGCACGGCGCGGACCCGTGCACGCACGCCCCCGAGCCGGTGCGAGCCGCACGCCGGAACTGATTTGCTCGGGCATTTCAGCTAGGGCGTCGTGGCATGCGGCGTGCGGTGCGAACCTCGTCCTGCCCGCGCGCCCGCAGCACCGTGCGCCGGGAGGAAGGAGGAGAAGGGAAGATGTCACTCTCGGGACCCGTTTGGACGATCGCCGCGTTGGTCGCGTTGGTCGCGTTCGTCGTCTACGCGGCGCGGCGAGGCGAAGCGATGGAACGCGAGAGGAAGGCGCGACTCTCCCGCGCTCGCCGAGCGTCGGCGACCGTGCTCTCGACGAAGCAAAGCTCGGGTGCGCTCCGATACGGCGGGCGCCATGGCCCCGAGGTCATTCTCGAGCTCCTCGTGGACGGTCGCGCGGTGACGGCGCGCTGGTACGTCTTCGAGCTCGGGCTCGCCAGGATCGTGGACGGGGCGACGGTGGCGGTCCGCGTCGACGCCGACGATCGGGACATCGTCTACCCGGCCGAAGACTGGGCGGAGCTGTCTCTCTCCCAGCGCCACGCGATCCAACCGCGGGCTCGTTAGACCGCCGTTTTCTCACGGGCCACCGTTCTCCAGCTCGCGATCTACCTCGTCAGCGAGCCGATGCGCGGCAGAGGTCTCGCGAGCTGAGCTGTATTCTTCGCGAACCTCCGCTGGGAACACGCGTTGCACGTGCGGACGCGCCATGCGCCATCAGATTCGTCTTGCGGCTCTCCTGCCAGCGATCGCCGGTGCTGCCATTGCGGCTGGGTGCGGAGGGAGCGCTGCTCCGCTCGGGAGCGTGGAGGGGGCGAGCACGTCGCCGACGGGGAGCGGCTCCGAAGCCCCGAACGGGATGTCAGGGGCGCAGGGGACTTCAGGGGCGAGCCGCTCGTCCGGGGGCTTCGATCGCGATGTCGACGTGTGCACGGGCCAGGAGCACCGGCTTCTCGAGGGCGTCACGCGCTCCGACGGCAGCGCCCCCGCGGATGGCGCGGTCGACTACATGGAGCTGCGCGACGAGTACGAGCTCGATGGCAGCAGCAGCCCTGTCGTGGTTGCGAGCCAAGGAACTCCTTGCGCGTTCGGCCCGCGAACGACGAAGTGTAAGCAGGACCTTGCCGCGCTGCGCTCCGCTGCGGGCTGGCGGGCGTTCTCCTACGGCATGGAGCCGCCGCGCCATCGCTACCTGGTGTGGACGGCGCAGGACGCGATCGGGATTGTCACATCGATCGACGCCCTCCGTGACTTCGTGAAGGTGGTCGAGAACGGCAAGGACGCCGCGTTCCTCGCCACGGCTACGGGCGAGTATCGCTTCGTCTGCGACGGCAGCGCCAACGCGAAGCGGACACCGACCGGATGGTTGCTCCGTGTGCAATCGGGACACGCCTGCGGTGAGGGAGCCAAGATCGAGGAGCACATGCTCGACGTGACCGGCACGGGAGAGGTGACCGTCACGCAGACGAAGCTCGTGCAGGAGGGGGACCCGAACTGCGCCATCGGACGGAGACCCGAAGGGCTCGCGTCGACGCGTGCGCGCGCTCGTGAGGAGTGCATCGACCCTGTCGGTCGCTTCTTCACCGATGCTGCCCACCTCGAGGCCGCGAGTGTCGTCGCGTTCGAGCGATTGGCGAGCGAGCTGTCCATGCTCGGAGCGCCGCACGCGCTGGTCGAGAGCGCCCTCGCGAGTCGTGACGACGAGATCAGGCATGCGAGGATGACCGCGAAGGCTGCAAGGCGACGCGGCGGACATCCGGTGGCTCCCGTGATCGAGCCGGTCGCGAGGCGGACGATGCTCGAGATCGCGCTCGAGAACGCCGTCGAGGGCTGCGTGCGCGAGACGTACGGCGCGCTGGTCGCTCACCACCAGGCCCTGGCCGCGAGCGATTCGTCGATCGCAGCGATGATGCGGGGTATCGCGGAGGACGAGACCCGCCACGCCGGTCTTGCATGGGACGTCGCGGCCTGGCTGGAGCCTCAGCTCTCGGTCGAAGACCGCATGACGGTTGCGAGCGCCCGGGCAGAGGCGCTCGCGGATCTACGGTCGGCGCTTGGGCGCGAACCGGGGCGCGAGCTCGAAGACGTCGCCGGGATCCCCCCGGCGAATCGCGCGCTCGCGCTCCTCGATGCGCTCGAGGGGCGTTTCATGCAGCCGGCGCTCGCCGCGGTCGCGTGACCGGTCCGCGGCTCCGGGACGGACCTCGCTCTCATCGCGTCGTTCGCCAGCTTGATGTAAAGAACGCGTTCCTCCCTGCGAGCCCATGTCGAACGACCTCACCCTCAAGCAGACGACCGCGAGCGGCCTCCTCCTTCCTGCGAAGTTCACGCAGGTGCTTGCGCTGCGCGCGAAGGTCCATGCGGGCGCCACCGAGCCTCGAGGCACGATGCACGGGCAAGAGCTACGGCTCACGCTCGGGCTTTCGCCGAGTGACGCCGCCTCCGCCGCGTTCCTGCTCGACTTCGCCGGGCAAGGCCTGCGCGTGACGGGAAGGGCCCATGGGCCGAGTGCTGCGTTGCTCACCTGGGCATTCCACGCCCTCGCCGCATCACTCAAGTGCACCTTGTTCGATGCGGACCTCGGACGCGACATCGAAGCGAGTCCGGCAGCGCATCGCGAAGCGGCTGTCGCGTATCTGGCCGACTACGAGGTGGAGGTCGAGGCGACGCGACGGAAGCAGGGCGACGACGACGGAAGGGCCTTCCTCGCATGGCTCGTGCGTGAGGAGCACATCGCGCTCGCCACGGGCGGCGGCGCGCTCGGTGCCGAGCTCCCGATGCAGGACGCGGGCGCCCTCTATGAGATGCTCCTCGAGAGCGACGAGGTCGACGATGTCTTCGTCAGCGAGCGAGAGCTCACCTCGCTCCTCGCGCGCTACAACGCGCGCACGACCGCGACCGGATGAGCGGCTCCTCACCCGGGCTCTGCCCGGGCGCATAGCCGCCCCTGCGGGCGTCGGCTTTGACGCGATCGAGCGCGCTCTACTGGATGCAGCTGCCCGTGCTCGAGTCGTAGCGGAGCCCGGGGTTGCAGATGCGGTTGCCGCTGATGTTGTTCGGGCTGTCGACGCAATAGGTCTGTCCGCTTGCTCCGCACGTCACGCACTTTTGCGTGGTCGCGTCCCATCGCGTGCCGCCATCGCACTTCCAGTTGCCGCTGATGTTGTTCGGGCTGTCGACGCAATAGGTCTGTCCGCTTGCTCCG
>ERZ778022.4001-NODE-4001-length-13179-cov-3.850960_pt1 | contig 13179 bp, 11 predicted proteins | sample MGYA00375752_ERZ778022 | MGnify/ENA primary metagenome ERZ778022 (study PRJEB29350, sample SAMN05389826) | bioreactor metagenome | isolation source: Thiocyanate bioreactor | place: South Africa: University of Cape Town | collected 2014-04-04 ... | reverse complement strand
ACCAGCCGTCCTGCGCTTCCAGGCTGGCGGCGAGCTCACCGATCACGCGATAGCAATCGAGCACCCCGGCGACCGAGCTGTTCGGCTCGCGCCCCTCGCGGATCGCGGCGATGAACTCGCGGTCCTGCAGCTCGATGCCGTTGTTGGAGACGGTGGTGCCCGAAAGGTCGATCGGGTCTTCATTGCCGGTCACCAGATCGTCATAGCGCGCGATATAGGTCGCGGTGTCGCCGATATAGCGGAAGAAGGTGCCCAGCGGCCCGTCATTGTTGAACGACAGCGCCAGGGTGAGGATCTGGCCCGCCTCGGTCTTGAGCTGGATCGACATGTCCATCGCGATGCCCAGCTCGGGATGGCGGGGCCCCTGGATGGCGTTGGCGGTGACCACCTTCGATCCGGTCATGTACTGGAAGATGTCGATCGAATGGGCCGAATGGTGCCACAGCAGGTGGTCGGTCCAGCTGCGCGGCTCGCCCTTGGCGTTCATGTTCTTGCGGCGGAAGAAGAAGGTTTCGATATCCATCGCCTGGATGTTGAACTTGCCCGCATCGATCTGCCGCTTCACATATTGGTGGCTGGGGTTGAAGCGGCGGGTATGGCCCGCCATGCAGACCAGGCCCGTTTCCTTCTGCTTGGCCGCCACGGCCTGCGCGCCGGCCCAGCTGTCGGCCAGCGGAATCTCGACCTGCACGTGCTTGCCCGCCTCCATGCAGGCGATCGCCTGTTCGGCGTGCATCTGGGTGGGGGTGCACAGGATCACCGCATCCACATCGTCCAGCGCCAGCGCTTCGGAAAGCTCGGTGCCGGAATGCTTCGCGCCGTATTTGGCGGCGACTTCGGCCGCCTGCTCGGCACGGCGGCTGATGACGGAGGCGATTTCCACCCCGTCGATGTTCTTGAGGCCGTCGAGATGCTTTTCGCCGAAGGCGCCTGCGCCGATGAGTGCGATGCGCATGAGGTGTCTCCTCTCACGTTCTTCCGCCCGGGGATCGCGGGCGGGAATGGATGGGCGTCCGCGCGGGGCGGACGTGCTTGTGCGGGAACGGGCTGCGGCCCGCACCCGGCCCCTGCCGCATGCGGCAGGGGAAACGGGCGGTCAGGCGCCGCTCATGATCACGCGCTGCGAAGGCGGCTGCGCGCCGATGCCTTCCGGCTGCAGGATGAGCGCCCCCAGGGCGGTGTTCGATGCGGGTATGTGGTAGAAGCGGAACAGCTCCTCCACATTGTCGCCCAGCGCGCCGCGCATGATCAGCCACATCACCAGCTCGATGCCTTCCGAGCCGGATTCGCGCAGATATTCGATATGCGGCATCTTCCGCAGGCGTTCCGGGTCCTTGATCAGGTCGTCGATGAAGGCGAGGTCGAAGTCCTTGTTGATCAGCCCCGCGCGCGGGCCCTGGAGCTGGTGGCTCATCCCGCCGGTGCCCCAGACCTGCACGTTGAGGTCTTCGGGGAAGCTCTCCACCGCGGCGCGGATCGATTCGCCCAGCATCCAGCAGCGATTGCCCGAAGGCGGCGGATAGGTGACGACGTTGACCGGCATCGGGATCACCCTGCACGGCCAGGCTTCCGGCTCGCCGAAGATCATCGAAAGCGGCACGGTGCAGCCGTGATCCACCTTCATGTCGTTCATGATGCACATGTCGAAATCGTCGAGGATCAGGCACTGGGCGATGTGCCAGGCCAGGTCCGGATGGCCGATCACGTCGGGCACCGGGCGCGGCCCCCAGCCTTCGTCGGCCGGCTCGAAACGCTCGGCGCAGCCGATCGCGAAGGTCGGGATGATGTTCATGTCGAACGCGGTCGCGTGGTCGTTATAGACCAGCACCACCACGTCGGGCATGTTGCCGGGCTGCTGGATCCATTCCTTGATCGGCTCATAGCCCCGGAAGACGGGGCCCCAGTAATCGTCGCCGGTCTTGCCGGTCTGGATCGCGGCGCCCAGCGCCGGAATGTGGCTGGACGTGATGCCTGCGGTAATGCGGGCCATGGTCAGTAACCTCCCTTGAGCGAACGGACGCCCTTGGGCGAACGGCCGCCCTTCAGCATCATCTCGGCATATTGTTCCTGCGTCATTCCGGTCATCGAACCGGCGGCGAACTGGAAGCTCTTCCTGTCGGTGGAGAACAGCTTGGACAGGAAATAGATGTTCCCGCCCTCGTCGATCATCGCGTTGTAGTCGCGATTCAGCACCGCCTGCTTCGCGGCGTCGCTCAGCTGCCATTCGTCGAGATAGGCCTTCTCGTCGGCGAGGAACCGCTTGCGGTTCTCCTCCTTCATCAGGCTCATCGCGAACTGGTTCAGCCAGTATCCCTTGCGGGCGCGCTGCGCGGTGAAGACGCGCGTGCCCGGGATATCGTCGAACTCGGCGAGATAGGCGTGGATGTCGATCCGCTCTTTCTTGTCGCTCATTGTCTTTTCCATTCCGCGCCCCCGGAGGGCGCCTTTCAATAAAATACGGCTTCCTACAGCCCGCGTTCCTTCAACAGCGCGTCCAGCCGGGGGAAGACCCGGCGGGCATTGCCTTCGAAGATCGCGTGGCGTTCTTCATCGGTGATGTCCAGCGCGTCGACATAGCGCTTGGTGTCGTCGAAATAATGGCCGGTGGTCGGGTCGATCCCGCGCACGGCGCCCACCATCTCGCTGCCGAACAGGATGTTCTTGTTCTCGATCACGTCGGCCAGCAGGTCGATCCCCGGCTGGTGATAGACGCAGGTGTCGAAGAACACGTTGTTCATCAGATGCGTGTCCAGGCTGGGCTGCTTCAGCATGTCCGCCAGCCCGCGATAGCGGCCCCAGTGATAAGGCACCGCCCCGCCGCCATGGGGGGTGATGAAGCGCAAGGGGGGGAAGTCCGCGAACATATTGCACTGCAGCAGCTGCATGAAGGCCACCGTGTCGGCCGCGATGTAATACCCGCCGGTGGCGTGCATCGCCGGGTTGCAGCTGCCGGAAACGTGGATCATCGCCGGCACGTCCAGCTCCACCATCTTCTCGTAGAAGGGATACCAGTACCGGTCGGTCAGCGGCGGATGCTTGAAATAGCCGCCGCCCGGATCGGGATTGAGGTTGCAGCCGATGAAGCCCAGCTCGGTCACGCAGCGTTCCAGCTCCGCAATCGAATTGGCCATGTCCGCCTTCGGGCTCTGCGGCAGCATGCACACGCCCACGAAGGTTTCGGGGAACAGGTCCACCACCCGCGCGATCAGGTTGTTGCAGCGCAAGGCCCATTCCTTGGCGACTCCTTCATCACCCACATGCGGCGCCATCGCGCTCGCCCTGGGCGAAAAGATAGTCAGGTCCGCGCCGCGTTCCTTGATCAGGCGCAATTGGTTCTGCTCGATCGTCTCGCGGATCTCGTCGTCGGAAATTTCGGGATAGGGCGGGGCTGCCTTGCCCTCCTTGTAGGCAGCCTTCTGTTCCTCGCGCCAGGCGTCGTGCCCCTTGGGGAGCACCGTATAGTGGCCGTGGCAGTCGATAATCAGCGTCATGTCGCCCTGTTTCCTTTTCAGTTCTGAATCCCGGCGGCCTGCCGCTGGCGGGCCACCGTGCCGCGAGTCATAACGGGTTCGATGCCGAGGTCGAGGAGGGTCTTGGCCGATTCCTCCATCTCGGCGGCGCGGCGCAGCCCGTGCGTCTCCATCCGCTCGCGGTTGTAGGCGATCCTTTCGGCCCAGCCCTGCCGCTTCTCGCTGGCGTCGAGCGAAGCCATCACCTCGTCGAACACGCCGGCCTTCTCCGCCGCGGCGGCGCATTCCCAGGTCAGCGCCTCCAGGCCCTTCACCATCACCGATCGGATCATCTTGATCGCGCTGGCGCGCCCGATCTCGTCGCCCACGATCCGCGTGTTGGCAAAGCCGAGCCCGTTGAGGCACGCCATCGCCCGTCCGGCCGCGGGGCCGGACAGCAGCAGCGGCACGCCCAGCCTGGCCGGATCCACCGGCGCCATCACCGCAACATCGACATACAGCCCGCCGGCCTCTTCCACCGCCTTCGCCGCCGCGCGCTTGGTGTCGGGGGAAACCGAGTTCATGTCGCACCAGATCGCGCCGGGGGTGAGCAACCGCGCATGATCCTGCGCTACGGCCAGGGCGGATTCGGCCGTCACCAGCGACAGGGCCAGCGCCGCGCCGGCAAGGGCCTCCTGCGCCGAAGCGCAAGGTTCGACGCCCGCCTCCTCCATCGCCGCGCGGCGTTCGGGCGCGATGTCGAAAGCGCGCGCGGCATGCTCCCAGCCGCCCGCGCGGGCGAAGGTCGATCCGGCTTCGCCGAAGCCGATCAGCGCGATGGAAGGCAGGTGCTCTGGCATGATTCGGGCTGCTCGATCCTCTCGGCTCTCGATTTACTGAATGTATGTGTTACTTACAAGTTTTCGAGAGGGGTTGCCGGCTCCGGAACGTGCTGCCGATCTTGTCATTGCGAGGAGCCGCAAGGCTCCGCGGCAATCCAGGGCGGTTGCATCCGGCCCTGGATTGCCGCGGGGCTTCGCCCCTCGCAATGACGAAGGGCGGGCTTGACGCGGGGCCGCCACCGGATGCAAGCGCCAGCACAGTCTTTTCATTCGGGAGAGTTGAGCCATGGCCGGAGTCGTCGTCCAGAATATCGAACGCGCCAGCCGCGAGGTGGTGGATGGCCTCGGCGCCTGCGGCGTCGCCACGGTGCACGAGGCGCAGGGGCGCATCGGCCTGCTCGCCTCCTACATGCGGCCGATCTATGCCGGCGCGCGGGTGGGGGCCAGCGCGGTGACGATCAGCGTGCCGCCGGGCGACAACTACATGGTCCACGCCGCGATCGAGCAGTGCCACGATGGCGACATACTGGTGATAGCGCCCACCTCCCCATGCGAGGACGGCTATTTCGGCGACCTGCTGGCCACCTCGGCGCTGGCGCGCGGCTGCCGCGGGCTGATCATCGACGCCGGCATCCGCGACGTGCGCGCCCTCACCCAGATGGGGTTCCCCGTCTGGTCCAAGCGGGTCTTCGCGCAGGGGACGATCAAGGCCTCGCTCGGCAGCGTGAACGTGCCGGTGGTCTGCGCCAACGCGGTGATCAATCCGGGCGACGTGATCGTGGCGGATGACGATGGCGTGTGCGTGGTGAAGCGCGAGGATGCCGCCGAAGTGCTCAAGAAGGCGCAGGCGCGCGAAGCGAACGAGGAAGACAAACGCCAGCGCCTCGCCGCGGGCGAACTGGGCCTCGACATGTACGGCTTCCGCCAGAAGCTGACCGACATGGGGCTGAAGTGGATCTGAAGATGGCTTCCGCACCGGTCATGTGGATGCGCGGGGGGACGTCGAAGGGCGGCTATTTCCTCGCATCCGACCTGCCCGTCGATACGGGCGAGCGCGACGCCTTCCTGCTGGGTGTGATGGGATCGCCCGATCCGCGCCAGATCGACGGGATGGGCGGTGCCGATCCGCTGACCAGCAAGGTCGCGGTCGTCCGCAAGAGCGAGCGCGAAGGGATCGACGTCGATTACCTGTTCCTGCAGGTGTTCGTCGACCAGGCGATCGTCACCGATGCGCAGAATTGCGGCAACATTCTCGCCGGCGTCGGCCCCTTCGCGATCGAACGCGGGCTGGTGGCTGCCACGGGCGACGAGACGCAGGTGGCGATCTTCATGGAGAACACCGGCCAGGTCGCCGTTGCCACGATCCAGACGCCGGGCGGGGTTCCCACTTATGCGGGCGAGGCGCGGATCGACGGGGTGCCCGGTACCCATGCGCCCGTGCCGCTCGAATTCCGCGAGACGGCGGGCTCCTCCTGCGGGGCGCTGCTGCCCACCGGCAACGTGGCGGACGAGATCGAAGGCGTGCGCTGCACCCTGATCGACAACGGCATGCCCTGCATCGTGATGAAGGCCGAGGATTTGGGCGCCACCGGCTACGAAACCCGCGAGGAGCTGGAAGGTCACAGTTTTGCGGCGATACGTGCGAAGATAGAGAAGATCCGCCTCGCCGCCGGCCCGCTGATGAACCTGGGCGACGTGAAGGAAAAGAGCGTCCCCAAGATGTTCCTGGTCGCTCCGCCGCGTGCGGGCGGCGCAATCTGCACCCGCAGCTTCATCCCGCATCGCGCCCACGCCACGATCGGCGTGCTCGCCGCCGTCAGCGTGGCCACCGCCAGCCTGCTCGAAGGCTCGCCCGCGAACGAGGTTGCCGAGATTCCCGCCGGAAACCGCAAGACCCTGTCGGTCGAGCATCCCACCGGCGAGATGAGCTGCGTGCTGGAAGTGGACGATGCGGGCGCAGTCGTCAGTTCCGCCCTGCTGCGCACCGCCCGCAAGCTGATGGACGGGGTGGTGTTCGCTTAGCCTGGTGTCGGGAATGGAAAGAAGTCCGCCCGTCCCGAGCCTGTCGAAGGACGCGCATCAATGGAAGAGACAATGACGGATCGTATCGTTTCCTGGCACGCCAGCCCTTCGAAGCCGAAATTCACGCCGCCGCCCGGTGCGGTGGATGCGCATTGCCACGTGTTCGGCCCGATGGCGCAGTTCCCCTTCAGCCCCAAGGCGAAATACCTGCCCGAAGATGCGGGCCCGGACAAATTGTTCGCCCTGCGCGACATGCTGGGCTTCACCCGCAACGTCATCGTGCAGGCGAGCTGCCACGGCACCGACAATGCGGCGACGCTGAACGCCATCGCCGTAGCGGGGGTGGATGCCGAAGGGGTGCCGCTGGCGCGCGGTGTTGCGGTGGTGGACCCGGCGATCTCGGAAGCGGAGCTGGCGGCGCTCCACGAAGGGGGCATGCGCGGCATCCGCTTCAACTTCCTCAAGCGGCTGGTGGACGACGCACCGAAGGACAAGTTCCTCGACGTGTCGAAGCGCTTGCCCGCCGGCTGGCACGTGGTGATCTATTTCGAGGCCGACATCCTGGAAGAACTGCGCCCGTTCATGGACGCGATCCCGGTGCCGATCGTGATCGACCACATGGGCCGCCCGGATGTGACGCAGGGTCCGGACGGGGCGGACATGAAAGCATTCCGCGCCTTGCTCAACGGCCGCGCGGACATCCATTTCAAGCCAACCTGCCCCGACCGGCTCGACCCCACCGGCGATCCGTGGGACAGCTTCGCCGAAGCCATCGCGCCGCTGGTGGCAGATTATCCCGATCGCTGCATCTGGGGCACGGACTGGCCGCACCCCACGATGGAGAACCACATCGCCGACGATGGGCACATCGTGGACATGATCCCGCGCATCGCGCCGACGGCCGAACTCCAGCGCAAGCTGCTGATCGACAATCCGCTGCGGCTCTACTGGGCGGATTGAGGCGCCTGCCTAAAGCGGGTTGCCGTCGCGGTCGCGGTAGATTTCGCGGCGGCCGACATGGTTGGCGGGGCCGACCAGCCCTTCGCCTTCCATCCGTTCGATCCACTTGGCGGCGGTATTGTAGCCCACGCCCATCTGGCGCTGGAGCCAGCTTCCCGAAGCCTTCTGGTTCTCGATCACGATCTGGCAGGCCTGGCGATATTTGCGCTCTTCCGGATTGTCGGAGGCGGTCAGGTCGTCCTCGAAGCCGAAGCCGCTGTCTTCCGTTTCCTCGGTCACGGCGTCGATATAATCGGGCTTGCCCTGCTTGCGCCAATGTTCGGCCACGGCCTCCACTTCCTCGTCGCTCACGAAGGGGCCGTGGACGCGGGTCAGGGCGCCGCTGGAAGGCTTGAACAGCATGTCGCCCTTGCCCAGCAATTGTTCCGCGCCCTGTTCGCCCAGGATGGTGCGGCTGTCGATGCGGCTGGTGACGTTGAAGCTGATGCGAGTGGGCAGGTTCGCCTTGATGACGCCGGTGATGACGTCCACCGAAGGACGCTGCGTCGCCATGATCAGGTGGATGCCCGCCGCGCGGCTCTTTTGCGAGAGCCGCTGGATGAGCACTTCGATTTCCTTGCCGACCGTGACCATGAGGTCCGCCAGCTCGTCCACGATCAGCACGATCATGGGCAGGGTTTCGTAATCGAGCTGCTCCTCCTCGAACAGTTCCTCGCCCGTGTCGGGATCGAAGCCGATCTGCACCCGGCGGCCCAGCGGCTTGCCCTTGGCCGCGGCGGTGCGCACGCGCTCGTTGAAGCCTGTCAGGTTTCGCGCGCCGATGCTGCTCATCATGCGATAGCGCCGCTCCATCTCCTCCACCGCCCATTTGAGCGCGCGGACGGACTTGTGCGGCTCGGTCACCACGGGCGAGAGCAGGTGGGGGATATCGTCGTAGCTCTTGAGCTCCAGCACCTTGGGATCGATCAGGATCAGGCGGCATTCGCGCGGGGTGAAGCGATAGAGCAGCGAAAGCAGGATGCAGTTCAGCCCCACCGACTTGCCCGAGCCGGTGGTGCCGGCCACCAGCAGGTGCGGCATGGCGGCAAGGTCGGCCACGATCGGCTCGCCCGCGATGTCCTTGCCCAGGATGATCGGCAGGCCGCCCTTGTGCGCGGCATAGGCTTCGGACGCGGCACGCTCCTTCAGCGCTACGGTCTGCCGGTCGGCATTGGGCAGCTCGATGCCCATCACCGTCTTGCCCGGAATGGCGGAGACGCGCGCGCTGATCGCGCTCATGTTGCGGGCGATATCCTCCGCCAGCCCGATCACCCGGCTGGCCTTCACCCCCGGCGCGGGCTCCAGCTCGTACATGGTGACCACCGGGCCGGTGCGTACGGCGGTGATCTCTCCCTTGACGTTGAAATCGTCGAGCACGTTTTCCAGCAGGCGGGCATTGCGCTCCAGCGCCAGCTTGTCGAGCTTGGGCGCGGAGGAAGGCGGCGGGTCGGCCAGCAGGTCGAGGCTGGGCAGCTCATATTCGTCGAACAGGTCCTTCTGGCGCGAGGTGCCGGTGAGCTTCGCCGGCTTGGGCGGCCTGGTGGGATCGGTGATCTCGGGCGGGCGCCGGGCGGGATTTTCGGCGGCGGGCGCCGGGCGGGGCTCGGCCTTCGCCTTCTCGCGCTTCGGCACGAAGGGCAGAGACGCGCCGCCGGGCAATGTGGGCGCGCGCTTGAGCAGGTTGGGCAGAGTGAGCAGTTGCGCCCAGTCGATCGCGAAGACGCGGCCCACCAGCACCGCCGCGCCCGCCAGGCAGGCCAGCGCGAGGGCAAGGATGGTCCAGCCTTGCTCGGCTTCGGGCAGGCGCCCGGCCAGCGCCTCAATCGCGCCCTTGCCCAACAGGCCGGTGACGCCGCCCAGCGACGCCGGAAGACTGCCGCCGGGCGCGGTGAAGCTCAGCGATAGCACCGTGGAAAGCAGCCCCATGGCGAAGATCAGCACGCCCACCGTGCGCCACCAGCGCATGCCGTGCGGCGTTTCCTCCTCTTCCGCGTCGCGCCACAGCTTGCGCGCAAAGGCATAGAGCAAGGGCAGGAACAGCACGGAGACCAGCCCGAAGACCAGCAGGGCCATGTCGGCCGTCCAGGCGCCGGCCGGGCCCATCCAGTTGGCGATTTCCTCGCCCGCCGAAGTGGAGGCGGACGGATCGGTCTGGCGATAGCTGACCAGTGCAAGGGCGAGGAACAGCATTGCCGCGAACAGCAGCGCCGCGCCGCCGAGCTGCAGCGCGCGGCGCAGCGACCGCCGGAATGCGGCGCGCCAGTCCGCCGGGGGCGCTTTCCCGATTGCGCGACTTGCCATGACCTGTCCCCTGATCCGCTGGGGGCGCAGAATCGCAGAGTCGGGACTCGCGGTCAAGAATCGGGATGCGGATAGCCGGTCGAAAGGCCGTCCACGGCGGCCCAGCGACGCCAATCGAGCCGCTTGGCAAGGGCATGGTCCATGCCGCCGAGGGCGATTACCGGCATTGCCGCATGTGCCGCCAACAGGCGGAAGCGCAGCGGGCCGAGGGTGCGGGCGCCGGGATGGGAGCGAGTGGGGAACACCGGCGAGAGCAGCACCGCGTCGGCCCCCAGCCGGTTCGCATCCCCGATTTCCCGCAAGGAATGAGCCGTGGCGAAGCGCAGCAATCCGGCGCGGCGCGGGAAGAGCGCGCGCGCGGCGCCGTATATCCCGTCGGCTCCCCATTCGAGCGCGGTCATTGCGCTGTCGGCAAGGATGACCAGATGGCCGTGCTTTCGCGCCAGCCGCCGGAGCTCCAGAAAACGCCGCATCCGCGCCTCGGGCGGGAGGTGGTAATGGCGATAGATGAAGCCGATCGGCCCGTGCGGGGTGGTGAGGGCGGTTTCCAGCACCCGATCGTTGCGCTCGTCACTGACGAGCCAAAGTTTAGGCCCGAGTTCAGGCAGGGTCTGGCGCGGCCTCATTCCCGCGCTATAGGCGCGCCATGGATAGTGCAGCAACTCCGCTGGAAGACGTCACGGCGCGGATCGTCCATGCCGCGTCCATCGCGGGCCGCAAGGCAGACGAGATTGCCCTGGTTGCCGTCAGCAAGACTCATCCGGCCGAACGGATCGTGCCGCTGATCGAGCAGGGCCAGCGCGTCTTCGGCGAGAACCGGGTGCAGGAAGCGCAGGACAAATGGCCGGCGCTAAAAGCGCGATGGCCCGATATCGAGCTGCATCTGGTAGGCCAGCTTCAGTCCAACAAGGCGGAAGATGCGGTCGCCCTGTTCGACTGCATCCATTCGCTCGACCGGCCGAGCCTCGTTTCCGCGCTGGCGAAGGCGATGGACAAGGCCGGGCGGCAGGTGCCGTGCTTCGTCCAGGTCAACATCGGCGCGGAGGAGCAGAAGGGCGGCTGCGCGATCGCCGGCCTGCCCGCCTTGCTGGCCGAGGCGCACGCGGCCGGGCTGCCGGTGATTGGCCTGATGTGCGTGCCGCCTTTCGACATCGAGCCCGCGCCCTTCTTCGCCCTGCTGGCCAAGCTTGCGGCGGATAATGGCCTGGACAAGCTCAGCATGGGCATGAGCGGCGATTTCGAAATCGCGATCATGCTGGGCGCGACGCATGTGCGGGTGGGTAGCGCGCTGTTCGGGGAGCGGGAATAGCCGGCTTCAAACCGCCAGCGGCGCTTCCCCTGCGGAACTGGGGGGAGGCTTTCGCGATGTCAGCGAGCATCCGGCGCTGGCGGAAATCATCAGGACGACTGCGAGCCACTGCATGGGCAGGAGGCGTTCGCCGAGGACGAGGAAGGCCGCCAGCGCCGCCAGCGCGTGCGCACTGCTGGTGATCACGCCGAACAGCCTGCCGCTCAATTTCTCCATCGCCTTCATTTCGAGCATGTAGGGGATTGCGCTCGACAGCAGCGCGACCACCAGCCCCAGCGCCAGGACCGGCGGGAGCACGATCTTGGATCCCGCCGCGGCCACGCCGACGGGAAGGGTGATCAGCGAAGCCACCGTCATCCCCAGTGCCACGGCTGTCGCCGCCCCTGCCTGCGACGCCCGCTTCCCGAACACGATGTAAAGCGCCCAGCATAGCGCGGCGCCAGCGGCGAAGGCGATGCCCACCGGATCGAGCGGAGCGTCCGCGCCGGGCCAGGGCACCAGCAGCATCAGGCTGCCTATGGCGAGAGCGGCCCAGAGGAAATCCCGGGTCGACCGGGAGGTCAGCAAGACCACGGCCAGCGGGCCGGCGATCTCGATGGCGATGGCCAGCCCGATCGGTATCCGTTCGAACGCCCAATAGATCTGCAGGTTCATGCCCCCGATGGCCAGCCCGTAAAGGCCGATCCAAGCGGCTCGCGGCCACGACAATGCCTGCCTCCAGGGCCGCGCCATCAGCAGCAGGATCAAGGCGGCGATCGCCGTGCGAAGCGCGGCGACGCCTTCCGGCCCGACGACCGGAAACAGGCTTTTCCCCAGCGCCGCCCCGACATTTATCGAGAACTGGGCCGCGACTATGGTCAGTCCGGCGGTGGCGATCTGCTGCTTGTCCATCGAAATGCGATGCCCGAGGTCGCCTGGCGCTTCAACACGCTTGCGGGCTCAGGCCACCACCTTCTCCGCCACCGGCGCTTCCTCGCCGGCGGCTTTGAGCAGGCGTTCCTCGATCGCCTTGAGGCGGGTCTGCGAGGTGATCTTTCCGCCCAGCAGGTCGGTGACGTAGAAAGTGTCCGCCGCACGCTCGCCGTAATTGGTGATGTGGGCGGAATTCACCATCAGCTGGCTCTCGAACAGCGCGCGGGCCAGCCGGTTGAGCAAGGCGGGCCGGTCGCGCGCGTTGACCTCGATCACGGTGAAGCGGCCTGAAGCCTTGTTGTCGAAATAGACCTGCGGGCGCACTTCGAAAGTGGCGGCGCGGGCATGGGTGAGCGGCCGCTTGGCGAGCTGGGGCACCAGCTCGATCCGGTTGGCCAGCGCATCCTCGATATTCTGCTTGAGCCGGTCGAGCTGAGACTCCTCGCGGAACGGGCGGCCGAGCGGGTCCTGCACTAGGAAATTGTCCAGCGCCTTGCCGACGCGGGTGGTGTGGATGCGCGCGTCGATGATGTTGCCGCCCGCCAGGTGGATCGCGCCCGCGATGCGATAGAACAGGCCGGGGTGGTCGTCCCCGATCACCGTCACCAGCGTCGCCCCGCGCGCGGCGTAATATTCGCACTGGATCGAGAGCCGGTCCTGCTTGATCTTCGCCGCCGAATATTGCGTCAGGTTGAGCGCGATGATGTCTTCCGGCTCCGCGATCCAGTAGGAATCGTCGAACCGGTCGTCGAGCTCGTCCATCACATGGGCCTCGGCGCCGAGCAACGCGGCAACGGCCTTCCTGCGCTCCTCCACCTGTTCCTTGCGGCCGGTGCTCTTGTGGCCCAGCCGCAGCGCTTCCTCCGAAGCGATGTAGAGCTGGGCGAGCAGCTGGCGCTTCCAGCTGTTCCAGATGCCGGGGCCGACCGCGCGGATATCGACGATGGTCAGCAGCATCAGCAGCCGCAGCCGCTCCACATTCTGCACTTCGGCGATGAAATCGGCGATTGCCTTGGGGTCTGAAAGGTCGCGCTTGAAGGCGGTCGCGCTCATCAGCAGGTGCCAGCGCACCAGCCAGCTGACCAGCTCGGTCTCGCTTTCCGACAGGCCCAGGCGCGGGCACAGCTTCAGTGCCACTTCGGCGCCCAGCACCGAATGGTCCCCGCCGCGCCCCTTGGCGATGTCGTGCAGCAGCACCGAGACATACAGCGCGTTGCGATGGGTGAGCTGCGGCAGGATTTCCGTCGACAGCGGATGGTCGCGCGAAAGCTCCCCGCGTTCGATCCGGGAAAGCAGGCCGATCGCGCGAATGGTGTGCTCATCCACCGTATAATGGTGATACATG
>ERZ778022.3996-NODE-3996-length-13192-cov-4.743168_pt1 | contig 13192 bp, 11 predicted proteins | sample MGYA00375752_ERZ778022 | MGnify/ENA primary metagenome ERZ778022 (study PRJEB29350, sample SAMN05389826) | bioreactor metagenome | isolation source: Thiocyanate bioreactor | place: South Africa: University of Cape Town | collected 2014-04-04 ... | reverse complement strand
GAACTGATCGTCGAGGCCTTGCGGGAGGTGCAGCTGGATGAAAGCTATGTCCACCGCTATCCCGGCCAGCTTTCGGGCGGCGAGCGCCAGCGGGTCGCCATCGCGCGCGGCCTCGTGGCGCAGCCGAAACTGCTGCTCTGCGACGAGATCCTGTCGGCGCTGGACGTCTCTGTCCAGGCCAAGGTGATCGACGTGCTGCTGGATCTGAAGAAGCAGGGCGAGATCGCCATGCTGTTCATCAGCCACGACCTTTCGGTGGTGCGCGCGATCTCCGACCGGGTCGTCGTCCTCTACAAGGGGACGATCATGGAAGAGGGGCCGACCGACGCCATCTACCAGCCGCCCTATCATCCCTATACCCATATGCTGCTGAACGCGGTGCCCGAGCCGGGGCGGGTATCGGCCGAGGGCGAGCCCGCCGGCGAACCGCCGCGCCTCGATCCCGCCGGCTGCGTCTTTGCCAATCGCTGCCTGTGGAAGAAAGGTACGGTCTGCGACAGCGCCGTGCCGCCCATGCGCCAGGCCGGCGACCTGCGCATTCGCTGTCACCACGATCTCGCCACCCTGTCGGAACTGGCGACATGGCAGAACGGCGAACGCCAGGCCGGGGCGCGCTGAACGGGCGCGGCCCTCCAGAGTATTTCCAGCCACGAAAAGAAGAGCAAAAACAAACGCCCGGATCGCTCCGGGCGTTTGTTCTGCTCGATATGCAAGGCTAAGGCTAAAGCGCCGGCCAGGGCCGGGTGACGTCGCGGCCATCCTTGAAGACCGCGCGGATGCCGCCTTCGCGGCGCAGCACATAGATATCGTCGAGCGGATTGCCGTTGACCAGGACGACATCGGCGATGGCGCCCTCCTGCAGCCTGCCGCTGACATCCTCGCGCCCGAGTGCCGCCGCCGCGCCGATGGTGGCCGTTTCCAGCGCCGCCTGCGGCGACAGGCCGGTTTCCACGTAGAGCTCGATTTCGCGTGCATGCTGCCCGAAGGGGCAGAGATTGCCGGAGGAATCCGTGCCCATGGCGATTTTGACACCGGCCTGCATGGCCTTGCGGATGTTGTCGCGGCGCTGGTCGCGGGCGATCTTCATCTTGGCGATGCCTTCCGGCCGCGCGCCGCTTTTCTCGCCATTGGCAATGGTGAAATCCGAGATCGACAGCGTCGGCACCAGCCAGGTGCCCTGCTTCAGCATGATCTCGATGCAGGCATCGTCGATGAACGAGCCATGCTCCACCGTATCCACCCCGGCGGCGAGCACGCGGCGAATGCCCTCGGTCGAATGCGCATGGGCGGCGACGCGCATGTCGTAGTCATGCGCCTCCGAGACGATGACCTTCATCTCGTCGACCGTGTAATTCGGCCAATGCACCTTGTCGCCGGCCGAAAGCGTGCCGGCGCTGGCCGTGAACTTGATGAAATCCGCCCCCAGCTTGCGTTGCAGGCGCACGACCTTGCGGCATTCCTCAATGCCGTCGGCGGTGTCGAGGGCTTGCCGGGGCCAGGCGGCGGGATAGAACAGGTCGCCACGCCCGCCGGTCATGGAAACGACCCAGGGCGCGACGCTGAGGCGTGGCCCGGGGATGAGCCCGCGATCGATCATGGCCGACAGCTCCACGTCGCCGCTATCGCGATGCCCCATGACGCGCAGCGTGGTGAAACCCGCCGCAAGGGCCTTGAGGCCGTTGCGCACCCCATGCAGCAGCTTTTCGGTGCCGGGAACGAGGGCGCGATAGGTGGCGTTGTCGACGACCTGGCGCATGTCGGAATTCGTCGTCAGATGCACATGGATGTCCGACAGGCCGGGAATGGCGGTCGCGCCGGCGCCGTCGACCACCCTGGCGCCCTCCGGCGCCTCGATCACGGAGGGGGGGGCGATCCGGGGGACCTTGCCCTTGCTCAGCAGGATCGACATGTCCGGCTGCACGCTCGGGCCATATCCGGGCCAGAGCGCGACATTCTTCAGGAGGATCTCGCTCATGCCGGCCTCACGCGGTCGCGGCAAGCGGCTCGGCAACCGGCGCCGCAGGTTTCTTGGCGAAATGCGGCATGACTTCCTCGGCGATGCACTGGATCGCCTCCATGGTTTCCTGCTGCGAGGGGCCGAAATTCATGTTCAGGCTGACGCAGTCGATGCCCAGCTCGGCGAAGGGACCGAGCCGGTCGACCATTTCCGCCGGCGGGCAGATCAGCAGGTTCTTCTCCAGCTCCTCGATGGTCTGCTTGCGGGGGAGCGAGCGGACCATGCCGGCATCGACGATGCCGGGGCCGGTGAAGACATTGTCGAAACGCGTGTAGTGATACTGCGCCTCGGCCAGTTTTTCGCGCTTGTGCGCTTCCGAGCGTGTGACGGTCGCGGAACGCGACAGCGTCAGCTTGAGCTTTTCGCCCGCCTTGCCGAGCTCCGCCTTGCCGCGCCGGAAGGCGTCGACCTGGGCGTGAAAATGCTTCCTGTCGCCGGAAAGCGGGGTGGTCAGGATGTTGAAGCCGCGCTTGGTGCAATGATAGATCGCCTCGGGCTGCAGCACGGCCATCATCATCGGCGGGCCGCCGGGTCGCATCGGGCGCGGCATGACGGTCAGCGCGTCGAACTTGTAGTATTTTCCGTCCCACGACACTTCCTCCCGCGACAACAGCGCCTGCAGCACCGCCAGCGACTCGTCGAAGCGCTCGCGGGTCTCGGCCATGGGAACGCCGAGACGCTCCATCTCGAAGGCATAGGCGCCGCGCCCGACGCCGAGGACCAGGCGGCCATTGGTGAAGATATCGGCGACGATGACCTCGCCGGCATAGGTGCGCATGTCGTGCAGCGGCAGGACGACGACGCCGGTGAGGATCTCGACATGCTTCGTATGGGCGGCGATCTTGACCGCCGCCGTCAGCGGCGCCGGCATCACGCCCAGTTCCAGAAGGTGATGCTCGGTCACCGAGACCGAGGCGTAACCCAGCCTGTCGGCCAGGATGGCCTGGTCGAGCATGTCGGTGTAGAGGCGTTGCGAACCGTAGGACTTGTCGTGATAGTCCATGGAGAAATGAAGATCGAAGTCCATGAGGCGTTCCTTTTTTCTGGCAATGGCGATCCGTTCCGCAGGCGCGGCGGCGCATGCGGTTGTTGTTGGTTCAAGGCTTGTGTCGATTGCGCCGCCTCAGGCGGCGGTCAGTTGCAGGCGGCGATAGGCGCCGTCGTGATAGGTCAGCGGCGGGCGCTCGGCGGTAAAGGCATGGGCGACCTGGCCGAAAAAGATGGTGTGGCTGCCGTGGACCACCGATTTCGCCAGCCGGCAGGCAAAGACGGTTGCGCCGCCGAGCCCGGCGGCCAGCCCCGGCATCTCGATCAGTTGCTGCCCTTCGAAGCGGTCGGGCCGCGCGGCGTCGAATTCGCCGGTGAAGGCGCGGGCGACGTCGCGGTTTTCCTCGGCAAGGACATTGACGGTGAAGACGCCGTTTGCCTCGACCTGTTCGCAGATGCGGCTGCCGGCGCGCAGGCAGACCAGCACCGTCGGCGGATCGGCCGAGACCGAGCTGAAGGCGCTGACCGTGGCGCCGTGGCGTCCGGCAGGCCCGTCCGTCGTCACCACCGTGACCGAGCAGGCGACATGCCGCATCGCCCGGATGAAGGCGTCGCGAGACGCATCCAATGCGCATTTTTCCATATTCGTTCCCCGTGACATCGTGCGGTTGATCGGGCGCAGGCGTGGGTGACGGAGCGCATCGTACGGGTCTGTCCGGGCTGTTGCGGAGACCGTGCCGACACCCCGTTCGCCTGCTGTCCATCGACTATGCCAAGCAGGGCATTGCTTGGAAAACGAAACTTTGTGGCGATTTAAATCAGTTTTTCCAATCGATAGGCCGCTTGCCGCAGCCGGGCGCGAGGGCGTGGACGAGGATTTGCGCGTGCTTGACGAATTTGGCGCCGGTCGCCGTCAGGTCGGCGTCCGGCCCGAAGCGTCGCAGCAGCGTCTGGCCGAGCACGTCCTCAGGACGTTTGCGCGCGTTGATCGGCAATGCCGGTGGCGGGCGAGGTCGTCAGTCCGCCGGCATGACGGCGTTGACCAGACGGATGCATCCGTCGAGGCCGTTGCGCATCGCGCCGTCGTCGTGGCGGCGCTCCCAGTCGAGCCAGAGGCCGTCGAGCGTCGCCATGATCGTGTCGGCGAGCAGCGTGACGTCCGCCGCGCGGCCCCGGCGCTCCTCGCGCACCTTTTCGAGGATCTCGATGAGGCTTGCCCGGTAGCGCTCATAGAGTTCGCGCTCGGTGAGCGCGATCTCCTCATGCGACAGGGCCGCCGACCACAGGTCGATGCGCACCCGCAGATAGTCGCGCTTGAGGAAGGCCGGGCTGAAGCCGGTGCCGAGAAAGGCCTTGAGTTGTTCGACCGGCGTTTTCGACGAACGGCTCAGATCCTGGAAGGTGGCGTCGAGGAGGATGCGCGAGGCATAGCGGTAGGTCTCGACCAGAACCTCGTTCATGTCCTTGAAGTGATAGGTGATATGGCCAAGGGAAATATGGGAATGTTCGGCGATCTTGCGGGCGGTGAGCCTGGCATAGCCGACCTCCTGCAGGCAGCGGAATGCCGCCTCGATGATCTCCGCGCGCCGATCCTGCGAGGAACGGAAGGTGCGGGGTTTCCTGGTGTCTTCCGTCACGCCGAATTCCCTTCGTCTGTCCGCCCCTATCTACAGGCCGCCCGGTCGGCGGCACAACCCTCACTCGCGCCGAGCCGGTGGCGTCCCGCCGCGCATGGGCGGCTGCCTGACTGGACAGCTCTCGGTCGAAGGGCCTATGATCGTCACCCCGATCAATGCGATGCTTCACACATGAATATGGCCAAACCATCTTTGCCGTCTGGCGGCAACGGGGGGGATAAAATCCATTCGAACCCGGTGCGGCTCGGTGCGCGCCTGAAACTTGCGCGGCAGACGCGGGGGCTCACGCTGAAGGCGCTGGCGCAGGCGGCCGAGTGTTCGGAAAGCCTGCTGTCCAAGATCGAGAACGGCAAGGCCTCGCCCTCGCTGCCGATGCTGCACCGGCTGGTGCAGGCGCTCGATTCCAATATCGGCTGGATGTTCGAGGAGACGGATGCCGACGAGGGCGTGGTGTTTCGCGCCGGCACGCGGCCGCTGATCGCGCTCGATCCGCTCAGGCGCGGCGAGGGCATCTCGCTGGAGCGCATCATTCCCTATTCGACCGGCCACCTGCTCCAGTGCAACATCCACCATATCGATGCCGGCGGGCAGAGCGCCGGGCCGATCCAGCATGTCGGCGAGGAGGTGGGGTATGTGCTCGTCGGCGAAATCGAACTGATGATCGGCGAAAAGATTTTTCGGCTTTCGGCCGGCGACAGTTTCGTCTTCAATTCGGAGCTTGCTCACTCGTACCGTAACGTCGGTGAAGAGCGCGCATCGATTTTTTGGGTGAATACGCCGCCAACCTTCTGATTTTTCGCCAAAAAAACACCCCTTTCCGCCTTTGCGAATGCAAATTCAAGTCTCTTGACAAGAATTCAAGTCACTTGAATAATGCTGCTCGTAAATTCCTGTCGCCACGAGCGGCATCGAACAAGGGGAACCTCAAAATGGGTCGGACACAATATCTTCTCGGCTGCGCAGCGGCCGTCGCCATGACGCTTTCCATGGGCGTTTCCAGCGCTTTCGCCGATACGTTCGCGCTCGTCACCATCAACCAGCAGGCGCTGTTCTTCAACCAGATCAATGACGGCGCCAATGCCGCCGCCAAGGCCGCAGGCGTCGATCTCGTGATCTTCAACGCCAACAACGTGCCCTCGGCACAGAACGACGCCATCGAAAACTACATCACCCAGAAGGTCGACGGCATCATTCTCGTCGCCATCGACGTCAACGGCGTGAAGCCGGCGATCACGGCTGCGAAAAACGCGGGCATTCCGGTCATCGCCATCGACGCGCAGATCCCGGAAGGCGACAACATCGCTTTCGTCGGCGTCGACAACACCGCAGCCGGCGGCGAGATCGGACAGTTCTTCTCCGATTACGTCAAGAGCGACATGGGCGGCACGGCCAAGGTCGGCGTCGTCGGCGCGCTCAATTCCTTCATCCAGAACCAGCGCCTCGACGGCTTCAAGGCGGCGGTGGAGAAGGGCGGCCAGAAGGTCGAATTCCTCAACACGGTCGACGGCCAGAACGTGCAGGACGTGGCGCTGTCCGCGGCTGAAAACCTGATGACCGCCAATCCCGACATGAATGCGCTCTACGCCACCGGCGAGCCGGCGCTGCTCGGCGCGGTCTCCGCCGTCGTCAGCCAGGGCCGTGGAGACTCGATCAAGGTCTTCGGCTGGGATCTGACGAAATCCGCCATCGACGGCATCGACCAGGGGTTCGTTACCGCCGTGATCCAGCAGGATCCGGCCGGCGAGGGCAAGGCGGCCGTGGAAGCGCTGGTGAAGGTGAAGAAGGGCGAGAAGATCGAGCCGATCATCAACGTGCCCGTCACCATCGTCACCAAGGCGAATGTCGATCAATATCGCGAGATGTTCAAGTAAGCCGAGCCCGCCGCCCGGTATGGGGATCCGGACCGGGCGGATCTTTCGCGAGAGGCCATCGAACATGACCGATACGCACGCCAGCCGCGTCCGCATGACCGGCATTTCCAAGCGCTACGGCGCTTTGCAATCGCTCGACAACGCCTCGCTCGACCTGAAACCCGGGGAAGTCCTCGGCCTGGTCGGCGATAACGGCGCGGGCAAATCCACCATCAGCAAGGTTTTGTCAGGCGCCGTCATCCCCGATACCGGCACCATCGAGATCGACGGCAGGCCGGTTGCCTTCACCTCGCCGGCGGATGCGCGCGCGGCGCGCATCGAGATGGTCTATCAAGACCTTGCGCTTTGCGACACCATCGACGTCGCCGGCAACCTCTTCCTCGGCCGCGAGCCGAAGCGGCGGCTGGCGGGCGTGCCGTTGCTCGACAAGAAGCTGATGCACGAGCGGGCGCGCGACATGCTCTCCAATCTCGGCATCGTCATTCCCGATACGCGCATGAAGGTGGAAAATCTCTCCGGCGGCCAGCGCCAGTCGATCGCCATCGGCCGCGCCGCCTCCTTCAATCCCTCCGTGCTGATCATGGACGAGCCGACGGCGGCGCTTGCCGTCGCCGAGGTGGAGGCGGTGCTGGAACTGATCCGCACGGTCTCGCAGCGCGGCGTCTCCGTCATCCTCATCACCCATCGCCTGCAGGATCTCTTCCTCGTCTGCGACCGCATCCAGGTGATGTATGAGGGGCGCAACGTCGCCGAGCGGCGCATCGAGGACACCAATATCGAGGATGTCGTCAATCTCATCGTCGGGCGCAAATTCTCCGCCCGCTCCGCAGGCCACAACCGGGAAAAGGGCGTCTGACCCATGAGTTCCGAACCCAACGCCTATTCCAGCCATCCGCCGCGCCTGCGCGAGGCGACGCTCATCGACAAGGTCATCGCCAATGGCGGCGTCATGTCGATCGCACTGTTCTTCATCGTCTGCTGCCTGTTCTTTTCGGTAACGACCAATGCCTTTCTCAGCGCGCCGAACCTGCTGAACGTCATCCGCCAGTCCGCGCCGCTGCTGATCGTCGCGGCCGCCATGACCTTCGTCATCACCACCGGCGGCATCGATCTTTCGGTCGGCTCCGTGCTGGCGCTGACGGCGACGTTGTCCGCCGCCGCCCTGCAGGCCGGTATCCCCTGGCCGCTCGCCATCGTGCTGATGCTGCTGCTCGGCGCCGCCGTCGGCGTCGTCCAGGGCTATTTCATCGCTTACGAGCGCATTCCCGCCTTCATCGTCACGCTGGCGGGGCTTTCCGTCATCCGCGGCTTCGCACTGCTGATCACCGGCGGCTATTCGATCCCCATCGAGCCGACGAGCCCCTTCGTGGCGATCGGTCGCGCCTGGGTGCTCGGCATTCCCGCCCCGGCGCTGATCGCCGTCGTCGTGCTGGTCATCGCCTATATCGCCTTCAACGAGACCCATTTCGGCCGCTACGTCACCGGCGTCGGGGCGAATGCCGAGGCGACGCGACGCGCGGGCGTCAACACACGCCGCGTCATCCTCTGGGTCTATGTGCTCTCGGGCACGGCCGCGGCCGCGGCCGGCGTCATTCTCGCCGCCCGCCTGGGTTCCGGCTCCTCCAATGCGGGCCAGGGGTTCGAGCTGGATGTGATCGCAGCCGTGGTGCTCGGCGGCACCAGCCTGTTCGGCGGACGCGGCTCGCTCGTCGGCACGATCCTCGGCGCACTCACCGTTGCGGTGCTGGCGAACGGGCTCATCCTGTCGCATCTCTCGCCCTTCTTCACGCCCATCGTCACCGGCTTCATCATCCTGATCGCGATCTGGCTGAATTTCCGCCTGTTCCGCGGCGGCGCGAAGGGACGCTGACCATGCTCGACGAACTCTTCGCCGACACGCCGAAGCCGCGCCACCCCATCGGCGTCACCTCCGGCACGGCCATGACTGTCACCGGCCCGGTTCCGGTCGCGGATCTCGGTGTGACGCTGATGCACGAGCATATTTTTCTGGATGGCGCGCGCAGCTGGATCTGCCCCTGCCATCCCGACGAAAAGGCGATCGCCGAGCAGAAGGTCTCGATCGAAATCATCGGCGAGTTGCGCATGAACCCCTACATGAACCGGGACAATGTCTCGCTCGACGACGGCGACCTGGCGCTCGGCGAACTCGGGCGGTTCCAGGCGCTGGGCGGCTGCACCGTGGTGGAGACGACGAATTTCGGCATCGGACGCGATGCCGCCGGCCTTGCCCGCATCGCCAGAATGTCGGGCCTGCGCATCATCATGGGCACCGGCTTCTATCTCGAACATACCCATCCCGACTGGCTGAAGGGCATGGATGTCGAGGCGGTGACGCAGTTCATCGTCGATGACGTCGGCGGCGGCGAAAGCCAGCCGGACATCATGGCCGGCATCATCGGCGAGATCGGCGTGAGCCGCAATTTCACCACCGAGGAGGAAAAATCCCTGCGCGCCTCCGCGCGGGCGGCGCGCATCACCGGCCTGCCGCTGTCCATCCATCTGCCCGGCTGGGAGCGTCTGGCGCATCGCGTGCTCGACGTGGTGGAGGAGGAAGGGGCGGATCCCGCCCATACCGTGCTCTGCCACATGAACCCGAGCCACAGCGATCTCGACTACCAGATGGCGCTCGCCAGACGCGGGGCTTTCCTGGAATACGACATGATCGGCATGGATTATTATTATGCCGACCAGGACGCCCAGTCGCCCTCCGACGAGGAGAACGCCCGCGCCATCGCCGCCCTTGTCGACAAGGGCTTTGGCGACAGGCTGCTGCTCTCGCAGGACGTCTTCCTGAAGATCATGCTCACCCGCTATGGCGGCTTCGGCTATGGCTATATCCTCAAGCACTTCCTGCCGCGGCTGAGACGCCACGGCGTCGAGCAGGCGGCCATCGACCACATGCTGATCGACAACCCGAAATCCGTCTTTTCCGCCGCGCGTTGAGCGCCGGCCAACCATTCAAGGAGCCATCATGACCAAGAAGAAAGTGCTGCTCGCCGGCGAATCCTGGGTATCGACCGCCACGCATATCAAGGGTTTCGACCAGTTCCCGACCGTCACCTATCACACCGGCGCCGACGAGTTGCTGAAGGCGCTGAAGGACAGCCCTTTCGACGTCACCTTCATGCCGGCGCATGAGGCGCAGAAGGAATTTCCGAACACGCTGGAGGGTCTGCAGGCCTATGACGCCATCGTGCTCTCGGATATCGGCGCCAACACGCTGCTGCTCCACCCCGACACCTGGATCCACTCCCGCCGCACCCCGAACCGGCTGAAGCTGCTGCGCGACTACGTCGCCAAGGGCGGCGCGCTGCTGATGTTCGGCGGCTATTATTCCTTCCAGGGCATCAATGGCGGCGCGCGCTTCCGCAACACGGCCGTCGAAGAGGTGCTGCCGGTCTCCTGCCTTTCGGTCGACGACCGCGTGGAAGTGCCGGAAGGTTTTACGCCGGTCGTTTCGGGCGATGCCTCGCATCCGATCCTCAAGGGTATCTCCGGCGAATTCCCCTATCTGCTCGGCTTCAACGAGGTGACGCTGAAGGACGGCGCAAACCAGCTCATGACCGTCTCCAGCGAATACGGCTCGCTGCCGCTGCTGGTCACCGGCACCTATGAAAAGGGCCGCACGCTGGTCTGGACCTCGGATGTCGGCCCGCATTGGCTGCCGCCGGAATTCATCGCCTGGCCGGGCTACAAGACCCTGTTCGAGCAGATGCTCGCCTGGGCGACGGACTGAGCCGGAGCCGCCCATGACCATCCACGTCGTCGGCAATGTCTGCGTCGATTTGAGCTTTCGCCTGCAGCGGCTGCCGCAGCCGGGTGAAACGCTCAACGCAGCCGCCGCTGGCGAGGGGGTGGGCGGCAAGGGCGCCAACCAGGCCGCCGCCGCCGCCCGCACGGGCGCGGATGTGGTGCTGTGGGCGCCCGTCGGCAGGGATGCGGCGAGCGAGCGGGTGGAAAGCCTGCTCGCCACCGAAATCCCGAAACTGGACCTGACGCGCCTCGACTTGCCCTGCGACCGCTCGGTCATCCTCATCGACCGCGCCGGGGAAAACGTCATCGTCACCGCCGCCGCCTGTGCCGAGGCTTTCGACCCGCTCGCCATGACCGGGCTTGCGGACAAGTGGGCCGCCGGCGACATGCTGCTGATGCAGGGCAACCTCCAGCCGGCGGTGACGGCAGCCTGCCTGAAGGCCGCCCGCGACGCCGGGCTGTTCACCATCCTCAATCCGAGCCCGCTGCCCGCCGAACCGCTCGACCTGACGACGGTCTCGCTGCTCGTCGCCAACCGGCCGGAAGCCGAGGCGCTGACCGGCGAGGCCGATGCCGAGCGCGCCGCCCGCCGCCTGCAAGGCATGGGCGCGGAAAACGTCATCGTCACGCTCGGCGCGGCGGGCGCGCTGCTTGTCCCGGCCGGTTCGCTCCTCCGCATCCCTGGCCGGTTTTTTCGCGCAAGGCGCATCGCTGCCCGAAGCCGCTCGCCTCGCAACCCAGGCGGCGGGCATTGCGGTCGGCCGCGCCGGCACGCTCGCCTCCTTCCCCAGCCGGGCGGAGCTTTCCGCCCTCACCAATTCATTGAAACCGGAAAACGTGTGATCGCCATGAGCAACCCCATCGGACGGCAGGACAAGGATACGCTGAAGACGCTTTTCGGGCGCGACAAGCCGGTGATCGGCGTCGTGCATCTCATGCCGCTGCCCGGCGCGCCGCGCTATGACGACGAGGGCGTCGAGGCGATCTACGAGCGCGGCCTTTCGGATGCGCGCGCCTATCTCTCCGGCGGCTGCGATGCGCTGATCGTCGAAAACCACGGCGACGTGCCCTTCGCCAAGCCCGACGACATCGGCCACGAGACCTCCGCCCATATGGCCGTCGTCGCCGACCGCATCCGCCGCGAACTTGGCCGCCCCATCGGCATCAACGTGCTCGCCAATGCGGCGATCCCGGCGCTCGCCATCGCCTCGGCCTCGTCCGCCTCCTTCATCCGCGTCAACCAGTGGGCCAATGCCTATATCGCCAATGAGGGTTTCGTGGAGGGCGAATCCGCCCGCGCCATGCGCTACCGGGCGCAGCTTCGCGCCAGGGGCATCCGCATCTTCGCCGACGCCCATGTCAAGCACGGCGCGCATGCCATCGTCGCCGACCGGCCGGTGGAGGAGCAGGTCAAGGATCTCGTCTTCTTCGATGCCGACGTGGTCATCGCCACCGGCCAGCGCACCGGCCACGCCGCCGATCTCGGCTATATCCGCATGATCAAGGAGGCCGCCTCCTTGCCGACGCTGGTCGGCAGCGGCGTCACCCACGACAATGCCAACGATATCCTCTCCGTCGCCGATGGCGTCATCATCGCCAGCGCCCTCAAATATGACGGCGTCTGGTGGAATGCGGTCGACCCGGACCGGGTCAAGCGGTTCATCGCGGGCCTCGGCCGATGACCAAGGCGCCGGAGGTCAACGCCGCGCGCCTCCTGAAATCCGTCGCCGATTTCGCGGCGATCGGCGCGACGCCCGCCGGCGGCGTCAACCGCCAGGCCCTGGGCGTCGAAGACCGCGCCGCCCGCCGGCTGCTGGCCGGGCGTGCGCTGGCGCGCGGCTTCACCGTCTTCCAGGACGAGGCGGCCAATCTTTTCCTGCGCCGCGAAGGCCGGGATCCGGAACTTCCGCCGCTGCTCATCGGCAGCCATCTCGACAGCCAGCCGACCGGCGGCCGTTTCGATGGCGCGCTCGGCACGCTCAGCGCCTTCGAGGCGCTGGAAGCGCTGGCCGATGCCGGCATCGAGACGGATCGCGCCGTCGAGGTCGTCGCCTTCACCAATGAGGAGGGCAGCCGTTTTTCGCCGGGCTGCATGGGCTCCATGGCCTTTGCCGGGGCGGGCAGCATCGCGGATTGGCGTGCCGCGCGGGCCACGGACGGCGCGCTGCTGGCCGACGAACTCACGGCAACGCTCGCAGCCCTGCCGGAGGCCGAAGTGCGCCCGGCCGGTCATGCCATTTCCGCCTTTGTCGAGCTGCATATCGAGCAAGGCCCGATCCTCGAACGCGAGGCGGTGCCGATCGGCGTCGTCACCGCCGTCCAGGGTACGAAATGGCTGGAAATCGCCTTTTCCGGCGAGGCGGCCCATGCCGGCACGACGCCGCTCGAATTCCGCAAGGATCCGATGGGCGCGGCTGCCACCGCCATCGCCCGCATCCAGGGCGACATCATGCCCGCCGATCCGCAGGCGCGGCTGACGGTCGGCCGCATCGCCGCCGAACCCGGCTCGATCAACGTCATCCCGAGCCGCGTCTCCTTCACCGTCGATATCCGCCACCCCGATGCCGATGCGCTTGCGGCGATGGAGCGGCGCGTACGGCAGGAATGCGCGGCCGCGGGCGAACGCTGGGCCTGCGCCGTCACCATCGGCCAGCGTGTCGACATGTCGCCCGGCCGCTTCGCCCCCGCCGTCACGGCGGAAATCGAGGCGGCCTGCCGCACCCTCGGCATCCGCAGCCGCCCCATGGTGTCCGGGGCCTTTCACGACGCGCTGTTCGTCAACCGGATCGCCCCCGCCGCGATGATCTTCATCCCCTGCCGCAACGGCATCAGCCATAACGAAGCGGAATTCGTCTCGGACGACCATATCGTGGCGGGCGCCCGCGTGCTGCTGGCCGTGGCGGCTT
>ERZ778022.3994-NODE-3994-length-13195-cov-4.345662_pt1 | contig 13195 bp, 15 predicted proteins | sample MGYA00375752_ERZ778022 | MGnify/ENA primary metagenome ERZ778022 (study PRJEB29350, sample SAMN05389826) | bioreactor metagenome | isolation source: Thiocyanate bioreactor | place: South Africa: University of Cape Town | collected 2014-04-04 ... | reverse complement strand
GCAGGCGGCGAGCAGCACCATCCCGCTGGAAACGCTGCAGCGCGCCTTCCAGAACATTTACGACACGATGGACAATATCGACGAGTTCAAGGTCCGCGCGCTGTCCTCCATGAAGCAGACGGTCGATGCGCTCTCCAGCGAGGTGGAGAAGTCCAAGGGCTACATCGCCCGCGCCGAAGGGCAGTCACAGGCGCAGGCGCAAGTAAGCGAATCCCCGCTGCTGGCGCTCGAGGACTGATGGCCGACCTGACCCGCCAGAGCGACCGCATCCTGCAGGAAGGGCAGGCGCTGGTGCGCGACAACCGGGCGGGCGGGCGCCACCGGCTTGCCGCCGGCTCGATCGGGCGCGGCTCGGCCGAGCTCAAGCGGCGCCACCTGCTGCGCAAGCTCAAGCTGATCGTCGGTTCGGTCGCCGCGATCCTGCTGGCCGCCATGGTCGCCGGGCTGATCGTGGACGGGATCGGCTTTGCCGGCGTGATGATCGCCTTCCTGGCGATGGTCGCCGCGGTGGCACTGTTCTCCGTCTTTCCCCGGATGAAGGTGCCCGCCCGCGCGGACCTAAACCGCGGCGACGTGCGGCAGTTGGTGGGCCGCACGGAATTGTGGCTGGAAGCGCAGCGCACCGCCCTTCCCGCGCCCGCCGCTGCGCTGGTGGACCGGATCGGGGTGCAGCTCGACGCGCTCGGCCTCCAGCTCGAAGGGATCGACCAATCACACCCTTCCGCGATCGAGGTGCGCCGCCTGGTGGGCGAGCATCTGCCGGAGACGATCGACGCCTATCGCAGGATACCCGCCGCCCTGCGCAAGGAACGGCGCGCCGGCAGCACGCCGGACGAGCAGATCGTGGAAAGCCTGGACCGGATCGGCAAGGAGATCGACAGCGTGACCCGCCAGCTCGCCAGCGGCGCGCTGGACGATCTGGCGATCCGCACGCGCTATCTCGATTACAAATATGGCGAGGCGGACGGAACCGCCCGGGAAGAAGGCTGATGCGCGTCGCCATTCCTCATCGGCTGAGCAAGGAGGAGGTGCGCAGCCGCCTGCAAGGCCGCAGCCACGAGATCGCCGATCACATTCCCGGCGGAATGGCGCAAGTCGCCACCGCGTGGCCGAGCGAAGACCGGATGACCATGCAGATCGGCGCGATGGGCCAGCAATTGAACGGCGCGATAGAGATCGGCGAAGGGCAGGTGACGATCGAGATCGACCTGCCGCCCGCGCTTTCCTTCATCGAACCGATGGTGGAAGGGGCAATCCGCCAGCAGGGTGAAAAGCTGCTCGCCCCGCCGAAGGGTTGAGTCCCCCCGTGAGTCCCTGCGAAGGCAGGGACTCACAAGTGGTGAGCTCCTGCGAAGGCAGGAGCCTCCGTCGTCCGGGCGCGGTGCCAGGGGCAAGAGGTCCCTGCCTTCGCAGGGACTCACGGTTTTCCGAGAAGTTCAGCCTTCCGCCCCCTCCCACCCCGCGAACACGCGCCGGCCAGTGTCGTGCAGCACCTTGGCGCGCTCCTCATCGTTCAGCAGCGCGGTCGAATCGATCGCGCGCTGGACCATCTCCTTGTAGGTGCCCGAGGAGGTGCCGATGTCCGACCCCCACATCACCTTGTCCGCGCCGTAGAAGTCGACCGCCCGGCGCAGCACCTGCTCCACCGAAACACCCTGCTCGCGGATCACGTCCATGATGAGCGAGGTCCACTTCACGTAGATGTTGCTGCGCGATGCGAAGCCGTCGAACTTCGAGACGATGCCGAAATCCGGATCGGTAACGACCGGCATGAACAGGTGGTCGATCACGATCGGCACGTTGGGGAAACGGTCGGCCATCGCCTCCACCACCGGAATCATGTCGTCCGCATCGTAAGGCGGCGCCTCGAGGTCGACCACCAGGCCGAGCTCGTCGCACAGCCGCCAGACTTCGGTGGATTCGGGCGAGCTCAGCCAGGCGGCCTTGTCCTCCACGTTGACCGGGAAGAAGCGGATGCTCACCGCCCCGCGCTTCGCCAGGTCGCGCGCCATGTCGGGCGTGTTCGGATCCATCGGATCGAGGATGATGACCGCACGCATCTCGTCGGGAAACAGGCTGGCGGCATCGACGATGTAGCTGTTGTCGGTGCCGTAGATCATGCCTTTCTGCACCGCCGCGATCCCGGTCACGTTCTCTTCGGCCATCCACTGGTGCATCTGTTCGGCAGTGGGCTTCTCGTTCACCGGACTGGGCCCGTGCATCCCACCGGGAATGCCCAGCGTGCCCGGGCCGAACGGCGGCCGGATCGCGGGCGGCCCGCCCTCTTTGGTGATGATGCGGAACGGGTTGCGCGGATAACGCTCCCGATCGTCGGAAACGAGGTGCGCATGCGAATCGTAAAGGCGATGGCGTTGTGCCGGCGCCGAAGCGCCGGACGAAGAAACTGCTGACATTAAATCAAATTCCCGTTGGTTGTTGCTCTCTTCCCGGAGACATTCTTAATCCCATTGTTTCGCTCTGCGCAATGGCGTTTCCCTCAAAGCTCCCGGTGGGTTTCGAGATATTCCTCGGGAATGCGCAAGGCCGCCGTCGCCGCACGCGTCTCGCGCATGAACAGCAGCAGCGCCCCCATCAGCAGGCCGATGGCCACGATGAAGGCCGCGCCCGCCACCTGCTGCAGGTCGAGGTTCAGAAATTCCTCGAGAAACAGCAGGGCGACCACGACGCCGATGATCAGGCCGCTGATCACCAGCAGCAGGATCGCCCGTCCGATCAAGGCGATGCGGCGATCGATCAGGCGGATTTCGCGCACGATCAGGTCATGCTCGTCGCCCGAGGTTCCGCGGTGCTTTTCCTGCAGGATCCGCGACCGGTCCACTATGCGCGCCAGGCGCTGGGAAAGGATGTTCATGATATTGCCGATCGCGACCAGGACAAAGACGGGCGCAAGCGCAAGCTGGATGGTGTGGGCGATCATGCCGCCTGCTATGCGCTTTTCCCGCAACCGCGCGCAAGCAGGCAAAGCGCATCGTCCGCAATGGCGACTTCCGCAAGACCGGCCGCCGCCGCGCATCCCCCCGCCGCCACCGCTTCGCCTGCAACGGCCACACTCCCCGCAAGCGGAATCACCTGCAGCGCCTCCGGATAATGCGCGGCGACATCGGGAGGAGGCGGGCCGTCCACCCGGTCGAGCCGGAACCACGGCCCCTCGACCAGCGTCACCAGCCCGCGCGCGGGCAGCCTCCGCCGCAGCGCCGGATCGTATGGCGCCCCGCTGGCTACGGCCACTCCCTCGTCCAGGTGCAGCTCGCGCGGGCGGCCGTAGTCGTAAAGGCGGTAGGTCACGTCGCGGTTCTGCTGCACTTCCACCAGGCTCACGCCCGCGCCGATCGCATGGACCGTGCCGGCCGGAATGTAGAAGAAATCCCCCGCCGCAACCGGGTGCCATCCGAGCAGGTCCACGATCGAGCCGTCGAGCGCGGCGGCGCGCATGGCATCGGCGCCGATTTCCTCGCGAAACCCGATCGCGAGCCGCGCATCCGGCTCCGCATCGAGCACCAGCCAGCATTCCTCCTTGCCCGCCGCACCGGGCGGGTGGACCTGCACCGAAAGCCGTTCGCTGGTGAAGATGTACTTGACCAGCACGTCGAATGCCGGCGGAGGCTCGAACCAGATCTCCCCGATGCGCTGCCCTTCGGGGGCCGCGAATGGCGGGGGGAGCTGCGTGCGCCCCCAGGGTTTTTCGACGACCCGGCCGGGCAGCAAGGCGCTCATCCGCCCGAAGCGCTGGTCACCAGCACCTCGTCTCCATCCACCACCACGATGACGTCGCTCAGGCCCACCACCGAAACCCGCGGCCCGTCACTATCGACTAGCACGTCGCGGCAATCGAGCAGATCGGCCGCCCCGCGCACCGAGTTACCCGCCGCATCGCGCTCGCGCGCATCGCGCACGGCATACCAGGTGCCGATATCGGACCACCCCATCGCCGCCGGCACCATGGCCGCGCGATCGGTGTTCTCCATCACCGCATAGTCGACCGATTCGGGCACGATCCGCCCGAAATCCGCCGCGTCGGGGTGGAAGATGCGCCCATCCTCGCGCCCTCCGGCCACCGCCGCGCGCACTGCCCCGGCAATCGCCGGGCGATGCCGCGCCAGTTCGTCCAGATAAGTGCCCGCCCGGAAGGCGAAGATGCCGCCGTTCCAGCTATGGCCGCCTTCGGCCAGGAACGCCTCGGCGCGCGCGCGATCCGGCTTCTCGACGAAGCGCTCCACCCGGAACCCGCCCGGAAAACCGCCGATCGCCTCTCCGCGCCGGATATAGCCATAGCCGGTTTCGGGCCGGTCTGGTTCGATGCCGAAAGCGACCAGCCAGCCTTCGCGGGCCAGCGCCGCGGCCTTTGCCGCCGCTTCGCGAAACGCCCCGTCATCGGCGATATGGTGGTCGCTGGGGCAGACCAGCATCACCGCGTCTTCGGGCAGCAGCAGGGCGGCCAGCGCGATCGCGGCGGCGGTGTTTCGGCCTTCCGGCTCGACCACGATGCGGCACTCACCGCCTTCGGGAAGCTGTTCCTCGACCAGGCCGAGATGCGCCCGCCCGGCCACCACGATGGGGGGAGCGAACCCCGCATCGTCGGCGCACCTGGCAAGTGTGGCTTCGAAAAGGGTCCGCTCGCCGACCAGCCGGAGGAACGGCTTCGGGGCCGCCGCCCGGCTGCGCGGCCACAGCCGCGTTCCGCTGCCCCCGCAGAGCACCACGGGTGTAATCCTGTCCGTATCCATTGCGGGGCGCCGGTCTCCGTCCGTTTCGATCCAGTTCCGGCAATATGCCTAGCCGCGGCAAGTTACGAAAGAGACAAACCGCGATGCTCCGCTCCGCGCATCGGACGAATGCCGATCGCGCAGAGTCCGCAGCTAATAGAACCAGCGCTGGCGCCAGGCATAGCGCCCCACGATCGGCTCTCCGCGCGCGTTGGTGGCCGGGCGGAAGCGGAACCGCTCGCTGGCGAGCCGGCAGGTGATCCGCTCTGCTTCGCCATCGGGGCTGGGCTCGGTCACACTGCAATCCCTGACCAGCCCGACGGGCCCCACCGTCCGCAGGATCGTCACGCTCTGCCCGATCCTGAGATCGCGCGTCTTCTTCGGGTAATCCCTGGCGGAATTGATGTCTCCGGCGATCTTTTCCAGCTTGCGCGCACCGTTGCCCTGCCCGCTGCCCGATCGGCCGCTGCCCGTTCCCGCACCGGCGCTGGCACCGCCCGTTCCATCGCCCGCGTCGCGCGCGCCGGATTGCACCTCGGCGCCGGTGGAGGTGGCGCGCGGCGCGGGAGGATCCAGCCTGACCGGTATCTTCGGCTTCGGGGCAGCCGTTTCGCGAGGGGTGGCCTTGCGACCTTCCTCTCCGGACGCGCCCTCATCCGGTTCGGGTTCGGGCGGCGGCGTCTCCTCCTCTTGCGGGGCAGTGATCGTGACCGTGAGGACCGAGGCCGCCTGCTGGACCACCTGCGCCGTGAAATCGGGCGCGAAAGCGCGGGCAAGGCCGAACAGCGCCAGAACATGGAGCAGCACGACAAGCGCCAGCGTGCCCCATCGCGGCCTGCGCCGCCGCCCATTCCCCGGTTCGTCCATCTCCCGGACATTCTAGCATCCGGTGGATTTGGGGAAAGAGCGACAGTCAACACCCCTTTCCGCGATCCGGCCTGCCTGCGCTTCCGCTCGTCCGCTTCGGCTTTGACAGATGAACGCCTTGTCGTAAGTGTCTGAACCGTTTGCGGGAAGTGGGAGGCAAGATCAGCGCGTGGCACGGCTTCCTGCGATCCTGGCTCCCGGCCACCGTCATGCCGCCATCGCCGTGGCCTTTCTCATCCTCGCAATCGTGCTGGGCGGGGGAGGCACGCCCAACCCGCAGACAGAAGTCCTGCTGGAAACGCTCACTGGCCTCGCTGCCCTGGCCTGGCTGTGGAGCCCGGGCAGGCTGCACCTGCCGCCCGACAGAATGCTCTGGCTGCTTGCCTCGCTGCTTGCCCTGGTCCCGGCCCTGCAACTGATCCCGCTGCCGCCTTCTCTCTGGCAGGCGCTTCCCGGCCGGGAGGCCCAGATCGCGGCGCTGGAGCTGGCGGATGCGGCGGATAGCTGGCGGCCCCTGTCGGTTTCACCGGCACGAACGCTGGCCAGCCTGCTCTCGCTCGGCCCGCCGCTCCTCCTCATGCTGATGACCGGGGCGCTTTCCACGCGCGAGCGGCAGTGGCTCATCGTCACCGTCGCGGGGATGGCGATCCTTTCCTCGCTGCTGGGTGCAATGCAGATCAGCACGGGGCAGGCCGCGCCGCAGCTCTATGAGAAATCGGCGCATTTCGTGGTGACCGGCTTCCAGGCCAACCGCAACTCCACCGCCGACCTGCTCCTGATAGGGCTGCTTGCGCTTGCCGCCGTGGCGGCAGGGCGGAAGGCAAGGCAAGAGCAGGAGGCGGCCGGCAGGGCCTCGTCCGCCGGGGCACCCTCCGGCAATGCCTGGCTGGGCGGCGCGGCGCTGCTGGTGCTGGTCGCCTGCGTGCTTACCGCATCGCGCACGGGCATCGCCTTAATCGTGCCGGTCCTGATCGCCTGCTCCTTCATCTTCATCCCCTATCGGGGAAGCGCATTGAACCGGGGGCATCTGGCGGCGGCCGGCGGCATTCTCGCGCTCGTGCTGGGCGCGATATTCCTCTTCAACCACAATTCCGCCCTGCAGAAGGTCGCCGCGCGTTTCGGCCTGCCCGAAGACGCGCGGCCGGGGCTTTGGGCCGACACATGGTATGCGATCGGCCAGTACTGGCCTTTCGGTTCCGGCATGGGGACCTTCGTGCCCACTTTCGTCGCCCTCGAACCGCTCGAAGCGGTCGATCCTTCGATCCCCAACCGCGCCCATAACGACTATTTCGAACTGATGCTGGAAGCAGGCGCCTTGGGCGTCGCCATGTTTCTGGCCTGCGTCGCGGTGGTCCTGTTCATGGCCTGGCGAAGCTGGAAAGGGAACGCCGGCGAACGATGGCAGACCCTTTTCGGCATCGCCACGCTGGCCGTGGTGGCAGCACATTCGACGATCGACTATCCGCTGCGCTCGATGACCGTGGCAAGCCTCGCCGCAGTAGCCGTCGGCCTGCTGGCAAGGCCGCCTGTCCGGGCAAGATCCGGACAGTCCCGGGTGGCCGGACAAGCAGCCCATTCCAGCTGAAACAATGGTGAGCCCTGCTGGGTTCGAACCAGCGACCTACTGATTAAAAGTCAGTTGCTCTACCGACTGAGCTAAGGGCCCCACCGTGTCTTGCCTGCCCGAAGTGCGCATGGGCAAGGGCGCTCACCTAGAAAGGGGCCGCGGGGCGGTCAAGCGCGCTTTCAATTGCCGCACGGTCAGCCCGGTGACCGGATCGCGCCAGCGAGGCGAAACTTCGGACGCCGGGCGAAGCACGAAATCCCTTTCCCGGAACTGCGGATGGGGAATGGTCAGCCGGGGAGAAGACCAGGCGCCGCCGCTCCACAGCACGATATCGAGATCGAGCACGCGGGCGGCCCAGCGCTGCCCGCCGCGCCGCCGGCCGAACTCGCGCTCGATCCGCTTGAGCAAGGCGAGCATTTCCTCCGGTTCGAGCGACGATTCCGCGAGCACCACGCTGTTGGCATAGGTCCGCCGCGAAGGCCCGAGCGGCCGGCTGTGCAGCAACCGCCCGGCACGCAATATCCTGATTCCCGCTCGATCGAGCTCCACGGACGCCGCGCCCATCACGTCGCGCGGGCGGCCGAAGCGATGGTGCCTCCGGTTCGAACCGAAGGCGAGAAGATAGAGCTGCCGGGCCATGTCGCTTTCAGATGTCGCGGCAGATACGGCCATAGAGGTCCGGCCGGCGGTCACGGAAGAAACCCATGCCCGCGCGGTGCCTGGCGGCGCGGCCGAGGTCGATCCGCGCCAGCAGCACGCCGGTTTCCTCCCCGCCGAATTCGGCAAGGAAATCCCCCCATTCGTCGGCGATGAAGCTGTGGCCGTAAAAGCGCTGCCCATCCTCCGTCCCGATCCGGTTCGCGGCGACCACCGGCATGCAGTTGGACACGGCGTGGCCGATCATCGCGCGGCGCCATATGCGGCTCGTATCGAAGTCGGCGTCATAAGGCTCCGATCCGATCGCGGTGGGGTAAAGCAGCAACTCGGCGCCCAGAAGCGCCATTACCCGCGCGGCTTCGGGATACCACTGGTCCCAGCATATGCCGACGCCGATCCGGGTTCCGGCGACATCCCACACCTTGAACCCGTCATTCCCGGGGCGAAAATAGAACTTCTCCTCGTAACCCGGCCCATCGGGGATGTGGCTCTTGCGGTAAGTGCCCATGATCTCGCCATCGGCATCGATCATGGCGAGGGTGTTGTAGTAATGGTGCCCGTCGCGCTCGAAGAAGCTGGTCGGGATCGCGACCCCCAGCCTGGCGGCGAGCTTGCGCATGGCGATGACGGACGGATGTTCCGCCACCGGACGCGCCAGGGCGAACAGCGCTTCGTCCTCCACCTGGCAGAAATAGGGGCCGGAGAAGAGCTCGGGCGGGAGGACGATCTGCGCGCCCTGCCCGGCAGCCTCCTCCACCAGCGCCGAAACCGCGGCGATATTCTCCGCCTCGTCGGCGGAGCCGAGGGCGAGCTGAAGGGCGGCGACGGTGATCTCGGTCATGCGCCGGCCTTATTCCGGCGGCGTGCACCTGTCCATCAGGGCCGCTTGCGGAACAGCAGCGTCATGCGGTCGCTCTCGCCGATCTCGAGCAGCTTCGGCCGCGTCTCGTCCGTCGCTCCGCCAAGCGAGGGCGGCAGTGTCCACACGCCATTGGGCCAGTTCGCGGGGTCCTTCGGATTGGCGTTGATCTCGCTCTTCCCCACCAGCTCGAAGCCGGCGGCGTCGAAGATCGCGATCACATCCTTCTCGCGCATGTAGCCCTTGCTGCCGTCGGTGTAGCTCGCGGGCGCATCGGGCTTCGCGCGGTGTTCCACCACGCCCACCAGGCCATCGTCCTTGAGCAGCTTGCGCACCGCCGCCAGATCGTCATGCAGCCAGTTGAAGCGGTACTGGTTGTGGAACTCGCGGAACATCAGCACCCGGTCCACCGTGCCGTTCAGCTCTTCCGGCACCGAGCCGGCATTGATCCCGATCACCCGCGCGTTCTCCGGACTTTCCCAGCCTTCGACCAGCCGGGGCATCTTGGCGGCCGCATCGCCCAGCCGTTCCTGCCACCGCTCGTCCGCGCGGCTGACGTCGGGATTCATGCCGATATAGGTGCCACCCTTGCCGAGATAGGGCACCAGCACGCGCGTATACCCGCCGCCGGCGGGCCTGTAGTCCACCACCGTCATCCCCGGCTCCACCTTGAAGAAGGCCAGCGTTTCGGCCGGGTGGCGATACTGGTCCCTCGCGCGGTCCTTCGCGCGGTGCTCCGAGGCCAGCACGGCCTCCATCGCGGCATTCGCCTGCGGCGCGGCCTGATGATGGTCCGCCCATGCCGGAACCGCCACCGTGGCGGAAATGGTGAGCGCCGCGATCGCGGCAAGGCCCTTCAGCATCCTCATCGAACCTCTCCTGCGCAGGGTGGGTTTCAGTCTTCCCCCAGTCTAGGCGAGCAAGGGCCGATGACAAGAGGCGGCTGCGTTCCTATTTATCAGGCCTAATCTATCAGGCAATTGGCGGGCAGGCTGGAAGGAGCGGACGAGGATGAGCGGAACCGAAACGGCCATTGTCGCGGGCGGATGCTTCTGGTGCACCGAGGCGGTGTTCCGCGATGTGATCGGGGTGAGCGAAGTCGAAAGCGGCTATATCGGCGGCACCCTGCCCAATCCCACCTACAAGCAGGTCTGCTCCGGTGCGACCGGCCATGCCGAGGCGATCCGGGTGACCTACGATCCCGAAGCGATCTCCTACGCCGATGTGCTCGACGTGTTCATGGGCACCCACGATCCCACGCAGCTGAACCGCCAGGGCAACGATATCGGCACGCAATACCGCTCCGCCATCTTCCCGCTCGACGATGCCCAGCGCGCCGAGGCCGAAACCGCCATCGCCCGCTGGAACGCCGAACATGATGGGGTCGCGGTGACCGCGATCGAAGGCCCCGCCGAATGGTATCCGGCCGAGGACTATCACCAGGAATACTGGGAAGGCGAAGGCCAGCGGAACCCCTATTGCCTGGCCGTGATCCCGCCCAAGCTGATGAAATTGCGCAAGGGCTTTGCCGCCAGGGCGAAATCCGTCTGAAGGAGGCGCGATTTTGGCCGGCCTCGCATCGAAAAGCCTCTCGGAGCTGCAAGCCTATCTGCTCAACGCGATCAAGGCGATGGAGACCCGGCGCGCCGAAGCGGAAGAACTGATCCCGCAGATCCTCGATGCGCTGGCGAAACGGGCCGCGGGCGAGGGATCGGTGGAACATCCCCTGACCGTGCTCGGCTACAACGTGCGCTGGCGGAACTGGCGGGCGCGGGAGCGGCAGACGCTGCTGAAATGGCTGATGGAAAATCCCGTGCCCGGCGCGGACGAGCGCGAATGGGGCACTCCCGGATCGCAGCGGCGGCGCGCCTTCCTGACCGACACGATCGGCCGCTGGCGCCAGGTCTATGGGCAGCGCGAGAACATGGCGAACGCCGCCGCCCGCTGGGGCAGGGACATCGCCTTCCTCGAATCCCTGCCGCGCTGACGCCCCGGGGGAGAGGAGCCGGATGCGCATCGCCCTGTTCGAGCCCGAGATCGCCGGCAATGTCGGCGCCGTCCTGCGCCTCGGCGCGTGCCTTGGGGCGGGCGTGGACCTGATCGAGCCGATGGGCTTCGTGTGGGACGACCGCAGGGTGCGGCGCGCGGCGATGGATTACATCGACCACGTCGCCATCGAACGCCATGCCGGCTTCGACGCATTCAGGGCCGCCGCGGGCGCACGAAGGCTGGTGCTGTTCACCACGAAGAGCAGCCAGTCGCTCTACGATTTTCCCTTCATGGCCGACGATATCCTGCTCTTCGGAAAGGAAAGCGCGGGCGTGCCCCCCACCGTGGCCGAAGCCTGCCACACCCGCCTGCGCATCCCCATCCGGCCGCAGGTGCGCTCGATGAACCTCGCATCGTCGGTGGCGCTCGCGCTGGGCGAGGCATTGCGCCAGACGGGAGGGTTGCCGGGGTGAGGGGCCAAGGACCTCGGCAGCGATCGTCCGCCCCCGCTCACGGAGCCAGGAGGCGGTAGCCCACGGCGGGCTCGTTGACGATCAACTCCGGCCGGGAAGGATCTCGCTCCAGCTTCTGGCGAAGGGCGCGCACGGCCACGCGCAGATAGTCGATGTGGTCCTGTTGCGCCGGTCCCCACACGGAGCGCAGAAGGTGGGCATGGGTAAGCACCCGGCCGGCATGCTTGGCCAGTTCCGCGAGGACTGCGTATTCCTTGGGGGTCAGGTGCACCTCTTCATCGTCGCGGCGGACGGTGCGGCGGTGAAGATCTATCGCGAGAGGTCCGATGGCCAGCGGCTCGTCCGCTGCCCCAGGGCCGAGATCGACGAGATCGTCGATGTAGCGATCGAGATGGGCGGTCTCGGCGGCGACAGTCGCGGCGAGGGCCTTGTCTCCGCCATCGGCGCGGCGCAGCGCGCGGGCCGCGGCGGCAATGGCGTTAAGGCGCGGCTTGATGTCTTCGCCGATCGAAGTGAGCAGGGCCGAGCGCAGGCGGTCGCGCTCGCGCAGCGCCGCCACCTCGCGCGCCTCGCCCTCCAGTCGCGCGCGTTCCAGCGCAAGCGCGATCTGGTCGAGCAGGTTGCCGAGAAGCTGGCGCTGGTCTTCGCCAACCGGCGGCATCCCGTCCTCACGCGCCAGGCCGGCGGCGGCGATGATCGCATGGTCCGATGCGACCGGGTGGAACTGCCAGTCGGCGAGATCGACCCGGCGGACACCGCGCCCCGACGGCTCGCCGGTCTGCAGCGTCAGCGCGGCGGCGGCAAGGTCGCTGGGGGCGAGAGCGGCGCCGGCTGGAGCGGCCGCGGCGATGCGCGGCTCGTCATGGCCGGTGAGGAGCACTGCGTGGGCACCGAACAGGCGCCCCAGTTCGGCGACCGCGACATCGGCAATCTCCTGTGCACTGGCGCATGACAGCAGACGCCTGGCAAGCCCGGCGATGGTGGCGTTGCGCGCGGCGTGCGCGGCGGCGAGGCGGCTCTGTTCGCGCAGCGAAGCGGCGAGGCGGCTCGTCACCGCGGCGACGAGAAACAGCACGACCACGGTCACCAGGTCCGCCGGGCGGTGGATGATGAGCGTGCGATAGGGCGCGGTGAAATAGAAGTTGAAGGCAAGGGTCGAGATCACGGCGGCGGCGAGCGCGGGCCGCAAACCGCTGGCGATCGCGGCCACCAGCACCGAGGGGATGTAGAGCAGCGCGACGGGCTCGCTGCCCCAGCGCGGGGCGATCAGCAGGCCGGCGAGCGTCGCGCCCGCGATGAGCAGCAGCGTCGCGGCATATCCGCCCACTTGCCTCGCCGTCTCGCTCTGCCGGAAGCCCCGGCTTGCCGTCTTGGTTTCCATGCGTGGAAAATGCGCCTGCCGCGGCCTGCCGTCGAGAGGCGTCCGCCAGATCCACATGGACTCTTTATGCCGGTTCGGCCCACATCGGCGGCATGGCAACAGAGCAGCACGCTACGCCCCATGGCCCGAGAGACAGCCTTGCCGTGCTCATGCTCGGCGCTGTCGGCGTCGTCTTCGGCGACATCGGCACGTCGCCGCTCTACGCGCTGAAGGAGAGCTTCGTCGGCCCGCATCCGCTGGCGGTGGACCGGTTGCACATCTTCGGCGTCTTGAGCCTGATCTTCTGGTCGCTGATGTTGATCGTCACATTGAAATACGTGCTCGTGGCGATGCGCGCCCAAAACCGGGGCGAGGGGGGCTCCTTCGCGTTGCTGGCGCTGGTGTCGCAACATCTCGGCAGGAGCCGGTGGAGCGGGACGCTGGTGGTGCTGGGCGTGCTGGCCGCCTCGATGTTCTACGGCGATGCGATGCTGACCCCGGCGATCTCGGTGCTCTCTGCGGTCGAGGGGCTGACCCTGGTCGAGGCAAGCCTCGAGCCGCTGGTGCTACCGATCGCAGTAGCGATCCTGGTGGCGCTGTTTCTGATCCAGTCGCGCGGGACGGCACGGGTGGGGGCGCTGTTCGGGCCGATCGTGCTGGCCTATTTCGCAACCCTGGCGGCGTTGGGCGCGGTGAACA
>ERZ778022.3991-NODE-3991-length-13205-cov-4.914297_pt1 | contig 13205 bp, 19 predicted proteins | sample MGYA00375752_ERZ778022 | MGnify/ENA primary metagenome ERZ778022 (study PRJEB29350, sample SAMN05389826) | bioreactor metagenome | isolation source: Thiocyanate bioreactor | place: South Africa: University of Cape Town | collected 2014-04-04 ... | reverse complement strand
TCTTCATGTGCCCTATTACCCGTGAGGCCGCCACGGGGGCGCACACCTTTGTGGCGCTGCGCCCCTGCGGCTGCGTGCTGTCCCTCGCGGCGCTGGCAGAGCTGAAGGCGGACGTGTGCCCCGCCTGCAGCAAGCCCTTCACGCCGCCCGACGTGGTGCAGCTGTGCCCCACCGACGCCGAGGAGGCGGACATCCGCGCCGAGCTGGCCGCCCGCAAGGCGGCGGCGGCGGCGGCTACTGCTGGTGCTGGGGCTGCTGCGGCTGCTGCCAGTGGTAGTGGTAGTACGGCGGGTTCTGGCGATGCAGGGAGCGCCCCACGCCCGCCGACGCTTGTGGCTACTGCACCTACTGCTGACGGCGGCCGCAGTAGTAGCGGCAGTGCGACGGCGCCCGCGGCCGTCTCAGGGGTCAAGCGGCAGCGGGAGGGCGGCGGCGGTGACGTCGAGGGCGAGCGGAAGGCAGCTGGCGGCGGTGGTGGCAGCAGCAGCGGTGGGGCAGGACGTCACCCCACTGCACCGCCACCTCACACGGCGGCGCCGACCCTGCCAACCACCGCCGGCACGGCACGCCACCTGGCGACGACTGCAGCGGGCGCCGCAGCGCGCACGGTTGCCGCACAACGCAGCTCCAGCGCCGTCTTTGACTCCCTGTTCTCGCACACCGCCGACACGAAAGGCGGCGCGCGGCGGTGGTAGTTACATATCTATCGATAGTTCAATGCCGCACTGACCCAAAGTGAGTGAGGCAGAGTGAAGGGGCACAAACGGCGGGCGACGCCACCAACTAACAGCTAGTAGATGTGCACGAGGGCGTACGCCAGCGTCCACACAAAGATGTACATTATGAGGTTGTCGCCCAGGCCGGAGGTGAGGAAGCTAAGCGGCGAGGACTGCGGCAGGAAGGCGTCGGGCGTGCCGCGCATCCAGCCCAGCAGCGCCACGGACGCCACCACGTGCAGCAGCGCGTAGGCAAGGAAGCCGCGCGCACCCGTCACGCCCGCCATGGCGCCCGTCGCTGCCACCACGCCGCGCACAAACGACACGGACTGCACGTTGCGCAGCACCGCGGTGGGTGCGGCATACCGCGGCGGCTCTGCGCGACCACCGCGGCTGTTGCTTGCTGCTGCTGCAGCGGCGGCGGCTGGCCGGGGCGCCGCGGCGGGCGCAGTGCGGCGGGCGGCCATGCTGTGAAGGCAGGGGGTTCGCGAGATAGAGCTGCTGGAGGGCGGGAGATGCGCACGACAGCTGCAAACACGTGGCGGCGTTGGAAGCGGCAACGAGAAGGCAGCAGGAGGTAGCAGCGAGATGGCGGCGAGCCGACGGGCAAGCGGCAGGCGGCAAGCAACAGCAGATCAAGCGACGGCCGTGAACAGCGTTGGAGGTAGCAAAGATGCTGGCACTCCACCTATCTCTACCCGCTTGCAGACCAGCTACCACTTGTTGCAGAGGTTGTCGTATGATTGTCGTTGCCGCAGCTGCAGTGAGGGGGTGAGATGGAGCAGTCGTTCGCACGAGGAGTAGAATCAGAGCCAGTAGTCGCAAGGCAGCAGCGCCAACACCCGCAATAACAGTAGCAGCCAGTAGCAGCAGTAGCAGTTGTAATAGCAAGAGGGAGGGAGAAGAGAGAGTTGGAAAAAAAAAACAGTAGGAGACTAGAGAAGGGGTGCGTTTCTGCCAAATTTCGAACGGAAAGTAGCACCGACAACACAACCGCCGGCGCGAATCACCTAAAATCAATCACCGCAGTGTATTACACCTGCGAAAATTGCGTACCACGTCGCCGTTCGCAACTTGGCATATGTGCACTTTGGCGTCAAAAACTTGGAAAAATCGGAAAAAATGGGTCAATCTTTGGCACGTGTTTTCATCCCCTTACGCCGCGTTTCGGACGCGACCCTTCCACAATCGCTACTTTAAATGCAATGTCGGTTGTGGGTGGACAGGTAATACTGGCGTACGTTGGGGTTTGTACTGTGTTTGGCGTGTCTAAAGTTCTCTCTTCACGCCTACTTAAAATCGAAAAAATGGGGTCCATCTTTGGCGCGTGTTTTCGTCCCCACGCGCCGCGATTTGGACGCGACTCGCAACTGAAATATAGATATTGGGATGTGAAAGTGTAGCTGAGTAATAGTTTCTGTGTGGAGGGTGGTGTTGTGCTGTGTTTTGTGTGTCTAAAGTTTCCTCTTCACGCCTACTGGGCGGCCAACGTCTTGGTACGCCAGCGACGGCACAATAATAGTGTGACGCACGCGTCGGCAGTTATGGCTGAAGCGGTGGGATGGAGCGATGCATGTGTACATCGGATTAGTCCGCCGATCTGCTGGTTAGTTGAGGGTGTTGATTAGTTGTTGCGTCTGCATCGTGGTAGCCGTTGACCACCATCGGTGGTACCGGTGCGAACCGCTGCTGCTGCTGCTTGTGGTTGTCTGCTGCTACTTGGCTGGTCTCTGCTGGTACTGGTGGTGCTGGTACTGGTGCTGGTGCTGGTACTAGTACTGGTGCTGGTACTGCTGGTGGGCACCTGCTGCTTCTGCCATTGGTTCCGCTGGTGGACCGGGGTTCCAACCGTGGGCTCCAACTGCTAGTCAACTTGGCTACTACCGGTTCTGCTGCTGTCTGCCGCTGCTATTGCCTGCCGCTGTTGCTGTCTGCCGCTGCCTGCCGCTGCTATTGTCTGTCGGTGTCGCTGCTAACGCTGACGCCGCACCGAACCAGTTGTTGCTGCTGACGCTGTCTTGCTGCTGCCCCGCGCCACCTCCCACACGTCGCCGCCCGCCCGGCGCGCGACAACGGCCGCCCATGTACGCCGCGCGTGGTGGCAGTGGCGGCGGTGGCGGCGGTGGCGGCGGTGGCGGGGGTGGTGGGAGGCGCGGGCGGGGTGGTGGTGGCGGCGGACGAGGTGGTCGCCACGGGCCCGGCGGCGGCTGGGACGCCGAGGTTGTTGAGGTTGAGGACAGCCGGCCGCTGCCGCCGCCGCCGGCGCGCGTGACGCCACCCGTAGTGCACGCCTCCGCCTACGACGACTACGCACCGTATCACTCCGCGCCAGCGCCGCCACCCTACCAGGCCGCGCTCGGCCCCGAAGACTACCCGGCAGAAGCGGACGACTACGGCTACGACGACTACCCCGCGGCGGCGTCACACGACCACGACTACCCCGCGTCACAGGACTACGGCTATTCCGCTGGTGGTGCAGACGACTACTCGGCGGCACACGAGTACGAGGAAGCGCCCGCCTACGGTGCAACCCGCAGCCGCCGCAGCCGCAGTCGCGACCACGTTCACGACCACGGCCACGGTTATTCGCACGGCCACGCGCACGGCTACGGCCACGGTCACACTCACGGTCACGCGCACGGCCACGCGCACGGGCATAGTCACGGCCACGCTCGTAGCTACGCGCACGACGGCAGGGGGCGCGCGCGGAGTGCTGCCACCGCCAGCCACCACCCGCACACGGCGGCGCACGGTGGGTGGGAGGCCGCTGACGAGGCGGCGTGGGGAGGAGGCGCGCCGGTGCCAGCGGCGCGGTCCGACTACGTGGAGGTGAAGGCGATCTCTGCGCGGCTGGACGCCGACGCGCGCGTGGAGGTTGACATGTGGGCAGCCGCGCTGGATGCGATACGGGGGCGCGGCGCAGCGGCGCGCATGTTGGCAGCGGCGGTGGAGGGGGCAACGACGCCTGCCACGGCGGCCGCCATTCGAGGCCACATAGCGTCTGCACAGTCAGCCCCCTACGCGATGGCGCATGCCCGAGCCGCCGCCGCCGCCCGGCGGGGCACCGCGACGGCGACGGCGGCGGCGGCACCGGCGGGCACGTCGGCGGCGCGGTATGCACTTATGCGGTTTGATGGCGCATGTCGCGGGAACCCGGGGCGGGGCGGCGCGGCGGCGGTGCTGTGGGACCGAGGCGGCGGTGTGGAGCTGGCGTACCATGCGCAGGCCATGCCCACCACCACCAACAACCGCGCGGAGTACACGGGGCTGCTCATCGGTCTGCACCTGGCGGCGGCGCTGCGTGTGACGCACCTAGTGGTGGAGGGCGACTCAGAGCTGGTGATCAAGCAGGTGCGCGGCGAGTATGCAGTGCGCGACGCCGAGCTGGCCAAGCTGCACTCCAACGTGCTCGCTGCGCGCGCGCCCTTCTCGGCCATTGAGTTTCGTTACATTCCCCGCGCTGCCAACGGGCGCGCCGACGCGGTGTCCAACCTGGCCGCCGACGGCGCCAACTCCGTGGTGCTGCATGAGCCGCAGCTAGCCGCGCACGGCTTCCCCACTCGGTTGGCGTAAGTAATGGTATTATTGAACGCGACGCGTTAATGATCGCTGGCGGCAGCCAGGCATGATTCACAGTAGGAGCGTTGTGGTGTTTCACTTCAAGTTGTTGTAATGGGCGGCAGGTGGATGCCAAAGTGGTGCGCCAGCGCGGCCGCCAGCTCGTCGTCAGGGATGCGCTGCGTGACGCGGGGCGCGTGCGCGGTGGCGCGCACGCTCAGCATGTAGCCGGGCACCGTCGTGGGACCGGGTGTGGAGCCGCCGCCTGCCCAAATGCCGCTGCCCAGCGTCACACGCCCACCGCTCTCGGTAGCGCGCGTGGCGATCAGGCCCTGCTGGAACGGCGACTCGCCGCTCGTCTGGTGGAAGACGCACATGTCGTCAAACCTGGCAAAGGGCTCCGGCGCATCCACCGCCTCAAACACCAGGTTCTCCGCCCAGAGTCCCTCATCCTCCGCGCCATCCTCGGCGGCTGGCGCGCTGACAGGCGTGTCGGCAGTCATGGACGGCCAAGCGTGCTGCTGTGGCACGGCAGTGTAGGTACCATCGTCGGACGGTACCGCCAGTCGTTGCGGCCACGGCACGCGTTCATACAGGCGCAGCAGGGGTGCGCCACCCGCAACAGGGGCCGGTCGCCGCCGCACCACAAACGCACGCCCTCGCTGGCCCTCGGTCTGCACGCAGTCGTACACCAGCCGCAGCGGCGCGGTCGGCGCGCTGCCGTTCCCTACCTGCAGTGTGGGGTGGGGGGCAATGAGATGCCAATCATGATGACACCACTCCACTCACGCCGCCGCACAGTACCGGTACTGCACGCACCTCCACGATGTAGTCGTCGCCGCCAATGACGGCGCGCAGCATCATGTGCGTGTGCGGGCGCGCCATGCCGAGGGCGGGGCGCCAGATGCGGGCAGAGAGGCGGAACACGGTGTGCCCCAGCGCCGCCAGCAGCCACCCAAACGCGCCGTTGAGCTCGAAGCAGAAGCCGCCGCGCCGGCCGTCGATGAGCTTGGCCAGGATGGCGTCCATATCGAGCACGATGCGCCGCCGCGCCAGCGCAATGTCGGCGCTCTCAAACGGCACCGCCAGCGTGAAGGCGGCGTGCAGCCGGAAGGCGGCATCGTGCGAGCCGTCATACGCCGCCACGTCGTCGCGTGAGAGGCCGATGCGCTCAAAAAAGGCGCCCGGCCGCGCGTCGTCAGGCGCCAGGTCCGCTCGGATGGCGGCGGCGGCGGTGTAGGCGGCCGAGTTGGGGGGTGGGACCGGGGCGGCAGCGACGGCGATGGTGGCAGCGGTTGCGGCGGCGCAGGTGGTTGGGTCTGCAGCAGCCGCGGCAGCAGCGGAAGCCGTAGGTGGAGCGTCAGATGCCATCCTGCCTTCCTCCTCGGCCGTGAGGTGTGATCTTGTGGAATGGCTGTACTGCTGCTGCTGGTCATCAATGATACACTACTAGCCTACTACTACTGCTGTTGCTGCTGCACTGCTACTACCAGTACTACCGATGGTACCACACTGCTACCGGTAGTCCACTAGTGCTGCTGCTGCTAGTTCTACTTCCACTGCTGCGAGTACCAGTGCTGCTGGTACTGCCGGTACCAGTGCTTCTGCTACTGCAGCTGGTGTTTAGCTGCTGCTCTGCAGCTATTGCCACTACTACTACTACTGCACCTATCGTTGCTGCTACTGCTACTGCTATTGCAGCTATGCAATACTCGTACCGGTAGGTCTGCTGCTGGACACGCTTCTATTGCCTCTCTACCGGTACAACCGGTACTTGGCACCGGCGCACTGGCTGCTGCCGCACTGCAGCACTGCTACCACTGCAGCTACTGTAGCTACTTCTACTACTGCAACTATTGCTACTGCTGCTGCCGGTGCTGCTGCTGCTGCTGCTGGTTCTGCTTCCACTGCTGCGAGTACCGGTACCAGTGCTGCTGCTTTGGTGCCGGCGCTTGGTACCGGTACCCTTGGTTGCTGCAGGTGCTGTTGGTGCCAAGCTGCCGCACTGCAGCTCCTGCTACTACTGCAGCTTCTGCTACTACTGCAGCTTCTGCTACTAATGCAGCTACTAATGGTGCTGAACTGCCACCGCTGCCTACTACTAGTGTACCGGTACCAATGGTACCGGTACCAGTACCGCTGGGTCTGCTGGTGCTGCCCACCAAGGTCAAAAGGACAACTTCCTAACAGGAAAATACATATTCTTACAATACACGGAACAAAGCAGTAAGCGACTTAACAGCAATACACCTATTGCACTGGAATTACTGCTTTATATGCCACGGAAAGCTACCACAATAGAATTTCTGCGCTTGCCGTTTTGCACTGTCAGCCGCGGGTGCGACGTCACCACATCACGCGACTTATTACCGCGTATGGAAATTTCATTGGAAACAAACCCCGGCGCAGATACCAAGGCGCAATACACAAACCATTCATCGATATGCATGAATTGCGTGCAGGCAGTACCATTTGACCCGCTGCTCCCGTCAGTCTTAACACTCGAATCTCGATGTTCCCTGAACTTGGAAGTTCTAAAAGTGTCCGCCAGAGAAAACGGGTCCGCCTCCGAGACTTGAAAAGGTACCAGTGTGCAGACAAGGCAGGTTAAATCCAACATGTATTTAAGTGATAAAGGAAGAGGGGCGACGCCGTCGCGTGCCCCGTGGCCCGAGCTAGAGGGCAGTTTTGGAGGGTACAAGAAGGTTCTCTCTCCCAGGCACGGGGCACATGAAACGCGCCCTACCGTTGGCAGTTGGCAGGGCTCACCACACAGCAGGTACCAGACTGCCGGTACCTCTGAGCGCATGCTGGTGAGCAGTTGTAGCAGCAACGTGGCAGCGACACTCGCCGTCGACAGGTGAGTACCGCACCAATGCACACGGCGTGAAGGGGTTGGGAGGGAACGCGGGCGCGCAACAGTTGGCAGCATGCGTCTGTTGCAGCAGCAGGCTCGTGAGTTGGCGTGGCAGCGCGGTAGCACCATCTGCTGCTGAAGCGGACGCTGCCAAGCTGCCGCCACCCCTGCGCGGATAGCTTGCAGGTGGCGTGCTTGCGGCGTTGGCGCGTGTGGCTGCGGCCAGGTTGTCTGTGGGAAGGTGTAACGCGCTGCCGTTGCAGGGTGCCTACCGGTACCTGCGCCACGATCCTGCCAGACCTGGGCGTGGACAACACGCGTGGGGCGAAGGAGAAGGGCCAGGCATTCATGGTGGGGGCGTACCCACGCCCCACTGTGCCACGGTGCCTCAATCAGCAATCGTATGTTTACTCCACCCCACCTCCCCGCCGACCCCAACCGTGCAGACCACCATACTCACGGCCATGGCTGACCGCCGCCGCCGCCGCCGTGCGTCGGTGGTGGTGATGGCCGCACTGGCGGCGCTTGCGCTGGCGGGCAGAGCGGGCGCAGAGACCATTACAATCACTGACTTCATGACAGGCTCCTCAATCAATTACTTGGCCACGGGTGTGACGGCCGTCACCGGCAGCACCTGCACATTTTCGTCGTTTGCGGCGGCGATGGTGCAGAACTCAACCATTACGTGGTACAACGGCACGGTGGTCGCCACCAACATGACCGTCAACATGCGGTGGAACAACCTCTTTGCGACGCAGACGGCGGTGAAGCCGTTCATGCGCCTGTTCAACACCTCCAACTGGCCGTGCGCCATTCACCGCAAGCCGGAACGATACTGTGCCATGGACCCAAACACACAGATTGGCGCCAACGTGACGCTGCCACTGGGCAACACGGTGAACGTATCATGGGAGTATGTGTCGGTTGACCTGACGGGCGCGGGGTGGGTGTTCGTGCCGGATTTGGTGTACTTCCTGTCGTTTGAGACGCCGCGGCAGGCGGAGGGCGCCACGACGCAGGTGGCGTACCAGGTGTCGGCCGCTACTGGGCAGGGCCGCACGATGTCGTACCTAAAACGCAGCGTGACGGGCGTGGAGTGTGGCAACGGCGGTGCGGTACCCAACCAAGGCACCTACCCGCAAATGACAAACACCGACGCCGACTCGGGTACCGGCGCACTAATCATGAAGCTGACGGCAATTCCGTATGTGCCACCCTCCGCCACTGCCTCTGTGTCGCCATCCGCCTCGACGTCGCCGTCCGTGTCACCCACCGCCTCCATCTCGGCCTCCAGCACGGGCACGAACACGATCACGGCAAGTGCCACCGCCACGCACTCCGAGACGCCGACAAGTTCGGGCACATGGACTGGAACGCAAACTGGCACGGTCACGACGACCGCCACTCCCACGCGCTCCGAGACGCCTACACCGATCAGCACGGGATCCGCCACAGCATCATACACGCCAACGGGCGCGGAGACAGCGACTGCCACTCCCACGCGCTCCGAGACACCCACACCGTCGACTACGGGCTCCAGCAGCGCGTCACTCACTCCGACAGGTACGGACACGGCTACCGCCACAGCCACGCCCTCCGAGACGCGTACACCAACGAGTACGGGGTCAAGCAGCGCGTCCTACACGCCGACGCTGACGGGAACGGCCACTGCCACATTCACGCCCTTTGGGACGCTCTCGCCGACAGTAACGGGGTCCAGCAGCGGGTCCTACACGCAGACGGTGACGTGGACGCCGACTGTCACATCCACGCCCTTTGGGACGCTCTCGCCGACAGCAACGGGCTCCAGCAGCGCATCCGACACGCCAACGGGCACGGTCACGACGACTGCCACCGCCACGCCCTCCGAAACGCCGACGCCAACGGAAACGGGCTCCAGTAGCGCGTCTTGCACGCCGACGGGCACACGGACCGCAACGGCGCCTGAGACGCCGTCAACAACGGCGACAGGCACCGGTAGCGCCACCATCACGCCAACTGGTACGGGCACGGTCACGGGGACGGAAACAACAGTCGGGCACTGAGACGCCAACGCCGTCGGAGTCTGCAACCGCTACGTACACGGCGACGGGCACGGGTACGACGTCGGAGTCGGTGTCCGTCACTGGCACGCACACGGGCACGCCGTCCTGGACGGTCACCATGTCGGCGACTGGTTCATTCACACCCACAGGCACGGAGACGGCAACGGCAGCTGGCTCGGGAAACACAACAACCACGGGGACGGGGAGCGGCACGCTGACACCGTCGCAGACGGCCAGCGAGACGCGCTCAGTGTCACCCACGTCATCCGCCGCACACAGCGCCAGCGTTACAGCTGCCGCCACGGTGTCATCGACAGGTGCACCAACCGGCACACCTACGTCCGCCTCCGGCACGCGCACAGCCACGCCCAGCGCCACCGCGTCAGCCACACGCACGCCAAGCGGCACGCCGCTGTCCACCCCCGCGCCGTTGCGCGTGGCAGATTCAGTGCTGATTGGCGTCATGCTGATTGCACGCCCTGACGCCAACGCCTCCACGCTGGTTGCAGACGTGGACTCATTCCGCGCCGCCATCATCACGACGCTGACCGACATTGTGGGCGTGCCACCTACAGCTGTGTCCCGCCTGGTGCTGCGCCTGCCAGACTGCACGCAGCTGGCACTGGAGCCGCGCCTGCCGCTGAATACTACTTCCACGCGCCGCCGCCGTCAGCTACTGGCTGACAATGACAACGACGGCACGGGCGCCGTGCCATGCACACCCACTGTCGACAAGCTGCAGGTGCTGCTGGTGGTGGACACCAGCACACTTGGCGGCAACGACTCCGTGCAAGCCGCCGTGGCACGCGTGGGCGCCGTGTTTGGCAACACGTCCGCATACGCAGCGGCGGTTGGCTCACTGTACACGGCATGGGACGCCGTTGCCAACATGACCACCAACCTGACGGCGCTGCGCTCCGTGGATCTGGTGTTCGCCAGCGACGACGCGTCCGCCGTGGCGGTCACGTCACCAGGCGATGACAGTATGCCGACGTCATCCACGTCCCGCCTCTTCCGAGCCGGCATGACCCTGCTGGTACTGTGTATTGCGGCTGCTGTCGCCATTGCTTGTTGTACGCGCCACCGCCGCAGCCAATCTGATGTTCCCAGTGCCCCTCCCGAAGCTCCCAACTGCGAGCCGCCGCCGCTGCCGCCGCCGCCGCCGCCGCGTGCCGCAACCCCTGACCCAGAGACAGCGGCTGCTGACGACAACGAGGGCCTGAAAGTGGCCGAGCCGCAGCCGCCTGCACCGGTTGTTGTTGGCGTCCGCGTGTAGCCCTGCCCTGCCGTTTGCCGTTGTACTTTGTGCCGTTGTGACGGCAGGAGTGTTCTGCCAAGCTTGCGCGCGCGTATTGCACCGTTTGTTATTGGCCTTATTGGTTTACGATGTTCATGTGGCACACGCGCGTGAATTGTGACGATATTGCACTGTTTGTACCGTCAATAGCACTTGGCAGTGCCGCATTGAGTGCCATGTGAACGGACTCGACCGTTGCCGCCGACTCGGCCGAGTGGGGGGAGAGCACTACACTGAAATAATGGTATTACCACAACGACGCCGCGCAAAATAAACATGCCACCACAACGTATTACAATTGTATAGTGTGTTTGACCACAAAACTCGTTGTAGCGCGCGCAATTACATGGTTTACTGATAAGCGTTCAATAACCAAACACGATTCCAGACCGTAAGTTTGGACGGTACCTGGTACGGTACCAGCAGCGCACACCGCACCCTTGACCAAGTTGTGAGGCATTGATTCTTGGGCAAGGCACTGATGCCAAAGACAAGGCGCTCGCCCCTTGGCCAAGGGATTAGTACCAGGGGGCCCGGCGGGGTGCAGCACAGATGGCGCCGCACCCTTTGATGGTGTGGGGGGTACCACACCACCAAAGAGCAGCACACAGCCACCACTACCCCGGTGGAAGACGACAACGCGGTGCTGCCGCCGCCGCGGCCCGGCGCCGAGGCAACGGCGATGTGTTTTTCATGGTCCTCGCCGTGCTCTGCTGCCTGTCTGCCGCATTCATGTTGCGCCACCTGTTCATCGGCGGCCCGGGTACCGGTAGTCTGCTGCAATCACCAGGCGCGGGGCTGCGGCTAAGTAGTGTCGCGGGTGGGACGGTAGCTGCAGGCACCGGCCGCCACCGGCCGCCACCGCCAGGTGCGCGTGTGTTAGTTGGCAGTGACGCTGCGAGTGACGAGAAGGTAGCAAGCGTCCTGAGCCACGCGCCGTCGGCGCCGCCGCCACAAGCGCCCCAGTCCGCCATGCCCACGCCGGTGGCGCAGCCGGCGCTGGGCAAGGACGTTGCAGGTGAGCTGCTGTCACGCCGTGCTGCGTACACCGCGCCGGGCCGCGAATGGCGCAAGATACGACGGCAGGTGGCAGACGCAAATCCGGCAGATGATCCTGACCTGCAGCTGCAGTTTGACGGCGAGCTGGCGGACGGCAACGAGGGTCTGATCCTCACGCCGCCAACGGTGGCGGTAGTACCGTCCGAGGACGACGTGGCGGGGCCACGTGCCGACCACGAAGCGACTGCCCTGCTTGCCATCGTGGTGCCCGCCACGCCGCGCCTCATGGCGTTCAGTCGTGCCACGCGGCCGGAGACAGCGCACTATTTCCACTTTGGCCTAGACTGCCAGTCGGCGCCCGTTTACGCACACGTGTCGCCGTTGCCGTCGCCACCCGCCACCGCACCATCGCCGGACCCCGCGGCCGACGCGGCACTCGGTGCTTGGCTGGCCACGCTGGTGGCGCGCTGCGACGGTAGTGTGGCGTGCGCCGGCTTCTCGCCCAGCGGCGTCCTGTATTCAGCGGTGGATCTGGCCGGGTGCATTATGACCGACATGTCGGCGCCGGAGGAGCCATCCACCGTGCCCGCCTCAAACGGTGTGTATTCAAAGACGCCGCTGGGCGGCATGCCAGGCATCCGGTTCCGTGACGTGCCAACGCCTGGTGCGCCGCCGCTAGCGCCTCTGACGCCAGGTCAAGCGCTGGAGTGGGCCGCGGCGGGCGTACGCCCGGATGACGTGCCGGCCAACCACACACGCTTGTGGGAGGTGCCAATGGCGGACGTGTGGCAAAATGACCTGGCGCGCGTTGACACGCTGCCGCCGGATGCGAAGACGGATAGCGAGAAGGTGGCAGCGATGGCGGCAGTGTGCGCTACCACGCCCGGCTGCCAAGGCTTCCATTTCCCGTCCGGCTGGATGAAGGCGTCGGTGGACGCCACGCAGCTGCAGTACAGCAAGCGCCTGCCAGGCACCTTCTTTAGCCGCCACCCGGTGCCGCCGCTGGATTACGTGGCCGCCACCGTCACCAGCCTGATGCGCGCCATCGGCGGCTCACCCGACACCAACAGCGAGCCGGACGAGCTGACCTGCGGTGTGCCGCCCGACACCGACGCAGCTGCTACAGTGAACGGCACGGGCGGCGTGCACCTGCTGGCGACGGCGGCAGCGGCTGGGCGGACGCACCTGTACGTAGTGGACACCAGCCCGGCGGGCGCGCACGCCTTCCCCTCTGGCGGCAGCGACGCCGACCGGTCGGAGGCCGGCACCGACCAGGCGGGGCCGCACTACTGGTTCACCGCCTTTGCCTACCTGCGCCGCAAGTACGGCCACCTGCCGTGCGTCACCTTTCTCACCGCGGGCGCATACACGCGGGTGACGGAGACAGCGGAGTCGGCGCACGGGCGCGGCGACAACGCAGACCGTGGCGGTGTGTCACAGACGCTAGACTACGTGTCGGCGGCGCGCCACGCCGCCGCCTTCTCGCCCGCCAGCCACCTGCTGGTGTGGGAGGACGACTGCCACGCCTGCACTGGCGTGCTGTCGCTGCTGGGGCACACCATGCAGGCGCTGGACACGTTTGACCCGCGGTGGGGCGCGCTGAGGGTGGGCAACGGCGGCTCTGGCCTGCTGGTGCACCGCGACCTGGTGGCCGGCCTGCTGACTTACCTCACCACGCGGCGCGAGGCCGATAATGTAGACGTTGCCATGTGGCGCTACGTGTTTAACGGCGG
>ERZ778022.3986-NODE-3986-length-13215-cov-4.565426_pt1 | contig 13215 bp, 11 predicted proteins | sample MGYA00375752_ERZ778022 | MGnify/ENA primary metagenome ERZ778022 (study PRJEB29350, sample SAMN05389826) | bioreactor metagenome | isolation source: Thiocyanate bioreactor | place: South Africa: University of Cape Town | collected 2014-04-04 ... | reverse complement strand
TGTGGGCCGTGCGGGCGATGCTGATGGCGGTCGCGGCGGTGGTCCTGCCGGCGGTGCCGCTGGGCACGCTGCTGTTCAACGCGGTCGTCGGCGTGGTCGCCTCGCTGAGCTTCCTGTTCGCCGGGCAATACGTGATGAGCTTCATCGCGATCCTGTTCGTCGCGATCCTCGCGGTCGGGGCGGTCGAGAATACCCGTACCTTCCTCCAGGCGCGCGTCGCCGAGGCGGGCGTGGCGGAAAAGAGCGAGGTCGTCTCCCTGCTGCTCCGCGAGTTCGAGGAGGGCGAGGCCGACTGGCTCTGGCAGATCGACACCTCGCGGCGGATCCGCGCGGTCAGCCCGCGCTTCGCCTTCGCCCTCGGCATGGACCCCGAGGACATCGACGGGAAGCCGTTCATCCAGATGATCGCCGGTTCCGCCTGGGAGACCGGCCAGTTCCCGTCGAGCCTCCACGACCTGGCCGAGCGGCTCAAGCGGCGGGAGAACTTCTCCAACCTGCTGGTGCGCGTCACGATCAACGGCCAGCAGCGCTGGTGGGAGCTGTCCGGCACGCCGAAGCTGACCGAGGACGGCGTCTTCGACGGCTTTCGCGGGGTTGGCTCGGACGTCACCCAGCAGCGCGAAAGCTCGGACAAGATCGCCTACCTCGCTCGCTACGACACCCTGACCGGCCTGCCCAACCGCATGATGCTGACCGAGGCGCTGGGCGAGGCCATGCGCTATGCCGAGCAGTGGCGGACGCGCTGCGCCTTCCTGATGCTCGACCTCGACCGCTTCAAGGCGGTCAACGACACGCTCGGCCACCTCGTCGGCGACCAGCTCCTCGCCCGCGTTTCCGACCGGCTCAAGAAACTGATGAGCGAGAACGAGCTGTGCGGCCGCCTCGGCGGCGACGAGTTCGCCATCGTCATCCGTGACGCTTCCGAAATCGAGCGGGTCAACCGGATCGCCCAGGCGGTGATCGATTCGCTGTCGCAGCCCTACGAGGTCGATCACCACACGCTCTACGTGGGCGTTTCGATCGGCTCGGCGCTCGGCCCGCGCGACGGCTCGACCGTCGAGACGCTGATGCGCAACGCCGACCTCGCGCTCTACCGCTCGAAGGACGAGGGCGGCGGACAGCACTGCTGCTACGAGCCCGCGCTCCACGCCCATGCCGAGGAGCGCCGCAAGCTGGAGTTCTCGCTGCGCCGCGCGCTGGAGCGCAACGAGTTCGTCATCAACTACCAGCCGGTCGTCGACGCGACCAGCGAGCAGGTCCTGAGCTTCGAGGCGCTGCTGCGCTGGCACAGCGAGGAGCACGGCTTCGTCAGCCCGGCGAAGTTCATCCCGCTGGCCGAGGACACCCGCCTGATCGTGCCGATCGGCGAATGGGTCCTGCGCAAGGCCTGCGAAGACGCGATGAAGTGGCCGAACCACGTCAAGGTCGCGGTCAACGTCTCGGGCGAGCAACTGCTCGATCCCAATTTCAGCACCAGCGTCGTCGGCGCCCTGGCGATGAGCGGCCTGCCGCCCCAGCGGCTCGACATCGAGGTGACGGAGAGCATCTTCGTGCGCGACGCGATGACCGCGCGGGCGGCGCTGGAGCGGGTCATGGCGCTCGGCTGCGGGGTCAGCCTCGACGACTTCGGCACCGGCTATTCCTCGCTCGGCTACCTGCGCAAGCTGCGCTTCACCACGATCAAGGTCGACCGCAGCTTCGTCCAGGGCGCGGCGACCGGCAATCCCGAAAGCCTGGCGATCATCCGCGCGGTCGTGGCCATGGCGGACAGCCTGGACATGACCACCACCGCGGAAGGCGTCGAGACCGAGGCCGAGCTGGAAACGATCCGCTCGCTCGGCTGCGGCAAGATCCAGGGTTACTACTTCGGCCGGCCGATGGCGCTGGATGAGGCGAACCGACTGTTCTACCGCGACGCCTATGCCCAGACGGGCGGGGCGGCGGCTTAGGCAGGCAACTTCGCTCGGGACGAGCGGGTATCGGCAAACCGAGCGTCGGAGCTATGCCCCGACCAGACCGCGCAACGCGCTTTCGAACAGGCGGCGGCCGTCGCTGCCGCCCTGCTCGGGCTCGATCGCCCGCTCGGGGTGGGGCATCATGCCGAGCACGTTGCCGGCGGCGTTGAGCACGCCCGCGATGCGGCGCGCCGAGCCGTTGAGGTCCTCGGCATAGCGCAGGGCCACGCGGCCTTCGCCTTCGAGCCGGTCGAGCGTCTCCGCATCGGCGTAGTAGTTGCCGTCGTGATGGGCGACCGGGAACGAGATGCGCTCGCCCTGGGCATAGCCGGCGGTGAACAGCGACTGGGCGTTCTCGACCATCAGCGGGGCATCGCGGCAGACGAAGCGGATGCCCGAATTGCGCAGCAGGGCGCCGGGCAGCAGGCCGCTCTCGGTCAGGACCTGGAAGCCGTTGCACACGCCGAGCACGGGGACGCCGCGATTGGCCGCGGCGATCACCGCCTGCATCACCGGCGAGCGCGAGGCGATCGCGCCGCAGCGCAGGTAGTCGCCATAGGAGAAGCCGCCGGGCAGGGCGATGAAGTCCAGCCCCTCGGGCAGGTCGGCGTCGCCGTGCCAGACGCGATGCGGGGCCTGGCCGGAGACCTTCTCCAGCGCATCGGCCATGTCCCGGTCGCAGTTCGAGCCGGGGAAGGTGATGACGGCGGAGCGGAAGGCCATTACGCGGCGACCCGCTCGATGCGGTAGTTCTCGATCACCATGTTGGCGAGGAGCTTCTTGCACATCTCGTCGAGGTCGGCGTCGCTGACGCTCTCGTCCACCTCCAGCTCGATCAGCCGTCCGGCGCGCACGTCCTTGACGCCGCCGAAGCCGAGGCCTTCGAGCGAATGCTGGATCGCCCGGCCCTGGGGATCGAGCACGCCGTTCTTGAGGCTGACCGAAACGCGGACCTTCATCACATTGCCTTTCCGTGCGCGGGAATCGCTGGAGCCTATGGCCCGAGGCGGCGCCGGGGGCAAGGTCACTCCGGCAGGCAGCGCCTTAGTTTGAATTCGGCTTACGACCTCATTGCCCGATGGCCCTCATCTCCGTCACCCGGACTTGATCCGGGGTCCCGCTTTCCTCCTGCGACGTCGCGCACCAAGAAGCGGGGCCCCGGATCAAGTCCGGGGCGACGAGGCTCGTGATAACCCCCGCTTCCTGCCTGGATGCCGAAATTCAAACCGAGACATGACCCTCCGGCAGGCTGTCCAGCACATAGCCGAGCGAGCGCACCGTCCGCAGCAGATCGGGCACGCCGTGGGCCTTGAGGCCGCGGCGCAGGCGGCCGACCCAGACGTCGACGGTGCGCTCGTCGATTGCCTCGCGGTCCTTGCCGAGCAGGGCGATCAGGTCGGCGCGCGCGAGCACCCGGTCGGGATGCTCGATGAAATGGGCGAGCAGCTTGAACTCGTTGGGCCGCAGCGGCACGGGCCGGCCGTGCCAGCGCGCCTGATAGGCGCCGAGGTCGAGCGTCAGGCCGCCGTGGGCGAGCCGCGGCGCGGGTGTGGCGCTCGCCGGGCCGCGGTACTGCCTGAGCCGGTCGAGCAGCAGGTCGGCGGTCAGCGGGGCGAGGACGTAGTCGTCCGCCCCGGCGCGCAGCGCGCGGCGGCGCGCCTCGGTGTCGTCCTCGTCGAGGATCATCGTGATATGGCTGTGCGCGGTGGCGGGCGCGTCGCGCAGGCGGCGGCACATCTCCAGGCCGGAAAGGTCGGGCAGCAGCCAGTCGACGAAGCACCAGATGCGCCCTTCCTGACGCTGCGCGGGCGGCTGCGAGCCCGCGGTCAGCACGCGCAGGGCCGGCATCCGCTCGGCCAGCGCGGCCAGCAGGTCAGGCTGGCCGTTCGTCAGTATCACCGTCCCCGGCTCGTTCATCGTCGCATCAGTCCAGTACAACCGGGGCTATCCAATGCGTTCGGGAAATGACGGTTTCGTGACGCGAATCCGTCACGGCGGCGCTGTCATCGAATTGTCGCGAAACCGACTTTGAACTGACGCGGCAGGGTCGCGCGGATGCAATCTGCCACGCCTACTTGCCGGCCCCGACGGGGGCGAGCAGCGCCGAATCGGCAGGTGATTCGGCTGATCCCTCGGAAACGACGAAACGTCACAACCAAGTCAGGGATGAACATGATGAACCGCCCGATTTCCAAGGTCGCCGCCTCAATGCTTGCGATCGCCGCGATGCAGGCCGCCGGCAGCGCCCATGCTGCCGACGCCGCTGCCGCTGATGCCGCCGCCGACGCCTCGGCCGAGTCCACCGGCGATTCGAGCGGGCTGACCGACATCGTCGTCACCGCGACCAAGCGCGAGACCAACCTCCAGAAGACGCCGATCGCCATCGCCGTCCTCGGCGCCGACGTCATCGAGAAGCGCCACGTGCAGAGCCTGCTCGACCTCGCCGACGGCGGCGCGCTGTTCGATGAGGTCCTGCTGTCCGTCTGGTCGCCGACGGCGGCATCCCCTCGCTGCGCGTCGCGACCTTCGAGGCGCGCCAGTCCGCGCTGACGGTCGGCATCCGCGGCATCGTGCCGTTCGACCAGAACCAGACCGCGCGCGAGCCGGGCGTCGGCGTCTATATCGACGGCGTCTATCTCGGCCGCTCGCAGGGCCTCAACGCCGCCCTGTTCGACGTGCAGCGCATCGAGGTCCTGCGCGGCCCGCAGGGCACGCTGTTCGGCCGGAACACCGAAGGCGGTGCGCTGAGCATCGTGACCAAGGCTCCGACCGGCGAGTTCGGCGGCCGGGTATCGGCCGGCGTCGGCAACTACGGCTCCTACAACGGCGAGGTCCACCTTGACCTGCCGGCCTTCGCCAATTTCGCGATCAAGGTCGACGGCGTGATCCAGCACCAGGACGCGACCACCAAGAACCCGGCGAGCGGCCAGTATGGCTGGAACTACTACAACCGCGTGGGCGGCCGGATCGCCGGCCGCTGGACCCCGGTCGAGGGCCTGACGGTCGATCTCTCCTACGATCGGGCGCGCGACCAGAACACGCCGTTCTACAGCCAGCTCATCAACTACAACCCGAATGGCCTGCCGGTCGGGACCTATTCGGGCACGACGCTGGTTTGCCCGGGCGGCGGCTCCAACTGCATCGCGCCGCTGGCGCCGCTGGTCCAGGTGAGCGGCAACCACCGCATGGACGTCGCCGACATGGGCGTGATCCAGCAGCTCAGCACCGACGACACGCACGGCTACACCGCGGCGATCAAGTACAAGCTGAGCCCGGAGATCGAGCTGCGCTCGATCTCGGCCTGGCGCGGCGTCGAGACCCACCAGTGGGACGGTTCGGCCGGCGCGCACCGCAGCCAGTTCGTGCCCAACGGCGAATTCGGCCGCTACAGCCTGTCGGAGCTGTTCCAGACCCAGTTCAGCCAGGAATTCCAGATCGTCGGCACCCTGCCGCACCTCGACTTCGTGCTGGGCGCCTACTACTTCAACGAGCACGCCCGCGAGGTCGCGGCGACGCCCAACCCGCTGAAGTGGAACGCCGACGGCACCGGCTATACCTTCATCAACCAGGTCGCCCCCAATCCCACCGCCGCGATCGGTTCGAGCAACCAGGGCTGGGACCGCAACTACTGGTACGTCCAGCGCGACAGCTATGCGGTCGGCAAGAGCTATGCGGTGTTCGGCCAGGCCACCTATACTCCGGCCGGGATCGAGACGCTGCATCTGACCGCCGGTGGGCGCTACACTCACGAGACCCGCAACGGCGCGCTGACCGTCGTCAACAACGCTCCGTTCGCGGGGGCCGTGCTCGACTATTCGAACAGCCGGTTCGACCCGATGGTCACGCTGGCCTGGGATGCGGCGCCGGGCATCAACCTCTATGCCAAGTATTCGACCGGCTTCCGTGCCGGCGGCGCCAACTCGCGCTCGTCGACCTTCCGCAAGTTCGATCCGGAATCGGTCAAGTCCTATGAGATCGGCGCCAAGACCGATTTCCTCGACCATCGCGTTCGCCTGAACGTGGCAGCCTACATCATGGACCGCACCAACACCCAGATCGACTTCGACTTCGTCGACACCCGGGCGACGGTCGGCGGCGTGGCCAATCCTTATTACAACAAGCACACCGAGGAGACGGTCAACGTTGCCGGCACCTCGCGGATCAAGGGCGTCGAGGTCGAGCTGACGGTGCGCCCGGTCACGGGGCTGACGCTCGGCGCGTCCTACGCCTACACCGACGTCAGGATCCCGCCGGTCGCCAACCCGATCGTGGAATCGCCAGCGACCTACGGCGTGATCACCCAGGTCTATACCGTGTTCACGCCGAAGCATGCGGTCTCGGGCTCGCTCGACTTCGAGACGCCGGTGGGCCGGGGCGACAGCCGCCTGCGCCTGCATCTCGACGCCAACTACGCCGGGCCGCAGTACAGCTTCCAGGCGGAAAGCGTGCAGACCGAGGCGAGCTTCATCGTCAACGGCAGCCTCGCGCTGGCCGACATTCCGCTGAACTCCAGCGGGGTGAAGGGCACGATCTCGGTCTGGGCGCGCAACCTGTTCAACGAGGACCACATCTATCGCCGGTCGGACGCGAACAACGCGATCCTGGGCTCCTACGCCAACTTCAACCCGCCGCGGACCTTCGGTCTCCAGGGCACCGTCAACTTCTGAGGTTCTCTCTCCTCCTCCCGAGAGACACCCTGACTGGGGCGGGCAGCGCGAGCTGTCCGCCCCTTTTTTATGCCTTTTTCAAGCGAAGCCGCGCCAGGTCACATGGGCGCCGACCACGATCACAAGCACGGCGAAGCCGGCTTCCATGACGCGGCGGCGCCCGGCGAGGCGCTTGCCGAGGACGATGCCGGCGGCAGCCCCGGCGATGCCTCCCGCCGCCAGCATGGCGACCAGCGGCCAATCGACCAGTCCGGACAGGGCGTAGGACGTCGCCGTGGTCAGGCCCAGCGCCGTGACCGTGACCAGCGAGGTGCCGACGGCGTTGCGCAGCGGCATCGCCGTCGCCAGCATGAGCCCCGGCACGATCAGAAAGCCCCCGCCGATGCCGAAGAAGCCGGCGAGCAGGCCGACGCCGAGGCCGATCGGGATCAGCCGCGGCAGGAGGCGGCGCGCGGTCTCGGGCCGCAGCCGTACGTCGGGCCGCTCCTCGCCCCTGCGCCCGCGCAGCATCGTCGCGCCGACCGCGATCATCAGCAGGCCGAACAGCGCGAGCAGGCGCTGGCCGTCCATCGCCTTGCCCGCTTCCGCGCCCAGCGCCGCGCCGAACGCTCCGGCCAGGGCGAAGACCACCGCGCAGGGCCATTTTACCGTCCCCGCGCGGGCGTGCCCGGCAAGACCGGCGGCCGCGTTGAGCGTCACCGCCACGGCGGCCGTGCCGATTGCCGCATGGGGTGACTTCACGCCCACCGCATAGACCAGCAGCGGCACGGCGAGGATCGACCCGCCGCCTCCGACCAAGCCGAGGACCAGCCCGATCAGCGCACCGGCGCCGAGCGCGGCGGGGATCAGCGCCGGGACGGCCACGTCCCGCCGGCGCGCCTGTGCGGCGGTTCCACGGCATCAGCGCCAGCAGCCGGGCCATGCCGCACCAGCCGCTGATCCCGGCCAAGGTGAGGCCTGCGCCGACCAATCCGGCCAGGGCGAAGAACGCCGGGGCGACGAGGAAGCCGAGGACGACGCCGGCCAGGATCAGCAAGCCTGCCGCGATCTGGACCTGGCGCATGATCTCGATTGGCTGGCTGCGATCCTCGGTCACGGGGAGCCCGGCCGCGCGCCAGGCCTCCAGTCCGCCGTCGAGGACATAGGCCGCGCAATCGGCCGCTCCGGCGAGCCTGGCGGCATGGGCATCGGTGCGGCCGCCCGAGCGGCAGTGATAGATCACCGCCGGCACCTCCCCGATCCGCCCGAGGCGGTCCACGGGGAGGTTGCGCGCGCCGGGGATGCGGGCGCGCGCGTGCTCGTCGGGCTCGCGGATGTCGATCAGGGCGGCGCCCTGGGCGACGAGGGCCTGGGTTTCGGCGGGGGTGAGCTTGCGCAGGGGCATCGCGGTTGGCCTTCCCGGCAATAGAGTTGATGGAGCGTGGCGAGCAGGGTCTCGCAGCGGGCGTCGGCGATCCGATACCAGAGCGCCTGGCTTTCGCGCCGGAAGGCGACGAGCCCGTCCTCGCGCAGCCGGGCGAGGTGCTGGGACAGCGCCGATTGCGACAGGCCGACCGCCGCCGCCAGGTCGCCGACGCGCATCTCGCCGTGCTCAGCGAGCTGGCACAGCACCATCAGCCGGCGCTGGTTGGCCATGGCCTTCAGCAGGTCCGCCACCTGGCCGGCATTGGCGGCGAAGGCGGCAAGCTCGCTCGCATCGACCTTCATTCGCATCTCCTAAATTAGATATTGCTAAATTAGAAAAGTCTCACATATTGTCAAGCATCGAATCCGCCCATCCGCCGAAAGGGATCACGCCATGCCGGTTGCGCCCATCATCCGCGCCTTCTTCGACGAGGCGACCTTCACCGTCAGCTACCTGGTCGCCGATCCGCGCACCCGCGCCGCCGCCGTTATCGACCCGGTGCTCGATTTCGACCCGGCCTCGGGGGCGGTGGCGACGACCTCGGCCGACGCCGCGCTGGCCGCCGCGGTGGAGGAGGGGTGGCGCATCGCCCATGTCCTCGAAACCCACGCCCATGCCGATCACCTGTCTGCCGCGCCGCATATCAAGGCGCGCACCGGGGCCCGGATCGGCATCGGCGCCCATATCCGCGAGGTGCAGGCGATCTTCCGCGAGGTCTTCAACACGCCCGACCTCGCGCCCGACGGGGCCGATTTCGACATTCTGCTCGAAGACGGCGAGCGGATCGCCCTGGGCGACCTGGAGATCGAGGTCATCCACACGCCGGGGCATACGCCGGCCTGCGTCAGCTATCGGATCGGCGACGCGGTCTTCGTCGGCGATACGCTGTTCATGCCCGACTACGGCACGGCCCGCGCCGACTTTCCCGGCGGGGACGCCCGCGCGCTCTACCGCTCGATCCGCAAGCTGCTCGCCCTGCCGCCGGAGACGCGGCTGTTCATGTGCCACGACTACAAGGCCCCGGGCCGCGACCATTATGCCTGGGAGACCACCGTGGCCGAGGAGCGGGCGAGCAACGTCCACGTCCGCGACGGCATCGGCGAGGAGGCCTTCGTCGCGATGCGCCAGGAGCGCGACCAAGGCCTGGCCGCGCCGCGGCTGCTGCTGCCCTCCGTCCAGGTCAACATCCGCGCCGGCCGCTTCCCCCCGGCCGAGACCAACGGGGTGAGCTACCTGAAGATCCCGCTGAGGCTGCCCGCCTAGTCAGGAGACTTCGGCGGCTCGACTCCCTCGGGCAGGACCAGGACCGTCACCGCGCGGTCGCCAGTCAGGTACTTCCGCGCCGCCGCCTGGATATCCGCCGCCAAGACCGCGGCGAGCCGCTCGTGGGCCTTGACCTGGCGCTCGATGCGGTCCGCCTCGGTCTGGGCGCGGTCGACCAGGGTCATCCAGCCGAAATTGGTCTTGAGCTGGTTGTCGAAGCTCTCCAGCAGCGGCTCGCGGGCGCGTTGCAGCAGGTCGGGATCGACCGGCCGGTCGCGCAAGGCGGCGATGGTCTGGAGGATCGCCTCGCGCACCGCCGCCACGTCGCGCACGTCGACCGAGGCGGTCACGGCGAAGGTGCCGTAGCCGCGCCAGACCGGACTCGGATCGCTCGACGAGCCGGGCGAATAGGCCTTGCCCAGCTTCTCGCGCAGGGTGTCGGTCAGCTCGATCCGGACGATCCGCTCCAGCAGGTTGAACACCTGTTTCTCCTGCGGATCGCTGTCGTCCCGGGTCGGCCAGGTGACGCGGATCGCCGCCTGGTCCTGCGGCCCGGTGTGGCGGATCACGCGCAGGGCGTGGTCGGCGGTGAAGGGACGCTGGCGCTGCTCCGCATAGGCGCCGAAGTCCGGCTCGCGCGCGGGGAGAGCGCCGAAGGTGCGGGCGACGAGCCGGATCGCCTGGTCCTCGTCCACGTCGCCGACGATCCCGATCTCGATCGCGCCGTGGGCCAGCCGGTCGGCGATGTCGCGCTTGAGCTTGGCGAAGGTCAGGGCGCGGTAGTCGTCGGGCTTCTGGAGGGTGAAGCGCGGATCGTCGTCCGACAGGATGCCGCCGATCGAGGTGCTCAGCGCGGAAGCCGGCGTCGCCAGGCGCTGGGCGAAGAAGTTGTTGATGTTCAGCCGGTAGCGCAGCTCGCCTTCGGGCCGGAAGCCGGGATCGGTGAGGAAGGCGGCCATCAGCTCGAGCTGAAGCTCCAGGTCGAGCGGGGTGGTCTGCGCCGCCGAGACGAAGGTCTCCGGCCGGCTGGCGACATTGGCGCCGACCGTCCGCCCGGCGAGCAGCGATTGCAGCTCGTCCTGGCTGTGCTTCCCCAGGCCGCCGGCGGTCAGCATCGCGACCATCTCGGTCGCCAGCGGGTTGGCCTTGGTCGCCAGCATGTCGCCGCCGTCGACGCTGAGCTGGACGTGGACGCGGTCCTTCTCCAGCTCGGTCCGCTTGAGGTTGAGCCGCACCCCGTTGGCGAAGCGCACCTCGCGGATGCCGAGCAGCGGCTCGCGCGTGTCGCTCGCCACCGTGCCGGGCGTACCGAAATCGGTATAGGCGAAGATGCTCGCCGTGACCGCCTGGCCTCGCTCCAGCCGCGCCTTCGCCGCCTCGTTCCAGGCGGCGCGCAGGGCCGGGGCCCCGCCCTCGGGCTGGTTGCGGCCCTCGAAGCGGATCAGCGGATCGTCGAGCGGCACGGCCTCGCGCTTCAGGGCTTCGAGCACGCGGGCCGGGGTGATCTCGGGAATAAACGCTTCGAGCCGTTCGAGCGCGCTCTCGGGCGTCGAAGGCACGCGGTCGTCGTTGATCAGGGCGAAGACGGCGTTGACCAGCGCCCCGTGCGAGCGGGTGCCGGACGAGGCCGCCGCGTTGCGCGCCGCCGTGCGGATGCCGGCGACCTGCTCCGCCACCTCGGCCTCGGTGAAGCCGTAGGCCTGGGCGCGGCGGTATTCCTCGGCCGCGGCGATCAGCCCGCGGCGCCACTTCCGGTCGACCGTATAGACGACGAGGTTGGTGGTCCGCCCGGCCTTGAACACGTCGCCCGTGCCGAAGCCGGCGTCGCGGAACGGCGGGTCGGGCAGGCGCGAAAGGCGGGTCAGGCGGCGGTTGACGATGGCATAGCCGATCTGCCGCAGGATGCCCTCGCGGCGTTGGGCCACGGTGTCGCGCTCGTCGAGCCAGAGGCCATGGCGCGAGGCGACGATGCGCTCGGTCAGCGCGGGGTCGATGTAGAGCTCGGTCCGCCCCCGGGACTTCGGATCGACCGGGCCGGGCGAGGGCTGCGGCTCGACGGGCGCGGGCCGCCAGTCGGCGAAATGGGAGCGGATCGCCGCCTCGGCCAGCGCCGGGTCGAAGTCGCCGACCACGATCAGCGTGGTCTGCTTCGGCACGTATTCGCGCCGCCAGAACGCTTTCAGCGCATCGGCGGTCGCGCCCGCGATCGTTGCCTCGACCCCGATCGGCATCCGCTCGCCGTAGCGCGCGCGGGGGTGGAGGAAGCGGATCTGGTCGACCTGGTTGCGGAACTGCCAGGTGTTGCGGTCGCGCTTCTCGGCCAGGATCACCCCGCGCTCGCGGTCGACCGCCTGGGGATCGAAGTTCAGCTCGCTTGCCGTCTCGCGCATCAGCATCAGCGCGGTGTCGAGCAGGGCCGGATCGTTCCGCGGCAGGTCGAGCATGTAGATGGTCTGCTCGAACCCGGTCGCGGCGTTGGTGTCGGCGCCGAAGGCCAGACCCTTGCGCTCCAGCAGGCGGACCATCTCGCCCTCGGGCACGTGGGTCGAGCCGTTGAAGGCCATGTGCTCGACGAAATGGGCGAAGCCGCGCTCCGCGTCGCTCTCGTCGAGCGAGCCGGCCTTCACCTCCATCCGCACCTGGGCCGTGCCCTTGGGCGTGGCGTTCCGGCGGATGACGTAGCGCATCCCGTTGTCGAGCACGCCGAACCGGAAGGCCGGGTCGACCGGCACGTCGCTGTCCTGGAAGGCCCAGACGGGCCGCGCGGCAGCGGAGGCCGAGGCGATCCGCTCGGCCTGCGGGGCGCAGGCGGCGAGGGCGGCGGTGGAGAGGAGGAGCGGGTAGAGGAACCTGGAACGCATCGCGCGCGGTTGTGGCGCGGCGATCCTGAATGGGCAACAACGCGTTCAAGCTCCTCCCCATTCCGCTGCGCGAACGGGGAGGAGCTATATCGTTACTTCCCCCGCAGCTTGCGGTGGTGGCTGAGGTCCGCGACCTCGCTCGCCGGGCCGTCGTTCTCCAGCAGGCCGAGGCGGCGGGCGACTTCCTGGTAGGCTTCCTCCTCGCCGCCGAGGTCGCGGCGGAAGCGGTCCTTGTCGAGCTTCTCGCCGGTGGTCATGTCCCACAGGCGGCAGCCGTCGGGGCTGATCTCGTCGGCCAGGATCACCCGGCTGTAGTCGCCTTCCCAGATGCGGCCGAACTCCAGCTTGAAGTCGACCAGACGGATGTTGATCGCCGCGAACATGCCGCAAAGGAAGTCGTTGACCCGGATCGCCATGGCCGAGATGTCCTGCATCTCGTCGTTGTTGGCCCAGCCGAAGCAGGCGATGTGCTCCTCGGCGATCATCGGATCGCCCAGCGCGTCGTCCTTGTAGTAGTATTCGATCAGGGTGTGGGGCAGCGGCTCGCCCTCCTCGATGCCGAGGCGCTTGGAGAGCGATCCGGCCGCGACGTTGCGGACCACGACCTCGATCGGCACGATCTCGACCTGGCGGACGAGCTGCTCGCGCATGTTGAGGCGGCGGATGAAGTGCGTCGGGATGCCGATGTGGTTCAACCGGGTGAAGACGTACTCGCTGATCCGGTTGTTGATGACGCCCTTGCCCTGGATCGTGCCCTTCTTCTGGGCGTTGAAGGCGGTGGCGTCGTCCTTGAAGTACTGGATGATGGTGCCGGGCTCCGGCCCCTCGTAAAGGATCTTGGCCTTGCCTTCGTAGATCTGGCGGCGACGCGACATCGTGGGTTCCTCGAAAACGGCAAGCCCCGGTGCTGACAGGTCGCTTGCGCGGCTGCTGGCCCGGGGCGGTGGGGCTGTCCCTACGCGAAAACGGGGGGCGGTGCAATCGAGCGGCGCGGGTTCTTCCCTCGCACCTCCGCGCGGCGCTGGCGGGGACGGAAGTGCGGCCGAGGGAGCCGGAAACGCGCT
>ERZ778022.3981-NODE-3981-length-13228-cov-4.313141_pt1 | contig 13228 bp, 18 predicted proteins | sample MGYA00375752_ERZ778022 | MGnify/ENA primary metagenome ERZ778022 (study PRJEB29350, sample SAMN05389826) | bioreactor metagenome | isolation source: Thiocyanate bioreactor | place: South Africa: University of Cape Town | collected 2014-04-04 ... | reverse complement strand
CCCGCCATGGCGCGGGAATCGCCGGACTGCCTCAGCGATGAGGCGATTGACCGGGCCGTGGGCGCGGCGGTGCGGTCGGGCGCGGCCACCATCGATATGCGGGCCTTGCCCGACCTTCCGCTCTGTTCCGGCCTGACGCCGGCGCAGCAGGTCCAGCGCATCCGCGCGGCGGCCTTTCCGGAAGACGCCGCCCGCGCCGAGGCCGAGCGCCAGGAGAGGATCGCGCGGGAGGCCGCCGAAGCACAGGCCTTCGAAGATCGGATCAGTGCGGCGAAGGTTAAGGCCGCGCCCGCGCCGGCCGACGATGCCGTCCAGCCGCTGTTGGCGCGGCCGGTGGAGCAGTTCCGACCCTTCCCGGCCCCGGCCGGCAGGCCCCGCCCTGCCCGCCAGCAGGCGCGCGCGGCGTCGGCGGCTCCAGCTCGGGCGCGGCGCCCACCTTTGGGGTTTTTCCCCGTTTGGGGAAAAACCTCTCGGAAGTGATCGTCAACCGGATGGCCCGCTCGCGCGGCGGGCTATTCACGGATGCGACGGGGCGAGCCGGGCTATTCGGCCAACCTCGACCGCGACGGCGACGGGATCGCCTGCGAGTAACTCACCGGCACCGCCCCGCGCGGCCGTCGATATCCCAGCGCTGGACATACTCGGCCTGCCCCGCGCGGAGCTGGGCGCAGGAGAGGCTGACCTTGCCCGCCCAGGCGAAGGCCAGGGTGCGGCCGTAGATGTCCTCGCCATGGCGCTCCAGGCGGATCGGCCGGCCGCGCACCAGGCGCTGGAGCGCATCCTTGCTGGCCCAGGGATCGCCCTCCGCGCAGCGCCGGCCGCGACGGCAGTGGCCCGGCAACTCCGGCGCGTCGATACCGATCAGGCGTACCCTTTCCGCCCCGCAACGCAGGGTGTCGCCATCGGTGGCAGTGCAGGAAAGAAGCGCGCTGGCGGCAAGGATCGATAGCAACGGCATGGGCCGCTAATCGGCCAGATCGCGCGCCAGCGCCATTTCCAAATGCATCCGATTTGGAAGCTTACCCCGCCGCCTCCATCTCGATCTGGCTGACGAAGCCGCCGTCCGCGTCCATGCGGTGCTCGACCTTGGCGATGCGCCAGGCCTTGGCGTCGACCTCGTCCTTGTAGCCCTTGGCCGTGGCCTTCGCGCCGGCCGAGGCCGTGGCGTCGCCATAGGCGAGGTCGAGCTGGAACGAGGCGGCGGCGCGCTTGAGGCGCTTGGCCTCGGACCCGGCGGCGGCCTTGGCGTCGCCCTCGCTGGCGTAGACCCGCTTCAGCCGGCGGCGCTTGCCGCCGCCCTGCTGGACCTTCCGGCGCTTGCCCGTGGCGGGATCGTGCCACTGGGCCTCGGCCCCGTCCTGGCCGTTCTCGCGGCTCGCGCGGCGATAGGAATAGCGGTCGCCGTCGCGACGGGTCAGCGCGATGGTGGGGATCGCCTTGCCGGTGGCGGTGGTGTTGGCGTCGATCGGGGCGAGGATCAGCGCGCCGTCCTTCGTCGTGGCCACCGCGTCGTAGCGCCGGCCGAGGTCGCGCAGCAGCTCCATATCGGACTTGTTGTGCTGCTCGGCCGCCTTGACCGGCTTGCCCGAGAGGTCGGGATGACACCGCGCGGCCAGGCCGTGCTCGCCCGCGATCTTGCCCAGGATGCCGCCCAGGGTCTGGTCCTTCCAGATCCGCGTCTTGCGGGTGCGGAAGCTCTCCTTGAAGTCGGCGGAGCGGCCGGTGATCGTCACCGTATCGGGCGGGCCGGACCAGGACACCTCGTCCACCTTGAAGCTGCCCTTGTCGACCAGGCCGACCTTGACGCCCGTGCCGCGCGCCCAGCCCAGTTGCACCTTCAGCCTCGCGCCCTCGGGCGGCAGGGCCAGCTTGCCGTCGTGATCGTGGAGCACGATCTCGAACTCGTCGGCGCTTTCCCCGCGCGTCTCGGTCAGGCGCAGGCTGAGCAGCCGGGGCGAGAGCTTGTCGGTCAGGTCCTTCCCGTCGAGCGTCCCCTTCCAGTCGGCGAAGGGCAGGACGAAGGCCGCATCGCCCTTCGCGGGGAGCGGGTCAGTCGGCACGGGACAGCTCGATGGTGAAGCCGATGACGCGGGCCTTGCCGTTGTCGATGATCGCGCCGTGCTGCTCGCTGAGCCGGTCGATGGTGAAAGCGCCGAACAGGGTGCCGGTGCCGTCGGCGAGCTGGTAGGCGTCGCCGTCGTCGGCCATCTGGGCGAGGGTCTCGATCGCGGAGTAGGACCCGGCCAGCTCGGGCACCAGGGTTCCCCGCAGCACGATCTTGTCCTCGCCCGGGCCGAGGAACTGCCCGGCCGGGCGCGCGCCGAAGCGCGGGGTGCGGGCATGGCGCCAGTCGCGATCACGGTCGAGCTGGTCGAACAGCGCGCTGTCGGTGGAGAAGACGAACATGCCGAGGGCCGCGAGCATCAGAAATCGTCCCGGTAAGAGGAAAGCCGCCCGCGCCGGACCTCCTCGGCCAATTCGCGCTTGATCCGCTGGACCAGGGCGTCGGCGTTTTCGCCCGGTTGTTGGTTGACCGTGATGTGGAACACGACCGGCGCGCCGCCCCCCGCGGATCGCGCCGCCTTCGGCGCGAGCGGGGCGAGGCCGGCGGGCGATGCGACCGGGCGCAGATCCGGCAAGCCGCCGCTCGCCGCGCCGGCCGCGACGGGCCCGAGGCCGAGCGCCCCGGTCGCCGCGACCCCGCTGGCCAGGCGTCCGGCGGCGCGCAGCGGGCTCCCCGCGCCGCGATCGAGCCCAAGCGCCAGCCCCTGGGTCATGTAGCCGCCCATCGCCATGAACAGGCGCGACGGGCTCTTGATGCCGAAGAAGTTCTTGAAGGCGGTGATGCCGGCGCGGGCGATAGCGACCAGCTTGTTCGCCAGCAGCACGGGATTGAGCGCCGCCAGCAGCCCGCTCATCATCATGCCGCCGAGCGAGGTCAGCCACCCCGGCAGGCCGGAGAGCGCGCCCTTGACCATGGCCACGCCGGAATCGAACTTGCCCTTCACCGTGGTCCAGGCCGCGCCGATCATGGCCATGCCGGCGCTGAAGGCGGCCTTGATCTTGTCCCAGTTGCGATAGACCAGATAGGCGACGACGCCGATCGCCACGCCGATCGCGACGATGGCCAGGATCATCGGATTGGCAAGCATCATCATGCCGGCGCGCATCAATCCCTGGCCGAGGAAGATCGCGGCGGTGCGGAGGACGCCGAAGGCCCGCGCCGCGCCCGTGACGATGGGGCCGATCGCGCCGATCGCGCGGAGCTTCGAATACCAGCCCCAGACCGTCGCGATCGGGCCGAGGATCGAGCCGAGCGCATATTGCAGCGCGCCGAAGCCGATCCTGGCCGCGACCAGGCCGCCCGCGATCGAGACCAGGGTGCTGGCCGCCTTGGGGTTGGCCTGCGCCCAGCGGCCGACCGCGCCGGCAAGGTTGTTGACGTGGCCGAGGAAGGTGGTGGCGACCGGCAGCAGCGTGGTGCCCAGGGTGATCGCGAGCTGCGACAGCGAGCCCTTGAACGACGCCCAGGCGACGCTCGCATCGCGTGCCTCGCGCTGGCTGAAGGCGCGCGCGACCGTGCCGCCGCCCTGCCCGACCTGGTCGCGAATCTGGCGATAGTCGTCGAGGTTCTGGATCAGGGTCCGCAGCGCGGCCTGGGCCTGCATGTCCTCGAAGGCGAAGCCGAGCTTGGACAGGTCGCCGCCGGTGGCTTTCTTCGTCAGCTCGGCGATGGCTTCCAGCGGCGTCTTGCCCTGGGCGTAGGCCTGTTTCAGCGCGGCGGGCAGGTCGACCCCGAAGTTCTTCTTGAACGCGCGGATCGTCGCCGGGGCCTGGATCTTGGTCAGCAGGTTCTGGACGTTGTTGGCGGCCTGGTCGGCATCGCCGGCCCCGCGCCGGGCGATCTGCAAGGCGGCGGCCAGATCGGCCACGGCCGGCGTCCCCTTCTGCCCCAGCGCCTGCATCTGCGCGGTCAGGGTGGGGAACCAGCGCGCCATGTCCTTCACTTCGAACGCGCCGGCATTGCCCGAGGCGGCCATGATGTCGAGCGCGGCGGCGGTCTGCGAGATCGGCACCTTCAGGTTGTTGAGATTGGCGAAGGCGGCGTTGGCCCCGTCCGCCAGGTCGACCTTGAAGGCGGTGCCGAGCTGGCCGATCGGACCGATCATCTGCACCGCCTTGCGCGGATCGAGGCCGAGCCCGGCGAGCACATCGACGCCCGAGCGCATGTCCTCTGGCAACTGGTGGAGCCTTTGCGAGAGCAGCAGGATGGTGTTGCCCATCCGGTCGGTCTCGGCGTTGGTCAGCTCCGCCTTCTGCTGGATGTCGACCATGCCGCTGGAGAAATCCATCGCGGCCTTGGTCGCGAGGATGAAGGGCGCCGCCATTCCCGCGCCGACCATGACGTTCTGCGCGCCGCTGGACTTGAGCTGCTCGCCGCGCGCGGTGATCCGGGCGGTGCGGCCGTCGATCGCGTTGAAGCGTTTTTGCCGCTCGATCTGGCGGTTGACGCCCTCGATCGCCTGCTCGAGCTGGCGCTGGCGGTCGATCAGGCCGGTGACATTGCCGCCGGACTTCCCCAGTTCGGCCTCGATGCCGCGCAGCTCGCCCTTCAGGTCGCGCGCGGTGCGGTTCAACCCGCGCAGCGCCTGGTCGCCGGTCTTGCCCAGACCGATCAGGTTCTTGAGGTGCCCGCCGAGATCGCCGACGCCGCTGAACCGCACCACCAGGTTGAGGGCATTGCTCATTTGTCAGCCCGGTTGACGCGGTTCCAGCGCTCGATCGCCCGGCCGCGCCAGGCGAGCAGGTCATGCAGATCCAGCTCGGTCAGCTCCGACAGCGGCCAATGGAAGATCAGGGCGATGTCGGCCATCAGTTCTTCGACTGTTCGCCCCCGAACATCGCCGCCACCTGCGCCTTCATCGCCGGGGTCATAAAAAAACCCTTCACTGTGCCGGCGATCTCGCCCAGGTCCTCGGTGGATAGCGCCGCCGCTTCCGGATCGGTGATGAACGGATCGGAGATGCGCGGCAGCAAGGTAAGCACCGCGTTGATGTCACTGGTGAACAGCGCCTCGACCGTCAGCCCGCGCATTTCGCCCGCCTTTGGCTTACGCAAGGTCAGATGGGTGATCGGGCCGGTATCGCGATGGAGGGGTTCGACCAGCGTGATCTTGATGTGGCTGGTCTTGCCGGACGCATCGCTGGCCTGGGCGGAAGCAGGGGCCTCCACCTTTGCGGGCGCGGGGGCTTCGGCCGGGGCGGGCGTTGCGGAGTTCATGCGGGCTTCCTTGGCGCGGGCGGGAGGGTCTTCACCCCGGCGCGCCCGCTAGTTCGCCGGGGTGAAGCTGGTGAGCCGGATCAGTTGCCGAGGGCGGCGCGGATCTCGGCGTAGCGGTCGATGCCGAAGACGATGAAGACGGCGTTGAGGAGGTCGATTTCGAACCACACCTGGCCGTCGACGCTGAGCTTGTAATAGGAGCAGGCCATCTTCGACTTGTGCTCGGTATCGTCGCCGGGCTTCTGGTTGCCGAAGTCCAGTTCCGAATAGCGGCCGCGGCAAATGACCTCGGCGGCCTGCACCGCACCCGTGCCGTCTTCCTGGTAGGCGCCGTTGTGGCGCAGCAGCACGGCATCGTGACGGGTCGCGCCGAACTGACGGATCGCGCTGCTCATCAGGCCGCCCAGGGCGAACTCGACCTCGATCTTGTCCAGGCCATTATCGATCATGATCGGGCCGAGCATCCCGCCGCCGCGCCATTCCTCCATCTTCAGCACCAGCTTGGGAATAGTGACCTCCCCGACGATGCCGATATGCGTCTGGCCGTCGAGGTAGAGGTTATGGTTCTTGAGCTTGGAGGGCATGCCCATGGTCGGTGCTCCGGTCGGGATGGAAGGTCAGGGAAGGCGCGCGGCGGCGGATCAGGCCGCGAGCTTGCTGAAATCGGCGTAGTAGCGGTCGGTCAGGCGCTGGTTCAGCGTCAGGCCTTCCAGCGGGGCGGTGGGGGTGAAGTCGTAGTCGATCACCAGCTTACCGGCGGCGAGCGCTTCCTTCGGGTTGAGCGCGGGATCGAACCAGGCTCGGGCATCGATGATCCGGCCCTGCGATTTGAGCAGGCGGAAATGGGCGTTGATCGTTTCCAGGATGTCGCGGATCAGGCCCTCGGTAAGGCGTTTGTCGATCGCCCACATCAATCCATCGGCGATGCCGTCCTGCAACACCTGCGAGGTGCGCACCGCGCTTTCGAAGGACCAGCCCGGTTCGCTGGAGCAGGTGCGGTTGCCCCAGAAGCGGAAGCCGTTGGCGCGGATCAGGGTGGTGACGTTGAGGTCGTTGAGGAACTGGGCGTCGGTGCTTTCATCCTGGATATCGAAATAGACGTCCTTCGAAATGCCGGTGACGCCCGCTACCGGCACGTTGGACAGGGTCTTGTTCCAGCCCTGCTCCTCATCGATCTGGGCGCGCAGGCCCAGCCCGCGGGCGACTGCATCGCCGGCGAAACCGCCGGTGAAGTTGGGCCAGATCAGCATCAGCTCGCGGTCGCCGAAGTTCTCGGCATAGTCGGCCACGTCGGCAAGCGCGGCGGCCTGGACTTGGGCGTAGGCCATGCCGCGCAGTTTCTTCGCGACGGGGACCAGCGCAGTGGTGGTGGCCAGGCTGTCAAGGCCCGGCGCGCCGAGGATGCGCGGCTTGACCCCGGTGCGCGCCTGAGAGGTAAGCAAGGCCTGGACGCCTTCGATCACGGCGGCTTCCTGCTCCTCGGCATCGGGGATGACGGGCATTCGTTTCACCACCACGATCGGGCTGGTCTGCTCGGCGATAGCTTCCATCGTGGCCTTGAGCGTGCCGGTGGTGCCGGCCTTGGCTGCGGCGGCGCGGACATCGGTGACGAGGGTCACTTCGTCGAGCGGAAAGGCGTCGTTCAGCGCGCTGGTGGCCGCGCCGGTTTCCGCGCCTGCCGTGCAGACCACGCCGATCACGGCGGTCGCGACGGCGGCGATCGAGCGGGTGCCTTCGACGAGGACGTTGGTCTTGATGCCGTGCATGGAGGGTCCTTTCAGCGGATCGGGATAGTCAGCCGGGTCAGGCTGTTGGGCTGGGGGGTGTCGGTGCGCTGGCCGATCACGGTGAGGACGGCGGTGCCGGCGGCGAACTCTCCGTCGAGCAGGATCCTGCTGACGGCGATGCGCGGCTCCCACCGGGCGATGGCCATGGCCACGGCCATGATGCACAGCAGCTGGGTCGCGCCGTTCAGCGGCCGGTCGACCAGCTCGAACAGCAGCGAGCCGTAATCGCGGCGCATGGGGCGGGCGCCGAGCGGGGTGGTGACGATGTCCCAGATCGACTGCGCGAGGTGGGCATCGCCGGAAAGCTGCGCGCCGGTCTGGCGGTCCATGCCGATCACTGCGGCGCCCCCGTGCTGGCGCCGCCGGCCTGGACGCCGCCGTGGGTGTGGCTCTTGAGGCTGATGCCGTCCGCGACCGCGTCTTCGCTGGCGGTGATCGTGCCGGTCACGTCCACGTCGCCCTCGATCGCCAGGCCGTCCGGGGCGACGATCCTCATCTTGCCGGCGAGTTCGAGGACCAGTTCCCCGGCCTCGGCATCGTAGGACAGCTTCGATCCGTCCTCGAACGCGATCAGGTCGATGGGATCGGCGGAAGGGGCGGGGAAATCGTCGCCGACCAGGCCGCACAGGACCACGGCCGCGCCGATCTCTCCGCCGGGGCAGAGCAGCAGGACCTGCTCGCCTTCGCTGGGCGGGGACCACACGCGGGTCTTGCCCATGCGGAAGGCGAGCCAGCGCAGCGGCGGGGTCTCGAAATCCTCGTCGAGGTCGACCGTGCAGCGCGCCTGGGCCAGATCCACGCTGGCGATGGTGCCGAGGCGGATCAGGCCGTCAGGGTCCGTTTCGGTGTCCTGCGGGGTGCGCGTCATGGTCCAGGGTGAAGCCACGACGCGCGCCTGCGGGCAACGCGGGGGTGTTGTAACCGCCCGGCCCTACAACCTGTGCGGGATCGGGCGGTCGGCCTATTCGGCGGGCGGTGCGGCCGCCTCGGGTTCGGAAACCGGGGGCGGAGCGGCGTTGCCGATCACGCCCAGGCCGATCTTGCGCTCCACGCCCAGGGCGACCTCGGCGACACGGGCCCTGGTCGCCTTGGCGTCGTAGTCGCCGGCCTCGGTCAGGCAGGCGTTGACCGGGCGACGGTGCTTCACGCCGGCATGGCTGAACAGGACCGGGACGGCGCCGGTCGCGGGATCGAACTGGCCGATAGTGGTCTTCATGGCGGGGCCTCCTTAAAGTTTGCCGATGGCGCGCCAGTCGACGCCCTGGCCGATGCCGGCCGCGGACGAATCCTGGAGCGTCCAGTTGAAGCTGGTCCCGTCCGTCGTGCCGCGCTGGGGCCACCAGTCGAAAGGCTGGGTGGTGCCGCCGGTCGGGTTGTAGGGCGTGAGCTGGATGTTGACGCTGGCCGCGTCGCCGAACGGACGCGGGAACGTGTGCGTGTATTGGCCCTGGTAGAACGTGCCGGTGATCGTGCCCCATTGCTCGACGAAGCCGTTGGCGCGCTCCTCCCAATAGCCGTTGGCGTTCGAGCCGAACTTCGTGCCGTCGCTGGCGCGCTGGAAATCGCTGGCGTGGAAGCCGTCGAGCAGATCAGCGTCGAGGCCGGAGCCCGAGCCGTCGTTGCCGGCGTTCCACATCAAATCGCCGTTCAGATACATGGCGCTGGCATAGAAGTGGTGGGGGCGACCCTGGCCGCGCAGATAGGCCATGACCTCGCGCCGGTCCACCGTCCGGCTACCTGCGGGCGTCGTGGACAGCGAGATGGCCGTGCTGCCGTCCGGTTCGCCGATGACCTGAAAGCTGCCTGTCGTGATGTTGTTCTCGTTGAGGGTCTCGATCGACGTATGGCCGATGGCGCTGGCCGACCCATGGTTGTTTCGCAGGAAGAACAGCGTCCAATCCTGATCGCTCACGATCCCGGTGTTGTTGCCCTGGAAAAAGGTGCCGGCGACTTTGGCGAACGCGGTGCTGTCCAGCCCATCGAGCAGGTCCGCGTCGAGGCCCGAGCCCGAGCCATCGACCGTCAGGATCTTCGCCAGCAGGGCGGCCGCGGCGACCAGATCGTCGACGTACTTCTTGGTCGCGGCGTGGAGGTTCGCGGTCGGCGCGCCCGACAGGGCCAGCAGGCCGGCCATCGTGTCCCCGGCCCGGTTGACCGGGGTGTAGCCCAGCGCGCCGCTGGCGATCTGGCCCAGCACCCACTGGCGGGTGGCGGCGTGCATCGCCGCGGTGGGGTCGCCGGACAGGACCAGCAGCCCCGTCATGGTGTCGCCGGCCCGGTTGACCGGATTGTAGCCCAGGCGCGCCGCGACGTTGGCGTAATAGTCGCCGTCCTGGCCATCCAGCAGATCGGCGTCGAGGCCGGAGCCGGAGCCGTCCTGCGCCAGCAGCCAGCCCAGGATGGCCGCCTTCGCCGCGGCCGGGGTCAGGGCGCGCAGGGCGTCGATGCCGGCCTGCGCCTCGGGCACGGTGGCCAGCTCGACCACGCCCTGCCGCTCGGTGGTGGCGGGCGGGTTGAGGAAGTTGGTGTTGCCGAAGGTCAGCAGGGCGGCGCTGATGTCGGCGAAGATCACGTCGATCGCCATGTTCGGGATGGAGGCGGCGCTCTTGACGATCAGCGGGTCCGCCTGGCCGTAGATCCCGAACAGGGTGCCGTCCGCCAGATAGAGCGCGAAGGACCGCAGCGAATAGGCGTCGGCGCTGTCGTCGGAGACGTTGATGTGGATGGTGTCGGCGGCAACGACCTCTCCCGCCACGCCGGCCAGGCGCTTGAACTCGCCCGGCAGGCTGGTCGCGGCGGCGGTGGGCGTCACGGCCGTCTGCGACAGGCCGACCTGGGTGATCGTGACCGGGGCGGTGCCGGTGTGCTGGGCGTTGACCAGCGCGGCGCGGCCGGCGGTGGTGATGACGATATTGACCGACAAGGCTCTCTCCGATCAGGCGGCGGCGGCAAGGCAGGAAACGCGGGCGTGGATCACCGGGCGGGCGACGCCGCGCAGGCCGATCCGGCCCACCGTCCCCAGCCCCAGGGTGAAGGCGAAGTGCGAGCGGGCGGGCTTGGTCCGGGCGACCTCGGCGATCACCGCGTCGATGAATTCGGCGCTGGGCGCCGCGGCGCCCTGGCTGCCCAGCGCCACGCTCAGCTCGAAGGTGTGGGGCAGGCCCGGCGGGTCCATCTCGAACCATTCGCGGACCACGACCTGGCCGCCGAAGGATTCGACGACGCCGAGCACCGATTGCACCGTGCCCTTGATCCGCTGGACCGCGATGGCGGCGGCGACTCGAGCGCGGCGGATGTGGATCGGCCAGGCGGCGTCCCACTGATCCAGCGACAGGCCCCAGGCGAGCCAGGGCAGCAGCTCCTCCGGGCAGTTCTGGGCGGACCACAGGTCGCGCAGCGGCACGTCGATCGCGTCGATCCGCGTCCCGGCGAGCCGCTCCAGCGCCTTTTCCAGCGCGGTCGAGTTCGGGGGCAGGATCGACGCCGCGGTCATTCGCCCACGCCGCCGTCGATCAGGGTTACGCCGGTGCAATATCCGGCCTGCTGGCGGTTCAGCACGATGTCCGCCGCCGGGGAGACGAGATCGATGTTCTGGACGCCCTCGGGATGCAGCGCGGCGATGATGCCGGCGCGGGTGACGTCGCGGCCGAGGCGCAGCGAGGTGGCGAGGTAATCGGCCAGGCGGGCCTGGGCGGCGGCCATGACCACGGAGCGGTCCGGGCCGGACAGGAAGGTCAGCGTGGCCTCCACCGCGAAGTCGACCACGTCGGCGGCCTGCACGGTGACGCGGTCGGTCATCGGGCGGACGTCGGTCGAGGACAGGCGGGCCTCGACCGCGTCGATCACGGCGACGCCGGGCGCGCCGGTGCCGCTGCGCGACAGGACGGTGACGGTGACGTCGCCCGGCCAGTCGGCCGCGTCGAGCGCGGCGGCGACCGCCGGCTTGATCCCCGAGGCTGCGCCCTGGGCGGTGAGCACGTCCTGGACGAGCTGCTTGATGTCGTCCGGTTCGGGGCTGACGGCGGAGGCGTCGAGCACGTCGCTGTCCGCCGAGAGGGCGTGGAAGATGTAGGCCCCCTCCGGCCCGGCCACCGAATAGCCCTCGGGCGCGAGCACCATCCGCCGGCGGAAGGATTCGTCGCTTTCCAGCACGGCCGCCGCGCCGGTTTCGGGGTTCGCCGGGATCAACTCGAAACGCTCGATCCCGAAGACCGCGGCCAGGTTGTCGAGGTCCGCGCCCCGGGCGAAGGCGGGCATGACCGCGCGCGCCGCGTCGTTCACCCGCTGGCGCAGGACCAGCTCGCGGTAGGCGAAGACCTGGATGACCTTGTAGACCGGATCGCTTTCCACCGTGGCGTCGAAGTCGGGGAAGAACTCGGTGAACTTGGCCAGGGCCTCGGCCAGGATCGCCTCGAACGACAGGGTCTCGACCACGTCCGGCGCGGGAAGGCGCGAAAGGTCGACCCCGGTGAAACTGTCGGATGCCACTGCCATGCCCGGCATGTCCGGGTTCGGCCCGCCGCAACTCAACCCGCGCGCGTTGTAACGGCCGGGCGATACAACAGCGCCGCCTTCAGCCGGGGCCGCGCGGGCCGCAGGGTGCCTTCCGACAGGAGGCCCCGATGGACGATCCCCGCAAGCCGATTTTCGACGCGATCCGCGAGGCGCGAGGCAAGGGCTTCGCCGCGGCCGAAGTCGTCACGGCCGACAGCTTTCTGGACGGCCTGGGCGTTCCGCGCGCCGCCGCGCCGGCCCCGGCGGGGCGCGCGCTCGGCGCGGCGGGCGCCGACCTCATCAAGCGGTGGGAAGGCTGCGCCAAGCTGCGCGGCGACGGGCGGTTCGAGGCCTATCCCGATCCCGGCAGCGCGGACGGGAGGCCCTGGACCATCGGGTGGGGATCGACCGGGCCGGGCATCGGCCCCGGCACGATCTGGACCCGGGCCGAATGCGACGCCCGGTTCGCGCGCGATATCCTGGGCTACGCCGACGAGGTGAGCAAGGCGATCGGCGACGCGCGGACCACCCAGAACCAGTTCGATGCCCTGGTCTCGTTCCACTACAACACCGGCAAGATCGCCAGCGCCACCCTGACGAAGAAGCACGTCGCGGGCGATTACGCCGGGGCGCGTGCCGAGTTCGGCAAGTGGGTCCACAACGACGGCAAGGTCATTTCCGGCCTGGTCCGCCGCCGCGCCGACGAAGCCGCGCTGTACGCCCTCCCGTGAGAGACCTGTTCGCCAATCCCGCCCGCGCGCTCTGCGGCGCGGTCCTGGCGATGATCGGGACCTTCGCCCTCGCGGTCTGGGCCAGCGGCGCGCTGGAGCGGCCGCCTTCCGCCTTCACCGAGATTTCGCAGCCGGGCGATTCCCGGCCCTTTCAGGAGCCTTGCCGATGAAACGACTGATCCTTTTCCTGCTGGCCGCGCCGGCCCTGGCCCTGGCCGGGTGCGGCGTGAGCCTGACCGACGCCGCCTCGGCCGGGGCGGGCGCGGCCGATGCCGTGGGCGCGCCCGCGCCCGTCGCGGCGGCCGACCGGACCGTGCTCGACGAGCAGGCCATGACCAGCGTGGAGCTGGCCTACAAGGCGGCGCGGATCGCGGTGGAGACCGGGGTCGACGCCGGGCTGATCAAGGGCGCCGCGGCGGCCCGCGTCGCCGATCTGGACAACCGCGCGTTCCTCGCCCTCGGCGTGGTCCGCGGCGCGTACCGGACGGGCAACGCCGCCAGCTATCAGGCGGCGCTGACCGAGGTGCGGGGCGCGGTCGAGGCACTGCTGGCCCTGACCGGAAAGAACGGAGGCTGACATGAACCTGACCACCCTGCTCGGCGCGCTTTCGGCCATCGGCCCGGCCGTCGCCAAGATCCCGCAGTTCGTCGAGCTGTACCACCAGGCCGCCGCCCTGCTCGATCCGGCGGACGAGGCCACGGCCAAGGAGGCCCTGGCCGATATCCAGGCCGACAACGACGCGGGCCACGCCCGGCTCCAGGCCAAGCTGGCCGCCGCCGCGGCGGCCTGACCATCCTCTCTCCCGACTGGGGCGGCTGCTGCGGCGGCCGCCCCTTTTTCGTGGCCTAGCCGGAGAACGCGGCCCAGATCGCGGCGGCGAAGACCGCGATCTGGACCGCCACCAGCCGGGCGAACTCAATCTTCAATCGCATCGC
>ERZ778022.3972-NODE-3972-length-13256-cov-3.584880_pt1 | contig 13256 bp, 11 predicted proteins | sample MGYA00375752_ERZ778022 | MGnify/ENA primary metagenome ERZ778022 (study PRJEB29350, sample SAMN05389826) | bioreactor metagenome | isolation source: Thiocyanate bioreactor | place: South Africa: University of Cape Town | collected 2014-04-04 ... | reverse complement strand
CCCAAAATTGCTTGAACATAAATCTCAAAATCATTATTTTTTAATAAATTTTTAGTATATGCTTTATCCCCACCATTATGTAAGATTTTTGTTTCTAATTGTATAACACAATTTAAATCATTGTGACGTACTGCTAATCCGTAAATTTCTTTTTGTATAAAAGATTTCAAATATTTATAAGGTACTGTTAATCCGTACCTTTCTTTTTGAGTATTTTCGTCATTAATTTTCTCTGCATCAATTTCTTCTACTAATTCGACTAAATCCTGTAATTGCTGGGAGCTTTGCGTTCTAATTAAAATTTCTGCAAGTTGGATTACATTGAGCTTCATGTCTTTCATTAAATTTAAGCATTTATCTAATCCTAAATCGGGAGTGTGTATGAGTACACAATAAAGATGCTTTATAGAATATTCGTGATTTTTTGTCAGTTTACAATCTTTTTCAAGGAAGAAGCCAGAGTGCAACGAGAGGATAAGTTGGCTTATTTCATCCAGTTCCCCATTAAAATAAGTATGATCAAACCATTCTTTGTCAAGGATTCTCTGAGCTTGAGGATGACTTTTTCGCTCTTCTTCGGTGTTAAATCTGATGCCCATAATGTTCTTCTTGATGTTATTGTAAGTGGCAGAAATTTAACACAAATAACTTTCAATCCGCAAATAAATTTGCTTTAGTGTTGCTAAAATTAACAAGAAGGCGGAATCATTATCCGATTACAATCCTTTGACCCGCATGGGCTGCATCATTCCAACGCATACCCGGATTTAAACGGAGCAAATAGGGGAGGCGCACGCCATTTTTTTGGGCAATCTGCTGCATGGTCTCACCGCGATGGGCGTAATAGTATTTTGCAGGTGAGACGGTTTTTTTCCAAATAATCAGTTGCTGTCCGGTGCGTAAGCGTTGATAAGTGGACATTTTATTCCAGGTTTGTATTTCTTTTGTGGTTACCCCATACAGCCGCTCCAGGTGTGTGTACGTATCAGTGCCTTGCACGATATGAATTACGCGACGGCTCGTTCCCTCTTTTAATGGTTTTGGGATGGCTATTTTATTGCTATTCGGACTGTAGGGGGTGGTGACCGCGATCGCAATTTCTTTTTTAGGGATAAGCGGTGCATTTTTCGTGCTGGGGATTAAAATGGCCTGCTGTGGTTTTACCTGATTATTTTTCAACTGATTGAGTTCTTTAATCAGATTGACGGTCGTATGATAACGAGAGGCGATTAAGGATAAATCATCACCAGGCTTTACCACGTGTTTTGTCCAGCTTACTCTTTTTTCAAAAGGGAAATGAGCCAGGTTAAAATTAAATTGCTGTACTTTTTCGGCTGGAATAAGCAATTTAAAGGGTTTATAAGGTGCCGTGGTCCAGCGGTTATAACCTGGGTTTAATTTGATTAATTCCTTATAACTAATCCCTGCAAGTTTGGCTGCATGGCTTAAATCAATCTGACTACCAATATTTACTTCTTCGAAATAAGGCAGATAAGGAATTTCGGGGAGTGAAATTTTATAGCGCTGGGGGTTTTGAATAATTTCAGCTAGAGCCAAAAGCCTGGGGACATAAACTTGAGTTTCCCGCGGTACGGGTAGATCCCAAAAGCTCACATTAGGAGAGGCCGCTTTGATGAGGCGCGAAATAGTTCCTTCTCCAGCATCGTAAGAGGCAATAGCAAATATCCAGTTTCCCGAAAAAAATTGCTGCAAATACTGTAAATAATTAAGTGCGGCATCGGTAGAGGGGCGAATACTGCGACGACCGTCAAACCACCAATCTTGTTTGAGACCCAAATCAGCTCCGGTACGGGGCATCAATTGCCAAAGGCCTGCCGCTCCGACACCGGAATAAGCAAATGGGTCGTAAGCACTCTCGATCATGGGTAAAAGCGCAAGCTCTCCGGGAAGATTTCTTTTTTTGATTTCCCCAAGGATATGATAAATATAGGGTTCTGATTGTCGGCATACTTGTTGTAAGTAGCTAGGATGGTTTACTATCCAGTGAATTTGCTGTTGCACCTCAGCCCTGGAGGTTTCATGGTTTAGCTGGAATTGATGTCGTAATACATCCCAAACATCCGGTGTGGTCTGCGCAAAAGCATTGATTGTGGCAAACCAAAAAAACAACCAATTTAAAATAACGTTTTTTATTATTGGTACATAAAACTTCAATGAACTTGCCCGTGTTTTATCAGCGGATGCGTAGTTTACTAAAAAATAAGCCAGGATAAAACCCTTGGTGTTTTTAATTTAAACAAATAGGGGTATCAAATGACTTCTCAAGCGTTATTTGAAAACATTTTTCTGATCCCGTAAGATACAAAACACCTCAAATGGAGTCTGTGCTCGAGCAAACTGATTGGCAAATGCTTTTACTGCAGGTTCATGCACACGGAAAAAAGGGTTAATCTGTAATTCATGTGTAAGAGTTGAAGGTAGGGAGCAGGGCGTGGGCTGCTGTTCCAGCTGTTTTAAGGCGCGACGAACTTCCTGATTCTGTGGTTCCACCAACTGTGCAAACCGTAGATTTGTGTGTGTATACTCATGGGCGCAAAAGACCTGAGTTGCGCTGGGTAAATTTTTTAATTGGTTTAAGGAATGAAACAACTCCTCCAGGGTTCCATCAAAAACACGACCACAACCGGCAGAAAATAACGTATCGCCACAAAAGAGCCAACCTTGCTCGGCCTCATAATAACAGATATGAGTTGAGGTATGGCCTGGGGTATTTAGGATTTGCCAATGATAACCCCCATAAGTAAAATTTTTGCCCGGAATGAGCGTCTGTGTTAGATGAGGCAGGCGAGTTTCGTAGGTTTCACGATCGGGGAAAGCATGCACTAGATCCGTGACACCACCGATATGATCTGCATGATGGTGAGTCAAGAATATTGCCGCAAGTTTCTGCTGATTCGTTTTCATAAAGGACAGAACCGGAGTTGCTGTTCCAGGATCAATACAAATGAACGCATTTCCCGCTTTCATGTGGATGAGCCAAATATAGTTATCAGAAAAAGCTGGAATAGCAATGGGTTGCATTTTAGAACACCTCTATGCTAAATGTTGCATGGCCGGAATTAAAATAATTTTTCAAAAAGGAACAGACGGTTTTCATTTCTTCGGCGAAAGTATAGGGTGGATTAATTATCCAAAGTCCCGTTCCCGTCATGCCCACCATCGCGGGATCATTTAGATTAAATTCGATACGGATACGGTTCGCACCGTTGATTGCTTGCATTCCACGGTCAAGCTTATTGACTAAAAATCTATCGACAATAGGGTACCAGATGCAATAAACACCCGTCGCAAAACGTGAGTAGGCCGCCTGTACTGCTTGGGCAATCGTTTTATATTCATCCTTAACTTCATAGGCGGGATCGATAAAAATTAATCCCCGCTTCTCAGGAGGAGGAAGCATCGCCTTTAATGCGGCAAGGCCATCGTCAGGACTAAAATGTACCCGTTTACCTTGGGGGTCGAGCTGGTTTAATTCCTCAAATTCGCGGGGATGAAGTTCGCAGAAAAACATTCGATCCTGATCACGCAACAGATTAATCGCAATCATCGGTGAGCCAGGATAATAGCGTAGTTCAGAGTGTAAATTAACTTGATTAATCATCTGCAAGTAAGGTTGGAGCAGGCTTGGCGCTTTTTTACGTTCAGTCCATATTTGCTGGATCCCTTTTTTATATTCGCCCGTTTTAATGGCCTGTCGATCACGAAAATCGTAAAATCCTTTACCCGCATGTGTTTCTAAATAGAACAAAGGTTTTTCTTTGAGCGTTAAATAGGAGAGGAGTCGTGTTAAAGCAATATGCTTCAATACATCCGCATAATTTCCAGCATGGTAACCGTGTTGATAGCTCAGCATGAGTCAAAATTCCGCAATATAGAAGACGCGAGTATAGCAGATTACGATATTAATTTCGGTATTCTTTACTTAAATTGACTATACTCAAGATAAAGATGCTGGTGGAGAAAAAAATGGAACTACACGAAGAATATGATGACCAAACCTTCTCCGATTTAAATTACGAAGAAGAAACGACTGAGCTTTCACATCGTAAAAATGTGAGAAGGCTTTTAGAGGAGCGTCTCGAGCGTAAACGATTGCAGGAAGAATTTAAAGACGATTTCGATGAACTGGACGCAGATTTTGACTGGAATGAGGATAAATAGATAAGCCCCATTATCAAGCCTCGTTAGCAGGATTCATTTGAGCTGCCATCAAGGTATTTTCCAACAGACTAATTACCGTCATCGGGCCCACACCCCCTGGTACAGGCGTAAGCCAGGAAACTCGGTTATACGCTTCATTAAAATTTACATCACCGCGAATTGTACCGTGTTCCAGGCGATGAATCCCGACATCAATGACGATTTGCTCTTTATGCAGCCAGTCAGGGTCCACTACATCAATTTGCCCTGCAGCGACTATAAGAATTTCTGCCTGACGAACATGTGCCTGAAGGTCTTGGGTAAAACGATGACAAATTGTCACGGTGGCGCCAGCCATTAATAACTCAAGACTCATAGGACGACCAACAATATTGGAAGCGCCAATAACTACGGCATGTTTGCCAGTTATGGCAAGATTGTAGTGGTTTAATAGGCTCATAATCCCTTTGGGGGTACAAGGCCTCAAAAGAGGGTTGCGTTGAGCCAATCGTCCAAGATTGTACGGATGAAAACCATCTACATCTTTACTAGGATGGATATGTTCAAGCACGAGCCTTTCGTTAATATGTTCGGGAAGAGGGAGCTGTACCAAAATCCCGTCGACTACGGGGTCAGAATTTAAACGGTGTAAAAGGTTAAGAAGCTCTTCTTGACTTGTCGTCGTAGGTAAATCATATGCGTATGACACCATGCCCACTTCAGTGCAGGCTTTGCGTTTATTGGTGACATAAATTGTGGAGGCTTGATCATTACCCACCAAGATTACGGCCAGCGCGGGTGTTCGTCCATGCTCTCGTTTGAATTGATTAATTTCCTCTGCCAATCGTAGACGCCGTGATACGGCTAAGGCTTTCCCATCAAGAATTGCAGCTGACATAGTACTCCCAATAAATTAAGGTCTGATTATGTAGGAGCAATTGCGGTATTGCAAGCCTCAATGGGCACATTTCAGTACGGTGCTAGTGCGTTATTTTTTAGCCGTTAATCTAGGCTAATAACTTCGCAATTTCTTTAATGTTACCCCGCAGTAGTAAATCCTGTGGCGCCCAAAAATCCGGCCAAAAACTTTGCAATGCGGTGAGATAATGATGACCAAAATCAGGACTTAATTGAATGAGTGCCTCGGCACATTTTATAAATTTAGACGCTTGAAAAGGTCTTTGTTTCTGAGATGATTCTTGATTGTTGAGCATTTGCGCATACATTTGCTGAAAATGAGTATTAAGCATTGCCGGCACTGGGGTATTTCCATCATATAAACGATGATCGGCACTAATGGATATCGGGAGATGATCCTGAACCTCAAATTCATTTATTTTTTTATTCCATACTTGTCGACGCTCGACTTGCAGCATAACAAATTTCATCACTTCATTTTTAAAAAGGGGAGATTTAGCAACGGTGTAGCCCCAGGGACCTACATTGCTTAATGTTGCGACCGGATTACCCGGCAGTGGGTATCCATAAACAGCCTCGCTAAAATCGTAGAGCTTTTTGGGATCTAATGATTTTAAATGAGGATAATAGGACTCGAGTTCTTCACGTCGTTTATAGCAGTACACCATCATAGGAATAATGTCGCGTATGCGAGTTGCTAATTCACCGTGATGCCATTGGTGACAATTAGCAAAAGCAATGGTCGCGATGTGATCACGACAACCGGGTAATTGTACGATAATGCCCGTGTAGGCGTCTTGACTGCGAAATAACTTTTTTCCATGGATGTAGACACGGTATTCTTCATGTTCAGCAAGCCAGCAGCTCATTGTTTGCAACATCAATGTGGTCAAAGTCTCAGGAGGAAATTTTTTACTGAAAAAATCCAGCGCGCTGATATTGATATTGGATTGAGAGAACATTGTGGCGTCGCTGCTGTTATCCCATTGAGACATTAACAGCTGGCGCATAGGGGTCATGGGAATTTCTTCCTGTGAATCACCATATTCTTTAACCAGGGGGAGCAAGTTATCCGCCAAATGCATGAGCGCTTGCCATTTTTTCCCAGGACGCAAGTTGATTTTTTGTAATTGACTTTGATGTTTCTGGTGTAATGCTTGGATAAAATGAGTCGCTTCGGCAACCCCGAGCAGATTGGTTGTTGCTACCAGATAACGGTGTTGTAGAAAGAAGTTATGTAATAATTTATCTTCAAAATGAAGGAGCTTTTCTCTCATAACTTCTGCCGCCGGCAAGCCAACATCCTGGTAAAGATCCGCCTCACACACATGACGATGTTCATCAGCAAGAATCGCTGAAAATACTTTCGGAGCAATGTTTTGGCGCATAAAGCATTTAAACGCTTCTTCTATCCAGCCTTCAGCGACCAGATTTAAAAGCATGATTGCCGCTTTCGGGCACTCTTCTTCTCGAACAAAATTACAAAGCTCTTCAATGGCTGTATTGTATGCTGGTGGGAGATTGTATGGAGCGCATAGTAAGTAAACAATTTTAGTAAAAACTAATCCATGAAAAATCTCATCCAGTAATTGGGCGCGCATACGCTGTTGATTTTCTTTAGAGATCATTTTATCCGCAAATTTAAGCGGTATTTGAATTGCTAAAACTTCAAGTTGGGCCAACATTGAAAACGCATAGACATAAAGTATTTTTTCATGTTCTAGTTCAAAGGGTAATCCTTCAGCAAAAAGGACGTTGAGACGAGTCGTTATCGTCTCCTTTTCTGCAGAAGTAAGTACAGCCCAGCCTTCTGCAATCCATTTTTCTGAACCCCAAACAGGGTTTAACAATGCGCGCATTTCATCCATATGATAAGTTCCTTTTAACCGCGGCCTTCGGCAACATTACTAGGCAATCCTGTATTTCCTGGGCAGAATGTAATGGTGTAATTAGTGGAGTTGGGTTGATTGGGCAAATTATTCGTGCAACTAAAGCCACTGCTTTTATCATCAAAAGGGTAGACATACGCTGAGGGGCAGATTGCTTTCATCCACTGGACCATAGGTTGAACATATTGCGTCCAAACAGGGTCTATTTGGCTTCCGCAACTTTGTGTTGTCGGGTTAGCCTGAATATTTGTCCCGGCGGTTTGGCTTGAGTTCCACCAGTCAACACAACCACAACAGGTCTGTATCTGACTATTGTTAAATCCGGAGTATGAAAGATAACATGAATTATATAGAGGATTGGTATCCCCCGTAGGTACCTGGCAAGCCATTAAATTATATAAGGTTGCATTCGCTGGGAAGCTTGGAGTTGTTGTCGGTAAGGACAGATGGCAATTAAAAAAAGAGCTGATGCTTGTGGGAAGACCACTGTATGAGCACACTTCATCTGCGGACCAATAACCTAAAAAGTTCCCGCACACTTGTGAAAAAGCAAAGTTGGCAGGATTTTGATACAGTCCACACAATTGCTTTTTACCATTTACAGTTGGACATTGTGATGTTGCTGAGTTGATATTGCATGCGGTACCTCCGTTCGTAACCCAGTAATATCCACTGCTGAATCCAGTGCCGCCTACGGGTGTTGGAAGTTGGGCATTGGCCCAATTACAGGCACCAAAATTATTTGCCGCTGTTTGATTCCCTGGAGTACCGCATTGATAATTATTTGCGGTCGCGGGAATATTGGTGTAGTAAAACGGCTGCATGGAAATTGGCAGGTGGAAGCCATTTATGACTTCCACATCATAACTATCACTGCTTTCTGCATTCATAGTTATTTCAGCTTGCGTTGCCGGTTGAGTAAAACCAATCCCTGGAGCGCAACTTGTTTGCCCACCATTATTCTGGCAATCAGCTTGAGCACAACTGGTTCCGCTGCAATTCAGGCTTGCAGAAATATTACCACTCCATTGAGTACCTCCATAATTATAGGCAGGTATGGTTACCGTATTTGTTCCTACAGTTGCCGGTAATTGATAACTTGTACCATTGTTGGGTGCAGGATTAGCCCAGTAACACGCTTTCGTGGTGGTGTTACAGCGGGTCCCTGCCGGGCAACCTGCACCTTGAGCGTTACAGCTAAAGCCGGACACTGCAGAGCCGTTTAATGAGAACCAAACAGGAAAATTACATTGATTGGATAAAGTGATGGTGCGTGTTACCGGAATAGCTCCCACATAGGTTCCATTGGTGCTGATCGATGCAGGTGAGCCCGTGCCACTATAATTTAGAGAGGCACTGATCACATAATTATTGCCCGGAGTGGGGGAAGAGGGCAGCATAAATGTAGCTTGCAGCTGGCAGGCTGCTGTACTGGGTAAAGAGGTGTTGCAGCTTGAGGTTATTCCCTGCAGTAATGAATCACAATCCCCTGGTGTGCTCAAGGTACAGCTTAAATTTCCGGTATCCGATAAATTAATCGTGTTGGCCGTTGTATTCGTAAATAAAACTTGAATAGGGTAGGAAGTATTCGCAGCAATTAAAGGGGGTAGGTAGTTCGGGACAACCAAAGAACCGACAAGGTTACTAGGACTGGCAGTAACCTGGGTAGTTGTAACCTGAGTAAGCGTGTGTGCATTTTCTGTCTGATAGTGGAGTGTTACTTGGACTTCTTGAGTGGCAGGTGTCGCTTGGGCGGTTAAATAGGTACCAGAAACGGTACACGAGGTACCTTTTGCAAGAGATCCATTGCAGGTGTTCGTGATAATGTTGGGTGTACCAAAACTTTGTGTAATTTCAATGTTTAGATTATCGGCGCTTCTATTGCCGCTGTTGGTAAAGGTTACACTGTAAGGAAAGGCGCTACCTGAAGTAATTTGATAGGGCAAGGGGGTGGTTATTGTTCCACTGACCAGCTGGACAAAACTGTTGCTAATTTGCGCAACAACTGGGGGAAGTTTGACTTGATTATTATCATAACCGCTGATGATAAGTTGTGCCTGTTTCGAACCTGGATTCTGTGATAAAAGAGAAATGTTGACAATGCATGACTCTTTGGGTAATAAACGTTTACCGCTGCATCGATCCAGATACTGAAATTCGTTGGGCGCGTTACTGTTTTTGATAATGATAATGGGTTTTACTAGCTGCCTGGGAAGTTGATTGGTAAAGGTATAAGTAACGGTATCTTTACGTCCGGCATAAAGAGGGTTTTGAAACGGTTTATCCAATTTCCAGCTTATAGGATCGGTTGCTGTATGCGCTAAACCCGAAATTAAAATTGCCACGCCACCTAATAAAAATCCTTTTAAGTTTACTGCCATGTCATTTCTCTCTGAAGGTCGTTTGTTTTGATCCAAAAATATAACTAATACTGACGAGAAATTCGTTCGAAGTATATGAGCCTGGGTTAAGTGATTGATTAGACCAGGTATTTTTGCCGGGGCCTGAACTAATTTGTCCCAGATCCTGATAGGTATATCCTACAGAAAAAAGAAGTTTGGGGCTCAGATGAAAATCAATTCCGGCACCTACATGATAGGCAAATTCACTGGTGCTGAAGTTTGCATATCCAGGGCTTTCTCGAGGGGTAATACCCGGTAACGCTTTTTCCTTATAATCTGAAGTACGATTAAATGAACTGCCAATACCGACATTGAAAAATGGGGAAAAGCGTTGATAGCGGAACAAATTAATTTTGGCGGAGGCAAGTACCATGTTCGCTGTTAATTCCCAGTTATATTTATAATTGGTGAATTCAGGATCGGAATAGAGGGTGATTTTTTTCCCTAACTGGGTACGAAAGAAATGTTGCCAGAAAACGCCAAAAGAATAAGCAGGAAGCCAAAAATCAGCTCGCTCCCAGCGTCGCCCGGCCATAACTGTAAAAACGGATTCTCGTTTATTTTCGGTTGAATAAAGATCAACATCATAGGGTGAAGTAAATCCTGAACCGTTATTAACGCGCATGGGATTGTTCCATTGAGGGTATTGTGCCCCAACGCCGAGAGATAATATCCAGTTACCAGGTGACGTTGCAAATGAATCAAAGATATTGTCGCTACTTTGAGAAAAAATAGCTGGAGTATTGCTTATCAACAGAGCAGTAATGCTGCACATTAAATTCCATTTCTTCATTCATAAATCTCGATTATTTAGAAGTAAAAATACGTCAAGTATCACGTTATTTTAGATGCAGGATAAGGGCATGAAGCTATCACGGACTCTTCAGCTAATCAAGTATTCGTATAAGTTAAATTATTAAAGTGAGTGAATTATGTAGACAAAGTAGAGGCAGTATTATAAATTGGCCGGTTTCAGTAATTAAAGTGAGGTTTGATAACTATGGTCAAACCCACCTCTCAAGTAGGAATAAGAAATGCGCATTGCCTTGGTGCTTGAATATGATGGTAGCCACTATCATGGCTGGCAAGCACAAACAGGTTTGCATACAGTTCAAAGGTCTGTAGAACAGGCTATATCTACTGTTGCGGATTCTCCAGTTTCTGTGGTTTGTGCTGGTCGAACAGATACAGGCGTACATGCGACAAATCAAGTCATTCATTTCGATACCGATAAAGTACGCACTATCCGCGCCTGGATTCATGGAGCTAATTCTTTTTTACCAAAAGATATCTGTGTGAAATGGGGTAAAGAGGTTCCCGAAGAGTTTAATGCCCGTTACTCCGCTACTGCACGCCGCTATCGTTATGTAATTTACAATGGAGCCATAAGACCTGCTTTATTGCGCAGTAATGTCTGCTGGCAATATCGACAGCTTGATCATCGATTAATGCATGAGGCGGGGAAAATATTACTGGGTGAAAATGATTTTACTTCATTTCGTTCAGTTGAGTGTCAATCCAACACACCGATGCGAAATATCCATAATTTACAGGTTACACGGTCACATGATTTATTGGTAATCGATATTACTGCGAATGCTTTCTTACATCATATGGTGCGTAATATAGCAGGTGTTCTCATCGCTGTAGGTTCAGGAAAGCATCCCGTATCCTGGGTGTCTGATGTACTGCAGGCAAAAGATCGCCGCTTAGGTGCCGAGACCGCACCAGCATATGGATTGTATTTAGTGCAAGTGACCTACCCACAGAAGTTTGCGCTCATGCAAAATCATCCGGGGCCTGCTTTTTTATGGGAAAAATAGGAACGCAAAGACCACGAATAAAATTCTGCGGCATGACGCGTAAGGAAGATGTCCATGCTGCTGTGGCTTTAGGAGTTGATGCGATTGGTATCATTTTTTATCCTCAAAGTCCCCGTGCAGTTACCTTGGAACAAGCACGAATACTTACAGCAAACTTGCCCCCTTTTATTGCTGTTGTTGCCGTTCTTGTCAATCCAGATAGTGATCAGGTAAAGGAGTTGCTACAGCAGCTGCCTATAGACCTGTTACAATTTCATGGTCAGGAGTCCCCCGATTTTTGCCGACAATTTCATCATCCATATGTCAAAGCAATTGCCGCAACTTCCACAGAAGCTATCCAAAGCAATTGCCTTGAGTATGGCGATGCAAAGGCATTGCTACTTGATACACCTTCAACACAGTATGGTGGTACCGGAACGGTTTTTGATTGGGATATAATTCCTGAGCAAGCTCATTTGCCCCTCATTTTGGCGGGTGGTTTGAACGAGAATAATAAAGCGTCTGGGCTGAGAAAAAATATTTATGCATTCGATCTTTGTTCAGGGCTTGAAAGTGCGCCGGGAATTAAGGATTATCAGAAAATGTATCGTTTGATGCAATCCATCAACACGAATGCGCAAGTCAATCAGCGGTTTGACAAGAGAGGTGGCTATGAATAAAGATAAACTCCCTGATAGTAATGGGCATTTTGGCTCTTATGGCGGGCGTTTTGTGGCAGATACCTTAATGCATGCCCTGGACGAGTTAGAGTCGGCTTATAATAAGCATCGTACGGATGCTGAGTTTATTCATGAACTGAGTCAGGAACTTAAAGAATATGTTGGTCGTCCCAATCCGCTATATCATGCGGCGCAACTCAGTAACCTGCTTGGTGGAGCACAAATTTACTTAAAAAGAGAAGATTTAAACCATACAGGTGCTCATAAAATTAATAACACCATCGGCCAGGCGCTGCTCGCCAAGCGTATGGGAAAAACCCGCATTATCGCGGAGACGGGAGCAGGGCAGCATGGCGTTGCTTCGGCAACGGTTGCAGCTAAATTGGGATTAACTTGTGTGGTTTATATGGGAGCAGAAGATATCAAACGTCAAGCTTCCAATGTCTATCGGATGAAATTGCTTGGTGCGGAAGTAGTTCCTGTAGAGACCGGTTCTAAAACACTTAAAGATGCATTAAATGAAGCCATGCGTGATTGGGTCAGCCATATCGATGATACATTTTACATCATCGGAACAGTCGCAGGTCCCCACCCTTATCCACAAATGGTGCGAGATTTTCAAGCAATTATCGGAATAGAAGCACGGGCACAGTTTTTAGAAAAAACAGGCGTTTTACCCGATGCCTTGGTTGCTTGTGTGGGGGGCGGTTCAAATGCTATTGGACTTTTTTATCCGTTCCTTGAGGACCGTCAAGTTGCATTATACGGCATTGAAGCTGGAGGTAGAGGGTTACATACTCAAGAACATGCTGCGTCTTTAATAGCGGGTAAACCGGGGGTACTTCATGGAAATCGCACTTATTTGCTCTGTGATGATGATGGCCAGATTAAAGATACCCACTCAGTCTCGGCAGGACTTGACTATCCGGGAGTAGGGCCGGAACATGCTTATCTCAAAGATACGGGGCGCGTGGTTTACGAAACAATCAATGATGACGAAGCTTTAGACGCATTTCGGACGCTCATTAGAACCGAAGGCATCATCCCTGCGTTGGAGTCGAGCCATGCGGTTGCTTATGCGATGAAGCATGCTAAAAAAATGACTCCTGAGCAAGCAATCATTGTTAATCTCTCTGGGAGAGGTGATAAAGATATGCATACAGTGGCTGAAATTGACGGAATTAAAGTATGAATCGTATCGATAAAAAATTAGCACAATTACAGCTTAACCGTAAAAAAATGTTGAGTCCTTACATCACCGCGGGCGATCCTCAAATTGAGGCCACTGTGCCCTTGATGCATACCTTAGCTGAGGCGGGTGCAGATATTTTGGAGTTGGGAATTCCGTTCTCTGATCCCATGGCCGAGGGGATTGTTATTCAACATGCAATGGAAAGAGCACTT
>ERZ778022.3970-NODE-3970-length-13259-cov-5.143290_pt1 | contig 13259 bp, 11 predicted proteins | sample MGYA00375752_ERZ778022 | MGnify/ENA primary metagenome ERZ778022 (study PRJEB29350, sample SAMN05389826) | bioreactor metagenome | isolation source: Thiocyanate bioreactor | place: South Africa: University of Cape Town | collected 2014-04-04 ... | reverse complement strand
CGAAGATCAGCGCCATCGCCGTTAGCGCCTGCTCGCCGCCGGACAGCAGCGTCATCGTCTGCGGCCTTTTTCCCGGCGGGCGGGCGAGGATCTCGAGGCCGGCCTCAAGCGGATCTTCGGACTCAATCAACTGCAATTCGGCCGTGCCGCCGCCGAACAGATGCGTGAACAGCCGCTTGAACTGGGTATTGACCTGGTCGAAGGCCGTCAGCAGCCGCTCGCGGCCCTCGCGGTTGAGGCTCTGGATCGCCTGCCGGAGCTTGCGGATCGCCTCGATCACGTCCTCGCGCTCTGAGACGATGGTCTCCAGCCGCTCGGTCAGCTCCTGCTGCTCGGCCTCGGCGCGCAGGTTGACCGCGCCCAGCCGCTCGCGCTCGATGCGCAACCGGTCGAGCTGACGCTCGACGTCGGCCGCGTCGGGCATCCTGTCGTCGGGGCCGAGCCCGGTGTGGCGGATCGCCAGATGCGCATCGGTCGACAGCGTCTCCTGGATGCGCGCCTCGGCCTCGCGGCGGCGCTCCTCGGCCGCGCCCAGCCGCTCCTCGGCCCGCACGCGGCCCTCGCGCCCCTCGGACAGGAGCTGGATCGCGACGGTCGCGGCCTTGTCGAGCTCGGCCTGCCGGGCCTCCGCCACCTGGAGCCGGTCGGCGGCGGCCTTGCGCAGCTCCTCGGCCTGCGAAATCTGCGACAGCAGCGCGCGGCGTTTCGCGTCGATCTCGTCGGGCATGTCGGCGAGCGAGGCCTGCTCGGCCGCCGCCTCGCCGCGGCGCTCCCCGAGCGAGGCGATCTGTTTATCGGCGTTGGCCGCGCGCGCGGTCCAGCTCGTCCGCTCGCCGCCGATCGCCTCCAGCCGGCGCCGGCGGATCTCGGCCTCGCGGGCGAGGCCCTGATGCGCGGCGCGTGCGTCGGCGAGCGCGGCGCGATCGCGCGCGACCTCGGCTGCGGATGCGTCGAGCCGGCCCTGCAAGGCCGACAAATCGGGCAGGCCGGCGAGTGCGGCCGTACCGCGCGCGGTCTCGGCGCGCGCCTCGTCGCGGCTCTCGACCAGCCGCAGGCGGTTTTCCTCCAGCGCGGAGCGGCGGGCCGACAGCTCGCCGGCCGCCTTCTCGGCGCGGGCCAGCGCCTCGCGCGCCTCGGCCGCGGCGCGCTGGGCGGCGCGCCAGGCGTCGCGCGCGGCGCGCTCGGCGTCGACCTTGCCCTTCACCTCGGCTTCCGCCGCTGCGATCCCCTGCTCGGCCTCGCGCAGCCGGCGGGTCGCCTCGACCGCCTCGGCATCGAGCTCGGCCAGCCGGTTCTTCTGCGCCAGCCGCTGCGCGGCCGCCGTCGGCGCGTCGGCGCCGGCGACGAAGCCGTCCCACCGCCACAGCGCGCCGTCGCGGCTCACCAGCCGCTGGCCGGGCCTGAGCAGCCTTTGCAGGTGCGGGCCGTCTCCCGCCTCGACGATGCCGACCTGCGCGAGGCGGCGGGCAAGCTGCGCCGGCGCGCGGACCACGTCCGACAGGCTGCGCGCGCCTTCCGGCAGCGCCGGGTCGTCGCCTGCCGGCAGCGCCTCGCCCCAATGGGCGGGCGCAGCGCGGTCGAGAGGCGCGTCGAGGTCTTCGCCGAGGGCGGCGCCCAGCGCCGTCTCGAAGCCGCGATCGACCTTCACCTGCTCCAGCACGGCCGGGAACAGGCCGCCGGCGCCGGCATTGAGGATGCGCGACAGCGTGCGCGCCTCGGTCTCGACGCTCTGCAGCCGCGCGCGCGCCTCCTGCACGGCCGGCCGCTGCGCGGCCTCGCGAGTCCGCGCGTCGGCGACCGCCTTCTCGGAGGCGAGCGTGGCCTGCTCGGCTGCGGCCACCGCCGCGTCGGCCGCCTCGGCCAGCGCCTTCTTCTCCAGCGGATCGGCCAGCGCTGCGATGCGGCCGGCGATGCCCGCCGCCTCGTTCTCGACCTCGGCAAGCTGGCGCTCGACGCGCGCCAGGCGCTCATTGCCCTCGCGCAGGCCGCGCTCGGTCTGCGCGCGCAGCGCGGAAGCGTCGGCGCGCTCGGCCGTCAGCCGCGTCAGCGCCGCCTCGCTCAGCGACAGCCGCGTTTCGGCATCCTCGAAGGCGGCGCGGGCGCGCGTCTCGGCCTCGGCGGCACCCGCGTCGGCCGCGCGCAGCTCGGTCTCCTCGGCGGCGAGCCGCGCAAGGATCTCGTCATTGTCGCGCAGCATCTGCCGCTCGCGCTCGATGTCGGCGTCGAGCTGGGCGACACGCTTCTCGAGCTCGGCCTGGCGGGCGCGCACGCGCGTCGCCTCCTCCTCGAGCTGGCTGCGAGCGATGGTGAGCCGCTGCAGGGCCGCCGCGGCGGAAGCCTCGGCGTCGCGCAATTCGGGCAGGCGCTGGGCGGCGACCGCCTGGTCCTTGGCGGCCTGCATCTGCTGGGCGGCGCGCTCGCCGACCAGCGAGGTGGCGACCGCGAGCGCCGACTTCGCCTCGCCCTCCTGCTCCTTGGCCTGCGTCCAGCGGATGTGCAGCAGGGTCGCCTCGGCCTTGCGGATGTCGGCCGACAGGTTCTTGAAGCGGGCCGCCTGGCGGGCCTGCCGCTTCAAATTCTCGATCTGGCCCTGCAACTCGCCGACCACGTCGTCCAGCCGCTCGAGGTTCTGCTCGGCGGCGCGCAGGCGCAGTTCCGCCTCGTGGCGGCGTGTGTGCAGGCCGGAGATGCCGGCCGCCTCCTCCAGCAGGGCGCGGCGGGCCTGCGGCTTGGCCTGGATCAGCTCGCCGATACGCCCCTGCCCGACCATCGAGGGCGAGCGGGCGCCGGTCGACTGGTCGGCGAAGAGAAGCTGCACGTCCTTGGCGCGCGCCTCGCGGCCGTTGATGCGGTAGACGGAGCCGGCCTCGCGCTCGATGCGGCGGGAGACCTGCAATTCCTCGGCCTCGTTGAAGGAGGCCGGCGCCGTGCGGTCGGCATTGTCGAGGAAAAGCGTCACCTCGGCGGTGTTGCGGGCGGGCCTTGTGGCGGAGCCGGAGAAGATGACGTCGTCCATGCCGGACGCGCGCATGTTCTTGTAGGAGCTCTCGCCCATCACCCAGCGCAGCGCCTCGACGAGGTTCGACTTGCCGCAGCCATTGGGGCCGACGACGCCGGTCAGGCCACGCTCGATGACGAATTCGGCCGGGTCGACGAAGGATTTGAAGCCGAGGAGGCGCAGCCGGTTGAACTTCATGCGCGCGTTCCCGCGCGCGGGCGAGCGCCGTCCGCCGCCGGGCGGAGCCGGAAGGCCGCGTCAGGCGATGCCGTCGATGATCGCCGACATCTCGTCAACCGAGAGAGCCCCCGAATACTTGTTGCCGTTGATGAAGAAGGTGGGCGTGGCATCCACGCCGAACTCCTTCGCGCCGCGGTCCCGCACAGCCCTGACATCGTCCAGAAGCTTCTGGTCCGTCAAGCAGGCCTCGAACTTCTCCTGTGAAAAACCGGCGAGCTTGGAGATCTGCAGCAGCGCATCCTTGGAATTGTCGACGCCGGCCCAGGTCATCTGCTGCTTGAACAGCACGTCGACCATGGCGAAATAGTTGTCACCCGAGCAGCGCGCCAGCATGAAGCCCGCCTCGGCGCGCGGATCGAACGGGAATTCGCGCATGATCAGCCGCGCGCGGCCGGTGTCGATATATTTCTCCTTGATCGCCGGCAGCGTCGTCTCGGCGAAATGCGCGCAGTGCGGGCAGGTCATCGAGGCGTATTCGACGATGGTGACCGGCGCGTCCTCCTTGCCCATCGCCTTCTCCGGCAGCGCGCCCGGCTGGAGCAGCTTGGCCATGTCGACCGTGCCGCTGGGAGCCGGAGCCTTGCTGCCCGTGCCCGGCGTCGCGGGCGACTGCGCCTTCTTCTCCTCCTCCTTGCCGCAGGAAGCCAGCACCACGGCAGACGCCGAAACGGCCAGCATCGAGAGCAGGACATTGCGGCGCGGAAGCATAACGGTCATGCGAATCACCCGGATGGAGACGAATTGTGCGATGAGCAACTACCAGAAGGCGATAGTTGGCGCGGAAATAAGGCATGGCGGGCGCCATGCCACCCGCCCGCTTTCCACAGCGAGTTCACGAATGCGCGATACGGCCCCGTGACCTCAGCGCGCGGCGCGCGACGTCATGACGCTGGCGCCGAGCCGCTTCAGCGCCTCGCGCAGCCCCTCGTCCTCGATGCCGCCGGTGACGGCCTCCAGCCGGCCGGTCTCGGCAGCCGTCGGCGGGCGCTTCTGGCGGGGTGCCTTGACCTCGACCGCGACATGCTTCTGGACGATGCGGATACGGCGAACCGCGCCATAGCCGAGGAAGGCGTTGAGGCGGCCGACGATCTCGGCGCTCTCGTGCTGGACGCGTAGCGCGGCGGGGCCCGAGCAGGCGATCACCAGCGTGGCCGGCTCGAACGGGTCGCCCTCGTCGCGCCGGCGCGGCCAGGCGATCTTCTCGGGCCGCGTCACCGCGGCAAGCCGCGGGCCGACGATCTCCTCCCAGGACTGGACGAGGCCTATCGTCATGCCAGCACGCTTGCGCAGCACCGGGTCGAGGATGTCGGTGGCGAGGTCGCTGACGGGGACGGGTCGGCCGGTGAACTTCAAGCTGTATGAGCCTTCGGGCTTGGTTGCGGGCGGGCCTTGCGTTCGACCCGCGCGCCGTTCCACATGGTGCCATGCCCGAACGGTCCGATTCAAGCCGCGGCCCTGCCGACGTGGCCCCTGCCCTGCTCGCCTGGTACGATCGCCACCATCGCGAGCTGCCCTGGCGCGTCTCGCCGGCGCGGCAGAGACGCGGCGAGCGGCCGGATCCCTATCGGGTCTGGCTGTCGGAGATCATGCTGCAGCAGACGACAGTGGCGGCGGTGAAACCCTATTTCCAGGCCTTCACCGGCAAATGGCCGACGGTCGGCGCGCTCGCGGGAGCGGAAGCCGACGACGTGATGAAGGCCTGGGCCGGGCTCGGCTACTATTCGCGGGCGCGCAACCTCAAGAAATGCGCCGAGACGGTCGCCAGCGAGCACGGCGGCGCCTTTCCCCGCACGGCCGAGGGGCTGCGGGCGCTGCCCGGCGTCGGCCCCTACACGGCGGCGGCGATCGCGGCGATCGCCTTCGACCTGCCGGAAGCGGTGGTCGACGGCAATGTCGAGCGGGTGGTGGCGCGGCTGTTCGCCATCGAGACACCCCTGCCCGCGGCCAAGGCCGAGATCCGGCTGCGCACGGCCGAGATCACTCCGGCCGAGCGGCCCGGCGACTTCGCGCAGGCGATGATGGACCTCGGCGCCACGATCTGCACGCCGCGGCGGCCGAACTGCATGCTCTGCCCGGTCAACGACCAGTGCGTCGCGCTGAAGCAGGGCGACCCGGAGCTGCTGCCGGTGAAAATGGCCAAGGCCGAGCGGCCGGCCCGTCGCGGCGCGGCCTTCGTGGCGGTGCGCCGCGACGGGGCTGTGCTGCTGCGCAAGCGGCCGCCGCGCGGCCTGCTCGCCGGCATGGCCGAGGTGCCGACCAGCAACTGGAGCGCGCGCACGGACGGCGCCGACGACGCGGCCGCCGCGCCCTTCCCCGCCCCATGGCGGCGGACGGGGTCGATCGGCCACGTCTTCACCCATTTCTCGCTGGAGCTCGCCATCTGGCGCGCCGAAATGGGCGACGCGGACGCGCCGGCCGGATACTGGTGGTCGCGGCCGCAAACCCTTATGGACGAGGCGCTGCCGACCGTCATGAAGAAGGCGATCGAGGCGGCGATCCCGGGCGCGACGCAGAAGCGCCGGCCCGAACGCAACGGAGGCAACAGCGAGGCTGCATGAGCGAGATCCGGCACATCGTGTTCGACATCGGCAGGGTCCTGATCCACTACGATCCGGACATCCCCTACAGCCGGCTGATCCCCGACCCGGAGCGGCGGCGCTGGTTCTTCGCCAATGTCTGCACCCACGACTGGAACCTCGAGCAGGACCGCGGCCGCAAATGGGCCGACGCCGAAGCGCTGCTGATCGCCGACCATCCGGACGAGGCGGAGCTCATCCGCGGCTTCCGCCGCAACTGGCACGAGATGGTCTCGCACCACTACGCCGACAGCGTCGCGATCCTCGAGGGGCTGATCGCGGACGGCCGCGACGTCACCATGCTGACCAATTTCGCCGCCGACACCTTCGTCGAGGCCCAGGAGCGCTTCCCCTTCCTGAAGAAGCCGCGCGGGGTGACCGTGTCGGGCGAGATCGGTCTGATCAAGCCGGACCGCGCGATCTACGACCACCACGTCCGCTCCTTCGGGCTCGACCCCGCCGCGAGCCTGTTCATCGACGACAGCCAGAAGAATGTCGAGGGCGCCATCGCGGCCGGCTGGCAGGCCGTGCTGTTCACCGACGCAGCGCGGCTGGCGCAGGACCTGCGGCAGCGCGGCATCGCCGTCCCGGCCATCGCCTGAGGCGATGCGGCTTCTCGGCCTCTGCGGCAGCCTGCGGGCGCAGTCGACCAATCGCCGGCTGCTGCATGCCTTCGCCGGGGCTGCGCCGGCCGGCACGACGGTGACGCTGCACGGCTCGCTCGGGGTGCTGCCGATCTTCAACCCCGACCTCGAAGCGCAGACGCCCCGGCCGGTGCTCGACCTCGCCGGAGCGGTCGGCGCCTGCGACGGCCTGCTGATCGCCTGCCCCGAATATGCGCACGGCATTCCGGGCGGCCTCAAGAACGCGCTCGACTGGCTGGTGTCGCGCTTCGAGATCCCCGGCAAGCCGGTGATGCTGGTGCACGCCTCGGCGCGCAGCCTCACCGCGCGGGAGCATCTGCGCGAGGTGCTGAGGACGATGTCCTGCCGCGTCTATCCCGGCCCCGAATACGAGTTTCACCTGATCGGCAGGCAGGCGGCCGAGATCGACACGCTGATGCGCGGGGAACGGCTGCGCATGGCCGCCGTTCTCGGCGATTTCGCGCGCTTTGCCGGCGAGGCCGGGCGCTGAACGGACCTCGCCCGCGCCGGCCGTGCGACTTCACAAACTGATTCAGGTCGTTCGCAAAATGATTCAGGCCATTGCCGGTCCGATTCCGGCAATGGCCTGAAGCCTTTGTTGCGAATGCGTTTTCAGGCGCCGGCGCGGGCCATGCCGAGGCGGGCGATGCGGCGCAGCTCGTCGATCTGGTTGAGGCCGCCGACGCGCTCGTAGTGCCAGAAGGTCCAGCCGTTGCAGGCGTCGAGCCCCTGCACGCGGGCGCCCATGCGGTGGATCGAGCCGGCCTCGCCGTCGATCGACAGCGTGCCGTCGGCGCGCACCTTGGCCGCCCAGCGCTTGCGGGCGTCGAACAGCGTCGTGCCGGGCTTGATCAGGCCGGCGTCGATCAGGCTGACGAAGGCGACGCGCGGCTCAGCGCGCTTGCCCTGCACCAGCTCCAGGTCGGCGCGCTCCATCGGCCGCACCGAGGCGATGCGCTCGCTGGCGGCGTCGATATAGGCCTGCTCGCGCTCGACGCCGACGAAGTTCCGGCCGAGCCGCTTGGCGACCGCGCCGGTCGTGCCGGTGCCGAAGAAGGGATCGAGCACGACGTCGCCGGGCCTGGTCGAGGACAGGATGACGCGCGCCAGCAGCGCCTCCGGCTTCTGGGTCGGATGGACCTTGTCGCCGTTGTCGTCCTTCAGCCGCTCGGCGCCGGTGCAGATCGGGAACAGCCAGTCGGAGCGCATCTGCACGTCGTCGTTGGCGGCCTTCAGCGATTCGTAGTTGAAGGTGTAGCCCTTGGCCTTGTCGTCGCGGGAAGCCCAGATCAGCGTCTCGTGCGCGTTCTGGAAGCGGCGGCCGCGGAAGTTGGGCATCGGGTTGGTCTTGCGCCAGACGATGTCGTTGAGGATCCAGAAGCCCAGATCCTGCATGGCCGCGCCGACGCGGAAGATGTTGTGGTAGGAGCCGATGACCCAGATCGTGCCGTCGGGCTTCAGCACGCGGCGCGCGGCGAGCAGCCAGGCGCGGGTGAAGGCGTCGTAGGCGGCGAAGCTCTCGAACTGGTCCCACTCGTCGTCGACGGCGTCGACCTTCGACTGGTCCGGCCGGTGCAGGTCGCCATTGAGCTGGAGATTGTAGGGCGGGTCGGCGAAGATCGCGTCGACCGACTTCTCCGGCAGCCCTTCCAGCGCCGCGACGCAGTCTCCTTTGATGATGGAATTCAGCCACGCGGGCTGGTGCTGCTCGACGACGGCAAGGGAACGCAGGGCGGACATGGGATACTCGGCACTCGTTACATTCGACTGGCCGTTATGGTTACCGAATGGCGTAAATAATTGATTGAAACCGAACGAACGGATTGCCGGTCGCGCGGACCATTCGCTACGACTGCCGGGAAAGAGGGGGACGCGATGCAGGCCAGGGCGCTGCTGTTCGACATGGACGGGACGCTGATCGATTCCAGCGCGGCCATCCTTGGCGGCTGGAACAAATGGGCAGCGCGCTACGGGTTCGACGGCGCGCAGGTGTACGAGTATTCGCACGGCCGCAAGGCGGCGGCGACGATTGCCCATTTCCTGCCCGGCGCCGATCGCGCGACCATCGAAGCCGACGCCGATGCGATCCACGACGATTTCGCCGCACTGTCCGGCACGACGACCGCCATTCCCGGCGCCCGCGAGCTGCTCGGCCAATTGCACCCGCGCGAATGGGCCGTCGTCACCTCGGCGCCGGTGGCGCTGGCGCGGCTGTCGCTGTCCGCAGCCGGCCTGCCCCTGCCCGAGATCATCATCGGCGCGGACCTGGTGACGCACGGCAAGCCCGATCCCGAAGGCTTCAGGCTGGCGATGCGTCCCGGCCCGCCACGCCATCGCCTTCGAGGACGCCGAAGCCGGCCTCCAGGCGGCGCGCGCATCGCAGGCGCAGGTCGTCGGCGTCGGCAAGCAGCGGCAGCATGCCCATCTCACCGACCGCTGGACGCCCGACTATGTCGGGGTCGAACTGCGGCGCGGCGACCTGCTGGAGCTGCGCTTTCCCGGGGCATAGGACGCAGCGGCTTTAGCGCTGGCATTCGGCGGCGTAACGCCCTATCTAGCGCCCGAAACCGGGCCTTTCGGCCTTTCCCCTTCCTGAAAGCGTGAGCTTCCATGTCCCAACCAGAACTGGTGATCTTCGACTGCGACGGAACGCTCGTCGATTCCGAAATCATCGCCGGACAGGTCGACACGGCGCTGCTCGCCGAGGCGGGCGTGAAGATTTCCGTCGAGGAGTTCAACGAGCGCTATGCGGGCCTGACCTTCGGCGAGGCGGTGATGCGGGTCGAGGGCGACTTCAAGGTGCCGCTGCAGGCCTCGATCATCGACCGCTCGAAGGCGATCCTCGACCGGCGGCTGGCCGAAGAGGTGCTGCCGGTGCCGGGCGCGCAGGCCGCGGTCGCCGCGGTGAAGTCTGCGCGCTGCGTCTGCTCCAACTCGACCGACGAGCGGCTGGCCGCCATGCTCGGGCGCACCGGCCTCAAGCCGCTGTTCGGCGACCATGTCTATTCGGCCCGCTCGATCCCGTCGGGGCGGCCGAAGCCGGCGCCGGACGTCTTCCTCTACGCGGCCGAGAAGCTGAAGGCCGACCCGCGCCGCTGCTTCGTGCTGGAGGATTCCGTGCACGGCATCACGGCGGCGAAACGGGCCGGCATGCGCGTCATCGGCTTCACCGGCGGGGCGCATACGTGGCCGGGCCATGCCGACGCGCTGACGGAAGCCGGCGCCGAGACGGTGATCCGGCGCTGGAGCAACCTCGACGCGGTGCTTTCCGCCCTGTCGGAATGGTCCGAGGACCGGGCCTGAGCCCGGCCGGGCCGCCTACTTCTTCGGCGGCCCCTCGTCATATCCGGCATAGACCACCACCGAGCGGGTGGACGGGCGCGGGATGGAAACCGCCGGGTCGCTGAAGACGAACTGGGTGGCGCCCACCGTGTCGGTGACGGCGACCGGATATTTGTGAAGCTGCGAATAGACGACCTGCCCGTCCTGCACCACGACGACGCGGATCGGCATGGTGATGGTGCCGGCCTTGCCCTTCGGCCCCGGCACGATGCGGCCGGCCACCGCCACATCCATGGTGATCAGGCCGTCGGGATAGGTGCAGCTTCGCGTAACGTCGCCGATCGAGGCCTGATATTCCAGCTTCGCCGGGTCCTTGTCCTTGGCGCCGCGCTCGTAGGTGTTGAAGTAGGCGGTGCCTTCGCGCAGCATGACCGGCGGACAGAAGGCGCGCAGCTCGCTCTCCTTCACCTGCGGCGCGGCGGTGCCGCCGCCCTTGGGCTCGAGCGCGCCCGCCGTGTCGTTCGACTGGCAGCCGGCCGCGAAAGCCAGGCCCGCCAGCACGGCGCCTGCCAGAATCCGTTGTTTCCCCATGCAAAAAGCCATGAACCGTACTTCCCTCACTAATGCGGGCTGTTCTATATCAACCGCGCGCGAAAATCGACCGAGGGAATGCGGCAATTGAAAGTCCGCGCTCCGGGATGCCGTTAGCGGGGACGGACGATGCAGTATGTGAGCACGCGGGGCCGCGCGCCACGCCTCAGCTTTTCCGACGCGCTGCTGGCCGGGCTTGCCCGCGACGGCGGCCTCTATCTGCCTGAAACCTGGCCGCATTTCGGGGCCGGCGAGATCCGCGCGCTGCGCGGCCTGTCCTATGCCGACGTCGCCAAGCGGGTGCTGGCGCCCTTCGTCGGCGACGAGATCGCGCCCGAAACCTTCGGCCGGATCGTCGACGAGGCCTATGCCGCCTTCCGCCACGACGCCGTCTGCCCGCTGGTGCAGACGGGGCCGAACGAGTTCCTGCTGGAGCTGTTCCACGGCCCGACGCTCGCCTTCAAGGACGTGGCGATGCAGTTGCTCGCCCGACTGATGGACCATGTGCTGGCCGAGCGCGGCGAGCGGGCGACCATCGTCGGCGCCACGTCGGGCGACACCGGCGGCGCGGCGATCGAGGCCTTCGCCGGGCGCGACCGCACCGACATCTTCATCCTGTTCCCGCACGGGCGCGTGTCGCCGGTGCAGCAGCGCCAGATGACCACCTCGCCGGCCGGCAACGTGCATGCGCTGGCGGTCGAGGGCAATTTCGACGACTGCCAGGGCCTGGTGAAGGACATGTTCAATCACCACGCCTTCCGCGACCAACTGGCGCTGTCGGGCGTCAACTCGATCAACTGGGCGCGCGTGATGGCCCAGATCGTCTACTACTTCACCTCGGCGGTCTCGCTCGGCGCGCCGGACCGGCCGGTCTCCTTCACCGTGCCGACCGGCAATTTCGGCGACATCTTCGCCGGCTACGCGGCCAAGCGCATGGGCTTGCCGATCGAGCGGCTGGTGATCGCCACCAACGACAACGACATCCTCGCCCGCACGCTCGCGGCCGGCCGCTACGAGACCCGCGCGGTCGTCGCCACCACCTCGCCGTCTATGGACATCCAGATCTCGTCCAACTTCGAGCGGCTTCTGTTCGAGACCTCGGGCCGCGACGCGGACGAGGTGGGCGGCTACATGGCAGGGCTCAAGCAGTCCGGCGCGTTCGATCTCGCGCCGGCGACGCTGTCGGCGATCCGCGCCGAGTTCGACGCGGGGCGCTCGACGGTCGCGGAGACGGCGGCGACGATCGCGGCCGTGCTCGACCGCGACGGCTACATGCTCGACCCGCACACCGCGACCGGCGTCGCCGTCGCGCGACGGCAGGAGGGCACGGCGCCGATGGTGGTGCTGGCCACCGCCCATCCGGCGAAATTCCCCGACGCGGTGGAGGCTGCATGCGGCGTGGCGCCGGCCCTGCCGCCGGCCATCGCCGCGCTGATGCAGCGCGAAGAACATTTCACGGTGCTTCCATCGCAACTGAAAATGGTGGAAGAATATATCGAGCAGCGTTCCCGCCTGCGTTCCTGATGCGTCCCTGGGAGTGAAAAGTAGATGGGTGTCGAGGTAAGCCGTCTGTCGAACGGCCTGACAGTCGCGACCGAAACCCTGCCGCAGGTCGAAAGCGTCGCGCTCGGCGCCTGGGTGAAGTCCGGTTCCCGCAACGAGCGCGACGAGGAACACGGCATCGCCCACCTGCTCGAGCACATGGCCTTCAAGGGCACCGGCTCGCGCACGGCCTTCGACATCGCCTCGCAGATCGAGAACGTCGGCGGCGAGATCAACGCCGCCACCAGCGTCGAGACCACCGCCTTCTATGCGCGCGTGCTGCGCGACGACGTCTCGCTCGCCGTCGACATCCTGGCCGACATACTGAGCGACCCGCTGTTCGACCCGTCCGAGCTCGACCGCGAGCAGGACGTGATCCTGCAGGAGATCGGCGCCGCGCACGACACGCCGGACGACATCGTCTTCGACCGCTTCACCGAGACGGCCTTCCGCCACCAGACGCTCGGCCGCTCGATCCTCGGCACGCCGGAGACGGTGAAGTCCTTCACCTCGGCGCAGCTCCGCTCGTTCATGGAGCGCCAGTACGGCGCCGAGCGCATGGTGGTGGTGGCGGCCGGCGCGGTCGACCACGACACCTTCGTCAAGGAGGTCGAGCGCAAGCTCGGCGGCTTCCGCACCAAGGCCGAGGGCGCGATGCCGCACATCGCCCACTATGTCGGCGGCGACTATCGCGAACCGCGCGACCTGATGGACGCGCAGATCGTGCTCGGCTTCGAGGGCCGCGCCTACCACGTGCGCGACTTCTACGCCTCGCAGCTCCTGTCGATGGTGCTCGGCGGCGGCATGTCCTCGCGGCTGTTCCAGGAGGTGCGCGAGCGGCGCGGCCTCTGCTACTCGGTCTATTCCTTCCACTGGGGCTTCTCCGACACCGGCCTGTTCGGCGTGCATGCCGCGACCGGCCGCGAGGGCGTCGAGGAGCTGGTGCCCGTCATCCTGTCGGAGCTGCAGAAGGCCGGCGAGGCGATCGGCCAGGACGAGCTCGACCGCGCCCGCGCGCAGTATCGCGCCGGTCTGCTGATGTCGGCCGAGAGCCCGGCCAGCCGCGCCTCGCAGATCGCCCGGCAGCTCCTGCTGTTCGGCCGGCCGGTGCCGATGGAGGAGTTGGTCGACCGGCTGTCCAAGATCACCGTCGAGCGGCTGACCGACCTCGCCTCGCGCCTGTTCAGCACGCGGCCGACGCTCACCGCCATCGGCCCGATCGGCAAACTGGCCCCGTTCGAGGCCGTGCAGGGGCATGGCCACGGCCGGCCCGGCACGCAGAGGCTGGCGGTCTAGCCCAAGGCGACGCGCGGCCATGCTGGGGCTTCCCTCCCTCGGCCGCGCCGGCCCGGTGCTGGTGGGGAAGACGGTGACGCTGCGCCCGCC
>ERZ778022.3960-NODE-3960-length-13293-cov-3.611724_pt1 | contig 13293 bp, 9 predicted proteins | sample MGYA00375752_ERZ778022 | MGnify/ENA primary metagenome ERZ778022 (study PRJEB29350, sample SAMN05389826) | bioreactor metagenome | isolation source: Thiocyanate bioreactor | place: South Africa: University of Cape Town | collected 2014-04-04 ... | reverse complement strand
TCAACGTTCGATGGAAATGCAAAGACAGCGCGCTGAAACGCAACAACGCCAGCAGGAAAGCATGCAGCGGGCGAGAGAAAGTCAACAACGTTCGGTGGAATCGCAAAGGCAACGCAGTGCTGAAGTGCAGCAGCGCAATGCACAAGTACAACGCCAGCCCAGCGCAGCAACGCCTCAAAGGCAATCTTCTCCATCCTACGAAAGCAGAAGTTCAAGAAGCTCTGAAGGAGGTGGCAGAAGTTCGGGCCGGTCGAGGTTTTAACAGAGCTACATAAATTTTTTAAAGACAGATACAGCATACGTATTTGTCTTTTTTTTCAGTCAGGGTTCGTGCCAACATGAACCCTGACGCAGCTAATTTAGGATAGTATTTGTGGAATACTTTGATAGCGCCCTCTCCCGCGATGCTGCCTACAGCGATTGACGGAATTAAAAAAAAACCCGTTTTTTATAGCGGACCGGCAAAAACCTGCGTCCAGTAATTTCCTGACCGCGCCGCGCCCATTTCCTTCGCGCCTGCGCTCATGATATTTTTGCAATGGTTCGGGCTTTTCAACCAGCTATCCATAACCTGCGTAGTTGTGGTTTGTCCTGCTGCAATATTTTCAGCAACGAATCTCCAATTGTAACCCGCGCTTTTGACTCTTGTTCCTACTGTGCTGCCATTGCTTTGCGTATGGCTGAAATTGCCGGTTGTATGCATATAATCTGAGTGTTGTTTGGCAGCGGCTTCTAATTTGCTGTTCCATGTAACGGCAGGCACCGGGGGCATTTGCTCTGTACCACATTTGCAACCTTCGGCCCGCACCTTATTAATCATTTGCAGCATATCAACATTTGCTGCCGGCGGATCGTTAGTTGGGGAAGTTAAAGTATCTGATTTTTGGCAGGCAGCAAAAACGGGTATCCAAATAAAACACAAAAAAATTCTTTTCATCTTTGAGAAATTTAGTAACATATAAACAAGAATTTTACCAAAGTTGATTCAATAAAAAAGGGGAATAAAACTTAATCTGATAATGTAAAAAATCTACCCATTATCATACATACTCAGCTAAGAACCGGACTGTAAAATTGAAGATCAGAGGTTTTTTCTTAAAGGGATTTATTAATACCGCTTCATTCACAACGAATTTGAAATTGTTTATCGCAGGGCCATCAATTCATCAAAACTATAAATGTGAACACCTTTTATGTTTAACTTGCCTGCCGCAATCATTGCCTTTGCCACATCAGCCCCTTCGATAGCACGGTATTGCCGCAGGCTGCCAAAAAGCAAGTCTGACAGGTTTTTGAAAGCAACCTGAAAGAATTTTTCGGCGGGGCGGTTTTCTTTACGATTGCCCAGTAACATGCCCGGCCTCATGATGTGCACCTCGGGTATTCCGGTCGCGATCACATCTTTTTCGGTTTGGCCTTTCATTTGTGTATAGAAAATTTTACTTTCAGCGTTTGCCCCGCTTGATGATACAAAAATAAATTTCTCACAACCCGTCTCTAAAGCAAGCCTGGCAGCATTTACAGGAATATCATGCTCGATCTGCCAGTATAATTTTTTGTTGCCCCGTACATTTTTATTAGTGGTGCCGATACAACTAAACACCACATCGCTGCCATCCAGCGCGAGTTTAACAGACTCGAGGTCATCAAAATTTACCAGCTTCACTTCTAACCGGTCGTTGGTGATGGGCGCCGGCCTTCGCACCAAGATTCTGATATAATCATAATAATCATCTTTCAATAACAAATCCAGCAAATAAGAACCGAGCATGCCTGTGGAACCAATAATTGTTGCGGTGCGGTCACCCATAAAATAATTTTAAGAGCTAAAGTTACTAAAAAACAAAAGGCGCAATTACTGCGCCCCATGCTTTTACTAATTAATATCTCTATTTTAATCGATATTTCTTTTGCACTTTAGGGCTGTCAAAATACCTATTCAGTTCCTCAGCAGACATGTTGTTTGCAATGTCTGTAGGCACTTCTGCAAGTTGAATCTGGCTTTGCCTTAGTTCTTTTTTTAAATTTTCGGTTTTGGCAGCAATATTTGGATCTTTTTCACCGGAAAGTTTGTTATCAAACTGTACATATTCTAACCTTTTAATAGTTGAACGTACTAAAGAAGCCTGATTCTGTTCAGCGGTTTTCTGAGGAGCAGCAGCTTCTTTAACGGGAATTAATACCACACCTGCACTTGGCATAATTTTTCCTGCATCGGCTTTCCAATCATTAACAGTTTTATCCTTATTTGCAGTGGTAGCAAAAATTGTTCCCGTCACAGTTGAGGTTGCAGTAGTTATGTCAAAAGCAGATCTGGTGCTTTTCGTTTTTTTCACACGTTTATCCAACTGTAAAAAAGTATACTTTAAATCCAGTATCCATTTGGTTAACCTTTCATTTACGTCTTTAAATTCGCCCGTAGCAATATCGTAGTTCAAACTTTCTTTCACAATCACGCGTACCCTTGCCGTATCCGAAAAATTGAATTTTGTTGTGCCAATAAAAAACAGGTCAATAGTTTTTTCCTTAGCCTTATCAGCGTCGGTTACAAAGTCGTAGGGCGGCACCCACTCAAAGCTATCATCGCAAGATTTTGGCAGCTTATAGTTGCTAATGGTTTGGCTGCTCGAAAATAAAATTTTGTCAATAGGGAAATTTCCGTCTTCACACATCACATTGAAACTTAATTTATAACCCTCCTCAACAGTAACGGGGCTTACCACACTAGGTTTTACACGCGGCACCACCACATCAGTATTATACCAGGTAATTGAAAAAGTAGTGTCCACTTTGTCATTGGGATTTACAAGGCTTTGCAAACCAATATGAACGGGATACTCGGTGTCGTATTTCAGTCTTCCCGACCGGAAAATATTTTTATTGGATTTAAATGACAGGGTTCCGTTGTCTTTGTCGATCATAAGTCCGGCGGGCGCGTTTTTCAGGTACCAGTAGTAATTTTTCTGAGGCCTGTTTATCAGCAACCGGTAACTAAGACTGGAATCAACATGCAATGAAAAATACGGGTTCAGGTTTAAAATTCTCAGGGTAGTATCCACAAAAGTTACCACAGGAACGGGGACGGGTAAATGTGTGGTGTCTCTTGCCTGAGGCTCGGGTATTGTCTGAGCCTCAGCAAAAAATGTAGAAATAAGTAACCCAAATATTAAAAATTTTCTATGCATCAGATTAATACTTAAAAAGTTGTGCGAAGTTAGGATATAGCGTTGGTTCATTCAAAAAATAAGTCGTATTCTTTATTCTTTGTACCAACTGTTCGCAGACAAGACGCAATTAAAGTGCAAAAGGTTTACAAAAATAAAGCCCGGTGTGGAAACACCAGGCTCAAACCAAAACTAACTGCTTATGAGAAAAACTTAACTACTGTATTTCTATATCTTTTGACGCTGTTTTTTCTTTTTCCTTTTTGCTTAATGATACGTTTAAGATTCCGTTAACATATTTCGCTTCAATCCGCTCAGTATCAATAGTATGATCTATCGTAAAGGTTCTTTTAAAGCCTCTTAGCTGAAATTCTTTACGCAAATTCTTATTATTTTCAGCATTTTCTTCAGTCTTTTGCTCTGCAGAAATACTTAAAATATTTTTTTCAAGATTGATCTTAAAGTCGCCTTTTTCATAACCCGGCGCTACTACATCCAGCAAATACGCATCATCTGTTTCCGAAATATTTACCGGCGCATGGCCGCGGTAATTGGGCTGCTTAACTTCTGTTTTTAAAAGAGCGGGCACTTCCGTGAAAAAATCATCAAAAAGGCTTGTTAACGTGCGTTCAAAAGGCACTCCATTAGATTTAACGTTTGTCATATAAAAAAGTTTGTTTTAAAAAAATCGTTTTCATGAGGTATTCATCAAAATAAGTACCATCCACTTTTGTATGACATTATTTCACATTTTTGAAATAAATAAAGACAAAATGTCCGCTTCCGCTCTAAAATTGATTAGAAATTGGCATGATTTGATGCAAAAATTACACAGATCAGTTGTGCAAATGGCCAGCCTGATAGCAGCTAATACACTTCGTTTTAGCTGAAGATCAAAAAAGCAACAATTGAATTGCTATTGAGGTATTTCAATCTTTTGAGCGAGCCAGCTTTCTTTCACTGGAATGATCCAGTTTTCTTCAAAATCCTTTTTGGTCGCAACCAAATTATTAAAGTACAAAGAATCAGGGAATAAAAAGTTATGGTCTAACGCGTATTGAATTTGTTGGTAAGGCAATAATTCGATGCCTTCGTTCACTACAAAAGCCAGTTGATTGCGGTCGAAAAAGTCAATCCCCAGCTTTTCGCCCAAAGTTTTAATAAACCGCTGTGAACTATCGGTACTGCAACCGCCTACATGCGTTTGAGTATCATCTGCAATCAACACTACAAAATATCCAAAGATGATCAGCCCCTGCCCTTTCACAGGCTCGCCATGGCTTTGCCAGTTTTCCACAAACGCTTTCACCATTTCTTCCGCGTCAAAAGCTTCATCAATCCTCAACAGGCGATTTGCCTGATATACCCAAACCTTTGAATTGGGCGAAAAATCTTCTCTTAAAAATTCTTTATAATCTAAGTTCATATTAATTTATTGTAATCTTATAAATTAGTTACAGTTGCGCTAACCGGAAACCGGTAACTTGTAAGCCGAAATTTGCAACCTGTAATGCTTATTCCATCTCCCTTTCAATCAACTCCGCAATATCAAGCACCTTCACGGCTCCTTCCTTTTCGGCGTTTTTAACGCCGTCGGTGAGCATGGTATTACAAAACGGACAGGCCGTAGCAATTACATTCGCTCCGGTTTCAAGAGCTTCACGGCTGCGTTCTATGTTAATGCGGGTAGTTCCTTTTTCTTCTTCCTTAAACATTTGTGCACCACCCGCGCCGCAACAAAGCCCGGTACTTTTGCATCTTTTCATTTCAACCAACCCGGCGTCCAGCATTTCCAACACTTTTCTTGGCGCTTCGTAAATATCATTCGCCCTTCCTAAATAACAGCTATCATGGTAGGTGATTTTCTTTCCTTTAAAATCACCGCCCTCTTTCAATTTTATTCTTCCTTCATCAATCAACTGTTGTAAAAAAGTTGTATGATGTACAACTTCGTAGTTACCACCTAATTCAGGATACTCATTCTTAAAAATATTAAAGCAATGCGGGCAGGCGGTTACGATTTTTTTTATGCCGTAACCGTTCAAAATTTGAATGTTTTGATAAGCCATCATTTGAAAAACAAACTCGTTGCCCGCGCGGCGCACGGGGTCGCCGGTACACATTTCTTCTTTTCCTAATACCGCAAAACTGATCCCCGTTTTTTGTAAAATTTTAGTGAAGGCCGTTGTAATTCTTTGCGCCCGCTGGTCAAAACTTCCGGCGCAACCTACCCAAAACAAAACCTCTGGATTTTCGCCTTTCGCAAATAATTCTGCTACCGTGGGAACATTCATTGACTATCGGATTTATCATTAAAACAGCACCTAAGGTACGGAAACACGTTGAAACATTTTACAATAAAAAATGATTTGCTGAATTATCTTTGTTGCGTTTTTCATGAAAAAAATTCTGAACAAAATACCTAATTGGGAATTATGGCCATTTAATGTTTTGTATGCACCAATCTTTCCTGTGTGGTTATGGTACTGTCTCAAAAGCCGCTCCCTGTGGTTCTTTACGCCGTCAAACCCCACAATCACTTTTGGCGGTATGGAGGGAGAAGGGAAGAAGGAAATGTACGATCAATTGCCTCACGAATTGATGCCGCTTACCATCTACATTAGCCACTCAACCGAATTCGAACAGGTTAAAAGAAAAGTTGAACTTTCGGGCTTACAATATCCATTCATTGTAAAACCTGATGTGGGCATGAAAGGCATTTTGTTTCGGGTAATTGAAACCGAGAAACAGTTAAAGGAATACCACGAACGAATGCCAGTGGAGTACATCGCGCAGGAGAAAGTAGACTATCCTATTGAAGTGAGCGTTTTTTACTACCGCTACCCTTGGCGGCAGAAAGGCAGGGTATCCGGATTTATTGATAAAGAATTGCTCAATGTAGTGGGCGATGGAAAACGCAACCTGAAACAATTGGTTGAAGATCATCCGCGTGCAAAATTCAGGCTTGAGGAAATGGAGCACAGGCACGGAAAAAATTATGAAAGGATTATTCCTGAGCAGGAAAAATACTTTTTGTCGTTCGCGGGCAACCATAACCGTGGTGCACAATTCACCAACCTTCATAACGAAATTGACAAAAGCCTTCTATCAGTTTTTGACGAAATAAGCCAGTTCAATAAAAGCTTTTTTTACGGCCGGTACGACATTAAAACCAATTCGATTGAAGACCTTAAAAAAGGCATCAATTTTTCTATTCTTGAATTTAACGGGGCGGGCGCCGAGCCGAACCATATTTATGATTGCGGTATGAGCTTGAAACAAGCATACGCCACAATTTTACAACATTGGAAAGCACTGTACAAGATTAGTAGGTATAATAACAAAAATGGCCATGCTTACTGGCCATTAAAAAAAGGTTGGCAATATTTAAATGAGGCGAGAAGGCATTTTAAAATGTTGGAGAAGGTTGATTAGGTTTTTGCGTGTAGAAAATTAAAAATGAAAAGGGGTTTTTTATTTTCACAATTTTTTGCCTTATTCAATAAATCTATGTGGCTCAACCTTCCAGGTTACAAAGTCACATAATTCACAACCTTCTCGTAAGAATCATTTGTTTGCGAAACCAATTCTTTTAAAATCTCAAGATTATTAAAACTGCCATTGTCTTTTCTGTACTTCATAATTTGAAAAGCGAGTTTAGCGCTGATGTAAGGATGAGCGTTGAGTTGTTCGTAAGAAGCAGTGTTGATGTTCATCTTTGAAAGATCCGCTTCATTAAGCTTTAAAAAAGGTTTTATTTTTTGAAAAGTCGAATCCGGCACGCCGTAAGTTTCGCCAACCTGTTCAATACTGTAAAAACCGCCCAGCTTGTTTCTGAAGTTTACGATACGAGCTGCCAGTTTGCTGCCAATGCCGTACAAAGATTGAAAAGCGGTGGTATCGGCAGCGTTCACGTCGATAACTACCACCTTTCGTTTATAGTGGTCTTTATTGGGAGCGGTGGTTGCGTATTTGTTTTCCGGTTGGTTTTCGAATCTTAATTGGGCATTTTCGCGGTGTGCGATTACAATAAAAGGTTTCAGCCTTTCAAATTCATCCGGGCGAAGGCCATAAATTTTTTGCAGGTCATCGGCCTTGCGAAACTTACCGCCCTTGTTTCTATAATTGCTCAATATTTGAATTGTTTTATCGCGTAATCCAAGTTGACCCAATTCTTCGGCAGATGCAGTGTTCGGATCAAAACTAAATAACCTGGCGGTGGCAGCCGACTTATTTGTAACGTGGTTGTAGAAACGATAACTGGTTTTTCGCGGATAGTTCGGATGCTCATAAGTAACCGGAGCCTTTTCATCCAAAACCTGTGTAATTGAAACCCATTCACCGTTATGGGTGTTGGACTCGTTATCCGCCGGTTTCGTCAAAAAAGGTAAAATAACGAAAGGGACAATAATTATCACTAAAACCAGAGCGGCCACTCCTTCCTTTTTTGAAAAGCTTAGATAATTACTGAAAGCTTTATGCATGATGGCTTATTTTTCTACCCAAATCTACCTACAACAACTTCCGGTTTCAAAGGGGATATTTCCCGTCTGTCGGGGAGGTTTTTCCCGATTTTCAAAAAATTTATCAAAACTTTTCTGTAGATTGAAAATCAAGCAATTGCGGTTTAGAAAAAAAAACTGAAAAAAAAACTGGCAAAATTATTGATGCATTGTTTTATTCTTTATTCTCTTTCCCTTAACTTTGCATTCCTTTATTTTGGCCAAATATATTTTGATTCGACAAAGCATCTTCAAGTAATTGAATTTCAACGGGTTTCTACTTATAAGGTAGTTTAACCCTGATATTGTTTTGTGTATAATCAACTAAATTAAAAACCGGTTTAATAGTTATGTCTTCCACAAGCGTAAAGTCAAGAGTAAACTTCGGGAAAATCAAGCATTTAGCTGAAACACCTGACCTGCTCGAAGTTCAGATTCAATCTTTTAAAGAATTTTTTCAATTAGAAACCACCCCAGACAAAAGAAACATTGAGGGTCTTTTTCGTGTGTTTAAGGACAACTTCCCTATCACCGATACCCGCAATATTTTCGTGCTGGAGTTTTTAGATTATTTTATTGACCCGCCCCGTTATTCGATTGAAGAGTGTATGGAGCGTGGCCTCACTTATGCAGTTCCGCTGAAAGCGAAACTGCGTTTGAGCTGTAACGACGAAGAGCACGTTGATTTCCAAACCATCGTTCAGGATGTATTCTTAGGAAACATTCCTTACATGACCCCGCGCGGCACTTTCGTGATTAATGGCGCGGAGCGTGTTGTGGTTTCTCAGCTTCACCGTTCGCCCGGCGTATTCTTCGGTCAGTCCGTTCACCCGAACGGAACAAAAATTTACTCGGCCCGCGTAATTCCTTTCAAAGGTGCGTGGATGGAGTTTGCCACCGATATCAACAACGTAATGTATGCTTATATTGATCGTAAGAAGAAATTCCCTGTAACGACTCTCTTACGCTCAATCGGCTACGAAACCGATAAAGATATCCTCGAACTTTTCGGCATGGCAGATGAAGTGCCCGGAGATAGAAAAAAATTAGAGGTTCACTTAGGTAAAAGATTAGCAGCGAGGGTATTGCGCACATGGGTGGAAGATTTTGTTGATGAAGATACCGGTGAGGTTGTTTCTATTGAGCGCAACGAGATTGTGATGGAACGCGACACAATTTTGGATGAGGAAGCTATTGAAACCATCGTTGATATGGATGTGAAGAGCGTATTCATTCAGCGTGACGATGTGGGCGGCGACTACGCTATTATATATAATACCTTAAATAAAGATACTTCTAACAGCGAGCTGGAAGCCGTTCAGTTCATCTATCGCCAATTACGTGGCGCTGATGCTCCTGATAACGAAACAGCACGTGGTATTATTGATAAATTATTCTTCAGCGATAAACGTTACGACCTTGGTGAAGTTGGCCGTTATAAAATTAACCGCAAGCTAAACCGCGAAGCGGAGATTACTCAGAAAACGCTCACCAAAGATGATATCATCGAGATCATCAAATATCTCGTTCGTTTAACCAACGGCAAAGCTGAGATTGACGATATCGATCACCTGAGCAACCGCCGCGTAAGAACTGTGGGCGAGCAATTATATGCGCAGTTTGGCGTAGGCCTGGCCCGTATGGCGCGTACCATTCGCGAAAGAATGAACGTTCGCGATAACGAGGTATTCACGCCGGTTGATTTGATTAATGCGAGAACACTTTCTTCAGTTATCAACTCATTTTTTGGGACTTCGCAGTTATCTCAATTCCTCGACCAAACCAATCCGCTTTCAGAAATTACGCACAAACGCCGTATTTCGGCGCTCGGGCCAGGCGGTTTAAGCCGTGAGCGGGCGGGCTTTGAGGTTCGTGACGTACACTACTCACACTACGGAAGGCTTTGTACCATCGAAACTCCAGAAGGCCCAAATATCGGTCTGATCTCTACCCTCTGCGTTCACGCAAAGATCAATGAGATGGGCTTTATTGAAACGCCTTACCGCAAAGTTGAGAACGGAAAAGTGAACATGAAAAAACTGGAATTGCTAAGCGCTGAAGAAGAAGATGAGGCAAAGATTGCGCAGGCAAACGCCCCGTTGAATGATGACGGCACTTTTGTGAATGACAGAGTTGCCAGCCGCGAAACCGGTGATTTCCCGATTTTAGAAAAAGAAGAAGTTCAGTATATGGACGTAGCGCCTAACCAGATTGTAGGTTTGAGTGCTTCGTTAATTCCCTTCCTTGAGCACGATGATGCCAACCGTGCATTGATGGGATCGAACATGCAACGCCAGGCGGTACCGCTCCTGCGCCCTGACGCTCCTATTGTGGGCACCGGCCTTGAAGGTAAAGCTGCGCGCGATGCAAGGATTCAGATTCACTCAGAAGGAAACGGTGTTGTTGAATTTGTGGATGCAAATGAAATTCACGTTCGCTATGACCGTGATGTAAACGATAAGCTGGTAAGTTTTGAAGAAGACCTGAAGGTTTACAATCTTACGAAATTCATTAAGACTAATCAGGAAACCTGTATTAACCTTGTTCCCGCCGTAAAGAAAGGACAAAAAGTTAAAACAGGAGATTTCTTAACCGAAGGTTATGCCACCAAAAATGGCGAATTAGCCCTGGGTAAAAACCTAAAAGTGGCGTTCATGCCGTGGAAGGGTTACAACTTTGAGGATGCCATCGTGATTAGCGAAAGAGTGGTAAAAGAAGATATGTTTACTTCTATCCACATTTCTGAATATGAACTGGAAGTGCGTGATACAAAATTGGGTGAAGAAGAACTGACTTCTGACATTCCTAACGTATCGGAGGAAGCTACAAAAGACCTCGATGAAAACGGTATCATCCGCATTGGCGCCCAAATTAAGGAAGGCGATATTTTGATTGGTAAGATTACTCCAAAAGGAGAAAGCGATCCTACTCCTGAGGAAAAATTATTGCGTGCGATCTTCGGTGATAAAGCCGGTGATGCAAAAGACGCTTCACTAAAAGCACCGAACGGTGTAGAAGGTGTGGTAATCGGCAAAAAATTATTCCAGCGCGCTAAAAAAGATAAGAACGCAAAAGTTCGTGAAAAAGCAGCAATTGAAAAGCTGGATAAAATTCACGAAAAGAACGAACAGGATTTATTGGCAGTATTGATTGAAAAATTAGAAACTTTATTAGAAAACCAACCTTCGGCAGGTGTTAAAAACAGCTTTGAGGAAATAGTGATTGGCAAAGGTTCCAAGTTCAACAACAAAAACCTTTCGTCTTTAGATTTTGCAAATATTGATCCGCTTGGCTGGACGAATGATGAAAAGATCAACGGCCAGGTAAATACTTTATTACACAACTACAATATTAAATTTAACGAAGAGTTAGGCCGCTACAAACGTGAGAAATTCAACATCAGCATTGGTGATGAATTACCAGCCGGCGTGCTGAAACTGGCTAAAGTATATTTGGCAGTTAAACGTAAATTGAAAGTAGGTGATAAAATGGCGGGCCGTCACGGTAACAAAGGTATCGTTGCCAAGATCGTTCGCCAGGAAGATATGCCGTTCCTTGAAGATGGCACACCGGTGGATATTGTATTGAACCCGCCTGGTGTACCAAGCCGTATGAACCTGGGGCAGATTTACGCAACTGCTTTAGGCTGGGCCGGTAAAGAGCTGGGCATCCGCTTCGCCACTCCTATTTTTGATGGCGCAGAACCTTCTGAAATAGAGGAATATTGCGATGAGGCAGGCATTCCGAAATACGGGCATACTTACCTGTACGACGGTGAAACAGGAGAGCGCTTTCACCAGAAAGCAACGGTAGGCGTAATCTACATGATCAAACTGCACCACATGGTTGATGATAAGATGCACGCACGTTCAATTGGGCCATACAGTTTAATTACTCAGCAGCCGCTGGGTGGTAAAGCACAGTTTGGTGGCCAGCGTTTTGGTGAAATGGAGGTTTGGGCACTGGAAGCCTACGGAGCATCTAACATTTTGCAGGAATTGTTAACTATTAAATCTGATGATATCATTGGCCGTGCAAAAACTTATGAGAGCATCGTAAAAGGTGATAACATTCCAAGGGCAGGCGTTCCCGAATCATTCAATGTACTGGTGCATGAATTAAGAGGATTAGGTTTAGACCTGACTTTTGAATAGCCCCACGTGGCTGATTTATGTACAAAAGTACAAGAGTGTGACACAAGACAGATGCCACGGCACTGAAGCTGATAACAAAAAATAAATTCTAATTTGAAATAGGTTTGTATTGAGCGAAAATCTCAAATCTCAAATCAAAAATCATAAATCAAATTATGGCTACAAAAAAAGACAATCGTCCGAAAGCAGCATTTTCAAAAATAACAATTGGGCTTGCTTCTCCCGACTCTATTTTAGAAAAGAGTTTTGGTGAAGTTTTGAAACCTGAAACGATTAACTATCGCACTTACAAACCCGAACGCGATGGTTTATTTTGCGAAAGGATTTTCGGGCCGGTTAAAGACTATGAATGTGCCTGCGGAAAATACAAGCGTATTCGTTATAAAGGCATCGTGTGCGACCGCTGCGGTGTAGAAGTAACTGAAAAGAAAGTACGCCGCGAAAGAATGGGCCACATTAAACTGGTGGTTCCGGTGGTGCACATTTGGTACTTCAAATCTCTGCCTAACAAAATTGGTTACCTGTTGGGCATGAGCTCTAAGAAATTAGAAACAATTATTTATTATGAAAGATATGTTGTAATTCAGGCGGGCGTTCGCGCTGATAAAGGCCAGAACTACGCCGATCTTTTAACGGAAGAAGAATATCTGGATATTTTGGACACGCTTCCAAAAGACAACCAGTATTTGCCTGATGACGACCCTAACAAATTCATTGCTAAAATGGGCGCTGAAGCTGTTCACGACCTTTTGGAAAGAATTGAACTGGACCAGTTATCATTCGATTTAAGAAACGCTGCTGCTACTGAAACTTCCCAGCAACGTAAAGCTGACGCATTAAAGAGGCTGAGCGTAGTAGAAGCCTTTCGCGATGCAAACACGCGTATTGCCAACCGCCCCGAGTGGATGGTAATGCAATACATTCCGGTGATTCCACCGGAGCTGCGCCCATTAGTACCGTTGGATGGCGGCCGTTTCGCATCTTCTGATTTGAATGATCTGTATCGCCGTGTTATCATCCGTAACAACCGTTTGAAAAGGTTGATGGAAATTAAAGCGCCGGAGGTAATCTTACGTAACGAAAAACGTATGCTTCAGGAAGCGATTGATTCATTGTTCGATAACAGCCGTAAATCAAACGCTGTAAAAGCCGAAGGTGGCCGCGCGCTGAAATCGTTAAGCGATGTGCTGAAAGGGAAACAAGGCCGTTTCCGCCAAAACCTTTTGGGTAAACGTGTGGACTACTCCGGCCGTTCGGTGATTGTAGTAGGCCCCGAAATGAAATTGCATGAGTGCGGGCTTCCAAAAGATATGGCTGCCGAATTATTCAAGCCATTTATCATTCGTAAATTAATTGAAAGAGGTATTGTAAAAACAGTAAAATCTGCAAGAAAACTGGTAGATAAAAAAGAAGCTGTTGTTTGGGATATCCTTGAAAATATTTTGAAAGGACACCCGGTACTGCTTAACCGTG
>ERZ778022.3956-NODE-3956-length-13300-cov-4.598792_pt1 | contig 13300 bp, 6 predicted proteins | sample MGYA00375752_ERZ778022 | MGnify/ENA primary metagenome ERZ778022 (study PRJEB29350, sample SAMN05389826) | bioreactor metagenome | isolation source: Thiocyanate bioreactor | place: South Africa: University of Cape Town | collected 2014-04-04 ... | reverse complement strand
CGTCCTGTACCGGGGTGACTTCGCCCAGGCCGTAGGCGAAGAAGCTCAGCGGCCGCTCGGCCGCCAGCGCCGGATCGAGCTGGCGCACCGCCCCGGCCGCCGTGTTGCGCGGGTTGACGAAGGTGCGCGCCGCCTTGTCGCCGACGGCCATGCGCTGGCGCATGGTCTCGTTCAGGCGCTCGAAGTCGTCGCGCCGCATGTAGACCTCGCCGCGCACCTCCAGCATCGGCGGCGCGGCGCCATGCAGGCGCAGCGGAATCTGGCCGATGGTGCGCACGTTGTGGGTCACGTCCTCGCCGGTTTCGCCATCGCCGCGCGTGGCGGCCTGCACCAGCACACCATCTTCGTAGCGCAGGCTCATGGCCAGACCGTCGAATTTGGGCTCGGCCACGTAGACGACGGGGGGCGCGTCGGGCGCCAGCTTCAGCTCGCGCCGCACACGGGCATCAAAGGCTTCGGCCCCTGCGGCCGTGGTGTCGGTTTCGGTGCGGATGCTGAGCATGGGCACGGCATGGCGCACCGACGCCAGGCTGTCCAGGATGGCGCCGCCGACGCGCTGGGTGGGCGAATCGGGCGTGCGCAGCTCGGGATGCGCGGCTTCGATGGCCTGCAGCTGCTGGAACAGCCGGTCGTATTCGGCGTCGGGCAGCTCGGGCGCGTCGAGCGTGTAGTACTGGTGCGCGGCGCGCTGCAGCAGGGCGCGCAGTTCGGCCGCGCGGCGGCTCGGGTCTGCTTCTGTATTCATAGCTGCTGGCGCTTATCAGACAAGCGCTGTAGCCGAAATGGATAGGGAACGATCAGCTGAACAGGCGCCGCGCCTGCGCCGAGCCGGCGGCCAGGTCGTGCTGCTCCAGCGTGTCGTACAGGCGCTCCAGGTCGCCGCCGATGCCGTTGATCAGCTCGGGGCGCAGCGGCTGGCCGGCGTCGTCGGTGATCAGGCCGTCCATGGACTCGGCCAGCGCGAAGGCGGCGTCGCGCAGGCGCTCGAACGGGCGCTCGGCGCGGTGCACCTGCGGCACGTCCAGGTTGAGCGTCAGCGCGCCGATGGCCGATTGCGCCACGTCCTCCGACAGCGCGGCCCGGGCGTCGAAGCTCAAGTCCAGCAGCGGCGGCAGGCCGGACTCGGTCGAGGGCAGCACCATGCGCCCCGCAATGGCGCCGGCCACGAAGCCCTGCCGCGCCGCCTGCTGCTGCACGAAGCCGGGGCTCCAGGCGGCGCCGCGCGCGCGCAGGGTGAAGCCCAGCTGCGCGTCGTGCGCGCTGGCGAACTGGTCGAGCTCGCGCGCGCGCGCCACCTCGTGCAGCATGTCGGGAAATTCGGGCGCGCCGCCCACGGTATCGGCGAAGTGCTGCGCCTTCATGACGAATTCGGAGAACTCGATTTCGTTGAGCGCCCCGGTGCGGTTGGCCAGCTGCACGCCGGCCTGCACGGCGTTGTAGCGCTGGCCCGCGACCGGGTATTCCCACTCGCCGCTGGCTTCGTTCTGCCCTTCGACCGCGAACGGCTTGCTGCCCACGCGGCGCGTGGCCGGCAGTGCCGCCAGCAGGGCGTCGCCCGACACCACCCGGCCGTCCAGGGCGATGGGGGCGATGACGTCGATCAGCGCGTCCAGGCGCGGGCGCCTGTCGGGCGTGGGCAGGGGCCCCAGCGGCGGCAGGGCGGCGTCGGCGTCGAACCCGGGCTCGACCCGCTCGGGCGCGGTCATGGCCTCGTCCAGCCCCGGCTCGACCCGCTCGGCCGGCGTGGGCACCTCGGGCTGCGCCTGGCGCGGCTCGTGGCGGCGCGCGTTCCAGGTGTTGTAGGCGATCACCCCGCCCAGGATCAGGCCACCGGCCACCGCCAGGCCCACTTGCAGAGAACTCATGGTCGCAAAGCTCCTTGGGTGCCGCGGACGTCGGCCATGCCACGTCGATCAAGTGGCCGCGGAGCAGGCCACGCCAGCGAACGCCGTGCCCTCATCTTCAGCGGGCACTGGCGTGGTCCCACCGGGGGGACGGCGGCCACAGGCCGATTCAGGGGGGCGCTCATGCCTGCGCCATCCCCACGGCGCTCTCCATGTCGACCGCCACGATGCGCGACACACCCTGTTCCTGCATGGTGACGCCGATCAGCTGCTCGGCCATTTCCATGGCGATCTTGTTGTGGCTGATGAACAAAAACTGCGTGCCCTGCCCGCTCATCTTGGTGACCAGCTTGGCGTAGCGTTCGGTGTTGGCGTCGTCCAGTGGCGCGTCCACCTCGTCGAGCAGACAGAACGGCGCCGGGTTGAGCTGGAAGAGGGCGAACACCAGCGCGATGGCCGTCAGCGCCTTCTCGCCGCCCGACAGCAGGTGGATGGTCTGGTTCTTCTTGCCCGGCGGCTGGGCCATGACCTGCACGCCGGAGTCGAGGATTTCCTCGCCGGTCATCATCAGCCTGGCCTGGCCGCCGCCGAACAGCTCGGGGAACATGCGGCCGAAGTGCTCGTTGACGGTGTTGAAGGTGCCGCCCAGCAGCTCGCGCGTTTCGGCGTCGATCTTCTTGATGGCGTCTTCCAGCGTGGTCATGGCCTCGGTCAGGTCGGCCGACTGGGCGTCGAGGAACTGCTTGCGCTCGCGCGCCGTCGTCAGCTCGTCCAGCGCCGCCAGGTTGACCGCGCCCAGCGCCTGAATATCGCGGTGCAGGCGGTCGATCTCGCCCTGCAGGCCGGCCGGGCGCACATTGCCTTCCTCGATCGAGCGGGCCACCGCCTCCAGGTCGGCCTGCGCGTCGGCCAGCAGCTGGCTGTACTGCTCGGTGCCCAGGCGCGCGGCCTGTTCCTTGAGCTGGAACTCGGTGATGCGCTGGCGCAGCGGGTCGAGGGCGCGCTCCAGCTGCATGCGGCGTTCGTCGCTGGCGCGCAGCTTGGTGGTCAGGTCGTCGTATTCGCTGCGCTGGGCGGCCAGGGCTTTCTCGCGCTCCATCTTGAGCTCCAGCGCGGCCTGCAGGCCGCCCTGCGCGGCGGCGTCGGACAGGCGGGCGAGTTCATCGCGCGCACGCTGCTCTTCGTCGGCCAGGGCCTTGGCCTGCTGGGTGGCGGTTTCGATGGAGCGGTTCAATTCAGCGCGGCGCGCCTCCAGGCTGCGCTGCGAGAACGTGGCCTCTTGCGCCTGGCGCTCCAGCGTGCGCTGCTGTTCACGGCAGGCGGCCAGCTTGCGCTCCGCCTCGATGACCTTGTCGCCCAACTGGGCCTCGCGCTCCTGGCTGTCGGCCAGTTGCATGTCCAGCTCTTCAAAGCGCGCCTCGGCGGCCACACGGCGCTCCTGCAGGTCGGCCAACTGGGCTTCAACCTCGGCCAGGTCGCCGTCGATCTGTGCGCTGCGGGCGCGGGTCTGCTCGGCCAGTTGCGTCAGGCGCAGGGTCTCCACCTGCAGCTCGTGCGCACGGCTCTGCGCCTCGGTCGCTTCCCGGCGGGCGGACACCAGGCGCTGCGAGGCGTCGGCATAGGCGGCCTCGGCGCGGACCAGGGCAGTGCGCGACTCTTCGGCAATCAGGGCCTGGGCACGCAGTTCCTTTTCAAGGTGCTCGATCTCTTGCGCGCGGGCCAGCATGCCGGACTGTTCGGAGTCCTGCGCATAAAAGCTCACGCTGTGAGCGCTGACGGCATGGCCCGTGGGCACAAACACCGTCTCCCCAGGTTGCAGCTGGCTGCGGCGGGCCAGGGCTTCGTCGAGCGTGGGCGCGGTGTAGCAGCCCTGCAGCCAGTCGGTGAGCACGGCGCGCAGGCCTGCATCGTTCAGGCGCAGCAGGTCGGACAGGCGCTGGTGCTGGGACGGCGCTTCGGGCTGGCCAGCCGAAGGCGCGCTGTAAAAGGCCAGGCGCGCCGGGGGCGCATCGTTGCCGCCGGAGCCAAGAAAACCGCGCACCATGTCCAGGCGCCCGACTTCCAGTGCGGCCAGACGCTCGCGCAGCGCGGCTTCGAGCGCGTTTTCCCAGCCCTTTTCAATGTGGATGCGGCTCCACAGACCTTGCAGGCCATCGAGGCCGTGCTTGGCGAGCCAGGGGCGCAGCTTGCCGTCGGTCTTGACCTTTTCCTGCAGGGCCTTCAGCGCCTCCATGCGGGCCGACAGCTCGGCCTGGCGCGCACTTTCGGCGTTCACCGCCTGCTGGCGGGCGCGGCGGTCTTCGTCCAGCTGGGGCACGGACTCCTGCAGCTCGTACAACCGTGCCTCGGTGGTTTCGGCAATCTCCTGCGCTTCTTCGAGCTGCTCGCGCAGGTTGTTCAGGCGGGCTTCATCGGGCGCGGCCAGCGCGTTGCGGTCGGTACGCAGGCGTTCAAAGCGGGCGTCCAGCTGGCGGCTTTGCTCATCAAAGCTGCGCTGCTCGGCGGCCAACACGCCAATCTGCTGCTGCACCTGCACGACGCTACTGCGCTGCTCGGCCGTGCGGGCCTGGGCCTGGCGCAGGGCTTCTTCCAGGTCGGGCAGCTGCATGGCCTGCTCTTCGACCTGGGCGGCGAGCAGTTCGGCGCGCTCTTCGGCGTCCACACCGGCACCGGCCAGGTTTTCCAGCTCCACATCGGCGTCTTCCTTGCGGGCCTGCCACTGGGCGATCTGCTCGGCCAGCTGCACCAAGCGCTGCTCCACGCGCTGGCGGCCTTCGACCACGTAGCGGATCTCGGCTTCGAGCTTGCCGACTTCGGCCGTGGCTTCGTAGAGCTTGCCCTGGGCCTGGTTGACCTGGTCGCCTGCAGCGTAGTGGGCCTGACGAATGGTTTCGAGGTCGGACTCGACCGCGCGCAGGTCGGCCATGCGCGATTCGAGGTCGTTCACGGCCTGCAGGCCATCCAGGCGCACCTTGTTCTGCTGATCTTCGGCCTCGGCCCGCTTCAAAAACCACAACTGGTGCTGCTTGAGCGTCGCGTCCGCATGCAGGGTGTTGTACTTGGCGGCCACCTCGGCCTGCTTTTCGAGCTTTTCGAGGTTGGCGTTCAGCTCGCGCAGGATGTCTTCCACCCGCGTGAGGTTTTCGCGCGTGTCCGACAAGCGGTTTTCGGTCTCGCGGCGACGCTCTTTGTATTTGGAAACACCGGCGGCCTCTTCGAGGAACAGGCGCAGTTCCTCGGGGCGGCTTTCAATGATGCGGCTGATGGTGCCCTGGCCGATGATGGCGTAGGCGCGGGGCCCGAGTCCAGTGCCCAGAAACACGTCCTGCACGTCGCGGCGGCGCACGGGCTGGTTGTTCAGAAAGTAGCTGCTGGTGCCGTCGCGGGTGAGCACGCGGCGCACCGCGATTTCGCCAAACTGGCCCCACTGGCCGCCCGCGCGGTGGTCGGAGTTGTCGAACACCAGCTCCACACTGGCGCGGCTGGCCTGCTTGCGGGTGGTGGTGCCGCTGAAGATCACGTCCTGCATGCTCTCGCCGCGCAGCTCGCTGGCCTTGCTCTCGCCCAGCACCCAGCGCACCGCGTCCATGATGTTGGACTTGCCGCAGCCGTTAGGCCCCACCACGCCGACCAGTTGCCCGGGCAGCATGAAATTGGTGGGTTTGGCGAACGACTTGAAGCCGGAGAGCTTGATCGAGGTAAGACGCACGGATCAGATGGCGGGTAGATGCAGAAGAGACGCGGCGGTCAACCAGGGCGCCGGTGCGCAGTCCCGGCGTACAACACACCGGCAGGGCCGGGTGTGGGCAAGGCCGGAATGATACCGCGCCGCCTGCCTGGCCCTGGCGCTCAAGGGCCGCTGGAGGCGCCCGCAGGCAGGGTGGCACCAAAAATCCAGCCAAATCGGCCTGATACGCTAGTGCAATATGGCTTTCTTGCTATCGATTTTGATAGCCAAAGGCGACGACCATCAAGGCAGCACACACACCTGGTTACGCCCGCCCGACTTGGCCTTGAACAGAGCTTCGTCCGCGCGGGCCACTGCCTGGGGCAGGTGCTGCAGCGCAGAGATCTCGCACGCGCCAATGGACACGGTGAGCTGCTCGGGCTCGGTGATGCCCTCCACCGCGCGACGCAGCTTTTCGGCCACCTTCAGCGCGTCGGGCAGTGCGGTCTGGGGCAGGCAGACCAGAAACTCCTCGCCGCCCCAGCGAATGATCTCGTCGCCGCGCCGCAGGGCATCGGTCAGCACCCGGGCCACTGCCTGCAGGGCCTTGTCGCCCGCATCGTGGCCAAAACGGTCGTTGATGCTCTTGAAACGGTCCAGGTCCATGAGCAGGATGGACGAAGCGGGCTCGAACAGGGAGGCCCGGTACACACGCCGGTCGATCAGGTCCACCGCGTGGCGGTTCAGCAGCCCGGTCAGCGCATCGTGGTAAGCGGCGCGCTGCAGCTCCTGGCGCTCGGCGGCCACGGTCATGAGCGAGCCGAACAGTTCAGCCAGCCCCGCAAACAGGCTCTCGCCAACCTCGTCAAAGTAGCCATCGCGGTCGGCGTACAGCACAAAGATGCCGCTGTAGCCATTGAAGGTGGAGGCAATGGGCAAGGCCAGCACATGGTGAATACCGTGGTGGCGTGCCGCCTCGCGCCAGGGGCCAAACGGGGAAAGCTGCGACACCGTGAAAGGGCCCGCAGACTTGCCCTCCAGCGTGGTAAAGGCAGGGCCGATGCGGGTGAGCAGGTTGCGCTCGATGGTCAGCGACTCGGCATAAGCGACCGCCGGGCCTGCGTACACCTGCGGGCGGATGGTCTGCGTGTCGGTGGGGCCGAACCAGGTCCACGCCAGGCGGATGTGGCTGGTGACATCCACAATGGCCTGGCACACCCCGCGGATGATCTCCAGCTCGCTGCGCCCCAGGATCAGCTTGGCAGAGCGCTTGAGCAGCATCTCGGCAATCACCGAGCGCTCGCGCTGCGCGTCAAACCCCGAGGCTACGGGGGCCTGTGGTGTGGAGGCGGACGTCGGAGACTTCTTGAAAAACATGGAAACGACAGCGGTCAAGCGCCCGCATCATAGGTGGCGCGGCCAGCCTGCGGGTGCAAAGGGTCTACGGCGTCGCGTTGCTGGCCGCACCCCTTCCCTGGCCCCGCACGCCCGGCGCAGGGCCGATGCCATCAATGGCCTCCATCCAGGGTGCCATCCAGTGCACCGTTCGTGCGGCGAACCAGTGCCTCGAACTCGGCCACGGCCACGGGCGGGCTGAGCAAAAAGCCCTGCCATGCGTGGCAGTGATGGCGCTCCAGAAACTCGCGCTGCGCCTCGGTTTCCACGCCCTCCGCGATCACGCGCAGGCCCAGGCTGGTGCCCAGGGCCACCACCGTGCGTGCAATGGCGGCGTCGTTGGGGTCGGTGAGCACGTCGCGCACAAAGCTCTGGTCGATCTTGAGCTGATCCAGCGGCAGGCGCTTGAGATAGCTGAGCGATGAATAACCAGTGCCAAAGTCGTCCAGCGAAAAGCCGACACCGTAGCCTCGCAACTGGCCCATCTTGTCGATGGTGTCTTCCACGTCCTGCAGCAGCAGGCCTTCGGTCATCTCCAGTTTGAGCTGGTGGCCGTCGGCCCCTGCCCCCGCGAGTGCGGCGAGCACCTGGGCCACAAAACCGGTCTGGTGGAACTGCCGGGGACTCACGTTGACCGCCAGGCTCAGCGTGGCCAGGTCGGGATGCTGGGCCCACGCGGCCAGGCGGCGGCAGGCCGCCTGCAGCACCCATTCGCCCAGCGGCAGGATCAGGCCGGTTTCTTCGGCCAGCGGGATGAAATGCGCGGGCGAGATGAAGCCGTCGCGCGGGTGCCGCCAGCGCAGCAGGGCCTCGGCGCCGATGATGCGGCCGTGGTCGATCTGGGGCTGGTAGTACAGCTCGAACTGGCCCTGGGCCAGGCCCACGCGCATGTCCAGCTCTAGCGTAGCGCGGGCGCTGACCACGGCCTGCATCTGGGGGTCATAAAAGCGCAAGGTGTCGCGCCCCGCATTCTTGGCCTGGTACAGCGCCAGGTCGGCGCGCTTGAGGAGTTCATCCACCGTCTCGCGTGTGCCGCTGTAGATGGTGACGCCCATGCTCAGCGAGCTGTGGTGCGCGTCGCCGTCGATCTGGTACGGCTCGCGCAGCACGCCCAAGATGCGCTGGCCCACGTCTTCGGCGCGTGCAGCGGCCTCTTCAGGGCTGTCCCCCAGGTCTTCCAGCACCACCACAAATTCGTCGCCGCCCTGGCGGGCAACGGTGTCGTCCTCGTGCACACAACTGCGCAGGCGGTGCGCCACCTGCAGCAGCAAGGCATCGCCCCGGTCGTGGCCCCGGGTTTCGTTCACCGTCTTGAAGTTGTCCAGGTCCAGCATCAGCAAGGCGCCGCTGCGGTGGTGGCGCGCGCTGGTGGCCAGCGCCTGCTGCAGCCGGTCCATCAGCAGGCGGCGGTTGGGCAGGCGGGTGAGCGGGTCGTAGTAGGCCAGCTGGTTGATCTCTTCCTCGGCAGCCTTGCGCTCGCTCAGGTCCTGCATGGTGATCAGGCGCCCGCCTTCGACAAAGATGCCGGAGATCTCCACCGGCTTGTATTTGCCGTCAGCGCAGCGGATCGTGTATTCGGCCAGCGGGATGATGCCCTGGTGCGAGGTATCCAGCAGCCGCTGGCGGATGGCCTCCCGCTCAGTGGCGTCGGGGTAGGCGCGCTGCCACCAGGTGTTGGTGTCGGGCACTTCCTCCTGCGTGTAGCCACAAATCTGCACATAGCGCGCGTTGCGAAAGCTGATCAGACCGTCGTCCTGCACCAGGCACAGGCCCATGGGCAGGCGCTCCAGGATGCTGCGCAGGCGTTGTTCGTTGGCGCGCAGGTTTTCTTCCATGCGCTTGCGGGCTGTGATGTCCTGCACCACGGCAATGTGGTAGCCCGGCGCCGAGCCCGAGGCCCACATCGACGACACAGTGAGGTCGCCCCAGACCTCGTGCCCGTCCTTGTGGATGTAGCGTTTTTCCAGCCGGTATTCGGGCACATCGCCGCTCTGCAAACGCCGGACATGGGCCAGGTCCGCCGCCAGGTCGTCGGGGTGGGTGAGGCTCTGAAAGGTCATGCCCACCAGTTCCTGCGGGCTGTAGCCCAGGATGTCGGCGTAGCGCTGGTTGACGCGCACGAACTGGCCCGTGGCCGAGTCCACTTGGGCCACACCCACGGTGGCCTGGTTGAACAGTGCCCGAAACCGTTCCTCGCTCTCGCGCCGCGCCTCGTCGGACAGTTGGGCACGCACCAGCGCCAGCGTGCGCTGGCGCACCAGCAAGGCCACGGTGGACGCCAGCAACAGCGACACCAGCGCCGCGGCCAGCCCCGCCAGCCATGGCAGGCGGGTTTCAGACGGGGTGAGGAACGACCGGGTGGGGTAGAAGGTGAGCTGCCAGCGCCGGTCGTGCACCGCCAGCACACGCACCAGGGGCCGGGCACCGGGCAGGCCAGGGGCGGTCTGCTCCAGCAAGGGCCGCACGGCGTTGTCACCCGAGTTGGGGCGCACGGGCCCCAGGTCGTCCATGGAGACCGCGATTCCGTTCAAGAACCCTTGGCTGCCCAGTCCCTGCACCAGGTCATACACCCGCAGGGTCGAGGCCACCGCCCCCACAAAACGCTGCTCGGCCGTGCCTGCGGTGGGGTCGAACACCGGTACTCGGATGACGATGCCTGCCCGGTGCGTGGACTCTTGCAGCAGATCGAACGGTGCAGACACCACGGTTTGACCACTGTCTCGGCTGTAGCGCATGGCCGCCAGGTTGGTGGGCTGTGCGCTGATGTCCAGCCCCAGAACACTCTCGTTGCCAAACATCGGCCAAAGGTACTCGGCCACAAAGTATTCGGCCCGCTCCCCGGGTGGGTGGATCTTGAACTGGGGCAAGCCTTCGGGGGACAGCGAGGTGTCGGCCCGCACCCGGGCCTCGTAGGCCTCGCGCTCGGGCCCGGGCACCCAGCGCGTGAAGGACAGGTTGCGCACGCCGGGGTACCGCTGGCCCACCTCCATCTCGCTGGCGGCCCGTTCAAAGTCCAGGCGCGACAGGCGCGGGTTGGCGGTAAAAAGGCCCCGCAGCCCATTGACCACCTCGGTATGGCCTGCGATACGTTGGCTCAGTGCGTCGGAGAACGCCCTGGTTTCCTGTGTGAAGCGGGCCTCCTCAATCTGGGCCATCGACGCTGCCTGATGCTGCGCCAGCCACAGGCTCAGCACCAGGCCCAAGGCAGCCACCCCAATGCCCGCCACCCAATGCCGATAACGGCTTTGGGGCGCCTGCGCAGTCAGCGGGGAGGGATGGAAAGAAGTCAGAGACGCACCTTTGCGTTACCAGCCCCCAATGGGGCCGGAGGCCATGCAAGTTGCGCAGGATAGCGGCAATCCAGCCCCCGTGGAGCCAACATTTGGTTACGGCGAAAAATTTAAGAAAAAAGTGCCTCCAGCGCCACAGTGGCATGCCTGACAAGCTATGAATTGATGAGCATATTTCATAGTCCACGCACCCACGGGTTTACCCGATGGCTGCGCCCGTGGCCACCGGGTACGGCGCAAACCGGCTGTGGTTTTCGTTCACATCCAGCGCCCGCCCGATGGGCGGAAACGCGCGCTGAGGGCAGGCGTCGCGCTCGCACACCTTGCAGCCCATACCGATCGGTACGGCGGCCTCGGGGCGTGCCAAGTCCAGCCCGCGCGAATACACCAGCTGCGGCGCGTGGCGGATGTCGCAGCCCAGCGCCACCGAGAACTCCTTGCCCGGCACGCCCCACCCGCCCCCGCTGCGCGACACGGTGCGCGCCACCCACAGGTAAGCCCGCCCATCCGGCATGCGCGCCACCTGCGGCACGATGCGCCCGGGCTGTGCAAAGGCCTCGTACACGTTCCACAGCGGGCAGGTGCCGCCGATCTTGCTGAAGTGAAAGTGGGTGGCTGACTGCCGCTTGCTGATGTTGCCCGCGCGGTCCACGCGGATGAAGAAGAAGGGCACCCCCCGCGCACTGGGCCGCTGCAGGGTGGACAGGCGGTGGCACACGGTCTCGAAGCCTACGCCAAACTGCTGGCCCAGCCGGTCGATGTCGTAGTGGTGGGCCTCGGCCGCCCGCAAAAAGGCGGTGTAAGGCAATACCAGCGCCCCCGCAAAGTAGTTGGCCAAGCCGATGCGCGCCAGTGCCCGAGCCTGGTCGCTGGACAAACCGGCGCCAGCGGCCAGGCGTTGCAGCTCGGCGCCCTGCTCCAGAAACGCCAGCTGCGTTGCCATCTGAAACGCCCGCTGCCCCCGCTCCAGCCCCGCCGCCAACTGCAGCACGCCGGTTTCAGACTGGAACACGCGCTGCGCCTGCCCCGGCAGGTCGGCCACATCCACCACCCGCACGCCATGGGCGGCCAGCAGGCGCTGGGCCAGCGCCTCGTCCGCACGGCCGGGCTGCAGGCCCCAGTCGGCAGCGCACCGCTCCGCGGCGTCGTCCAGCTCGGCGATGTGGTTCTGGCGCGCAAAGAAGAAGTCGCGCACTTCTTCATAGGCCATGGGCGGGTGGTGGGCCATGACGCCCTCGCCGCCCGGGTCGTTGCCCAGGGAGGCCAGGCGTTCGAGCGCCTGGCGGTGCCGCCGGTGCAGCGCGAGCAGCGTGCGCGCCACCGCGGGCATACCGGCGGCCAGCTCGCGGATTTCGGCGAGCGACACAGCATCGCCCGCGCCCTCCCCGCCCACACCTGCGGGCAGGTCGGCCAGCACCTCGCGCAGGCCGGTGATGAGGCGCGCCTCATCGTCATCGGAGAACCGCTGCACATCCACGCCAAACACGGCGTTGATCTTGAGCAGCACCGGCACCGTGAGCGGACGCTGGTTCTGCTCCAGCTGGTTCAGGTAGCTGGCCGACAGGTCCAGCGCACGCGCCAGCGCCACCTGGGTCATGCCGCGTTCTTCGCGCAGGCGGCGCAGGCGCACGCCCATGAAGGTTTTTTTCATCGTTTCTTTCGCTGTGGGGTCGTGCCATTCGTTCGCAAAACCAACCTGCAAATAATTCGCAAACTTTGCAAATTGCAGACACCACCCTCGCAATCATTCGCCAATTCAGCCCTTACAGAGGGGTGCCATTGTGCGTAAATTGCGAAGCATGACAACCCCTCAAGGCACCGTCGAGCTGACGGAAATCGTCTTCCCTGCCGAAGCCAACCACTACGGCACGCTGTTTGGCGGCAACGCCTTGCAGCTGATGGCCAAGGCGGCGTTTCTGGCGGCACGCGGTGCCGCAGCGCGCGACGTGGTGATGGCGGGCGTGACCGATGTGCGTTTTCTGGCCCCGGTGCCCGTGGGCCATGTGCTCACGCTGCGCGCCTGGGTCAGCCGCGTGGGCCGCAGCTCGCTCACCGTGTGCGTGAACGGCCTGGCCGCCACGCTGGGCTCGCCGCCAGAGGCCGTGCTGCAGGGGGTTTTCGACATGGTGGCCGTGGACGCCAAAGGCCGACCCACGCCCATCGCCAACGCTTATGTGAACCCGGAGGAGACCCCATGAACACCCCCACCACCGTTGAAACCATGGGCTTCAAGCCCAAGAAATCCGTGGCCCTGTCGGGCGTGACGGCGGGCAACACCGCCCTGTGCACCGTGGGCCGCACGGGCAACGACCTGCACTACCGCGGCTACGACATCCTGGACATCGCCGAGGTCTGCGAGTTTGAAGAAATCGCCCACCTGCTGGTGCACGGCAAGCTGCCCACACGTGCCGAGCTGCGTGCCTACAAGGCCAAGCTCAAGGCCCTGCGCGGCCTGCCTCTGTCGGTAAAGCAGGCGCTGGAGCAACTGCCCGCCGCCAGCCACCCCATGGACGTGATGCGCACGGGGGTCTCGGCCCTGGGCTGCGCGCTGCCAGAAAAGGACGACCACAACCTGCCCGGTGCGCGTGACATCGCCGACCGGTTGATGGCATCGCTGGGCTCCATGCTGCTCTACTGGTATCACTGGGCCAGCTCGGGCCGCCGCATCGAGGTGGAAACGGACGACGACTCCATCGGTGCGCACTTTTTGCACCTGCTGCATGGCACCCCGCCCAGTGCGGCCTGGGAGCGCGCCATGCACACCTCGCTCAACCTGTATGCCGAGCATGAGTTCAATGCTTCCACCTTCACCGCCCGCGTGGTGGCAGGCACGGGCAGCGACATGTATTCGGCCATCACCGGCGCCATCGGTGCGCTGCGCGGCCCCAAGCATGGCGGCGCGAATGAGGTGGCCTTCGAGATCCAGAAGCGCTACGACAGCCCCGACGAGGCCGAGGCCGACATCCGCCGTCGCGTGGAGGCCAAGGAGGTCGTGATCGGCTTCGGCCACCCGGTCTACACCGTGAGCGACCCGCGCAACGTCGTCATCAAGGGCGTGGCGCGCAACCTGTCTCAAGAGGCGGGCAGCACCAAGATGTTCGACA
>ERZ778022.3954-NODE-3954-length-13306-cov-5.348879_pt1 | contig 13306 bp, 7 predicted proteins | sample MGYA00375752_ERZ778022 | MGnify/ENA primary metagenome ERZ778022 (study PRJEB29350, sample SAMN05389826) | bioreactor metagenome | isolation source: Thiocyanate bioreactor | place: South Africa: University of Cape Town | collected 2014-04-04 ... | reverse complement strand
TTCCAAGGCGACGCCGCCAGCCGGAAGGCGACGGACACGTGTGCGGCGCCGGTACCCTGCTTGGTAATCACGCGCATGTAGTAGCCCGTGCCGGCGGTCAGCCACCGACGGCTGCTTGCCTGCGACGCGCTGGTGGTGTAGGCGCGGTAAGAGACGGCGGAGGGGCAGACGGCGATCTGCGTCAGATTGACGCCCGCCGCCCACGCATCCACAATCGAGGCAGGCGCAGCGGGCACGCCATTGGGGTTGCCGGCGGCAGCCAGCGCAACCGCCGCGTCGTCCGCCGTGGCTGCCACCAGCGCAGCGGGGTCAGTGAGCAGCGCCATGTCGGCGCCGGGCGCCGCCATGTACAGGCGCGCCTCGTCGTCAGAGGCGATGAAGAAGGTGTAGAAGCCAGACACAGCGGGCGCAAAGATGGTGGACAGCACCGTGCCCGTCCATGCCGTGGAGCTGGGCGCCAGGTCCAGGTCCTGCACCGCGTCGGTGGTGGTGGGCGTGCCCGCAATGTACGCCGGCGCCGCCAGCAGGTCTGCCACGCCGTAGCCGTTCACGCCAGTCCACACCTGCCGCAGCACGCCGCGCGCGCCGGCATACAGCGGCGCACGCGCCAGCGGCACCGGTGACGGCGACGGCGACGGCGTGACGCCTGCCGTACCAGTGCGGGAGGGCGTGCGGGAGGGCGTGGGAGTGCGGGTGGAGGACACCGAGCTGGAGTTGACGGGTGTGCCGGTGGGTGACAGCGTGGCGGTGCCGGAGGCGGTCGGGGAGGGCGGCGCGCCTGTCGACGACGGCGACGGCGTCGGTGACGGCGTCGGCTGCACGCCAATGGACGCCAGCGCGGCGGCGGCGGCGGTGAGCGGGCGCGTGATGCAGGTGATGACGGTGGGCGCGAGGGTGACGACGTCGCACGGCACGCCGGCGACGGTGACGGTCGCCGTCACGCCGCCGCCGTCCATGCCAAACCCGGCGCCGCGCAGTGTGAGCAGCGTGCCGCCGGTGGGGGCGCCGACGGCGGGCGTGACGCTGCGTACCACCGGCACCACCTGCATCTGGTACGGCGTGAGGTCGGGCGCGAGGGACAGGGAGCCGCCCTCCGCGTTGGCAGACCCGTAGCCCTCCACGCGCACGCTGGCGTTGTAGTAGCCGGCGCCGGTGGGCAGGGTGGCGTTGCACCAGTAGAACAGCCAGGAGGAGGAGGTGGGCAGGGTCGTGGTGACGGTAATGAGCGACGGGTCATTCACACCGCGCGTGCCCGCCACGCTCGCCTCCGTGCCCTCCGTCTCCGCCGCGCCCCACGGGTCTGACCGCGCGTCGCGCGCGCCCGTCCACCGGCACAGCCGCGCGCCGATGCGGATGGACACGGCGTCGGGGTCGGAGGAGTACACGCGCGCCTGCACGCGCAGCGGCGCGTCGCCGCCCCAGTTCTCCACGGGGCGCACCGACCGCACCAGCGGCGTCACGGCGTCGGTGTACGTGAAGGTGCAGGACGAGGTGCAGGGCAGGGAGGCCGTGGTGCCAGGCAGCACCACCGCCACGGTGCCGCTGCCCGCGCTGCGCGGCCCCGTCCGGCACGCCAGCGTGGCAGCGGTGGTGGCATGCCCTTCCAGCGCGCACGGCACGCCGCCCACCCGGATGTCGATGCCGCCCGCCGCCGCGTCCACCGGCGCCGACAGCGCGATGTACAGGGTGGTGCCACCACCCAGACTGCCGCTCGTGGGCGCCACGCCCACCACGGTCACACTCGCCGCGCCGCCGCGCCCACCAGGGCCGCAACCATCACCCACCGTGCTGCCATGGTTGTGGTTGGATGTGGCTTGGGGGTAGGGTTGGTGGGTGCACGCTGCACACACTGCAGCTGGTGGGATGATGGATGTGCGCGCGCGAAGGGGAGGAGGGAGTTACACTCGCTTGGTGTATCAAAACTGTGAAAAAGACGCGGGGAACCGGCGGCGGTGCGCTGCCGCCACCAGCACACGTCGAGCCGCGGCACCAGCAGCAGCCGCGTTGGCGCTGCGGGTGCCGCTGGGGCGCTTGGCGCTTGCCGCCGCGCTGATGCTCGCTGCGTGCGCGCAGTGCACGCGTGTACTGATCTGAACGTGCAGTGTTACGCTGGGTGTCAGGGTGAAAAGAGAGAATCCAAGGGCAACGGCGTGCGCTGCAGTGACAACCCGGCGCCGGCGGCAGCCGCAACGGCACCAGGGTGGAAGCAGGGGTATAGGTGTACCCGCGCGTGCGTTTTCTGTCACGCCCCGCCCAACAACTGCCGCATGCGCGACACGCACGCCACGCACACGCCGCGAGAAACCCTGTTGTCCCTGCGCACCAGGCCTCTTTCTTGAATCGGCCCACCACTCCCCTTCAACAGCCTGAGGAGGAGGAGATGCCGGTGGGAAGTGTGATGATGTGGCCGCAACGGCGGTGACACCCCAAGCGCGACACACAATTATCGCGTACAGTACAGCTGAAGCTCAATATTTGCCACGTGTGTCATCCACCACTGTCACCCCTGCGTCTCTGCGTGCCTGTGTGGTTGCGTGGCGCGTACTGCATTGCAGTAAGTAGCGGTGCGGCGTTGGCAGAAGCGACGAGCAGCAGGCACTGCAGGCGACACAAACAGCACCTACCGGTACGCCACCGCCACGCGGGCGCCATGGAGGGCGCACATGCAGCGGCGCATGGGAGGGGCGGGGCGTCATCATCATCATCGTCGTCATCGGCGTCGGCGCCGGCGCCGGCGTCGTCTGGTAGCCAAGCTGCCGCAGCGGCAGCAGCTCGTGCTGCCGTTGCAGCAGCGGCCAAGGCATGGTCGGTGGGCGAGTACACCGCCGCCATCGTGGCGGAGGGTAAGGTAGCAGACGGCTACGCATTTGTGCGTAATGGCAGATGGAGCGCGGAGGGTGGGGAGGGGAGCCTACCATACCACATGCCGCCACACCTCACACCCACCCGTCCAAACACACACCAACACGCAGCGCCTTCATTACTCACGGCCCACGCCAGCGGCGCCGGTGGCACCCCGCGAGGCGGTTGTTAATGTGTTGGCCATGGCGTCGACGCACGACGGCGGTGACGGTGGCGCGTTTGACCTGCGCATCACGGTGGCGCCGGATCGCACCGTGTTCAGCCACGCCACCTTTGCGCCCATCGCCGGTGCCCTGCTGGATGCACACCTGGCGGGGCGGCCGGCGTAACGTACTACAGACTGGATGCTATTTATGTGGTGGCGCCTGCAGCGGCACCGCAGTGTCGCGCGCGCGTGTGCCCTTGCCTTTGTCTTCCTTCACCCTTTACGCTTCGTGTCCGGCGCCCTGTTGTGATGACCATGTTGCGGTTCACCTAATACGTTCAACGTTCAATGCACCTTGGCGCGAGGCAGCGGCGCGAGGGCGAGGCGCGCGGCGCCGATGAAGATGGCAAAGTTGGCGGCGTACATGCCAAAGCACACGAGGCAGGCGTCGTGCAGCACAAACTTGAGGATGTACGCCAGGTAGGCGGTGTAGGCCAGGGAGCCGAGGGAGGCGGCGAGGAGGGCGGCCGGCGGCACGGCGTAGTTGTGCACGGCGACAGCGGCGTAAAACAGGAGGCCCATGAAGGCATTGGACAGGTCGGCGGCAGAGCCGGCGGGTACCAGACCCCACGCGCTCAGAATGTGCGCATACCGCGAGCCCCGCACCTTGCTGCACGACGCAAACAGCCCAATGTCGCACCCCGCGCGGTTATCCTGCCCCATCGCCTTCGCCGCCTTCATCTCCGCCTCCGTGTACATGGCGTACAGCGACAGCAGCGCGCCCACCACCGCGCCCACCTTTATCCACGCATTGCTGCCCCCCGCCATCTGTCTATTGTGTGTTGGCGGTTAGGCGAGGGCGACGATGACCAGTGCTGGAGTGTTGAGCAGTAACTACAACTGCCGCAGCGGAAGCAGCAATTGCAGCAGTCCACTGGAGGGACACCAGCAGTAAGGGCAGCAGCAACACTAGTGATACTAGCCGCGACTCCCAAATCGACACTAATAGCAAAGACAGCCGTAAGTAGGCAGCAGCAATGTGTCGACAAGGGGTCGATGCGATGACATGCGATGACGTGGCAGCGGTGGGGCAGCGTGTGTTCCCACACACAAATTACTAACTACGAATCACACGATAAATCCACACCGTAGAAACAACTTAGCATTGCAGTACCGCGCCACTCCCACTCTTAGTTTTATGGCACCTCGTCGTTCCCGCATTTGCGCATTATCGATTTACCCCTCTCCTCATCGCGTCATCTTTCCACGTTCCGGTACGAAGCGGAGCGAGAGGGGAGAGGCTTGAACACCCACTTACTACTCCCACTGCAGCGTATGGGGAGGAGGCAGCAAATGCTTGTGTGTGTGTGTGTGTGTGAGAGAGAGAGAGCAAGGGAGTGCAGATTGGGAGCAGCAGCAGCTTGTTGTGTTGAAAGGGAGATAATTACTTAGTGACGCAACGACGCGTTGGTTTATGATACCCTCACCTCCTCAGACCTCCACCACCTCCTCTTCCTCCTCCAGCTGCTACCGACCCAAGATGGCGGCAGCCGCGCCGGTGGCCGTGGTGGCAGCACCCCTGTGCAGGACGGGGCCGGGTGGTGGCGGTCCCACCACCGCCACTACAACTGCTGCGGCCACACCCGCCGCGCCCGCGATGACCACCAGCCGGCCCGCCATACTGACTGCCACGGCGGGCGGGCTGGCGCCGTTGCCAGTATGGGTGGTGGATGCCCTGCGAGGTGTGTGGGCAGGCAGCGCGGGTGAGCTGCCGCCGGCGGTGGCAGAGTCTGCCACCTGGCGTGGGTTGACGGCGGTGGTGGCGTGTGCAGGTGGCCAGCCGCCGCCCGCGGGGCCGACGGCGGTAGCGGCGCCGACCGCGCCACCTGCCAGCGACCTGCACCTGGGCACCAACCCCGCGCTCCTGGCGGCGCTGCTTGCTCTGCTACGCTCCGCATGCCACGTGTTCACAGGCACGCCGCTGGCACTGCGCCGCCAGGACATCCGTGCCGCGGCCGCGGCGGTGGGCGCGGAGGTCCGGACCGCCTGCACCCACACTACCCCCACCGGCGGCGACGGCGGGTCAACTCTCACCCTGTCGCCACTGGCGCTGGTAGCAACCCACCTGCCGTCATCATCAACAACGGCAGCGGCAGCGGCAGTGGCAGAGGCAGAGGTAGTACCGCCGGCCGTGCATGCCGCGGCGGCCGGCTACGTGGTTGCCAGCTTGTTGGCGCTGACGCGGGCGTCGCCGCCGCTGGGGCCCGACTGCGCCGCTGCGCTGGCGCTGCACCCAGAGGCGATTACTACACTGACAGCGGTGGCGGGCGCGCGCGGCACGGCGCACATCGATGGCAGCGGCATGCCGTGTGACGTGGCGCTAGATGCCGCGGAGGTGCTGGCGGCCGCTGCTGCCGCCGGCCTGGATGTGACCGGCAGCGCCTATGCCGCCGCTGTGCGGTCTGCCCTCACCAAGCTGCCACCAACTGCACCACCCCTGCCGCCAGCCTCCCTGGACTTGCTGGCTGCCGGCTGTGCATTTGCCGGCGCGGGTGCCGGGGCATGCCTCTTGGCACACCTGCGCGCCACCATTGCCGCCGCTGCCACCGCCGCCACCACCGACGCTAGCAGCCACCTACGCACCGTCGTTGCGCTGCACACGGTGGCCGCGCTGGCAGCCACCCCTGCCAACGCGCCCGCACTGTGGGCGTTGGTTGACAGCGGCAGCGACGGCGGCGGCAGTAGTAGCGTGGCAGCCACCCTGCTGGCACACCTGCCACCGCCACCGGATGGCGCACCACTGCACGCGCGCCAGCTGCATGCCGCCTGCGTAATCACCCTGGCCGCGTTGGTGGCCACCGGCGACGCGCAGCTGCTTGCGTGGGCAGAAGCGCACGCGGGCGCCATCGTGCCGCCCCTGTGCGCCTTGCTGGCGTCACCTACCTCGCCACGCCTACTGAACGCCGCCCTCGCCGTGCTCACCACCCTCACCGCCACCCCCGCGCCTGCCGCCCTCTTGCCGCCCGCACTACCACACCTGGCGGCGGCGTCGCTAGCACACCCCGCCGCTGCCGCCGGCGTCGTCCGCCTCATGTTGCGCTGCCCTGCCTCAATTTAGGGTCAAAATAGCACCGTTCAACAGAACCATCGAAACAAATCGTCAGAAGTACACAATCAGGTGGCGGGTAACAACAGCAACAACAACAACATATCATAGCCATATATATACAAATATACCTGCGCCTGCCAATCATTATTACCCCTACTCTGAGGCGGGGCCATGCGGGTGGCTGCCAGCGCCCCACTGTGCCTCATCCATGCCCTCACCGCCGCCATCGTCCGTCAGCGTCAACGGTTCTTGTGACACCGTGGCGCTGGCGGCAGCCGCCGCGCTGGCGGTGGAGGACAGGTTACAAAGCGACAGCGCCACGTGCCAGCTGGTGGGCGAGGGATCAGCGGCTGCCGCCAGCTCATCCAGCCCGCCACCAGCCCGGTGTGCCGCCACCGCCGACTCCGCTGCCGGCAGCAGGTGCGGCGACGCCACCATGCCAGACACGTTTGCCAGCACCGACAGCAGGTCACGCGACACGCCGCCGCTGCCACCAGCTGCGTGCACGCTGTGCGCGCCGTGGGCCGCCTCCTCGTCGTCATCATCGTCATGGTCGTCGTGGTCGAGCTCACCACGCCGCCGGCGCACCGCCGATGGCGCCGCCTCCTCGCCCTCCTCATCGTCAACCACCCAGCTGTCGCGCCGGCTGCTTGACCACTCGCCCGCCGTCGTGCCATCCACGCAGCACGTGGTGTCATCCAGCGAGGTGGCGCCGCTGTCATACGCGCCGCCGCAGCCGCCGCCCCGGCTGGCGCTGCCAGTGCGCGCGCCCCGCCGCCGCTTGCTGCCAGGCGTGCGGCCATCACCGCCGCCACCACCACCCGGCGGCGACGGCGACAGCGGGATGGCTGCAGCAACACACCGGCTGGCGCTGGCACTGGCGGGTGCAGCAGCGTCGTCGTCACAGCCACGGCGTGGCGTCCGGTGGTCGCAAGCCGCCGCCTCCTTGGCGTCGCGCATGCTAATGCGGCTGGCGCGATGCGCCGCCAGCGCACGCGAAATGACGGCGTCATACGCCGCCGGCACCGCCACGGCACCCACCAGCGCCAGCGGCATGCCACGGCTGAATGGTGCGCTAGGCGACGCCGCCGCCGCCGCTGGCGACGCTGCCGCTGAACCGGCTGCCCCCACCGCTGCCGCCGCCGCTGCCGCCCGACTGCGCTGCCGGGCGCTGCGCGCCTGCAGGCTGGGCGCCGGCACGCCGCTGCGCTCGTACAACGCATCCGCCGCGTCGCCCGCCACCGCCATACTGACGTCGCCCGCCGCGCCAGCGGGTGTCGTCCGCCCGCTGGCACGCGACTTGGGTGTGCGGCGTGCTGCTGTCGGCGGTGTGCCCGCTGCCACTGCCGGTGGTGCGGCACTCACCGTTGCCGCAATGATGGCGGCAGCTGCCGCTGCTGCTGCTGACTTCTTACCGCCCGCGCTGCCGCCTGCGCGCGGCGTGACGGTTGACGCACCAGCAGCGCGCTGCGTGGTTGCGCCGCCACCGCTGCCGCGCGGGCCGGCGACAAGAAAGTGGCCACCGCCGGCCGCCGCTGCAGGCGTGACAGGTGGTGCCGCGACCGGCGTGGCAGCAGCGCTCGCAGCTGCCGCAGCCGGCCGCCGGTTACGTGCCCACGCCGTGGACACGCCAGCCAGCAGTAGCGCCAGGCCGCCTGCGGCACAGCCCTCCCACCCGCGCACCCGCATGTGTGCCAGGTGCCACTCCGCCACCGCAGCTGCGTGCGCCGCCATGGTGTCCAGCAGCACGCGGCCCTCCAGCGTGCCGTCCCGGTACGCTGCGTACAGGTCCACCAGCGGTGCCATGGCAGCAGCGGGCGCGCGGCCCAGCAGCCCCACCGCAGCAGCGGCGGTGGGACCGCAACCCGCTGCCGGCACGATGGCAGCCAGCGGGTTGTGCAAGCACCGGCTCCACTCCCGCGCCTCCGCCAGCGCCGCCTCACCGCACCCGCCGCCCAGCGTGCTGGCGTCCTCCAGCTCGCCCAGCATGTCTGCCGCCACGCCGTCATCCTCCCCACCACCGTCGCCGCCATGTGGCAGTGCCACGGCGGGTACCATTGCGCTGCCGGGCCGCCCGCCCTCCGTCTTCAGAGCGCCGCCGCTCGCCGGCGCACCGCCAGCAGCGGCGGCGGCTGCAGTGGCGGCAGGGCGGGGCGTGGAATGCCGGGTGGCACGCGGTGTGGCGCTGACGGCGGGCGCGCCGCCGGCCGCCGTCTTCACAGGCGACGGCAGCGCGCCGGCCGTCATGTCCACGGCAGCGTTCCCCACCTCCTCATCGCCACCCACGACGCCACCCTCATCTGCCGCTGCTGCCGCAGCCGCCGCTGCCACGGCAGCCGTCTCCCCGCCGTCCAGCTCGTCCTCCCCGCCGTTGCGGAAGATGCCCGGCGTCATGGGCGGCATGGAGGTGGTGGTGGGTAGGGGCAGGTGACCACCCGCCAGGTGCGGGGCGCCCGGCGACAGGGCGAGGCGGGACTTGGCAGGCGGCGGTGAGCCGCTGGCGTCGGAGGCCGGGTGGCGGGTATGGTGCGCATGCGCCGACAGCAGGCTGGTGGAGTGTGCGCCACCGGTGGACATGGCTAGCCGGCTGCCGCCGCGTCGTGCAAAGTAGGGCGTCTCGTGCGCGCCCTGCAGCAGCATGCTGCTGGTGTGGTTCAGGCTGATGCTGGTGTCATTGATGCCCACCGCACCACCCTCCCGCCCCTCCGCCTCCTCATCCTCCTCCACCACCACCTGCCGCCGCCCCCGCCCACCGCTGCTTGCCGGCGGCGAGGCCGCGAGCCGGCCGCGGGTCGGTGCCGTGGGTGACGCCGCGGGTGCACTGACACCCATGCCGCCGCCCCCACCACCTGCCATCGCAGAATGTGGCGCCGGCGGCGGTGCCGCCTGTGGTGCCGGCGGTGGCACCGCACCAGTGGCGCCATAGTGGCGGGCACTGCTGCCCAGCAGCGTACGCACTGCGCTGCCGCCGCACTCGGCAATGCGGCGTGAAGCGCTCGCCGGCCGGCGGCGGGCGGCTGACATGGCAATGGCGGCGGGCGGCGAGAAGGGCGCCACGTCCATGGAAAACGACGCGTCGCCGTACAGGTTGGCGTCCGGCAGCAGGTCATGCACCCCTGCGTGGCCACGCATCACCGGCTCCGGCGACGCCAGGCCGGGCAGCAGCATCATGGAGCTGCGCTCGCGCACAAAGCTGGAATCCAACATCATGGAGTTGTTGCCGGCGTCCAGATCACCGCCGGCGTCGGCGCCGCTGCTGCCACCCCCACCACCGGCCCCCACCCCCACGCCGCCACCACCAGCCGCCACATACGTCATGTGGTGGAACCCGCCGCCGCGCGCAAAGTGTGACACGCCGCCGCCGCTGTTGCCGCTACCCTCTCCGTGCGCGCTGCCGTCGGCAGGCATCGCCTCCGCCGCTACCGTCTCTGCTGCCAAAACCAGCGCAGCGGCGCCGGCAGCGGCGGCGGCAGCGGTGCCATCACCGCCATCGTCACCACCACCAGCACCACCACCGTCGCCGCCACCGCTGCTGTTCACTGCCGTCGTGCCAGCAGCCGCCGCAGCTGCACTGGCGCGGGCACCACTGCGCCCGCGGCCGCCACCACCACCGCTGGCGGCGGCGCCAGCACTGGCGCCACGCGACCGCGCCGCGCCGCCCGTGCTGCGCGACTTGGCAGCCGGCGGCGCCGCCGGCGTGACGGCCACCGCGCTGGTGGATACGTTGCTGGATGCGGCGGCACGGCGGCGGGCGGCGGCGGTGGTGGTGCTGGTGGCCGATACGGCGGAGGTGTCCACCGCGCTGCTGCTGCTGCTGCTGCTGCTCCACGCGGCGCCAGCCAACAGGTCCTCCGGCCATGCAGCCACCGTGGCGGCGCCGGTGGGTGCGGCAGCGGCGGCGGCGGCGCGGTATGCCAGCAGGCGCGCCTGCATGGCGGGCAGCAGCTCGTGCAGCGTGCCGTCTGCCAGCGCCACGGTGAGGCCGCCGTTGTACAGCACGCCCTCCGCCACCGACAGGTGACTCTTCCGGCCGGTGGCCTCCTCCTCCAGCCGCTCCTTCAGCGGTCGCACACGCACGCTCTGCGTCATGAACCCGTGCGCCGCCACCAGGTACTGCACGGCGGTGGGGGCAGAGGTGGCAGCGCACACAGCAGCGGCACGCATCGCGTCCCGTGTCGCGTCTGGCCGCCGGTCACTCCCGCCCCGCCCCGCTGCGACCGGACTGGCACCATCCAGGCCTGCCACCAGGTGCGCTGCAAGCAGCTGCAGGTCGAGCGCCATGAGCAGCACAAACTGCATGCGGTTGGAGCCGGCGTCGCCGTCCCAAAACCACGCCTGCGCCGCGCCGCCCTGCGACTGCGGCGGTGCAGTCATGGAGTCATCCCCGCCGCCACCGCCGCCGCCACTCTTGGCAGACAGCGCAGTGGCATCCAGGGCGGATGCAGGGACGGGGGCAGCCGCAGCCACACCGCCGCCCACCCCCGCCGCCGCCGCCACCGCCGCCGCGCTGCCGGGGCGGCTGTACATCTGCAGCGTGGGCCGCACCGTCACCAGCGTGCGCAGCGCGCCCGCCACCGGCACGCTGTGCAGCGTCAGGCCCAGGCCCTCCAGGTAGCCGTAGTCTGCCAGCGCGTGCAGCGACATGTCGCTGTAGTGTACCGACCGCGCCGCCGCCGCGCCGCGCACCTGGTTGCGCGCCAGCTGCACGCGCGCCACACCCCAGCACAGCGCCGCCGCCACCGCATCGCCGCAGCCAGGTGCGGTGGGCGGTAGGTGGAACGGCAGGACGGCACAAAACGCGGGCATGGCGCGCTTGGCAGGGTGGTCCGTGCGTGGCCGCTGCAGCATGCCGGCGCTGGATGCCGCCAGCTCCGTCAGTGCGCCCACCACATCCCCGCGCACCTCCTCCCCGCTGCGCCGCCCGCCATACACATTCTCCGCCGCCCCATTGATGCTGGCGGCGGTGGCGCTGCCGGAGGCGGCAGGTAGGCCGCCCTCATGCTTGCCTGCCATGCTTGCTGTTGTTGTTGTGTGACTGGCGATCGGATGGATGTGGTGCGAGCAGTTGGAGAGCGGGAGCGCGCACAAGCGCGCGCGTCGCTGCTTCCACGCAGGACCAGTGTCAAGGGAGCGCGTGTATAGACACACAGAGAGAGCAGCAGAGGGCAGCAGCACAGAGCAGCAGCAGCAGTAAGTCCGTAGATCAGTGTAGTGGTAGTGGGCAGTACGAGTAGTACCCGAGGAGTGGTGAGGGGGGAGGGGGGGGACACAATCAAATCACAGACGCGGTGCGGGGTGTCAAAAACGAGCAGAGGGGGAAATCGGCAGGCGTTGCCGGTATGTGTCTGACCATGTACTGCGCCTGCGCCGCGTGCCATGGCGACCTAGTAGCCCCGATTACGCACCCCCTCCTCCCCCTCTCTCGCCCCCCTCTCACGCACCCTTGGAAAATCTCCCTCCCTTCTTTGACCGTTGGCGGCACCGTATCCGGCGGGTTGCAGTTGCCCGCGCAACGTGCTGGTGCCGCAGTTTGAGGTAATCCACGCTGCGGCTGATTAGATGTGGTGTGGGATGTGATGGTAGGTTGGGCATTGTGTGTGTTCCCTGCGTTACTGCACCTATTACCCTTGTAGTGGCTGCGCAATCGCCAACAAACTGCTGCCGCCGCAAGTGACTCGGATTTCGCCTGTTCAAGTTTTTGAAATCGGCGACGAGGTTGGAAAAATCTTTTGCGTAACGTCGTGAAGAGAAGAGGAGACATGAGAGGAGAGACATGAGAGAGGAGGGGAGAGAGAGGAGAGGGCGGAGTGGCGATGAATATGGGTGGTGGTGGGGTGGTGGTGGCCAGTTGTACAACAGCCCCGTCACAAGCAACTGGTTTGCCACCGTCGTGTGCGCGTGCCATCACTCGCCCCCGCGTGATTGCTGCCGCCCCCTCTGTAGCACCACCTCTCCCTCGTCTCGTAGTCGCCCCCCTCCTCTCTCTACTCTCATACCACACTCCTCTCTTCCACCCAACACTCCCGCGTCGCGCCTCGTCCATCCCCCTGCCCGCTGCCAGCGGTGCCCATTGTCTCACCCCCACGCACACGTACTACTACTGCATCTGTTGCTGCTGCTGTTGCAGTGTGTGCTGCTGTTGCTCCTGTCGCTGTGGCAGCAGCTGTGTCGACGCGGCGTGGTTTGTTAAGCCCCGCACCCACCCACCTCTTCGGTCCGCCCCAGCGGCAGCAACCAGTAGCGCAGCCCACACGCACGCCCGCGGGCGCGGCGGCAGTAGCATTGCAGAGGCAGGATGAGCGGAGCAGCGGGCGGCGCCGGTGCGGCGGCCGGCGGCGGCGGCGCGAGCGACAGCGCCAGCCTGGCGTGGAAGGGGTTCATCACCAAGAAGGTACGCAGCAGCAGCTGTAGCTGTGCAGCGGTGGCGGCAGGGAGTCGGCGGACCGCCATGCGTGGATGTGGGCGCGTTTGTAGGCGGCGGTGTGACGGGTGGGAGGGCGTGGGAGGACGCACGTGTGTCCGTGTGTGTGTGGGTTACCAGGGGAATCGAAGAGCATCTGCAGCAGTGGGAGCGGCGGCAGCCGGACTGGTAGCGTTGTAGAGGGATAACGGCCGACACCTTGGTGTTGCTGCCACTGCTGTCCTGCTGCCGGCCGTGATGGTGGCGGGTGTGGGACAGCGCGAGAAAGCCCCCTTCTTCGTTCCCTCTCCTGTCCTGCTGTCCCTGTCCCCTCTCTTCTCCTGTCTAAGGACATAGTTCCAGTTGCACACACACAACGCAACGCGGCGGCGCAATCCAATACACACGCACGACATGCACTCATTGGTTCCCACCCACCCACCCACGCGCGCGCGTGTCCGCAGGCGTTCAAGACGTTGACCAAGCAGAGTTGGAAGAAGTGCGTTGCGCCCTGCCGGACGGGACCTGACATGGATGACCCTCACTGCACTGCACTGCACAGTTTGTCGTTACTCCCCCCGTTCACGCACTGCTTATCTGTCGTGTAGCGTTCACCGCATCACGCACCACGCCACCGCCTCACTGCGTCACTCACTGCAACTCATTGCCACTCTGCCTCACGCACCACCACACTGCCGTATTGCCGACATTATTCACAATTGCAATCACTCCCCTTCTCCCTCTCCCGCCCACCCACCTCGCACCCCCCCCCCCCCCCCCCCCCCCCCCC